>Ga0247741_1000264_pt1 | contig 32457 bp, 30 predicted proteins | sample UWRJL213509R2_FD_180945 | JGI IMG/M metagenome (GOLD analysis project Ga0247741, IMG submission 180945) | Plant litter microbial communities from Arlington Agricultural Research Station in Wisconsin, United States - UWRJ-L213-509R-2 | ecosystem: Environmental > Terrestrial > Plant litter >... | reverse complement strand
AATTCAAAATTTATGCGCACACTAGCAGAAGCTGGCCCAGCCACAATGCCTAAAATTAATTATGCTTTTCAATTTGATGCGAGCTTGTACGCTGCTTTTTTGCGCCGCTACTCAGAAGCTCGCGGAGTAAAGCGCACTGAAGGAAAAATCGATCAAGTCAACCAGCATCCTGATACCGGCTTTATTGAGTCGGTCGTATTGGAAAATGGTGTAGACGTAAAAGGTGACTTTTTTATCGATTGCTCCGGCTTCCGCGGGTTGCTGATTGAGCAGACGCTCAAAGCGGGTTACCACGATTGGAGCCACTGGTTACCAGTTAATCGTGCGGCGGCAGTACCCTGCGAAAGTGCTGGAACTTTATTGCCCTATACACGTGCTACGGCACAAGAAGCTGGATGGCAATGGCGTATTCCTTTACAGCACCGCACAGGTAATGGTTATGTTTTCTGCGATGAATTTATCAGTGAGGACAAAGCGGCCACCAAATTACTAACTCGTTTGGATGGCAAGCCGCTTGCAGAGCCTCGTATCTTGCGATTTGTCACAGGCGCGAGAAAAAAGGTATGGATTAAAAATTGTCTCGCGGTTGGTTTGGCTAGCGGGTTCCTAGAACCTTTAGAATCCACCAGTATTCATTTGGTACAAGTTGCCATTGCGAAATTGCTGGCCATGTTTCCGCGCGGTGGCTTTAACGAAAAATTCATTAACCGTTTTAATGATGAAATGCTTTATGAGTATAACGATGTAAAAGATTTTTTGATCGCGCATTACAAGGTTACCGAACGTGAAGATACCGAGTTTTGGCGTTACGTAAAACATATGTCCATCCCCGATAGCTTGCAGGATAAATTGGACACCTTCCGGTTACGCGGCGAAATAATAGTGCGCCACACAGAGTTATTTAAAGAAACCAGTTGGTTTTCGGTATTAATGGGGCAAGGTTTTACGCCTGATTCTTATCACACTATTGCAGATGCTATTTCAGATGATGAGTTGCGTTTGCGCCTCACTAAAATTCGAACAGGAATACAGAATCGTCTCAATACCATGCCCAAACATGCGGATTTTATTCGTGATAATTGTAAGTCTTCCGCCAAGAAGGATTTTTAGTGGATCAACATAATATTGAGTGAAGTGAAGTGAAAACTTTAGTTTAACAACAATAAAAAAGTTAAGTGTACTGGTTGTTTAGTGTCTTGCGCTAAGCAGTTAAATCATGAGTCATCAAACGACTCAACATAATAATGTTATTAAATAGCGTTCTAAAATCCTTATCTTTATGAAAAATAAATTTCAGCTGTTACAAATTATATTTCCTGATTGTAGATCTAACGATAAATAGAGCTGGCACCTGCCGGAGATGAATGGCAATTAATTTTCTTGATTTGCATGCCGTTATGGTGATGGTACCTATTTTTGAATCAATGTTTATGCGGGTTATTTAAGTTTTATGCGATCTGATTCGACACTAAAGCCACGCATTATCGTCTGTTTGTTTTTATTGCTTGCAGGCTCCCTTGCGTGCAATTTGATCATGTGGAATAGCTACTTTGTTACTGTGGTTCTGTTAAATGCATTGATTTTTTTAGGCGCGATACACGCTCGCCAGTTTTTTGGAGCAAATATTGAGGTGGTGAGCAGGGTAAATGATCTGACTGACATTAAATCCAACGAATTGGGAAAAAAAGCGGTTTCCCTGGAGAAAATCTCAGCGATAGAAAATGTAATTCACTCAAAAAAACTTTATTTGGATAGTAATATGAATTTAAAGATTTTTTCCGAGCACGTAGGTCTCAAACCGCGTGAGGTCTCTAACGTTATCAATTCCCATTATGGCGTCAATTTTTTTGAATTTATTAATCGTTTTCGAGTTGAAGAAGCGAAACGCTTGCTGATGATTGAAAATTCCGCAGATTCCGTTCTGGATATTTTGTATAAATCCGGTTTTAACAGTCCGTCTGCTTTTCATCGTATTTTTAAACGCTTTGAGGGGGTAACCCCGTCTACTTACAGGGGCAAAAAAGCTAATAAATAAAGTGCTACTTTAGGTATTGCATAAAGTAGGTCGCGGTAAATTTTTTATTAATTGATAGTTCATCTGGTATCGGTCTTGGTTAATAAAATTTCAACATCTAGCGATTGTAGATTAATCGAGTTTTATCGCTGTCAAGCCGATGCCTTATGCTGAGTTACTACGAATGGCTCAGTTCCCAATTAATAATGATAATTAGGTGGCAATATGAATATCAGATTAGTTTTATTCACAGCAGTTTTTCTTCTATTTTCAACTAGCTCGCACGCCCAAACCTGGCAACTCCTTTGGGCTGATGAGTTTGACTACACGGGTTATCCAGACTCCTACAGATGGCGACCTGATGTCTGGGCGCCAGGAACAACTAATCAGGAGTTGCAGGCTTACACGGCAAGCCCAAACAACGCTAACGTTTCGGGGGGCACATTAAAAATTACTGCGACTGCTGCATATAACTCGAGTAAAGGAAAAAATGATTATTGGTCAGCGCGACTAAACTCAACCGCGTCCTGGACCTATGGTCGTTTTGAAGCTCGGATGAAATTACCAGGAGGCTATGGAACTTGGCCAGCATTTTGGCTCTATCCTGATAATGAAGCTTATTACGGAGGTTCCTGGCCCAATGCGGGAGAAATTGACATCATGGAGGAAGTTGGTTACGACCCAAATGTTATACACGCTACCCTCCATAGTAAGTGTTGTAATCATGCGTTGGGTAACGCTCGTACAAATACAATTACAGTTGCAAATCCTTATGACTGGCACGTGTATTCAGTAGACTGGTTCCCGGACCATATTCAATTTTTTGTCGATGGCCAGCTTTACTATGAGGTTTGGAATGACGGGAGTGGTTGGCAGTCTTGGCCGTTTAATCATAATTTCCATTTCATTTTAAATCTTGCGGTTGGCGGAACTTGGGGCGGGACTATGGGAGTGGATCCTAATATCTGGCCCAAAACACTTGAAATTGATTATGTTCGCGCTTACAAGTTAGATTCCTTGGTGGAAGCCGAAAAATACTCGGACATGAAAGGGGTAACTATCGAATCGACCAGCGATACTGGCGCAGGAAAAAATGTTGGGAGCATAGATAGTGGAGATTGGATGACTTACAGCCTCAATGTTCCTGCGGCTGGAAATTATAGAATCTCTTACAGAGTTGCGAGTCCTAATACCGGCGGCGTTATAAAGCTGGAAAAAGCGGGTGGCGGTGTCACTTATGGAACTGTTGCTGTCCCCAAAACGGGCGGGTGGCAGACTTGGCAAACTGTTAGTCATACCGTGAGCCTTCCTGCTGGAGCACAAAAAATTGGAGTTGTAGCTACGACCGGAGGCTTCAATTTCAATTGGATTAAGATTGAGCGTTTATAAACATTAACATTATTTATTGTTAATAAAAGTTGAAAGGGTTTTAAATCCAGCCCTATATCGTTTTTATAGGGCTGGCGTCAATTGTGTCAATGAATAACTGTTTTATAAAGCTTCATTTCGAATTTATCTACTTTGTTAAATAATTGGTCTAGTGATGTTGCTGAAAATTTCCACGTGATGTAAACCACTTCGGTGCCGCATTAGGTTTAATACTTTACAAACATTTATTCAAAAAACATAAATTTTTTTTCGGTCAAAGTGAACGACTTAATGCTTTAACTATTGCTTGTTTTACACCGCGCAACATCTCTGGCTCAAATCGTCCAAGAATTCCTCGACGCGCTTCATGTATATAGCTCACGTCATGTGCTTGAGAAAAAGCATAGTGTGTGAACATGCTTTGCCATGCTGATTTATGATGAGCAGGCATGTTGCTCATGGCCATCATGCTCATTAACAAAGCATGACGTGGATCGCAGTGTTGTTCTGCATTGCTTCCCCACCAATAATTCATTAACGCATTTATACCATCTAATGCTTTAACGTGATGCCACCAAAGATAGGGAATGTAAATGGCATCACCTGGTTCCAAAAGAGTCGAGTAAGTAGCTTTTTCTGCATGCTTAAAGCGCGGAAATTTTTTGTAGTCTGGATTATCAAAATCCACCATGCTTACAGTTGTACCGGACGGTGTGAATTCAAAAGGTCCCACATAGAGGTTACTGATTTGGTCTGGACGTAAAAGTGTGAACTGACGGCGGCCTGCAATACAGCATGCAATATTTTCTGAAGGATCGTAGTGTGCCGCGACCGTTGTTTTGCCGCCGATCCAAATGCGCGCTTCCGTATTGGCCGGCACTAATGGCATGGGCAATTCGTGTTCGAGACCTGTCAAAAAGCTCGGCACTTGAATGGATTGTATGGCCAATAAAGGGGCTGGATTTTCGTTGATATTGTCGAGCAAAAATCTGAGCGACGCTTCAAGTTTTTTTTGTTCAAAGCGACAGTTGAGTCCACTCATATCTGAGTTGTAAAAAATTTTACCTCCGGTAGATGCAGGGCCTATAGCGGTGTTGAAATCCTGACCGCGATCAAACTGCATCAGATACCGACAAAATGCGAGAGGGTTATTGAGGGCATGTTGCACTATGGGCCAATTTTTTACCAATCTCCTTATGACTACGGGTTCTCCATTTGGAATTATTTCGCAACGAAATTGTTCGGGAGTTGGTTCGCTTATTTCTGTAATTAGCTGAGGCATTATTATCACTTATAAATGCCAAGTTACTAAAAAGTGACTTAGCATCTCATTGTAAGTTGGTTACAACATTGTCAATCGCATCACGGTGCTTTACATCCTTTATCACCTTCTGTAAGTTTTAATAATTTGATATTGGTGATTTCTATCTGCAACTTACCATCGGTACTGATGAGAATAGGTCCGTTAACTTTTTTTAAGTCCAAGCCTTCTTTGGTTAAACAGTTTAAAGGAATTGGCAGTACATCCCACTCGTTGCGTTTGAGTTGTTTAAGATTTTTGCCCGTGTGTACCTTGCCTCCGCAGGGGTAGCCACAATCCATGCCGATCATTACATCTTTATTTGGTGGTACTACCACTTTTATTTCGATAAAAAGAGCGGCGTCATTTTCTAGATTAGATAAATCTATTGGATTGCCATAAATTCCAAAATTACCTTGGCCCGGCTTTTTGCCGTCCCAGATAATTTCAAGAGCATCGCCTTCACCATTGCGATTACCAGGTTCCACTTTAATTTTTCCGCTTGCTGATTCACTTCGGCGATTGCTCACTGCTGTGGACCAACTGCTGGGATCGCCTAATTGCACACCCCATCCATTTACTGGTTCACCGTTGATTAAATAATTGAGTTTATTGTGGGTGACTACATTCTGGGCTTGCGTATTACTGCTTAATGCAAGGCTAAAACAAGTCACAGAAACTATTAAATTGATAATTATTATGTTGCGCATAATGTATCCGAAAAATTTTTTATTGGGCAAGTTGTATATAAATACTATTGTTGCGAAAGTGGAATTGTCAATTAGAAATATTAATAATCACACCAAAAATTTATTGGCTCATAAATTAATTTTTATTGTTATTAACTAGCAAGGCCATTACTAATTTTTTTCGGCGATTGCGAAAATAAGTTGTATAAATCGAAGTATTGGTTGGCTGTTGTTTTTTTGTATAGGGAGTTTTCTTAAATTGCAGGTATTTTAAAAAATTTTCACTATCCGGTTTTAAGTTATATTTTCGTTACAAAGATACTCATTACTTAAAATAATAACTGGTAAATATGTTTTCGAATCCAGCTACTGCATAACCTAATTTTTGTATTTAACAGCTGTATTAAAAATTAAATCCGAAAATAAGTTGTGATAATAGTAATTCTGGATTACCTCGCAATTTACAGAGCATCTACAATGCTGAAAAGCATTATAAGTTTTTCAAATAAAGGTTTTCCCTATGCATTATAAAAAACTAAGTTTTATTATCATTAGCATTTTCGCTATGTCTGCGTTTGCGGAGGACTATATTGATAGTCGCATTGACGATCTACTTACGAAGATGACACTCGAAGAAAAAATAGGACAAATGACTCAATACAATGGATTTTGGGATGCAACGGGCCCTATGCCATCGGAAGGTGAAAATAAAAATAAGCTCGATCAATTAAAGCGTGGTTTGGTAGGTTCCGTTTTAAATGTATCAGGAACAAAACAAGTCAAAGAGTTTCAAGATATTGCAGTAAAGCAAACTCGTTTAGGAATTCCACTTATCTTTGGTTTGGATGTTATTCATGGCCAGAAAACGATATTTCCTATTCCTCTTGGTGAAACCTCCAGTTGGGATTTGGAGGTTATGGAACGTTCAGCTCGTGATGCTGCTATTGAAGCTTCAGCGATGGGAATTAATTGGACATTTGCACCCATGATGGATGTTTCTATAGATCCTCGTTGGGGCCGAGTTATGGAGGGTGCAGGAGAAGATCCCTATTTAGGAGCTAAGGTTGCCGTCGCTCGCATACAGGGGTTTCAGGGTAAAGATTTGTCTCGTTCAGACACTATTGCTGCATGCGCAAAACATTTTGCAGGATACGGGTTTGTCACAGCGGGTAGGGATTACAACACGGTTGATATTGGAACTTACACTTTATACAACACAGTTTTACCTCCATTCAAGGCGTCGGTCGCTGTTGGCGTTAAAACAGTTATGAATGCTTTCAATACACTTAACGGCACACCATCAACGGCTTCTGCATTTCTTCAGAGAGATATATTGAAAGGCCAATGGGGATTTCAAGGTGTAGTAGTGTCCGATTGGGCGTCTGGACGTGAAATGATTGAGCATGGTACAGCCAAAAATCTTAAAGAAGTTGCGGAACAGTCATTGAAAGCTGGTTCTGATATGGATATGGAATCCTATGCGTACAATAGGAATCTTGCTGAACTCGTCACCGAGAAAAAAGTTGATGAATCATTAATAAATGATTCCGTCCGTCGTATTCTAAAACTTAAGTTCGAGCTCGGTTTGTTTGATAATCCCTATAAATATATTAATGAGAAACGTGAGAAGTCTGCCCTATACAACAAAAAACACATAGACGACTCACTCGATGCTGCGCGCAAATCAATTGTTCTATTGAAAAACTCCAACGGTATCCTTCCTCTCTCCAAAAAAATAAAAAATGTTGCCGTCATAGGTTCACTTGCTAACGATAAAAATAGCCCTTTGGGTAGTTGGCGTATGGCATCGGATGATAACACTGCGGTTTCTTTAATCGAAGGCATGTCACGTTATACCAACGAGTTTAAATACGAACAAGGTGTTCGTTTGGTAGATGGTAAGGAAAGTTTTTTTGCTCCGTTAGTGTTTAATCAAACGGATAGATCCGGTTTCGATGCCGCAAAAAAATTAGCTAAATCTGCTGATGTTGTCGTCATGATGTTAGGAGAGCATGGATTCCAAACAGGTGAGGGTAGGAGTCAGGCGAATCTCGGTTTTCCAGGATTACAACAAGAGTTGCTTGAAGAAATTTATTCAGTGAATCCAAATATTGTGTTGCTTGTATCTAGCGGTAGACCACTCGTACTTGATTGGGCAGATAAACACCTCTCTACCATTGTGCAAACTTGGCAACTTGGATCTCAAAGTGGGCATGCAATAGCTCAGGTTTTATTTGGAGACTACAACCCTAGTGGAAAATTGCCCATGAGTTTTCCAAGAAGTGTGGGGCAGTTACCTATGACGTATCGCCATTTCGCAACAGGACGTCCTGGTCCGAATGTCGACGTTTTCTGGTCTCATTATACAGACGAATCAAATGACCCTTTGTATCCCTTTGGTTACGGATTAAGTTATACAACATTTGAATATTCGAAATTAATTATAAATAAAACTGCAAACAACAAAATATCGGTCAGTGCTGAAATCACTAATACTGGAACACGCGAGGGAGAAGAAGTTGTTCAGTTGTATTTGCACGATAAATTCGCAAGCTTTATTCGTCCCGTAAAAGAATTAAAAGGCTTTAAAAAAATTCAACTGAAGGTTGGCCAATCGTTAAATGTCAAGTTTGAGTTAAGCGACGAAGAGCTCGGATTTTACAATCCTGAAGGAAAATTTTTAGTAGAACCAGGCGAGTTTGACGTTATGGTGGGGACGAGTTCAGTGTCAGGTATTTCGGGCTCCTTTTCGATCTAATAACTCAATTTAATTTCTTAATAGCAAGGACGCTTTTTCAGAATTGATTGACGCCTATTTACAATCCACACTCATTTAGCATTGAGATGAACACGACTTGTCTTCCTTAGAATAAGAATTGGTAATTACTATGCATAAAATATTGGTCTCAGTTTCGATTATTTTTTTTACAGCTTTTACTTATGCAGATTCTATGTTTTCCGAAACTTTTTGGGAGGATCCACATGTTAATGCAGTGAACAGGCTCCCGATGAGTGCGAGTTCCGTATCCTATGAGTCAGAGATTGAAGCGCTCAAAGCCAAACGCGAAAATGCAACGCGTTACAAGTCTCTGAATGGTAAATGGCGTTTTAATTTTTCAATAACGCCTGAAGCCGCGCCTGCTAAATTTTTTGAAGAAAATTTTAATTCAACCAATTGGGATTTCATTGATGTACCCGCGAATTGGGAATTAAAAGGCTACGGCATGGCAATCTATACCAATATTATTTATCCGTTTGTCGTTAATCCTCCATTTATCGCTCATAACGATAATCCAGTGGGTAGTTATTTACATGAATTTGAAATTCCTGAGGGTTGGAAACAAAACGACGTGATATTACATTTTGGTGGGATTTCATCTGCCGCGTACATATGGGTGAATGGTCAAGAAGTTGGTTACACCGAAGACAGTTTTTTATCGTCTGCGTTTAATATCACGCGTTATCTGAGAACCGGAAAAAATAAATTGGCTGTAAAGGTGCTTCGCTGGAGCGACGGCAGTTATTTGGAGGATCAAGATCACTGGAGATTAAGCGGAATTCAGCGTGACGTTTATTTGGAGTCCGTACCTAAAGTTCATTTAAGTGATTTTTACATTAAGCCACTATTAAGTGATGATTTTAAAAACGGCACATTAGCGGTTAGCGCTCGTGTAGATGGTATAACAGCTGACAGGTCAGAAGGCTGGAATATTAAGGTGCAGGCCTATGATGCTAATAACAAACCTCTATTTTCTCAACCGCTCACGCGCTCACTTAGTGATAATTTTCGATTGGAACAGGACAATGGTTTTAATCAAAAAAAATACCCGGATTTGTTTTTGCGCGGCGCCGTAGCAAATCCGAAATTATGGTCAGCTGAATATCCCAATTTATATAAAGTAACCGTGTCGCTAATTGATCCAAAAGGTGTTGTGCAAGAAGTTCGCAGTGCCCGTACTGGTTTTCGTAAAATTGAAACAGGGTCTTTTGGTTTAAAAATTAATGGAAAGAAGGTGCTTATCAGAGGCACCAATCGTCATGAGACTGACAAGGACAACGGCAAAGTTATTAGCGAAGCATCTATGTTGCAAGACATTAAATTGATGAAGCAATTTAATTTTAATTCTGTGCGTCTTTCACATTATCCAAACAATGAACGCTTTTATGAATTGTGCGATGAATACGGCATTTATGTGATGGATGAAGCTGATATTGAAAGCCACGGGATCGGCTCTTACGTTGCTCAACATCCCGATTGGACAAATTCTTTTCTAGAGCGCGGTCAGCGCATGGTCGCACGCGATAAAAATTTTCCATCCATTATTTTTTGGTCGCTCGGTAATGAATCAGGTAGCGGCCCAAATCATGCTGCTTTGGCGGGTTGGATAAGGGGTTTTGATCCTGATCGACCAATACACTACGAAGGTGCTGAGGCCGACAAAGCGCTTGGCCAACAGGCTGATCCAGGTTACGTGGATACGCTCAGTCGTATGTATTGGAAAGTGGGTGAAATTACAGATTTAGCCAGGAACACCGATAAACGTCCTGTTTTGCTTGTTGAATACGCCCATTCGATGGGGAACGGTACTGGCAACCTATATCAGTACTGGGATGCGTTCCGCAGCAATGATCGTCTGATTGGTGGTTATGTTTGGGATTGGGTTGACCAAGGCTTGGTCATGAAAGATAAGCAAGGCCGTTTTTATTACGGCTGGGGTGGCGACCATGGTGATCCAGCCCATGACTTGAACGGCACTATGGATGGGATTTTGTTGCCAGACCGTGGCTTAAAAGCTGGGACTTGGGAATTCAAAAAACAGCAACAGAGTATTTGGGTTTCTTCAAAAGATCCTTTGAGCGGGAAATTTCATATTAAAAATGAATACCCATTTACCAATCTTAATGAATTTCAGGGGCAATGGGTTCTTCAGGAGAACGGTAAAACGATTCAGCGCGGTAAATTACCAAGATTCGATTTACCTGCGCTTCAAGAAGCGTCAATTGATGTTCCTTTTAAAAAGCCAAAACTTATCGCAGGTGCGGAATATCTTTTGAAAGTCAGTTTTGTGACTGCGAAAGATTATAACTGGGTAAACGCTGGGCACGAAGTGGCTTGGGATCAGTTTTCGCTTGCATTCGAAACGCCAGCGGTAGAGGAAAAATTTATCGACAATAGTTCCTTGAGCGTCAAAGAAACAAGTACGGAAATAAATATTAACGGTTCAGATTTTATTGTGTCATTCAATAAAAATAATGGCAGCCTTTTTTCCTACCGCATCGCTGGCGAAGAATTATTGAAAGCGCCACTTCAACCAAATTTTTGGCGTGCTGAAACAGATAATGATCGCCAAACTGGAACAGCAAATCGTTTGAGAGTGTGGGAAAAAGCGGCAGAAAATCGCAGCTTGTCGGCATTAAGTATTAAACCGCAAGCAGATAAATCTCTTCTAGTTACTACACAGTTCCAATTGCTAGATGTAAAAGGAGTTTTTGAAGCTACGTATCAAATACGTGGTGATGGTAGCGTGTTTATAAACGCAGAGTTAACCAAGGGCGATGGTGTACCGGAAATAGTGCGTGTAGGTATGAATACTAAATTACCAGCAGCATACGATAGGTTGGATTGGTATGGTCGGGGACCGCATGAAAGCTATGAAGATAAAAAATTAGGTGCAGCTGTAGGTTTGTATAAGGCGTCCGTTAAAAAAGATTATTTTCTCTACCCACAGCCGCAAGAAAGTTCAAACAAAGTAGATGTGCGTTGGTTGAGTTTAACGAATACCAAGGGGCGCGGCATCAAGATTGTTGGCAAGCCTCTGCTGAGTGTATCCGCCATACCATACGATCAAAAATCATTACAGGATGCCTGGCATATTAACGAACTTCCTGAAACTACTGATTTCGTATCGCTCAATATTGATTATAAGCAAATGGGAGTAGGCGGTGACGATAGCTGGAGTTCCATAGGTGAGCCGCACCCGGAGTTTATGCTTAACGATAAAAAATATTCTTACTCTTTCACAATAATACCTATCCGTTAATTTTATCGAGGTGAGCTTTTTTGCACCTCTATTTTTTTGCCGAAAGATATTTCGGATTATGGAGATGTATGGATATCTCTCTTGACTTGGTTGTAACGCTCAGCGTTAAACAGAGTTAAGCGATGGAGCGTATCGGAAATTATAAGTATCTAAAAATAACTTTTTTCTGTGGGCTTATTGGCTCATCGATTATCCGGAGATGAAATGAAAAAAATATCTTTACTATTAACAATTATATTAGGTCTAACAAGTTGTGCGGGCGGCTCACAAAAAGGCGGGGGAGCAGGGCCAAGCTCGACATCCAGCCAAACAAATAAAACGTCATCCGTTGCATCAATGTCTCAAAAAAGTAGCAGTCTAGGAACAAGTTCAACATCCAGCCCGACTAACACGAGTTCATCTATCGCGACTGGTCCTGGTGAGCCGCACATCAACGAGGCCGGTGGTCTACCGGCTGGTTATGAATCAATTTTTTCTGATGAGTTTGATAAAGATGGTGCACCGGACCCAACAAAATGGGGTTACGACGTTGATATGAATAAGGGCGGATGGCCGTCAGGTGAAAAACAATACTATTCAAACGCGAGATCTAAAAATGCGAGAGTAGAAAACGGGAAGCTCGTCATCGAGGCTCATCGTGAACGGCTCAATGCGACGGAGTTTCCAGATTGGGGCGGGCAGGAATACACCTCAGCACGCTTGTTCACAAGAGATAAATTTACTTTTACTTACGGCTTTGTAGAAGTACGAGCAAAAACTACCTGTCAAATAGGCTCTTGGCCTGCCATATGGACTTTAGCCTCGCCACTAGGTAGAGGTATGAAATGGCCGGATGATGGTGAGATCGACATACTTGAATATGTAGGTTGGAACTCAGGCATGGTTTATCAAACTGTTCACACGCGCGATTACTATTGGAAAACAAATAATCAAAAAGACACGATTACTCCGATTGCAGACGCATGCACTGAGTTTCATCGCTATCAATTAACCTGGACGAAAGATTGGATCAAATTGGGGATTGACGATCGTAACTACTTATCGTTTAAAAATGATGGTAGTGGAAATTACGGGTCTTGGCCGTTTTTTCAACCACATTACATTTTACTGAACCTTGCGGTTGGTGGCGATTTTGGAGGCAAGCAAGGTGTTGACGATAGTTCATTCCCGTGGACTTATGAGGTTGACTACGTTCACGTTTTTCAGAAAAAAGACGAATAAAAATAAATCTAAAAATTATCAATCATAAATTAGGAAACACCATGTTAAAACATCTGGCGTTTGCTCTTACATTTACTGCACTCATAAGCAGTTGCGGTGGTAGTAGCAATAACAATAGCACTAAATCCAGTAGCTCAAGCAGCACACTAGCCTCCAGCGCACCGAGTTCAGCCGCTATTAGTTCCGTTGTTAGCTCGGCTGTTACGAGTTCACCAGCGGTTAGCTCCGTTGCTAGCTCTGCGATGTTAAGCTCTTCAGACGCAATCTCAAGTATTGCAAGTAGTACTTCTGTTGCATCTTCGGTAGCAAGCTCAGTGATCTTAATAGTGAGCTCATCCCAATCAAGTAGTTCGTCTGTAACACTTTCAAGCTCTTCAGTAACGAGTTCAGCAGTAAGTTCATCCAGCATTGTTACAAGTAGTTCTTCGGTGAGTTCCTCGAGCGTTGTTGCAAGTAGTTCTTCTGCAATGAGCTCAGTTGCAAGCTCTATGAGCAACGCTTCTTCAAGTATATCAAACGTGATAACACTGGATTTAGTATCGTCGAATTGGAGTGTGAGTAGTGGGGGACTTTCTCAAAATGGGAGCCTTGTATTCGCTCCAACTGATGCTTGGAGTTCAGTTGAATACAATTACGTAGGCCCAATTAATTTAATAGGTGCAACATTTACTTATACGGTGAATTTTGACAGTTCTTTTAAAGCGAGTGGAGCGTCAGTACAATTCCTTGCTCATGATATACCCGCTGTTGGTCCGTGGAATGGTCAGTGGATTTGCTGGTTTGATAACAGCGATATTATTGCTGGAACAGACCAAACTATCACTTGTAACGGCTTTACCATAGCGGCCTTAAATATAACGACCACTAATAGCCTTAGTTTTGGTTTACAAGTATCTGCGAATCCCACGGGCACTTTAACCATTAAAAGTGCAACCATAACACTTGCACCTTAATGACAAAAATAAATAATTAGATTTTTTTGAAAATAAACCTGCCGAAAGGCGGGTTTATTTTTGCTAAAAAAACGTACAGACGATGCTTAAGTTTAATTCCCGCCGCTAACTTAGTGGGAGAAACTTCAGGTGAGGTGAAACTAATTTAGTTTCGCTTCAGTTTTACTTACAACGACTTGAGTCCATCACGCACTGAAGGTCTAATTTTTTGTACCTAAATAGTTTCGTAAAGATTTCTTGAGTAATCGCCAACTAAATGTCCTCGTGCAATGTTGGAGACACATTTTGCATCGAGAATTGCAATCATTGATTTGAAGAGGCTATTAACTGTTAGATTTGCCAATACTCCATCACCGTTAATGATGGCATTATAAATAGCTATGTAAGATGCGAACGACGTTTTTTGCAAATGGCTAAAATATTCAGAGTTTGCGTAAACTGAAATTTTGGTAATTTTTTCCAATGAACAAAAGAATGGGTTTCGGCTGGCATTAAGAATCGCACTGTGAAAGTTCGCTACTTCTTTCGTAATCTGTTCGGTGCTTAGCAATGGGTTCTCAAGTTTTTGCAGAATTAAAGGAACCGATGCCATGTCGTCTATTCTAAACTCGCTTTTAGCAGCAAGACCGGCAGCGGTGGCTTCGATATTCATCTGAAATTGCAACAGTTCACCTATTAGTTCAACGTTAGGGTTATCAAGCACCCAGGACAATATATCAGCATCCAATAAATTCCAATCGCTTGTTGACCGCAATACAATGCCCTGGTTTTGCTTGGAGATTAACATCCCTTTTGATTCCAGCATTTTAATGGCTTCCCGCACGACGCCTCTGCTGATTGAGAGGGATCGAAAAAGCTCAGCTTCAGTAGGAAAGTTTTCCGAGTTGTATTTACCGCGCACAATTTCCACACCCAACTCATGCATTAACGACAAAGAAAGGCTGAGGTTAATGTCCAACTTAATATTCATAAAGTATTTCTTCAATGTGTGTTTACGTACGGTTACCTACAGAGGAGAACGCATCAGGATGCTTGTCGTATCTGTTTGGTCTGCTTGACTTCGCTTGGAGTCATTCCGAATCGCTGCTTAAATGTACGTTCAAAATGAGTGAGCGTATTGAAACCGGCTGCGTAAGAAACTTGAGTTATAGATGAAGACGAGGATCTCAGTGTTGACATTGCGAATTGCAAACGTTGCAGCTGCAAATACTTTTGAAATGTCATGCCTACTGACGTTCGAAAGAGCTCACTAAAATAACTGACAGACAGATGTGCAATAGATGCAATCTGTTGAAGGGTCAACGCCTCTCTAAAATGTAACTGGATGTAGGATAGGGCACGCTGTATCCCTGGATGTGTTTGCACGGAATCTTCAGCTTGGCTTGTCAGTACGTCCTTAGGACTAATGAACCGAGCCCTATGCCACTGTATCAATATATTGTTGAGCTCGCTTTGGACGAAAATTTCGTGGGCTGGTCGTTTTGCTTTGATTTCAGCGGACAAATTTTCAAGTCGTTTTGCGAACGTATCGAACTCTAGGTTGTTTGAGAAAATCGCATACCGTTCTATTTTTTTTTCACCTCGAAAAATGAGTTCAAGCAGCTCCTCTTTTATTTTTAAATGAGGGAAGGCAAGTTTGTATATTTCAAGGGAGGTGCCTTCTTCGGGCGCGATTTCGTGAAAATCAGCCGGAGAAATGAGAAAGGCTGAACCCCCTTCAAGCTTACGTGTGACACCGTTTATTGCGCTTGTGCCCCTCCCGCTAATGATGAAATTTAATTGATAGTATTCATGCCAATGGAGATCCAACTTTTTGCGCAAAAGACACCGCTCAGTTTTGATTTGAAGCGGGTCTTTAAATGTATCTTGATGTAAGTACCTGTAAGGTAAGTTTCTCATAGGGATTCTCTTGTCACCGCTGCGAGTGCTTGTCGTTTGCCTACCAAGTTAAACTTGTGACCCAACGTTCCATCAGTCGTAACCCAGCAGTTCGCAATTTCACGTTTTGCGTCTTGGCGGGTAATGAAATCAGCCTAACAAGAGTGTTTTTCTTTAACTGCTCACCTACGAGTAGCGAGTGCAAGTGGCTAGTTTTTCGTAAAGTAGGACTTGATGTGTGAAGCGGGGTAACCTTTTCTGTTACTTTTAAAAAAGGTGTTACTTAACAAGGTAGCGTTTTGTAAACAGTGTTTTAACCATAATGTTTTGAAAATGAGCTGACATGCTTGCGGGATTTTAAATAAAAGAGGACACAACCACATTTGAAGATCTTTTCATATGCGCTAAATAAATTATCTTCATTTGTGGACAAGAGCGTGCTGATGATTTGTTTGATTTTGAAGGAAATGCTGGCGCAAGTTAGTTTGTGAAACGTAACAAAACTAATTGTTTGATGCGCTCATAATCTGCCCAGCTCCTTGTTTGCGCTTTTGTTGTGCTTGCTTGCGGAATTCTGAAGGAGAACAACCCTCTAGCCGTTTAAAGAAGCGCTGGAAAGCCGATTGACTGTTGAAGCCGGATTTGTGAAGAATTTCAAGAATACTGAGGTGATCGAAATTCGGCAGAGTTAATAACCGCTTCGCCTCGTCCACACGTAAACCATTAATAAACTCAAAAAAGTTTATTTTATAATGCTGGTTTAGGATCATGGTTACTTCGCGCGGTTGTAAACCGGCGAGCTCAGCGAAGCGGCTCAAATTAATATTATTTTCCAGGTATATGCGTTTGACACTAATCGCAGCTTCAAGTAACTGAATTTTATCTTCCGCTATCTGTAAATCTTTAGATGCGCGCGATTTAGGTATCGCAACAAGCCCAGGATTAGCGCCGAACAACTCTCGGGAATTCAATAACCCTAGGAAAAACAATCCATTTACTTCAAACACTACCAAATAGGTATCGACAATTCCCATAAAATCGTTTGCGGCCACCGAGATATAACCACCGATAAAATAACCTATGCTGTTCCATATCCAATGTAGAAAGAAACCGATAAGTATGCAGTCAGCCAACTTGATATCTAAGGAGGAAATCGATGAATACACCTGGCGGTATTGCAGACGCAATTTTATTTCCTGATATATGCAGGCAACAATATAGATCAATGGTGTGCAACGCGTAACTAGCCAACAAAATTTAACAGCCATTTGCTCATGTAGAGATACGTTAGGCCACAACCAAGGTAGCCAACTCCAGCCATCTAAATCAAACGCGAAAATGACAAACACGACGGGAAGTATTGGCAAAAGGTGGATAAATAGACGCCAGTTACGATAATCAATCGGCTCCATTAAAGAGCGCAAATAAAGGTACAAGCAGGGGCCTTGCAGCAGCGTACATATGCTCAGTAATGTAGTTGAAAAAACAGTGGAATTAATAGCAAGCTTTTGCAAGTCTTCATTCCAAATCAGCAGCGTTGTTAAAATCCAGCCGCCGATCACTATCATGAATACGGCGAGAATATTGCGTGACTGGTCTCGCTGAACAGAAATCAACCGAACCAAAATTGCGAGCAATAAACATTCAAAAAAGGCTAGTACTAACACCATATCGTGAATATTGAGAAAGTTGGATTTCATTGGCTGGAGAAAGCTCCGAGATTGAATTTAAACAGAATCAATAGCTCTTTATGATAAGTCACCACCATATTTTTATCTGTACTAATTTATTTGTAAATTTACAACTATCCAAGAAACAGCGGTTAATCTTGGAGGCTAACGAGCTAGAGAAAGTGGACGTCATGTACAAGCTAATTTTACGGTAAAAGCAGATATGATTTAGAAAACAGCATACCTTACTTTGGTAAATCGAGTTAACTTGCTGTGCATGATCAAAGCTAAACTGGTGTTCGCCTTTGGCCAAAATTGTAGCGGACATGCGTAAAGCTTATTTTATTCTCCGACACGTTTGCTTCAATAAAATGTGATGGCATCTGTAAGAAACTCCTCGGGTGCTGGAAGAGAACCTAGATGACTTAAAAGTAAACCTATGCGAAAATCACAATAGTGGACTAATATTGTTTAATCTAGTCATTCACAATTGGACAGCCATAACCCTTCATGCCCTTCTATAAGCCCGATGAAAACGACTCCAATTTCTCCAATGGTGTCGATTTCGTTACCGAGAACGTACCCCGTGCTATCGTCTCTGTCGGCGGCTACATGGTCACAAAGGGTATGGAGCTACCTATTCACAAGCATCGGAAAGCCGAGCTTATTCTGACTTTGAGAGGCATCGTCAGATGCGAAGCTGAGGAAGGAGTCTGGATCGTGCCTCCGCGATGTGCGGTGTGGATTCCTGAGAATGTTCCGCACAGTGTGACCTTCGCCGGAAATGTCGAGGTTTACGTTCTGTTCGTCGAGCCGGATGCAGTGCCAACACTGCCCATGCAATGCAGCACATTATCGATCTCGCCGCTTCTCGAACGGCTGCTACTGCACACTACTCAGATGCCGGTTCTGTACGATGTCGATGGCGCAGACGGCAGGATCGCCGCCGTACTACTTGACCAACTCGCTGTAGCACCTGTCGAAAAACTCAATTTTCCGATGCCAATTGATGCCAAGCTGCGCAAGATCGCCGACGCGATGATGGCTGATCCTTCTGACCGCGCGACTATAGACGACTGGGGGCGACGCATGGCCGTCGCCCCGCGAACTCTGACCCGCGCTCTGACCCGCGAAACTGGCATGAGCTTTGGCCGCTGGCGCCAGCAGCTCCACATCCTCATTGCGTTACAGCGTCTCAACCAAGGGGCATCGGTTCTGGCCGTTGCACTGGATCTTGGCTACTCAGATGCTAGCGCCTTCGTCACCATGTTTCGCAAAGCTCTGGGCAAGCCACCCGCCAGGTATTTGGCAGAGCGCCACGCAACTGCCTAATTTCTGCTGACCTCTCGGATATCAAGTTCGAATAGCTGTGACTAGAAAACGCAATGTATAGTCCTTTTTGTGGAATGCAGTCAACTCGCAAATTCCATATCCTGACTCTCACATTTAAACCAAAATGCGTTGTTAGTCGCTGATGGTTTCATTCATGAGGAGTCGAAAAAATGAAAATCGAAAAGAAAATACTGATCTGTGGCGGCGGCATTGCAGGGCCTGCGTGCGCTTATTGGCTGCACAAATACGGCTATTCCGTCGTTATAGTCGAGAAATCAAAATCCTTCAGGGATGGAGGGCAAAATGTCGACATCAAGGGAGCTGGGCAGCAGGTTATCAAAATGATGGGGCTTGCCAAAGCGATTGAAGCCAAAAATACCTTGGAGCAAGGTCAGAAGTATCTGGATGCCGCTGGCAATGTCGTTGCAGTTTTCCCAAAGGGCACGCTCGGAACGTTGACCGCAGATTTTGAAATTTTGAGAGGCGATTTTGCCCGAGTCATCTTCGATGCCACTCGAAACGATTGTGAATATCGTTTAGGGAGGTTCGTTACTCATCTTGATGACAACGACGCGGGTATGTCGGTCACATTCGATAACGGTGAGACAGAGGATTTCGCGTTGGTGATCTGCGCTGAGGGTATCAGCTCCTCCACCAGAAACAAGGTTTTGGCTGAGCAAACGCAACTCCGCTACTTGGGTGCATACATGGCGTTCTTCAAAATTCCACGCCGCCCCGAAGATGACAACTGGGCTCATACTATCAACGGCATCGGGGGAACGTTTATCACCCTGAGACCGGGAAACGAGACAGAGACGACCGTCCTGATCACCTTTCTCAGAAAGGATCACAAATCTAATGGGGAAAGCTCTGGGGTTAGGCGAGAGCTACTTCTGCAAGCGCTTAAAGGCCGAGGTACGGTCGCTGATCGCATTAGCTCGGATTTGGATATGGTGAACGATTTCTATTTTGGACCGATGAGCCAAGTGCACGCATCGATTTGGTCGAAGGGGCGGTTCGTTTTGATGGGGGATGCCGCCCACTGCCCGACGGCGTTCACAGGGGAGGGTACGGCTTTAGCCTTGGTTGGCGCTTATGTTCTCGCCGGTGAAATCAAGCGAAGTATCGATCACATTGAGGCTTTCCAAACTTATGAAAAATTATTACGGCCTTATGTTGAAGCATCGCAGAAACGCGTAAGCCCAGGCATGATTCGGTTGATCCATGTGAATACATCGTTTGGAATCTTCGTCATGCGTCTTATTCAGAAATTCTTTGCAAGCAAAATCGTACAAAAGTTGTTTAAGCCTAGCGCCGCTAAGCGCGAAAAAAATGTCGCAGAAGACTTCGTCTTCCCAAATTATTCTGATGGTAATAATGTTGGGCGAGAAAGTCGGTAATTGACTGGTTATTCGCTATAAGTGAATGTTTAAACTCCCAGGAGCAACATCTAATGGCGAACAAAAAAATATTCTCATGTCGGGCGCAATAGTTAATTACTGAAAAAAATGCGTGCTGAGGCACTAAAAGAAATAGACGTTTCAGCATGTCAAAAATCGGCTGGGAAAATTGAAGGAGTAGGCATATTTGGAACTCCTTCATGTGTAATTTATTACCCCAACGGCGGAAGCCATGTAAATCAGATAGCGAATGCGAAGGTATGTTTTTCATTCCAGAAGTAGAGGGCCAAACATTAGTAACTGGCATTTGCGAGCATAGTGAACATGATCGTTTTGGTTGTTACAGTGTAGTTGTAAATGGAGTAGTTCTTTATTCCATTTGTGCGGATTAAATGTCAACAATGCAAAGCCTTATTAAAACTTAATGTCCGCTCTTGGCAAACATTAAGTAATGCATGCATGTAAAATCTTAACACCATTGTCGAAAATTCGGTGCCAAAACTACTTTTTATTGGGTATGAAGATGGAGTTATCTGCAAGGACCTTAGCTATCACCAAATCTTTATTTAGTGAAAGGGATCTAAAAATAGTTGAGAACCTTTTGCTTGAGCGTTGTACGAATAATGTTCCGGGATGTGATGGTTGGTCCCAAGATAATTTGGAGAGAGTTTGGATTTCCGTCCTAAAGCTTAGTGTTGGAAATGTAGATAAATTAATAAATGCAATAGAATTGGCGAACACCGACTATAGAGATTTATTTATGTCTGCTGGCTTTGGTTACGATTTGCAGGCGCACAGACTATGGCAGCCTTAACTATCGATTTCACACTTTTAACTATTCCAGAATGTCTGCTTTTGGCCGATGCTGTTGAAAAACTCGATAATTTTACCTGGCTAATTGGACCTTTTATTTTTCAATTGGCCTTATGTTCTTCTGCACTAAATGAAACTTTCATCTAATGCAGGTCGAGTGGTTAATGTTGATGGTTTGTTAGCGCTTTTTTGTATTTTTAAGCACTTGATATCGTTACTGGTGGTGGTAAATTCCATAACCTTGTTAATCGCCTTAAATTTTTTACCATTGCCACCAGTAAAAATTCATCTGCTGCGCTTTTTATTCCTCGAAGTCGCAATCGATCAAATCGTAAATTACGTTTTATATGTGCGAACAGCATTTCTACATTCTTTCGCTCGGCACGTGATTGATCTCTGTAAACATCACCCTTGGTAATCTCTAGTGCAATCTCACGAGATTTTTCATAAATGCTACGTGTTATTTTTCTGTTGGGTGTATTTGGGCAGCATCTTTCTTTTAGTGGGCACTCCACACATTCAAGGTTGCGCGAACGATAAATGATACCTTTGTCAGATGTTGCATTACCTGTGGTGATAAGTCGCTTCGCTTCGGGGCAAATATATTGGTTATCCTTTTGATAAAAACAAAGTCATCGCGGCACAACGTGTCGTCTTCGCGTGACGACTTATCCCAGACAGGTATGTGCGGCTCGATATTTTTTTCGGCTATAAGATAATTCAAATTCTTTGCCGCACCGTAAGCAGTATCGCCTCCGAGTTTATTCGGCAGGATTCCGTGATTTTCCTGTATGCGTTCGATCATGATTTCGGTAGTAGCTACTTCCGATGCATGATTGGCCATTGATGCCTCTACATCTACAACAATGCCGTGCTCAAACTCAATCATGTAATTTGTAGAGTAGTAAAACTGAGCTGGACCTTTAATGGCGGACCATTGTGACATTGGGTCAGCTAAAGATGTATTACGATTAGGTTTGTTTAGGCTGGGATCTATGTCTAGCGATTCTAGATACTCTTTAACGGCACGATTTTGTGTTTGCTCGGGAGTCCAATCAATCGGTGTGTTTTTATAGTTTTGTCTTGATGCGTCGGCTCTGATAACGCTTGCGTCAATTGCAAAGCCTTCGCCTTTAACCAAACCTTGCGTCATGCAGCGGCGAACAACGGTATTGAAAACCATTCGAAAAGATCTGATTCACGGAATCGGCCATGACGATTTTTTGAAAATGTGGAATGATCTGGAAGTTGCTCTTCCAAACCCAAAACCGCAAAACCAGCGATACGCTAAATTAAAATTAATTTCTTCACACAAACGTCGCTCTGATCGAATACCATAACAATATCCAATCAACAGCATGCGAATCATAAGCTCTGGATCAATGGATGGCTTGCCGGTGTGACTATAAAATGATTCAGATGTTTGCGAATTTCGGAAAAGTCCAGAAACGAATCGATATGACGTAGCAAATGATTGTTAGGGATGTGGCGTTCTAAACAAAAATCATAAAACAGCGCGTTTTGTTGCGGTGGTTGCTGTCCCATCATTTGCGTTAGCCCTCAATAGGTTATGAATCTATTTGAACAAATGATGGTGATGCGGTCAATTTAGTTTTCAACAGCATAGGCCAAGAGCGGACATTAACATCGCGACTACAATATCGTCATTCTGCAATTCAGATGAAGATTAATTTTTTTTCAAATTAAGCCAACCATTCAATGTAAGCCATTCCATAATGAGTGCCTGCCAGCGATCACGTGGAATCAGAAAAAAACCGTGATCACCTTTTTCAAAAAGATGTGCTTCAACAGGAACGCCCTCCTGCTTAAGTGCTTCAAGAAATAGAATGGTATTTTTTACGTCTACCAATTTGTCATCGACAGCATGAAGTAACAGAGTGGGGGGAGAGTTTGCATTTACTTGTAATTCATTGGAGAAAAAACGGATGCGCTCATTGGATGGCTTTTCACCGAGTAAGGCTTTGCGTGAATCCAGGTGAGTAACGCTTGAATCCATGCTGATAACCGGATAAACAAGAATAAGAAAATCAGGACGTAAATTAACATTGTCGGGATTTTTTATTTGAGACTTGTTGAAATGCGTAGCCAAAGTTGATGCAAGATGACCACCAGCAGAAAAGCCGATTGCACCGATTCGAGTTGAATCGAGATTCCATTCGCTTGCGTGTTGCCGCGCAAATTTTATCGCTTGTTGCGCATCCTGAAGCGGACCAATGGATTTATCAATCATCCACAAATCATTTGGAATTCGATATTTAACAACAAATGCAGCAATTCCGTGATCCACAAAATAACTGGCTTGTTGAACACCTTCGTAGTCAAAGGTTAACCCCCAATAAGCTCCGCCCGGGAATATCACCACACTGGCGCCTGTCGCTTTAACCTTTGCTGGCAAGTACACCTGAATATAGGGCTGGGAAACTTTTTGTATCCAACCCTTGTCTACACCCGTTTCCTCATCAGGGGTTGGTTTTGAATTTGGAATCTCAGAATCACCATACAATTTGAAACTCTGCATTTTGGAAGGAAATAGATACGCTCGATCGTTTGCTGGCTTTTCTGGTTTCTCATCACCTGTACTCTTGGTATTTTTTTCCTCTGCATTAACGGCTAGAGAAACAAACGCCATCAAGCAAATTGCAGTTATTTTGGATAGCCATTTGTTCATTGAAAACTCACCTGATCGCAGTTATTTAGAAAATTATTTTATTGATACCTGCCTGCGCGGATTCTCCCTACATGGCTACATCGGCCAAGAGCGGACCTTCAATTTATTGGCTAGCTAGATAAAGTCCATGCGGCATTCACCGCAGTCGCTTGTATGTCTAAATTTCAAGAAATTCTCTCCATGGTTCTGGGTTAGAGGCTTTAGTCAGTTTGAGGGCATCAGAAAATCTAGAAAAATCATATAGCGCGTAACTCTCTAGAATCCCGAGATCTACCGCCTGTGCGGCTGTTTCATTTGAAGCGTCGGAAAACTTACTGCACGTTGAAACATATATGCAATTTTTACTTCCTTTTAATAAAGTTGCTCCAAGTAGCTCTCTGATTCCACTTACCCCCTCGACATGAGAAAGAGACCGGCGTCGTTTCACCTGTATAACTGTTGGGCTATCTGATTGAACCAAAATAAGATCTATGCCGCCATCGTGCGATTTGCCAACATGCTCTACTTCGCACGAAAAATGTTCGGAAAATACTGACTGAACGAGCTTTTCCATTTGACAGTCATTAATATGAATAACGTCATCAAAGTTATTTCTTAAATACTCTTGCAATGCCTTAATTGGAACATCCTTGCTATGCAAATCATATTTCTTCAGTACTGCATTCTTGATGATCGTGGAGATTCCTTCTATGTCCCCATCAGTCTCCTTGTAAGTATGTATACGCCACCATCCGCACCCATCACAACATGACACATATTCATTTACAAAGTGACGCCCGCCACCTAGCCAATTGGGATTTTCATTCAATGTTTTTTCATGTTTTTTAATTGTCGATGACTTACAGAATGGACAAGTCGATGTATTGGATTCATTAAAAAGTTTGTATATTGCTGGCTTGGATAATGAGTCAGATCCAGGATCTGCGAACGCATCATCTCTAATGTATTTTTCGTAAGTGAATAATGTCTTCATTGCTGCGGGACCTAACATTTGTATACCGCGCATGCGCGTTATCTCTCCTAAAGCTTTCCTTAGAAAAGCTTCCCAATTAATTGATTCCATGAACGGCAACAGCTGACATTGGCTCCTAGAACCTTGAAAACTTATTAAAGCTAACTACTTACTCCCCAACAATCTTACAAATACTTTTATAATTTTTGCCAAACTAAATGCAACCCTCTACTCGAAGTATTCGCCCCGAAGTGGAACGATTAAAAATTTCGATTAATTCAGACTTTGAACGCTCATCAATGAACGCATCAGCTGCTTCAGGTGAAGGGAATTCTATAACTACAACATATTGAGGCACATCGCTGCCTTCTCGCACCACATAAGGTACTACGCTACCGTCCCCCATGTTTTTCTATGAGTTCAGGAATGCGTGAAGCATATTCCATGAAACCTTTCATGTCCTTAATGTTTACATCTACAAGTACATATCCATGCATTATTTTTACCTGCTGTGACGCCGAGCTAAGCGACAGTTTTTAAGTGTTGGTCTTTCAATCATTTCAAACAAAAAAGCTGCATATATCATCGGCCAAAAGCGGGCGTTTTTGGTTTAGAATTAAACATGAATTTGATCTCCAGCAAAGCTGTTATTAACTAATTGCAGCGTGGACAATAAATTTTGATCGCTCAAACAATTCATCAAACGTAATTATTTCGACATCGTTTAGGCTCCCACGATATAGCTCGAAAGATCGCAATTTTTCTTTATTCACTCCGAAGTCAGTGACGAATTCATGTAGGCTTCCAATCACTATAAAGGCTTTTGGTTTGTAATTAAAAACCTCTTCTCCAGTTGGACTTCCATCTTTACTAACAGGTCTTATTTGATCATAAAGATTTCTAGAGGCAGAAGCGACGGTGCCTTGAACTTGCGCAACCGCTCCAACTAGTTCTCTTGAAGGAGCCCAACATCCCGGTCTGTAACTGGTTGATTCAAGTAGAGCTGTTTCATGCGTTTTAATCTCGACAAAACACAGCGAGCTAATGATGCCCTTTGTCATCATTAATGCGTCTACACGCTTTCCTTTATTTATAAAGTCACTGCCTTGCACAAGTTGTTCTAGTTTTCTTTCTTCAAATCCTGCAATGAATACATAATTAAGACCGTATCCAAATATCCACTTATTTTTATCAAAATACTTTTGCCAGAGATCTTCTTTGCCTCTGCATTGCTTACGATTCATTGCATGAGAAAAATATTCCGGATCTTCAAGCAGGCGAGAAAATACCTCAAGTTGCTTCTTTCTATAACCAAGAGCAATCAGATCCTCGTTCGTTACTTCTGTACGAAAAGCTTCAGCAAACAAATCTTGGTTATCTTTAACTAAACTATTTGCTTGGGTTTGAGACAAAATAAGCTTTCTTAGATCTGAATCTGATACATTGACGTTACTGTCATTTTCAAATTGAAAACTAAAAACATTGTTAAAAAAATCTACAACTTGATCTATTTCAGAGCCTACAAATGAAAAATATGTTTTTTGAGGGGTACCTTTGATAGGATTAAAGCTTTGAAAAGTTACGACAGATATTCCCCTCGGGTCTTCAAAAAACTTGGCAATAATTTCCTTTCTTCCTCCATCGGTCTTTCTTATTACTATCTCTTCCTTTTCTTTTGCATAGATAAATCCTTCATTTAGATCGAGAACCTTTGATGCATGTCGAAGTTTCATATTATCTTGCACAACCATCCTACGGCTCATGTAAGTTTTACCGGGCACCTTGTTTAAATGATAGGTGAGCTCGTCCAACATAGTTTCTTCCCTCCTGAATTGAATAGCTGACATGATAGAAAATGTCAGAGATAGAAGTGCACTTTAGAGATAGTGTAGGAACATTAAATTCCATTTTCGATTCAATGTATTATTTTTCAGAGTCGATCCGATTTTTTATATGTTTTCTGAATTTTTCTGATTAGTTTTATCTGCCTTGCGATCTGCTCTTTCATTTCAATCGACTCTCCTGGAACAAAATCTTTGAGTTGCTTCATTTCTTTATCGGCTCCTGAAAAATCCTTACAGTACGCGAGTATTACAGCATATTGGCTCCTTGCATCAACAAGGCGATTTAGTAAACCTAGTTTGGAAATATTGGGGATGACGTGTTTTTCCATTACCTCTTTGGCCGTAAAAAAGTCTTTGTTGCCTACGAAGTCATCAGCTAAATCTTGAGCTGCTTTGATAAAAGAATCGTGTGCTTGAGCCATCTCGTAAAGCTTTAGGCATTGAACCTTTATGTTAATCCTGTTTGCGTATGACGAATTATCTGCGAGTAACATTAAAGCTGTGGCTAGTCTCTTTAGATCTTCATGCAACTCAGGGTATCTGTTTATCTTCGGCCAAATTAAGGGCGAATTTTTTCCAATCATGGCATCGAACGTGATTCCAATCAGATCGAAATACTCCGGGATGACCTCTTCCAATAATTTGATCGCAAAGTTATGGTTACCCAATTCCATCAACGAGGCAGCTACATTATATTTGAACACTCTTACGTGGGCGGGCTTGTCTGGAAGCTCGATTGATGCTCTGCTAATAAGTTGCATTACATTTTCAATGTTCCTATTTGTTGCTTCGTAAAGCATGCGTTTCATCATGTAAGATAATTTTTCATCTGTGCCTAACTCATATGTGTCGATTAATTCCTTCATTTTATCCAAATAACTGCCTATCGTTCTGATTCGCCCATGATGCGTAGCATCAAATGACAACCCATCCAATGCCCAAAAACGCTGTCTTGGATCAATTTGCGGAGATTCAGATACGGGTATCAAATATGCTTTGATTTCATTACTAATTCCCATTTCATGGAAGTGTTCCTCGCCCGCAAGTTGCACCAGTAGTTCAATATCTCCTAGTGCAACTAACGTCCGGATGAACAATGAAAACTTTGAAGCATCTCGCTTTTCCACTAATGATTTAATCAATATGTTTTTTAGTACGCGCTGGGACTTCAGAAAAACATCCCCACCCATATCTGTTAACGTGCGTCTGCCAACAATTCTGATAGCATCATGAACTTTTGATTTGTTACCCGCAAAAACCTCTATTACTCCTGAAGCGCTTAGCTTTCTTAGCGTTTCGTTGACGATTGTCTTTTCAATATCCAATGCTCCGCCAACGAAATCCAATATTTCTGAAAGGTGTAATGGTTCGTCGCATAAGCTCCATACTGCGAGAACTTCTTTTGCCAATGGATGCATTGACTGGAATAACCTGTCGAGAATTATTTCTTGGGCCGTTTCGACAGTGTGCGTGAGTGAGTCCAATTCATCGCAGAATTTATCCAGGTCGCCGCTTGTTTGACTAATTGAAAGTCGAAGGCAGCTTTCTACATACAACGGAATGCCCCCAGTTAGTCGTACGAGTTTAGAGAGGGCTGACACGGTACCGATACAATTGTAGGATTGAGCGATTGATGCAACGGTATCGAAGTTCCATCCTGAAAGTGCTTCACGCTCTACACCCAACTGGGCCTCGATTTCGCGTAATTCGGGGACAGGTTGGCATAACAATATGAATCGGATGCGACTACCGTAACTAATAACCGAGCGTAAATTTTCTGCCGGTATGCGATGTGCATTATCCAGCACGATAATGGGAGCAGTCCCGGAGGATTTTAAATAGGAATTCAGAATAGCTAAGGAATCTAATCCTGTAGCTCCAGGTTGCAAAATTTGTCTCACTGTATCTGAATTGTTACTCACTAATCTTGGGGTAAGCTCTCTCACTAATGTTGCGGCTAATGCAGGTCCAGGAAGCTCGCCAACGTTGTAATATGCAATAGTTTTGCTTGAATGTCTTGCTACTTCGGACGCCCAAGCCGTCTTGCCCGATCCTGAGAAGCCACAAATTATTCGAAGGGATTTTTTTAAATCTATTGAAGGCTCATTTACTTGTGGCCTATATGGATCAGGCGGCGACGGGAAATCTTGAAGTTGATGCAAAAGTTGCTCAAACAATTTTGGTAGTTCACACGTGTGAAAGGAATGATTAGGGTTAAGACTGTTTCCAGCGCAAGCCAATTGAATTTGACCGGCAAGTTTCCAAACTAATGACTCTGGCGAAATCATTAAGTAGGGCAATTGTTCTGCACGAGATACACACCAAATTACCGCTTCTGAAATATTTTTCCATGCAGGTGGATATGATTTGCTTGTATCCTGTACAAGGCTGGCTGGCGATAGAAATGTAACATCAGAAGGTAATTCGTTTCGTCGAATCTGCCTAGCGAGTTTAGGGCTCGGCATCTGATTGGTGACGATAATAAATGACGCTTTACCTACTCGGCGACCTGACTCATGTTCTTTGCGCAAACTTTCAAATCTTTCCAGTGTTAACTTTATATCACTAGGTTTGATGAATTCGGATCGTGTCTTTACTTGAATATATATTTTTTCACTTCCAACGATCTCTATATCCTCATCGCGCTCAACTATTACCGATGTAGTATTCATTTTGGGTGCAAGAAGTAAGCAACCCACGGCAAATAAATGTTGGTAAAGAAATCCTCGATGTACTGCCTCAATTAATTCTGCCTGCCGTTGGTCTAAAACATCCATGCAACTGCCTCGTTTTTATGAAGATCTGCTAATTACTTACCGTTAGATTATTTGGTACAGGCATCAATAAACAATTCCCCCAGCTCTGTAAGGACTACTGATTTCCGCGTATCAAGATCAATGTCAAAATTTACAGAGACATGTGTACTATGTGGCTCGGAAGGAATTTCAATACTCTGGGTTTCTGCACTTGCTTCGTATTCAGTCGCGGCCAGCCCTAAGCGGATAATATTTGATATTTCAAACTCCTCTAGTTTTCCGTCCGGGATTTTTTCAGGGCTTGTGAGGCTTCGCCTAATTAATACTTCCTTGAACTTTATCGACTTCAATTCATTGTTAATCTTACCTATTTCGACCAGCAATTTTCCGCGTTCGGATGTGTATCCGAATCCGGTAGACGCTGAAACTTGCTCCATCTCTGTTTTAAGTAATTCTCTTCGACGAAGTAAACCTTCATCAATAGCTTTCTTTTCCTCTAAATATTCAGCTAGCTCCATTTTCAGCGTTGAAATTCTAAGCCTCCTTTCTAAAACCACTGACTCTAAAAATGTAAACTCACCTTTGGACAGTTGGCTCAAAATATATGGGAAAACGTGATTTTGAATGTTCTTGTTAGAATCGACCATATTCACAAGCAAACTTGCCCACTTTTCTTGCAGCTCGTCATCATCTTCCAATGAAGCATTTTCCAAATATGGACATAGTAGTTTTGGCGAAATTGATTTTATATTTATTTTATTTCTGTCACACAACTCCTTAGCCTTATTCAAAATTAAGATTTGATTGCGAAACCGCCAGTAGGAAATTTGATCCTTCATTAACAGTCCTAACTCTTCAACTGAAGGATTAATTAGTCGGTCAATAAACCCTTTCGCCAAATCAATTCCTTTTTCCAATACAGTTGAAGAAATGTCTATTTTCTTTTCCATATTCTTAAGCTCATTATGATTATGTAGCGATCTCAATAGAAGTAAGTCTAATACGCTAATCCCACAAGAAGGAAGACTAGGTAAGAGAATTGATTTATAAAGTCCGCTTTGGTCACAGAGAGCTCCCTCGCGCGAAATTGTCAAAATTTCAGCTAAAGATTTTTAGTATCGACAACTTCGGCCAAGAGCAGACATTTTAATCTTACGTTAATAATGTATAGAGTTATTATTGCTTGCTAGAAATGCTCATTGGAAAATGCAATACGCAGCAAATTGGGTGCATGCGAAAAAAGCAACATTTCCATCGAATAATGACTAACATTTAGAGTATTCGCGGTAGCAGATAAAATGGCATTGTAGCGTTGATAAAAGTCGGTTTGGTCAGTTTTAGGCCATTCATTTTTACATGCATACTCATGCATATGTTTGCTGCCCTTATTAATTAGCTTATTTTGCCCTTTGAGAAGAGGATAAAGTATTGGTGATTGAGCTCTTGATATCACCTGAATTGCATTTAGCGAAAGCGCAACACGCGCATCATAAATTGCATAATTATTTGGATCGCGGATACAAAGCGCTTTTGACCAAGATGCAATTCCTTGGACTCCATTTACAATTAGGCTATCTGGCGAGGCTAAAGAATAATTTTTAATTTTATTCATCCCGTTCCTTCTAACACCTCCCCACACTGCAATGTAATACTTTGTTGCAGAAATTTTCGCATCGTCATTTCCATTCGAATATAGATTAGATAATTGATGTTTTAACGATACATTTTGTGCGTACTGGTTCCCCATAGGCAAAACGATTCCTGTGGGAAGATAGCGAGGATTGATATTTCGCCATAGATACCATTCATTATCTGGAGTCAGATATTTGTCTGCATATGCGGTAAGTGAATTCTCTAGAGTCATTTATTAAATTCCAAAAATATTTCGGGCGCTGCTATGAGTTTTGTCTTTATAAAGGGTGTATAAGCGAATCTGGTAAATTTAAAAATAAGTTGTATTGAAAATGACGACCAATAGCGCAAGTTGATTATATTCACAGCCCTCAACCGATTTTCTTATGCGTTAAAAACGAATTAAATCTATTTGTTATGAACCTCTTGCTCGTGAAATTTGCGCTTTTAACTCTCGAATGGATAGCGGATTTTTATTACGATGAATCATTGCGTGACAATTCGGGCATACGGGAATTAGATCTTTCTTTGGATCAACAATATAGCTCCTTCGGATTTCATGCAGAGGTTTAATGTGATGGACGTGTATGTAACCAGCCCCGATTTCTCCGTATGTCGTCTTGAAATCAAAATCACATACAGCACAAACTACGCCGTGATACTTGATGCATGCGTCACGCGCTTCAGGGTTTCTTTCATATGCATTAACAGTAACACTTTTAACTGAGCCTTCCTCGTAGCTCTCTTGTTGACTCACATCATTTGGGAAATTTGACTCAATTCCTAAGTCCGTTGCATACCAATTATCGCCCTCTTTGTAGAGGCTCTTTTTGGTAAGAACTTTAATGAAAGATTTGATCTTTGCGGGACCATCGAAGCGATCTTTATCTTTTTCTGGAAAATGAATAATTGGGAATATGTATAAATCATATCCATTCTCAAAAATAAGACCAACGTGTTCTAAGGATTGAGCGAAGCCATTATTTTTCCTGCCTTTACGCGACCTCCAACTTTCAGAAAGAATTAGCGATTTATCTCCTTCTGTATTTGTGTCCCAAGCTCCAAATATTACAAATTTTTCCTTTACATTAACGAAAGACCAACTCCAATACCAATTGTCACAAGTAGCACCTTGCGATTCAATAAATTTTTTTCTACTCACAGTAACTCCATGAATGCATAACGTTAGTGAATGTTAATATTGCAATCATCAAACGCTTAATGTGTTTTTCTTCTTATTAAAAGATTGTACGTAATTTTTTCATCCCGTTAAAAAAATACATAACTTCTCGTTAGGAAATTTCAACTTTTCTGCCGTCGGGATCGACAGCAATATAAATGATTTTACCATTAAATTCATATTGACTATGAATTTCGATTTTTGTAATTAATTGCTCGATATTTTGAACCCTAAAGCCTAAGCGTGAATTGCAGGCAAGCTGACCTTTCACTAGCGGATAAATTTCAAATACAACACTCTCAATGCAGCAAGAATAGTGTTCGACACCCTTTCCGTGTTTTTCTTTTGTGAGCGTTAAACCAAACTGCTCATAGAATTTTCTTGAATCGTCTATATTTGCACATCGCAACACAAGCAGATTAAGTTTCATTAGTTGTCCTGTTAAAATACCGCCGAGCTAGGCGAGAGGTGTTATAGGTGATTGATCAGCGATTTTGCAATTCGGCCAAAAGCAGACACCTCGGACTAAGCAAAGCTACGTGAGCAACTTAATTATATTCTTGCTTACATTATCCAGCCGCTTCTCGAGGTGCTTTTTTCAAAGGCTTAAACCTAAATTTAGCCTGTGATTTTTTATCATCGATGATGTCGGGTTTTTCGCATAGACCGGCTGTCCAAAGTGCGTTAGCTAATGCAAAATTTACTTCTGAATAAATGACATTTTT
>Ga0247741_1000262_pt1 | contig 32509 bp, 32 predicted proteins | sample UWRJL213509R2_FD_180945 | JGI IMG/M metagenome (GOLD analysis project Ga0247741, IMG submission 180945) | Plant litter microbial communities from Arlington Agricultural Research Station in Wisconsin, United States - UWRJ-L213-509R-2 | ecosystem: Environmental > Terrestrial > Plant litter >... | reverse complement strand
TGAGGATACCACATACCCAATGGCCCATTGGAGTGGTTATCGTCAACTCGATTGCGCCTAGAACTTGAAGAGGCGCTGGCACTGGATCCACCAGAATCCGAGTCTTCTGACATGATTACAACTGCCCTTTCGACTCTCGACGCCCGAGGACGAGGAAGGGAACAAGAGAGACTGAAATTGAAAGATGTGGTCGATGTCGAAGGGACTTGAAGCCTCGAGGCTGCCTCGTAGCGCTTAGTCAAGTTGATGCTGTGTATATACTTATCACTTGATCTCACTGCCTTGCCTTGAGGTCATAATTCTAGACGATGGCCTATCGCTTCCGGTCACGAGGTGGTAAGTCATTTACAGCATCGTCGTTTTCGAATTTTTTGCGGGCTGTTTGGGAAACAAATTGCATTTCGAGACCTCTCTTGGTGGCGTTAGAGAGAATGAGATTTAAGTATTGATTATCGAAGGACGGAGCTAGTCATGGTAATAGGTACTGAAGGGAGAGCGAGCAATGGTCGAAGGTAAGACGATGCGAAGAATATGCATGCAATCGTCCTTGATAACCGCTCTTGTATATCGACAACATGCCAATCGACCCCCTTGACCTCGTTCTAGGCCAGTATCTGTCAGAGAGTAAGTAAGCATATGCACTAAACCTGGGCCATCAAAGAACGGACCTCCAAATCGAATGTGCATCGCCGAACTCCACCTCCAAGTTTAAAGGCCAAGGGAAGGTATGGCATGCGTCGTGAGGTCCAAAGGCGAAGAGGTTCAGGTGTCGATATGGGGTCGGGTCGTAGAATGATGATCATCCTTGAAGGCGAATTCGGATTTAACATTCCCTCTTATCTGGCGGTGCCAACAAAGGAAGATCATATTCAACCGACCAACCTAGCCTGGTAACAGTCATCGCAGAGCCAGGTGAATGAATAGTTGAACTGTCGATTATTGAACGTCGATCACCAGTCAACATGCTGGTGGGCCGATGAAGGTCCAGCAGTACGACAGCACCATGGTTGAGGTCCTGGTTCATCGAGTATTGGGCTGACATTCAGGCCTATCATCCCCTCGCGCGCCACCTCTGTCTTTATATTGCGGAACTCGTTTGTGGTGGCTTCATCTGAGCCTCGCCAAAGCTCTGGTGCAAGCGGAAGGTCGGGAATCGCATTTATATAGCCCAAGCGTTATTTTGGTTCCGTAGGCGTTACAGTCCTGAGTTCAGTTAGAAGACGACGTTCACTCGTGCTGCGCGATGAATCGGTGAGTGTGTGCAGGGAAAACACAATCATTAGAACCTTCTCTTGTTATAACAAGCGTTCAGAATATTGGAATCTTGTTTGGAGTTCCAAGCGTCTACGCGGCTTCACGATTTGCGAGTCGTGAACAAGCAGAGACATCGCTATACGACGCTTTATGACTCAGTGAATATTGAGTTTTGAGCTGAGTGGAGTTAGGGACATACCTTCGAACAATCTGTAACGCCAATAGACCATCTTCCTCTTCATCCTTTCACGTCGCCGCTAATCTCATCCTTCTTGGGCCACCGATTGACAACGTCGTATGAACAGCTAAGCACCAATCATAGACCCGAGTTACCAGCAAGCAATGTTAGTGCCTCAGCTTGTCCAGCGGAAGGCTATGTGGATAGTCGACCAGGACTTTGAGGGGTGCTATCGTGTTCAACCATGTTCATCCTTGTGGTCATACTGGAGGCTCTCGCAGGCAGGCAGTCGACAATGTTGGACGAGAGAAATGGCAAATAGCATTAGTAGTACGCGTAGGGCCAAGAATATCGAAAGGCGTATCCAGATATGAGGACTTGAAGGTAGGTATTTCGACTTTCGAGCGGCAGCCAGACACGGGTTACACACAGGATGAATCTAAGTAGTAGGATGTTAACGTCAGTTCGGATGTGGATAAAACGCAAAGTTGACTCACGTTTTTCACATAGGGAAGCGCTGGAGCAAAATTTGAAGCAGTATGCCCTGTTCAGAAAACATCTAAGGAGAATCGTAAGTGGTGGCAAGAGGAAAGGAACGGAGTCACCTCTAGCCGGTCCGGAGCAAACGGTGTCACGGGATGTTTGTGATGCCGTGACATTCTTCAGGCCTTGAAGTCGACTCGGACCTTCGCTCTTCCGGTCCTTGCAATGGTTTGTATCTTTATTGCCTCTAGGCCAAATTTCTGACTTATTAGCTGTAGCACCTGTGATACATCTCGAATTCAAACTGATAACCGATGGCTCGACATTTCCGTCCGAATTGAATCATGTGCATGAAGCTTGAAGCTCGAGCGATGCCCTCATTGCTGCAGTGCTGGTCCAGGATGCGGGTATCCGTCGGGCATTCTTAGTCTGCTGCTCCAGGCATCGCTGACATGGGTTGTGCCGCAGGAATCGACGTTCGTCCTCTCCGTCTCGTTGAAGCCTTCTTGCCTGATTCATTCACCCCGCTAGCTCTCTTCCTCCTTCCTACCTTCCCTTTCCTCGCCTCTCCCGCTTCCGTTCTCCCTTCTCCACTCCTTCTACTCCAGCTTAAACCAACCTCCCCGCCTGTGGACCTCACGCGCCAGACAGGATGATACACTGAACTGGGGTGGATAGTCAACAAGATGCCTCTATATGTTCTTGGTCTGCAATCTCGACAGGCAGCTCTCGGAGATACCGTATGGTCATAGTCTACTCCGATGCGTGTTACATATACTGACTGGTCATTGTAGAGCCGGAGCCACGGAATTTAGTCTTGATTATGGGGGACACGTATTCGCCACTCACCAGGACTTCTTTTCTCTTTGAGTTGAGCTCGGGTCACCCCATACAACCCTAAGCCCTATATTCTGAATCTTTGGCTATATGCGTACGCTGCGGATTCTCTTGCCTCCTTCATATTCTAACCTTTCTCTTGCAGGAGTCTTCCTACTCTGGTTCCCTTCCTTCTTTCGTCGTCCTTCGTACTGCGGTCCTGCATACTCCTTTAATCCTACGAGCCCAAGAATAAGGGTCAACTTCAACACAAACGGTTACGCCTTTGGTCGTACGAAAATGTGAACCAAGCTCGGTGTCTGCTCACTGGGTAGGTTGATGAGATCCAATATGAAGATAAAGGTGCGCGTAACAAATTTTGAACCTGGGCTGCATCTGACGTTTTCTAATTTATTTCTTGAAGGTACTCACAGTTTTGCCCCATACTCGGCCGATTGACCGTTCCCGTCCGGGTCAGTTGTTCTTCCTTGTTGACATTTCTAACCGTCCCTTGGTTGATACATTGTCCCTTCAATGTTATTTATCAGTCCTATGAATACATGCTCAAAATATGTCTATTTGTTATCTTGCGGACGAATGTATATGGATTATACTAAATAGATTCGGGGACGATATATTCAGTTTCAAGCACGATGAGGGTCTTAAGTTCGTGATCAAGGCGCTAATACATTTCGGTAAATTTTTCAGAGTACTGGAGCAGTAATTATAATTACAAGGTACAGAAATGAAGCAGGATAGCCGCCTGGCGCTGGATTCGAGTGATATTCAACAACGGACGAACAACCGAACAGAACAGTGGAAAACGTAATGATCAATCCATCTGCAAACTATCGCGAACAAGGCTCTCCACATCCCGGGTTCGCGGTGAGATAATGCAATCGAATGGCAAGGGATACCTAACAGGATTTCAGTATTAGCAAGTATTAGAATCGAGCATGGTTGGGTATCTATACGATATTAGTCCGCTTGTGACTTCTGCCTTTAGCTGTGAGGGTTTTCCATCGGCGTCGAGAGGCGGGTTTATATCAAACGCAGCCAACACCGATGATACGATGGCATAAAGTGAATTATCACTCAAGTATCGTCCTGGGCAGATGCTAGAAGCAGTAGTCTCAGTGAGCGGTTCATATAAAATTTCAGCACGCAAAGCCATACCGCCGCCCAAAGCCGAATGCTGCAGAATCTGGGTCTTGGACAGTAGGGTCCAGTGCACCATCTTTCAGGAAGCGCTCTGGCTTAAATTCCTGAGGCTCAGGATATTGTTCGGGATCTTGTAAGATCGCCCTTCAATGCAGTCAGAATGGTAATTGATCAGCCATGACAATGATAACCGACCAAGAATTTCCCATAACAATCGTGCCTTTCGGAATGAAATAGCCATCATACTCTTCATCTGCGGTGGACATATGGGCAGAGCCTATAAGAGCAATCAGCGTCTACAAAGACGTTTGGATAAATCAAGTTGTGTACCCAAGGGCGTCACTGGTTGCCAACGCATAGCCTCCTTGACAATGGCGTTGGTGTAAGGCAGTGCGCCTCTATCTCTGAAGTCAGGGAGGCGATCGTTGCCTATGACTGTATTGATCTCCAATTGGGCCTTCTTCTGGACTTCTGGGTACAAAGCCATCGCAAGGAAGAACGACTGTACTGCCGAAACAGTCTGCACTCAGAAGATATAATCACAGTATAATGCGCAGAGTACCATTCACTCACTGTATCGGCTCCGCCTAACACCACAGACGGCCTATCAGGATTGAAACAAATATTATCAGAGCGACATACCGGCGTATGCAATAGCGGCTATATTTTTTGCCAATGTATCTTCCTCAGCTCGTCTTGGATCATTCTCATCTGGTAGCCTTTCTATTAGAGTCGCCGCAACTGAAGGACGTGCAGTTCCTTTCGCCTTGGAGAAAACAACATCGGCCTGAATCTCAGAAATCGAAATGAGGTCAGCTTACCAGTTGATCTTTGACGTATAAGAAAGGCTTCTCGAGCATGTCTTCATTGACCCTCGCCCAATATGCAGCTTTTCTCTTGAAACCTGCACCTGGCATCCAGCTGGGAATATATTTTAGAAACGGAAGATAATCCACCAAAAACGATCCCGGTATTCCAGCTTCAGCGAACCCGTTTAGGGCTATTTCCGCGGTGGAGATGTAAGGGTCATCAGAGTTTTTAATGGTGATCCCATAGGCAACGCTCATAATCATGGCGGCGAATGCGCTGGAAGGTAGAATCGTGAGTAATAACCAGAAAGATCGATCGCATAGTCTTACTGTCGGATGTGGTGCCTAAAGTTCTTTGGCGACTCAAGGAGGCGACCAATAAGCGCATGCACCTCCCGAATCTGGACCGGCTGATATTTCTTCACAGCATTCGGATGGAAATATTCGTGAAATGCCCGTCGATGCCGCCTCCACCCCTGACCATATGGCATCGAACCAAAGTCAAAGCCCCATCCCATTCTGATAACATCTCGACTATAAGGAGGCAGTCCAATAAGTAGATCAGACACTCACAAGTCAACCAGCATGGTCTGGTTTATCCGGTCCGAAAAATTGGCGGACCGCTTCTCAAAGAGGTCGCTGGTTCTTTTTAGGCTATTCAGGACAAGGATTGGTTGGCCGAGTACTTTGACGAATACCATGTCGCCTGGTTGAAATCGTATTGAAATATCCCGTAGACCAGGTGTCATGAGGTCGCTCACCATATGTTCTGCCCCATTCAGCGTATGTAAGCCATGATTTTTCGGTAGGTACGTCAAGCAAGCTCCCAATTACCGGATAACCCTTTGGGCCGGGGGGATAAGGAAGCTGTTTGCGCCTAGTTTTTCGCACAACTGCCAGGCCAGTAAGACAAAAATATAAGGCAAGAGCCAGTGAATAGTACGGGTGAGCCACCACCCAACCTGAGAGTGCTGTGCTGAAGGACATGGATTTAGATGGACGTGACGCCGATGTCTCTGAAGGCCTTTATATCTCCCAAGATCGCCCAAATTCCGAGGGGACAAGAGGGACCAAAGCACTGGGATGATTTAGTGAGGTTCAAGAGATCCACCCAAGTGAAGTAGCAATAGAGATGTTATCCCAGACAGAAATAAATCTAGTCACATGGCTAATTGCAGATACCATTCATAGCACAAGGAAGTCGTAGAAGTCAGAGCGTGGAAGTAGGTCGGTCCTGATGGTAATACACAACGGGAAGGCTAAATCTCTTAGCATCTGGAACATGACGTCTTTAGTTCTGATACATTCAGAGGCATTATGACGCCTCTAAGAGTCATACTCACTTATCCTTCCATCTGCGAATGACGGCTATTTTTCCTCCAATCTGTCCCCGAATGTAAGTTTTGGCGATTTGGATTTCATGCAAAGGGGACAGGCTGCAGTAATTTACGGTGAATGGCTCGTACTTATATCCCGCACTGCTTGTGAAACGCTTCAGTAGCTGGCAACGGCCGTGATGGCAAGTCACGTAGTAATCGACGCCACCATTGTTCGTCCTTCGAAGTTTGCTGGTACTCAAGTTAAGATGGGACTCGTTCCTGCCACGCGGCGACGCAATGGCCCATCCAACAAGTTGAAGCCGGTCTCACTGGTTCGCTCACACCCTCCCACCATATCAAACGGAGACGACCTCGGCCTCGTATCTTCCGCCGCCTTGTCTAACCTATGCCTTCTCTCCCTCCAGAATCCCACCACTTCCTCTTCCGTCTCTCTTCTTCCATCTTTCTACTTCCGCCTCCAGCTCCTCTGATCCCAACACTCCAGCGTAAACCGGCCTTCCCGCCTGTGGACCTCACGCGTCTGATAGGATGATACACGATATACCTCTCCTCTGTAAACTGGGGAGCTAGATATTTAACGAGAAGATACCTCTGTGTTTTGGGTCTGCGATCTCGACAGGCAGCTGGAGATGTTTTGGAGGTACCGTGCGGTCATAGCTTACTCTGATGCATGTTGCATATACTGACTGGTCATCGTAGAGCCGGAGCCAGGGAATTTAGTCTTGGTTATGGACCACGTATTCGCCCTGTGCAAGATACACACAGGGACTCCCTCTTCGAGTTGAGCGCAGGTCTCCCCATACAACCCTAAGCCCTAGACTCTGGATCTTTGGCTATATGCGTACGTTGCGGATGATCTTCCCTTCCTCATCTTCTAACTTTTAGCTTGCAGGAGTCTTCCTGCTCCGGTCCCCTTCCTCCTTTCGTTGTCCTTCGTCCTTCAGTCCTGCATACTCCTTAATCATACGGGCCTAAGAATAAGATTCAAATTCGACAAACAGTTACGCCTTTGGTCGTACGAAAATGTGAACCAAGCTCGGTGTCTGCTCACTGGGTAGGTTGATGGGATCCAATATGAAGATAAAGGTGCGCGTAACAAATTTTGAACCTGGGCTGCATCTGACGTTTTCTACTTTATTTCTTGCAGCTACTCACAGTGTCGCCCCATTCTCGGCCGATTGACCGTTCCCGTTCGGGTCAGACATTGGACGTTGTTCTTCATCGTTGATATTTCTGACCGTTCTTGGTTGATAGATTGTTCCTTCAAGATTATTTATGTGTCCTATGAATACATGCCCAAACTGTGTCTATTATTTATCTAAGCACCGAGGCTTATCGTCTCCACTCGTGTACCTGGTCGAGTCCGCCGGCTGAATTGCTATGCGTAAGATATTTGAGCAGTTAATTTGGTGGGTTTCAACCATTCGACTCGTTCGGAAACTGTGGATGAGTGAGAGGTTCAGCGGATGGAAATCGTAATACTAAAGCTTTTGGGTGCAAACATACCTCTAAAACCTAATTAACGCCCACCCAACCTCTTTCCTCCTCCGTGTCCCAGAGACGCTCCCTTACATCCAACATTACCTCTCAATGTTCGACTTCCGACACCACCGTGCCTCCCTGCGCGAGGGCGGCCACCAACCGTCCAGCAACAGAATTTGCGAACCTAATGAGAAGCATGAGGTACGAGAGTCAGTTGAAGAGGCGTGAGTACAGTGAGGAAGTTTAGTTGTGCTCACGCAGGAAGAAAGAACAGGAAATTTGTACACCAAAGGTGAAAGCTTATATGTTTTTGAATTGGTTCGCAGTATACGCAGTATATGCAGTATTTCGCCCTTGGGTTTGGCATTCTGGAATGTTTGAGCTCGCCACACCCTTCATGTACTGGACTGAGAGGGGGACGGAGGACGTACATATTCATCTAAAATACCTGACACTTAGGCCCGTATAAGGGAACAGGAAGGCTTGAAACAGTCGGAAGAGGGATCTGGAGGAACGGATGCCAGGACGCTGACGTCTGCGTCGACCAAAACGTGCTGTTGCCTTGCGCTACGACACTATCTGTCAGACACTAACTGAGTGATTTGGAATATGCTCCAGATCTCAGTGTTGTTGTGAAACGTACCTTCAAGTAGCTCCAAGACCAGCTGCCTCTCGACTCTCGAGAGTTTAATTCTTATTCCCTGAAGTTTTTCTGCTAAGTCTCCGCCGAATATGTATCGCGGATACCGAGTTCTGAGCGCCAAATCGAATGGGAGGTATGGAGTATATCATGACGCGTGAGTTCCAGAGTTCGGAAGGGAGATGCTAAGAAGGATGCGCGGGAGGGTTTACAAATGAGAGGAAGGAAGGAAGGTGGGACGTGAAGTTGAGGGTAGGGAATGTGGGAGAGAATACTGGCCAAGTTTCTCCGGTTGAACTTGCAAAGGGTAGTGGAAGAGGAAGGCCTCAACGAAACGAACGAAAGACTACAGAAGGCTGTCTCTGTGATATAACCTGGCTATTAATTCGATGTCCATAGCAGTCGAAAGGCAAACGTACATGTGAATAGACACTAGCCAACTCGTGCCTTCCGATTTAATCAATTCGGGCGCTCCATTTTCAGTTATGAGTACAGGATCTATCAGGTAGGGAAAGTGAGGCGAGGCGAGGAAGGTTACACGCGCAAAGTTTGTGATGAAGGGAAGTAGTGAGACCAGCTAACCTAGATACACCGAGCCTGCATCGCTCACCACGATCTGGCAACCAAGACCTTGATCACTACTCAGGAGGGCAAGAGAAGCAGCGTCATCATCCATCTCTCAAGTTTCGTGAGCGTCGCAGGTTCCACTCAAACGAAACATTCGAATCATCCCTTTTCAGCAGTTCGAAGTCGGAATGTATCGAGTAGCTTCAAGTAGACAGATATCGAAGATACATTCCAGGCTGTTAAGCTACAGGTGATGATCTGTGTCCAGGAACGCGACAACGTGAAGCTAAACACCCGAATATGGACAAATATCTTGTCCAGTCACGTAAAATCAATCAAAAAGGCGGTGCGCACAGCATTGAGGTGAGGGGATCTTCGAATCCTCACTTCATAATCCACCCTACCCTTACCCTATTTCGATTGCTGAGACTTGAAAGTCTCGCTTCGAGGTCCTTCAAGTCATTCTTCACCTCATTCTTTATCCTGGTCTTACCTGAGTTTGCCCTTCTACACCCAGAAGAATAGCTGCGAGGGTCTACATTTGTGATCCGAATCATGTCTGAAGACCATGAGCTTTCAGAACCAAGTCTCCCAAAGGCAGCCACAAGAAGGACTCTCAGCCTTCGCAATAACTGGCAGCGGATATTTCTAGCTGTACCAAGTGAAAGCGCCTCCTCAAGTTCAGAGCACAATCAAGTCGCTGATACGTACTCTGGCGGGTCATTGGGTGTGTGATACAGTCATTATCTCACAAAAATTACCTAAATTAACAGGGATCATAGTTTCGATGTTTAGCAATGCAAATAACACTAGAATCAAAAAAAGTCAGTTTATTACTCACGTCCACGCTCGTAAAGGTATGAAAGATTCTAATAGTGGTGTCATACGAAAATAACGATCTCATCTAAGGGTTCCACCTTCTCGGTGAGAATTCTGCCATGGGTGCAGTCTACAACTCCCTCGAGCGACAAAAGCTCGATGCTCCTAAATGCCATCCCCGGGCCAACACGCGCGTTGCGGTCATCCAGAGGATAGTACATTGGGTACATGGCGAGATCGCTTGCGCCGCTTTGATTCTCTGGCTCTATGGTGCCGCTGGAGCTGGAAAGTCGGCGATTGCACATAGTCTCGCTGAGGAATGTGCTAAGGAGGGATGGCTCTTGGCAACATTCTTTTTCTGGAAGTCCGCGATGGAGCGTAACAGCATTGATCACTTTGTCGCGACGATTGCCTATCAAGCTGCTCGTGCTATTCCAGCCCTGCATCCGCTCGTTGAAGATGCAATCGATGTCGATCCCATGGTTTTTCAACAGTCTGTTGACGTCCAGCTTCACAAACTCATCATTGAGCCCCTTCAGTGGCTGCAGTTAAGAGGCTTCGACTTCCGGAACTGTCCATTCGTGATCATAATCGATGGCTTGGATGAATGTCAAGGCAATCTCGTTCAATCGGGCTTTGTCAAGTCTCTAATCTCCGCATTCCTTCGCTCTCCGCTCCGTATTCGCATTCTCATAGCCAGCCGTCCAGAAATCCATCTCCAGTCCACATTCAATTCATCCCTAATCTCATCTCATCTTTCACGACTGGCTCTTTCTGATGAATTTTCCCCGGAAAAAGATATATATCAATTCTTGAAAGACTCGTTCGACGTAATGAAACAAGAACACCCCTTGGCTTCTCATATTCCACCATCGTGGCCAGGCTCCGAGGTTCTGAGTGAGATCACTCAGAAATCATCGGGCCAATTTATTTTTGCATCAACAACAGTCAAGTACGTGTGCGGCGACCCTTGTGATCTTCCAACACGCCGTCTGGATGTCATCCGCCGGCTTCAGCCCCCGCGAGGCGAGGAGGATTTACCATATGCGGAGCTGAACTCCCTTTACCACTATGTTCTCTCGAATGTTCGTGGGATCGAGAGGGTCATGCAAGTTCTCGGGTTCTTGGTCATTCTCAACACAGATATAAGGCGCATTGGCCCGCTTATCATAGACTCGACCGAGAGGATGGACAATTTTCTCTTCTGGATTCCTGGCGAAACACAAGCTTGCTTAAGTCAGCTGGCATCTCTCATTGACTGTGATGCGGGGGGCCACATACACATTCTGCATGCGTCCCTACAGGATTTCCTCCGTGACCCGTCTCGCTCTCGTCAGTTCTACTTATGCCGAGAGTCCGTCCTGTCCAATATTGCGTGTCTGGGACTGCGTCATATGAGCCATGAGAAGATTGACATCTCTCAAGAGGGTAAGTCACTTACAACCTCTCATAGATTCTTTCTATTACTCAAATTTTGCATTCCATATTAAGATGCTGTTGGTAACTTTGAGTACGCCGTCATCACATCCTGGTGCCTTGACGAATGTCCAACTTTCACCTCGGAGTTACAACAGGGTTTGAGTTTAATACCCATCCAGAAACTCTACAGCACCTTCGAAGCGCTCTGGACCGGCCATTTCTGGGTTTTTTTATCATCTGTCCTCCAGACACTGTCCAATCAAGTACGCCATGATAATTAATTCATCTCTGACCATTCCTAACCTCAGCCATGCAGGACACAGAGAACATCTATCCTAACCTTATTTTTGACCTTACGGCAATCTGCCTTCAAGCGTTCCAAAAGGCTGAACCCGACACCTATTTGACCATGCTAATCTACTATGAACACTACTTTCCCATTCTTCAAATCAAGTTCCCACACTTGAAGCAGCCTCCTGGCGGCTTTTTCGGTCCAGAAATTTACATGCTTCCTAGGACGATTATCACCCGACATTCCGAATTCCAAAGATCAGCCCTCACAGCGCAGCATTATAATGTAGCTGCTTTATATATGTTGAAATATCTATATATGTCCGTGAGGTAGGCCCTAGATACAACTCTTTCAATCTGTCATGCGCTGATTGATGTCTAGACGCTCACTTTGTTCTAGTGAGGGTATGTTTAACTCATCTAATGATGATGTAAGGAAGAACCATTGCGATGCCCTCTCCGCTATGGTATACATTGCCCACCTACTTCCTTTGGCGTGCAACTCTGGAGACATTTTAGAAATCATTTTCGATCCTCTGCATGATGAGCGAAACTATAACTTCCATCAAAGGTGGCTCTTAAATGGATGGAATGATGATATCATTCAACCTGCGCGTAACGCCGTTCTAGAATACTATAAGGTGCGTAACGGTACTGCCATATTTTACCCCTAGCTCATTCGAATCCAATGGTTCTACTTTTCAGCGCTATGCAGGTAGTTTAAATGTCAAAAAATACTTGGTCGCAAATCGCCTTGTGTAATCGTTCCTTCAACTAATATTTATTCCATGTATAAAATGGGATGTACGATCTATGTGACTCATGGACTGGGCACATCAATAAATTGAGAAAGACGCATGAGCTGTCCTCGCCAATATCACCAGTATTGTCTCCGGAAATGAAACAAGGTTCTGACGTTTGAGTGTATGCATTCGTCGCAGAGTGGAGTGTATCTTCCCTTCCTCTCCAGACTCCTCCTGCTCTGGAATCTCTTCTTCCTTCATCTCTCTATCCTGCTTACTTCTCAATCATACGAGCTAAATAAAAGGAGTCAATTTCAACATGAAAGGTCACACCTTCGGTCGTACAATAATACGAACCAAGCTCAATCTTCCTTATCCAATAGCCCATCCCGTTGGGCGCCATACGTTCTCTTACACATTTATAAGCTGCTACAGGATTTAGAAGAAACCCATGGGGAATGTTCCATGATATACGAAGGTGTGTACAACCAATTATGAACCTGTAATCCATCTGAAGTTTCCCATTTATTTCTCGAACATCTAAGCAACCACCCCGTTGGAATATTTCCGGTCCAGGCTAGAACTTGGATGACATTCTTCCTGATCTGCAAGTGTAGGCTGTATATGGCTCTTAATCCATTCTCTCGTTGGAGTAGGCCGAGTGTCCCGAGCAGGTCGCTGGCTCCCGGGAACGTAGTGGATAGAACTGAGGAACGTACAAGCGTAGCCACGTACTAGGCACATGACCACGGAGTGGTGGTGGACCGGCAGGACTACTCCATCGTCGTTTTTTTCTTTACTCGTTACGACGGTTGAGTACGGCAGGACCGTCGCTTTGGCCACTCACTAGCAGCCTTCTTGTGGCCTGGCATCTCATAACAGTGGGTTCCATCACAATCTACCAAAATCTGTGAATATCTAGCATCTAGGACATTGGGATTCCATATCCAAGGACGTCCTCCGTGTCAAATGGATACATGAGGATTCATGTACATTACATGCAAATTTGTTACGAGCTCAAATATAATCAAATTTTATTCAGAACTCTAACTGTGAAACATCAACTTCGCTATCAGTAACCGCGTCGAAAGCTGAAGCTAGAGTGTCAAACTCGAAGACCTTACAATTACAAATATTCATCACCAGGGTCCCAACGAATGGATGAAGGAACGCAAGCATAGCTGAGCCGTTGTATCCCGGAAAGATGAAGATCGTGATTCAGGTGAAATCGAAAGAAATCCTGGTGGGTGGGCAGGGAAAAAGACAAGGTAACGACATCGGTATATGGCGGGTGGTTCACTCGCGGTCCGTGCTGAGTTAACCCTTGGGCTTGGGCTCGTACGAAGGAAGGAGGAGAGGGAGAATTGATCTCGAGTTGTGTTTTGTGCTAAGATAGACTTCGGGGGCAAAAAACTTTAGCACGACGGGACAGGAATAAAGGAGAATGTAGGCGGAACGATGCAGTCACGTCAGATACAGGTGTTGACACGTACACGTACCGGGGATAGTTCCTGCACTATTAGAAGGGGGGTGAGAGAAGACGCACATGTACACATACACCCAGCTGGGGACCAGGCTCGTATGTGGGAAGATCAAGATGGTTTGAGCCTGAGGAGGACGGCCAGTGAACACTTTTCGATCGCCACATACACGTGCCACGACCCAAGTTATTTCATTCTCCTGCTTCATCTCTTCGATACGTTTTCTCGTGGGAAGGAGTTGCCACATAGGCAGCCATCACACGACGTCTAAGTCGTTCTGTACCACCACCTCGATCTAGAGGTGGTTCCTTGTCGCTCGTCAGAATCGAGCTCGGCATCCGTAAAAGAATTTTACCCACCCACCCACTTCCTTGTTAGCTGTTAAATCAGGAGACAAGGGGACCTTCGCATAAAGGCTCAGTTCTGAATTCTGGGTTGGGGAGAAGCCATACTCGTACTCTCATATCCTCGGAGCGGCTACCACGATTCTCTTGGAAATTTTTGCATCATTTCCGCGTTATTTATACGCTTCAAACGAGCCTATGAACGTGGCATGAAGTGCGCTGGTTATTGCGCCAGACTCCGACCTTCTCATCTTGGCCTCCCTACAGCTCTTCTGGGAGCTACCTCAAGTTTGTTGGCTTCGCCTTCCCTATACTCCGTATTTTGAGGTTCACTGTACATGCACGTGCTCTCAACACGAGCCGTTCTATTATGCCGTATTTCTTATATTTACGGATCATCTCACCATTACAAGTATGCTCAAGTACATACATTCATCGGCTCAAACCTGTGGTAGAGTAGGACGTCAGAGGTACTGCCTGGGTCGCTTCAGGGGTCATCCGCCAGCACCTCCATCGTCCTACGCCCTGAGGAGACACGGTTCACACCGGCTGCTCTTCACGCCCAAACTAACTACCACATACATTGCCGGAGGGGCACGACACCAACCCTCGAGATGTCTGTCATAATTTACTATTTTCACCAGAAATTGATGGCAATCGTGAACGTACCTCAAAATAGCCCAAAACCACTGACACCACTCGCCTATCGGATCTCAAAGCCTCCTTCGAGTCTAGGAACGACTCCTTTGATGCTCTGTTCCTGTTTGATAAATAAACTTGGGGATAACCTAGAACACTAAGTGAGTCTAGAAGATGAAGACATAAGCTAAATCGCGCAAGCTGAGGAGTATGACAAACCTTACGTTTAGGCCGCTTCACGAGTTTGAATATTGATCATGAATACGCCCTCAAATACCACCGCCCTTTCATAATTGCCTGAGCTCTAAAACCCACCGCACCCTCCTCTTCGTCGTCATCCCAAACGAATTCACACTCACCCTCTCCACAGTCCCGCATCATCCACCTTTTGCGCCTCCATCTCGCCACTCGTGCACCGCTAGTTGGTTGGGCATAGATGAATAACAGAGAAGGGCGTACGCATACAACCAGCGGTGGCTTCACGGTTCGTATTGTTGCAACCCTCGAACCTAGCCTCATATGAATGACGAGAGAAACCTGAGCTCAAGCCAAGTTTAGCGCTAAAAAAGACTACAAGCGTGAAAATGCTTGAGCTAGAGGAGAAGAGGAAGAAAAGGCAGTGTGGGCGGAAAGAAAGCAAGATGATGATTGGATTCGAATGAGTGTGCACGGGTGCCGCGGCCGTACTACGACGTAGCGCTCTTGAGCTGCGATGGGGAGTGAGAAAGGATGTACGCATATAGCCAGAGACCTGGGGTTTAGGCTCACATGACGGAAGCTCAAGGAGGCTTGTGCTCGAGCTAAGACGCTCCCGTGTCGCATAACCAAGCTATTGTCTTCCCTTACTCCAGTTTCTCGACCCTATCCGTCCTTGAGTAAGTCAATATATGTCCAAATCTAGCGGTGATCAGTGAGCCGTACCTCGAAGCACCCCCAAACCACCAACGCCGCCCGTCAGTTGACATCCCAAAGCCACCTCCAAGGTCCCAAACGTCTTGTTGAGTATACCCAGGTTTCCATCGCTAACCTGTGAGCTCAGAGCTGTAATCAATAGGCGCAAAGCCTTGAGGACGTATATGAGGCATATATTGAGGTGCACAGTTGGAAAGGTTAGGTTATAGAAGGCAGGTGGGTGTAGCTCATGAATGAGCTATTCCATCCCTTTGGTTCAGTTTTCCAAAAAAGGGTAACTGAGTAAGGCAGTCAGTGTATGTAGGAGACCTCAGCGGTGATTGTGAATGTACCTCAAAATAGCCCAAAACGACCGACACTGCCTGCCGCTCGAGATCTCGAAACCTTCTCCACGAAGGTCTGCTTCAAGATGACCATCAAACGCGCATTGCAGACCTCCAGGTCTAAGCCTCACGTCTAAACAGAGGTATATGATATACCAGGTCGCATGGGATCCAGAAATGGGCTGTTATGGCTGGCCAGAGGAGACGACAGAGAGATTGAGAGGAGGTGGAAGGAAGGCAACAAGGAATGAACCGGGAGCAGAGGAGACGAAGGTTACGCGTGGGCTTTTGCAAGGGAGGCAAAGAGGACAGATGGGGAGAAGTTCGGGGGCATGGAAAGTAGGAGAGAGGAGAGCGAATGTATTCCGTTGATCTTGTGAAGTGTAAAGCTCAGCTGAGGGAACAGTTCAACAAGATTGGAGAAGCACGAAATCCAATATCTGCGACAAAATCGTGGCCATTCAGATTAATATTCAAAGTTCAGAGCAGTACAAAGGTCACGTACGTTTGAACTCCCAAAAATACGACGAGAACCCAGCTCCCTGAGTTTGATTCGGACACAATATTTGGGCCATCCACAGTCTAGCAGGCGACAGCATGGTAGTGAAAACGAGAACATGAGTCGCTCCGTATGGGGGCAGGTTTGATTGGCTGACCTTCCCGAGAACGGATCAATCCATGACCACAGGGAGGCGCTCATCCTTCCTCTCTTGTGGTCTTTGCTCTCCCAAAGCACAAATGATATACTGAACAGAATGCAGAGATGTGTGACCTAAAATATTGAACATCAGCATAGAACCCTAGAGGTGACTCACAAGTTAAGGCACTGCTGTTTTGCATGGACCTGGCGCAGACGACCGGTGCTGTACTCGCGCCGCCCTTCGCACCAATTTGCGTACGAGAGACTTTCATTCTATCTGATTCTCGACTACCTCAGTACATTACAGTACATACTGAGTTTCAGAGTTATGATAAATGAACCTTGGTAGACAGTAATTCAGTCCTTAAATATGCCTTATAGTAAGTGATAGGTGTCAGTGAATCTAAATAATAATACAGGGTATTATTCAATGTTATTCTCGACCAGGTATCGTTCCACATCTGAGTTATCTGCATAGCGCTGAGGACAGAGTCCCATAAGACTTGAATGAGCAATACGAAAATTAATAGAATGATGTCAGCACGTACCTTGTAATATTTGAGAACGGCGTCCCGCACGGTTTGAATGATATCCTCGTTCCATCCATTTAGCGTCCATTTTTGATGAAAACTCTGGGTGAATCCCCTGAGGATCAACATCTTAAGTTCTTTGGAATCGCACGAAAAAGGAAGCACATAGGCAATGTAGGCCATATATGAGAGGGTGTCCAAATGGATTTCCTTTGCACTACTGTTAGATGAGTTGAAAATATCTTCACCGGAACAAAGCGCACTTTCAAGGCATTTATCAGCATATGAAAAGGAGACAAAATGTTGTTTCTAAGACCTACTAAGTACTCCACTGTAGCCTTTCCAGGAACTCATTTGCAAGTGAAGTATAATGCTGTGCTGTGAGCATGGATCCCAGCCATTGGAGGTGTGTGGTGAGGATTGTCCAGAGAAGCGCTCGGACCTTTGGGCGTATCCAGTTGCTTGGAGGGTGAGACAAATGTAACTTTGTGAACTTGAGTTGGAGAATTGGAACACAATATTCGTAGTAGATGAGCTCAGTCAAGTGTACATCTGGTTCAGCCCATTGGAAACCTTGAAGCCAGATCACTGTAAGGTCGGACATGAGATTAGGATATATTTTCTCGGGATCCTGCGGTATGTTGGTAAATATTCCATACTTAGTGGGTCATTACGGCTTACTTGGTTGTCACGGTACGGCTTTTCGATGATTTCTGACACTAAGATCCAGAAATACCAATCCAGGACATCATAGAATGTGCTGTATAATTTCAAGAGAGAGAACTGGCTCAACTCCTGGAGAAGTGGAGGGGTACAGGCTGGGCCTTCGTTAAGACACCAAGCGGTTATGTCGGCGTAGTTGCGTAAATCAATGGAACCTATAGACAAAGTGTCGTTGTTTAGCAATTGAGATAATTTCTAAGGGATTGGAGGTGTCATACGTTTCTCTATGTCAATCCGATCAAGGCTCATATGGCGCAGTCCCAGAAGTGTAATATTGGAGGGAACTGACTCTCGACATAAGTGGAACTGATGAGAACGACATGGATCAAGGAGAAAGTCCTGTACAGATGCATGCAGGATGTGTATTTTGCCGACTGCATCACATTCAATGACAGATGTGAGCTGGCTTAGGCAAGCTTGTGTTTCTCCAGGAGCCCAGAAGAGAAACTCGTCAATCCTCCCAGTTGAGTTTATGCAGGTGTTGCCAATGACCAAGAATCCAAGGACCTGCATCACCCCCTCAATGCCGCGAACTTTGGAGAGAACATAGTTATAGAGAGAGTTCAGCTCCGCATACGGCAAGTCCGCCTCGCCACGTGGAGGTCGAAGCTTCCGGATGACGTCCAGACGGCGTGTCGGAAGTTCACAAGGGTCGCCGCCAACATACTTGACCGTTGTCGATGCGAAGACAAATTGGCCAGATGATTTCCGAGTGATTTCACCCAGAATCTCAGGGCCAGGCCAAGAGGGTGGAATATGAGAAGCCAGGGGGTAGTCTTCTCCCATCCCTTCGAACGAGTCTTCCAGGAATCGATGTATATCCTCTTCTGGCGAGTATTCATCGGATAGAGCCAGGCGTGAGAGATGAGGTTCCATTGATGATGAATTGAATATCGACTGGAGGTGGATTTCCGGACGGCTTGTCACGAGAATGCGAATAAGAAAGGGAGAGCGAAGGAATGAGGTCGTTAGTGATTTAACAAGGCCTGATTGAACAAGATCGCCTTGACATTCATCCAAGCCATCGATTACAATCACGAATGGACAATTGCTGAAGTCGTGACCTGTTGAATAAAGCCGCTGGATGGGCTCGACGATGAGTTTGTCGAGCTGGACGTCTACGGAATAGTGAAAAATCATGGGATCGGACTCGATAGTGTGTTCAATGAGGGGAAGTAGGGATGGAATAGACCGAGCAGCCTGGTATGCAACTGTTGCCACAAAGCGATCGATATTATTACGCTCCGTCGCGGACTTCCAGAAAAAGAAGGCCGCCAGAAGCCATCCCTCCCTGGCGCATCTCTCGGCGAGAGTATGGGCGATCGCTGACTTTCCAGCTCCAGCGGCACCATAGAGCCATAGAATCAAGGCGGAAAAAGCTATGTCTCCAATTATCCAGTCGATTATTCGCTGGATCACTGCGACGCGTGTGTTGGGATGGCATTTGGGAGCGTCGAGCTTTTGTCGCTCGAGGGAGTTGTAGACAGCGCCCATTGCGGAATTCCTTCCAAGTAAGTGGATACCTTGGATGTTGGCCGCTCGTTATCGTAGGACACGTGTAGTATAGTAACCCCACATACCTGTACAAGCGTAGACGTGAGTGATGAAATGATTATTCTTGATGCTGTTATTATCTGCATTCTTAAATATCGAAACTGAGGGGTAGTCAGCGTCAGCGATCGTTTTCTGTGATCTAATAAAGAGAGTGATACCTAATGGCCCACTAGACTCGTAGCGATTGCGCTCAAATCGTGAAGAGGCGCTAGCACTAGGTCCGGCGCCACTAGTGTAATACAGGTCTTCAGACATGATGATGCCAGCTGTAAAACCTGGCAGCGACTCTTTCGATTCTCAACGATTGGAGTCAGGTAAAGGACGCTGATGAAGTGGAGAATGGAAGAGTGGTTAGAGATAAAGAGACTTGAGGTCGCCTCGTTGACAATGCTGGCCGCACAGTGCCCAAAGTGTGATGGCTGTGTTCACTGTCTTCATTTGACGTTTGCTAACCATTTCCCAAAGAAAACACAGCCCTTCTCCTTGAACAGAACCTGAAATGTCTCTCTAAGTGTGATGGCTGCGTCGTTAACTGTAGTAAAAGATAGGGGGAATACTTTTAGAATATTTCGTTTTTGATGGATTATCCACGCTGTGACTGCCGTTGTAACCCCATTCTTGATGACGACGATGTACTTTCCTTGAACTTCCACTCCTGAGTCTGAAGGAAGCCTTCTGCTCCAATTCCCAGCTAATCCATTCTGCTTTTCGACGTTTAATGACGTCTCGATGATATCGCACTCCTTTCCCTCCATCCCCAGCACTGGCACTACGTTCGTTAAGCACCGTTTACGGGAACGAGAACGTGGTTTCCGCAATGGAAAAGATTCAGACACGCTTCCGCTCAAGCGTGCGCGTGAGGCCTTGAACTTGAGTAGTTCTTACAAACTGTGTAATGATTGCTGAAAGGTAGGTCAAGCATGGTTTCTATTTTATGTACTTGGTACTGAGTTGAGGTGAGGGCCATCGGTACTCGCGGCCTGTATGAGTCCACTTATAATCCGTAAGTGCGCCAGGACGCAAAATGGTTCTTCCATTACATAAGCAATCTGATACAGAAACAGTGACGTCATTCCGGAAAGCCAGTGCCGGCTACTGTGCCGTAACACGGCAGACATCCAACTGTCAAGTCGGGCCGCCTCCTGTCATGTCAAGTGACTTGTCAAGTCGGAGGTTATAAGTGACAATATGTCACATGGAGGCCACAATTTTGATTTTCAAGCTGTTCACCATCTTACACGTCAGGGGTCTCGGAATGGAGAAGCCTATTACACTTTATTCCTCCTGGAAAACCTCCACTGAATGTGTAATTTTGCATCTGAGAAAAGTTCCTACTTCGAATGGACCATTTGCTGGAGAATACATCTCCAGCTTAAGTGGCAATTTCACCGGAGGCCGGTCTTTTCATTTAAAGGGGAAATAATTCTCTTTGTTCGTCTCTCACTTTGTCTGGGGTGGAACACCACAGAGTTTTCTTTCACTTCAAATGAAGCGAAATTTTGGACTTAAAACTCCATTTGAGGTAACAAAATTTCACTCCAGTTTATATGGAAATGGCAGCTGCCTGCCAAATAATGTGCTGTAGATTTTTCTCACAGCCAAAATGGGAAGGGAGATGTAACATTTTGTAGAAAATTCATCCCCATTTGAAGTAGAAATGTTTCTTTCACGTTCCGCCTCATGCCAGCTGTCGCGGGTCCTGAACAGTTTTCTTTCACATAAAATGATGAATTTATTTCTAGGAGATCGTGTACTTGAAATGAAAGGAAATTTTCTATATTACCTTTCATTTTGAGTAGAACAAAAGCTGTATGTTGGCATCTCCACATAAGGTGGAAGATAAGCTGGAAGAATCAAGTGTAGATAGCCTCTACAGTCGAAAACTCCTGACGTGTTAAAGGATAGGCAGAAATTCTAAAGACAGTTAATATATTACCCAGAATGTATTCAAACCATAATTATCGAGCTATTATAGTTAATTATGGACCAGAAATGACTGATGGTGAGATATTAGCATCAGGAACACCTCATTTGTTCTCTAGAAAAGCAAAAGAAAATATATGTGACTGTAATAAATGTGACCAGCAAGCACTTGACACCTAACCTGCCAGTAACGCTGTATTACTTGACATGACGGCTCGCGAGCTGACTTGACAGTTAGATGTCCACTGTGTAATAGCCAGACAAGCAACAGTTACAACAGCGCACCTGTACCAGTGACTGTGGGATACTTACTGCCACTTGGGAGCCTGGTACAGTAGTTTTCGGCCTTTATGTAGTCTCAGTCTGTATCTAGTCTGTAATAATTATTGAGGATGAGAATATACTGTTTAGCAGCAAGTGCGACCCAGTGCGCAATGATAGGGTCTGACATTATACACATACCTGTAGTTGTATGAAGACGAGGAGAGAGTAAGATGATTGTAGCAGGTGGATGCTAAGAGAGAGAAGCAATGTGAATTGCGATACGGAATACAGAGATTCAGAGCACTATTTATACTACTCTAGGAAGTGCACAGACCATGTATGCACAGACCATGGAATGTTCTAGTATGAGCACATGCAATGAAAGGCAGTGCATAGAACAATGAAGCAAGGCAAATGGTGTGCCATTATGCTATGTGATATGTGTCATGATGACGTGGCAAGATAAGTGCCTAAGTCATATCTAATCTAATCTACTAAGAGATAAGATAAGTACACTATCTACGATAAGATAAGAGAGCAGAATGAAATATTCTTAACACCCCCCCATACTAAGAGCAGTTGTGCTAGCAAGCGTATCGAAGAGAATTTGTGCCATTTCATTCGAAGGAGAATAGCATCTACTTAACGAATTCATCAATTGGCATAATCCTCTGATGAAGAATTGAGTTTCACCATCCCCAATGTAGGATGAGATCCTTCGTCTGTTCGATTATACAGCCAATTTCAGGCAAGTCCAGATGATGGTGCTCTGGATGAGTCTCAATGTTTAACCGCCGCTTTCAGGCGTAACCGTGTACCAGAGGAGTTGTTCCACTGTGTCATATTGTATGCTTAAGACGATAATTCGTATGCTTTTGGGTGTTCTGAAAAGAACTCTATGCCAAGCATATTTCTGAATTTCTCAAATTTAACGCATCCAAGGACTTTTGTAAACATATCCGCAGGATTTTCATCACTGGGAATGTAGTATAATTTGATGTGTCCTTCTTTGACATATTCACGTATAACATGATATTTAATGTCAATGTGTTTGGAGCGTTTATCGGTTATAGGATTTTGTGCCATAAAGATGGAACCTTGGTTATCGCCATTAACTGGAATAGGCACAAGGTTGTACCCAAGCTCTGTTATGAGCGATCGAATCCACATGAGCTGTTTAGAGGCGTCTGACATCGCCATATATTCAGCCTCGGTAGATGATGAAGCAATCGTTTTTTTGCTGTCAAGAGGACCAGACGATGGGTGCCGATGCAAGTTGGAAAAAATATCCAGTAGTAGATTTGCGTTTAGCAGCCGGATTTTCATCCGTTTCCCAATCAGAATCAGTGTGTGCAATTAATTCTTCTGCTTTTTTACCATCATATTTCAGATGATAATATCTCGTACCAATTAAATAGTGTATAATGTGGAGTGCTTTATTAACATGGTCTTGAGAGGGATCAGCAGAGAATTGCAACAATTTGATTACTGAGTATGCAATATCTGGTCTAGTTCCAATCATTAAATAGATCAAAGATCCAATGATTTGTTGGAAGTAGTTTTGCAATTTAGGATCACTATTGCCGGTGTTAGGCATAGGTTTATATCCTTCAGGTAAAGTAGTGTACACGATTTTAGCGTTTTGCATGCCAAATTGTGTAATTATTTTCTCTAAGTATGGCATTTGATGTAGAAGCGTCGAACGCCCTTGGTACTCAAAGCGCATGCTGAGAAACTCCTTTGGCACTCCAAGATCTCGACATTCCCATCAATGCATAAACAATTGTTTATAGTTTAGGGTAACGTTCCAATCTGGGCTGCAGAAAAGTGCATCATTGACATAAATTATAGTGACGCACGCCAATTTACCATTTTTGTCTTTAAGCACAAATATTCCTGCATCTGAATGAATTCGAGTGAATCCTAACGCTTTCATGGATTCATCCAGTTGATTCCACCAGGCCAACAAAGCCTGTTTCAAGCCGTAGAGAGCGCGATTAAGTCTAAAGACTTTACGCTCCTGCCCTGGTAAGGCATAACCCTCTGGCTGCTCCATGTAGATTTCTTCTTCCAACTTGCCATAAAGGAATGCTGTTATGACATCTAGCGATTCCATTTTCCATCCTTCGATGGTAAATAAGGCTATCAGAATATGAGCAGTATCGTATCTGACCATTGGTGAGAAAACTTCATTGAAGTCAATGCCTTCGACTTGTGAAAACCCTTTCGCAACTAAGTGGGCTTTCTTGCGACCATTGCTTTTTATAGCAAAGACCCAACAACATTTGATTGCTTTTTTGCCTTCAGGCAAGTCAACTACATCGAAGACAGCACGCTTTTCAAGGCTCTCCATTTCTTCCTTACAAGCTTTTAGCCATTCGATCTTCTGATAATCAGGAAGTTTCATGAGGTCACGATAAGTGACGGGAAGTGAATCATCCGTAGCGTCAAGCGCTTTAGACATGAGATAACATAAAAGATCTAAATCTTTGTTGTTCTCAATGAGTGCATTTGCAATCTCATCAATGCCAATGAGGGTGGAATCCCCGGCATAAATGTCATCTGATGTTGAATCTAACTCAGGTTCTTGATCTGTGTTTTCTGGCGCAGAGCCTGGTTGTCTAATCTCATGACGTGGATCATCTAAAGAAGATGAAGGTGCTTGGCTTGGACCAGATTCTGATTGCCCTGTAGCAGTGTCTCGTGTAGTTCGATCACGACTCAAACAACGTTGTCGACGTGAAATAGATGTTCACCTGGGTTTACCAGATTCTTGAATTGAATCGGGATATTCCAGTTGTTCGTGGGGTGTGCTAGAGTTCCAACTTTCTCTATATTATGAGCCGTAGAGTTATGGAGTACAAATATATATTGCTTGTCCAATCTACTCTACTTAGTGTATCTACACAAGAAATCTACTAATCCAGTCTCCCTAGTCTAATATCTGATTGTAAGGTTGAATGTTGAGGGGTCTTCAAGTGTTAAGTCAGTTAACCTAGAAGAAAACATAAGTCAGTATGGTCCTGCTGAACGGGTTAGCAGTATTGAAGTCTTAGATGATTATACGTAGCTGATTAGATAGTCAAATCCCTTTATTGAGTACTACTTATGTACAGGCAATAAGGTCTGACGTTCACAGAGTGCTTAGAGAGCGTAGAGCTACTGAGCTCTTAGTAACATAGGTACCTCAACGTTGAGGGCTTCACTTTGAGTGATGATCACTCTGGGGCATTACTCTTCTGGAAACTTGGTTTCTCTGGAAAACTGCTCTCCCTTGTCTCTGAAAACGAGAGCCCTTTTATACTCTACTGGTGGCACAGCCACCCTATCTAAATATAGGTATGATTTGTAATCAATTACTAAGAATGTTCTATCTATAGAGCATTGCTGTGCAGCACTTAACTTGATTGGTTAGCTAGCACGAGGCTATGCTTAAGGCTGTGCGGCGCTTACTAAGCACTTACCAAGTGCTTAATAATCACAATGCACTTGCTTTCAGGCTTACTAACTTGCTTATTAATCATAGTGTGAGGCTGTGTTGAGGCTGTGTGTTTGAGGCAGCGCGTTCTAGACCTCGATGCTATGCAAGCAAGTTGTATTGTATTGTATGGCTCAAAAGCTTTAGTAATAATATTTCTGCTACAATTGTGGTGAGCGAAAGCGTGGTAACGCTGATCTCGTTGGTTTGGCAGGGATTGGAGTTGGAAGATCTTTATCTGATCCCGATGAAGGGTTCGAAGATGAAAGAGGAATAGGAGGGTAAGCAGGAGGATTGGTTTGCAGTGAAATGAACGGATTAGGTTCTTCTTCATCTCGCGGCGATTGGTAATAGTTGGGAAGTGAAGGGACTGGTGGCATCACTGGTTGCCTTGGTGGCGCATTACTCGGTTGTGTCTTTTTGCCATGTGGAGTCTTCGGGCCAGAAGGCTGCACTGCAGGCATAGGTGCTCTACCAGTATACAGATGAGTTATAGAGTCATGCTCTAATCGATGTGGATTTGGGAAATCATCCTCATCATCCAAATCATCGAGATCATTCCCAGGTAGTTGAGAAGTCGTTGGGTGTCCAGGACCATAAGAAGTTCTTTGTTCACTAGTTGGACATTTAGGGAACAGAATTTCGTCAAAGAGGGTGGTTGTGCTATAATACAGCACATTGTTTAACAATTGCATAAATTTGTATGCTTTCATTCCATCTTGTTGACCCAAGTAAATCATAAGCTCAGATTTAGGAGCTAATTTATTGGTTCGTCGTTCAAGAGGAATATAAACATAAGCACCGCATCCAAAGACACGTAAATGCGAAACATCTGGTTTAACTCCAATTAACTCTTCAGTAGGAGTACACCAATTAAGTCGTTCCATAGGAGTGCAATTGTACAAATGTACCACATGAGTTACAGAGAATTTCCACCAGGATGGAGGTAAGCAAGTGTAGTGATGCATTGCTTCTGCCTTATCCATTATTGTTCGATTGAATCGTTCTGCTCTACCATTCTGCTGAGGAGTGTAGGGAGCGGATTGTTGGATGGATACTCCATTTTCCTTTAGAAACTGATCGAATTTATTTGATTTGTATTCCCCCCCTGCATCTGACATCCATTCACGAATGACGGATCCAAGTTGCACTTTAACCATCTGGAAGAATTGTTCTGCTTTAGCGGAAACTTTGCTTTTCTGTTTTAGCAGGGCAATCCACCCATAGGAGGAATAATTGTCAAAAAACGATACATAGTACTTAAATCCATGATAGGACTTAGTATGAAATTCTTTTATGTTGCTGTGAATGCACGCAAAAGGTTCAGAGACTCGTTCTGGAGAAGGTGCATAAGAGCGCTCAGGCATCTTTCCTTTTGCACAACCTCTACATGGAGCGATATCCTTTGGGATCGAAAATTTGGTAGGAATACCATTTAAATGTTCCAGTGCTTTGGCAAGAACCTTACGAGAAGGATGCCCTAAGCAATCATGCCAAAGATCATGTTCCAGAATATGGGAACTAGCTCTTGCCTGAATTTCGGCAGTCTTCAAGATTATATCTGGTCAAAACAATTGGACAAAATATATGGTGTCGCTGAGGTGCAAATCTTTTGATGCAACTAACACAGCTTTAAAGTCTTTATAAAACATAAGATCATCGTCTTTGCCAAAGACAGATAATCCTTGTTGTAAGAGTGCGCCTAACGATAATAATCGTTGGTGTAGTCCAGGAACATAGAGAACTTCTTTGAGTTCAAAGATCTCATATCGTCCAGGCGTTTTATTAGAACGCCAACTTCCATCAATCCACACTTGAATTTTAATGGTGCCTTTTGCTTTAACATCAAGCCTTGTATGGGCTGCAGCAGTTTGAACATAACCAAAGTTTCCTTCAGTTTCATATTTGGCAAAATCGTTTAAATCATGTGTAAAGTGCCTAGAGGCACCAGAATCCATTATCCATTTATATGGTTCATCAACACCATCTTCTTTCTTATTACACACTGGACAGTCCGCATGAAGAGAGATCTTATTGTGAGCATCAGACATTACAAACGGTGCCATATAAACTACGCTACATACACCTGTAAATGGCAGAGCAGTGGCATTGTTCGTTAGATCTGTGTCCTGTGAAGAGAGAAAAGAAGGTACTTGCCCTTGGTCAAAGCCCATGGCGTTATTGGTGTTCCATTCCACATCGTTGATGGAGTAATCAACCTGTTCAGCGTCCCATGCATCGATCTTCTTCTTTTTCTCCAAATCAGTCAAATCCTTGAAAGGTCTCCAATCCTCTGGCATATCATTCACTCAACCACCAAAGGGAACATAGTCCCCAATAACAGGAGGATGATTATAATACTCATATCCAGGCAATATTGCAGCTTCCAGAGTCGGAGCGCGAGATGCAGGAAGAGAGGGAGAACACTCAAACCTAAGAGTTTGATCTCTTTCGGGAGCGTAAAATGTGCCAAAGTTGGCGACGTTTCCTTCAGACGGATCGAAATCAGAACCATTGTCCGACTTATCCCAATAATCCGCATCATCTGCATAACTGCAAGATGGGAGCGACGCAATAGGAGGGCACAATGCTGGACAAGGAGGATCCAAGTCCATTGCATTTACGTCAGGCTCAAGCTTCTTCATCATCTCAGTTGTTTTCACAACTTCGAGATTGGAGGCGAGCGCGCGCGCAATGTTAACGGTTGGGTAATAAGAGTCATCGCCAGGCTTACTGCCAGTGAACTGTTGAGGTTCGGCATGCTTGCGGACATCCTTAACCGAAGTGTTTGCAGCAATCATAACCTTCTCAAACATGCGAGAAGATTTGCGGGAAAGGGATTTATTCTGAGAAAGAGGGATAGGAAGAGAAGGAGGAGGCAAAGGAATTGCCAATAGATGGGAGCCTAGTTGAACAGAGTGTCCAATGCCACAGAGAGAGTGCTGATTCGCTGCGGAAGCAAAATAGCTGAATGAGTGGCTGTGCTGAGGCGCGATTTCAGGACCCTTACCTTTTTCTTCTGCCTTCGCCTTGGCATCAAGCCAGCGCTGCTTTACTGCTTTTCCACCTCGACACTTTCTCTGGGATTGCAATTGATCCCCCCCTTGTTCCTGACACGGTTGATTAAACTGCTTCTGGAATTTCGGAGCATTACCGGATTGGCGATTCACTGCCATGATCCAATTTGAGAGAGAGGCGATGTCGGAACCAGAAGGCTGATCCTGAGGACGGAAGCCCTGGTAGTGACGTTCATATTCCGCAATGGTGTTAAACACCAGTTGTCCAGTAGTAGCAGCCGCCGTTGTGGCATTGCTTGCATTGGATAGGATGATTGTCTGAATCCCTTCCCAATCACAAGGAATGCCAGCGACAAGAATCATCGCTTTGGCAAAATCAGGCAAGTCACAATTATTCGTCCCAAGACGAGTAAGAGTTTCTCGCAACTCGTTAATGAGGGGTCAAGGATGCAGAGGAATGTTGCCAGCAGCATTAGCTTCAGATTGAAGCTGGAAGCGTATCGCCTTGTGGAAGTCTGTGAACACAGTCGCAGCTCCCGGCGTGGCATAAGCTGTTTTCAGCTTGTCCCATCACTTAAGTGGACCCACAATATGACCTCTTAGGTAGGTTTAATACTGTATATTAAACCTACCTAAGAGGTCATATTGTGGGTCCACTTAAGTGTGTCCCATAACTGTTTAGCTGTGAAGTTTGGTTGTGCATGATGCAGAAGAGAAGGGACCATTTTCATCTTTATGAATCCCATGGCTGACTCATTCTGATCAAGCCACTTCCTCTCCATTTCTAGTTTGGCAGCCTGTTCAACAGGAGTGCCAGTACCAGCAACAGGAGGTCGTGTGTACGAACCATCAACAACTCTCCAGAGAATCTGGGATTGAAGAAAGGCCTGCATGATGTTGGACCACAACTTGTGGTTGGTACCATCGAATTCAGGAACGGAGTTGATCAAATTCTTTGACATTGCAATACTGGTCGCAAATAAAAGAAGATCAGAACATGAATAAGATTCTGAAATGAAAATAAGACTAGAGGCGCGCTCTGGTACATGTAAAACATAACAGGCCATAGCGTATGCCAATTTAAGGCATGAGTGCTCATCGGGGAGCACTGAGCTATGTAACAAGCTCAAGCATAAAGCGTAAACGCTGTTGCAAGCGGGGCCCATAACCTGTTTAGCAGCAAGTGTGACCCAGTGTGCAATGATAGGGTCTGACATTATACACATACCTGTAGTTGTATGAAGATGAGGAGAGAGTAAGATGATTGTAGCAGGTGGATGCTAAGAGAGAGAAGCAATGTGAATTGCGATACGGAATACAGAGATTCAGAGCACTATTTATACTACTCTAGGAAGTGCACAGACCATGTATGCACAGACCATGGAATGTTCTAGTATGAGCACGTGCAATGAAAGGCAGTGCATAGAACAATGAAGCAAGGCAAATGGTGTGCCATTATGCTATGTGACGTGTGTCATGATGACGTGGCAAGATAAGTGCCTAAGTCATATCTAATCTAATCTACTAAGAGATAAGATAAGTACACTATCTATGATAAGATAAGAGAGTGGAATGAAATATTCTTAACATATACTGGCTGCTGCAGACTATTGTACAACCATTTTACGACCAAAAGACAAGTCTCAGATGACTAGGAAACGACTACATGCAGTGATGTAAATCAGGCTTGCTATGTGATCTATATCAAATTTTTGACTAATTCCTACCTCAGTCTGACTAAATCATAGTCGACCTGATACAGAAAAGCTCTCAAAATACGTGCCTACAGTCACCTTGATGTCAAGTTATGAAATTTCAACTACAAGTCAACTTTTATCTAACAATAGGTTGATCAAAGAACAACCTAGGCGCGACTTCCGTTTTTTACTGAGTTTTACAGGTCATGCTTTCAGCCCTTTTCCACTTTCCCACAAGTCCAAAAGTCAGCGTCCTGATGCAAATACACACACCTCTTGTCCGCAATCCATTGCAGCACATATTAATTTCACAATAAGAGAGACTAAGTAGATTCCGTTTGGGGTATGTAAAAAAATTGAGGGATAACAAATGAAATTGTCATGAAATAGCCTGAAAACACTATTTTACAGTGTGCAAGCTTGTTCACTGATTCAAGAAATTTTGGGAACATATCAGGCCTCCAAATTTCTCCAGATAGGGGCCCTATGGGTACCAAATATATTTCCATTATAATTTACAGGATAGGTTGCAGCAGCTGAGAGCAAGAGCGAAGTTGAGTTTTGGGATGCTCCAGCTGGTGGGAATTTTTACCTGACTTGTTTGCTTGTGACTTTTTTGCTGTTGTGACTTGTGCCAGTCCCAAAAAGGGGCAAAAAGGGGCAAACTGTAAAATGCTGATATACTGATGCCATGGAGGCACATCACTCACTTGAGTGGAAGGTGGGTGCGATGATGGATCATCCAGCCACAAGAGGATGTCATGAAAATTAAGACAGGATATTACACGCTCTGAATATAATAGGATGAGTTATAATGCAAAGACGAACAACTGAAAACACACCTGTGAGCTCCAGTCTACACTTCCGATACCTCTGGTGCTGATGGAGCGAGTTTGTTGTGTGCCGTGCTCATGTTTGAAAAACATGGTATGCCATGTACAGAAGACACTGCAAGTTCCATTGGAGGCATCGCATCTTTTGGGAGGTGGAGTAATTTCGTCGTCTGGAAGAGGACAAGAAATTAGAGGAAGGGTCCCCAGTTGAAGTATCATAGGTTGAAGTTGATAAACTGATTTTAAACAAGAATGAAGATGTTTGAGGCATTGATGCACTATTTACAGAGTTAAGCTGCCATGTTGTCGAAAGGATGTCATGAGTTGGAGTCGACGCGTCCGCATATTACGACTCGGACTTGGAGTTGCGACGCGTCGAGGACATGCAACCGTGCTGGATGCCGAATCATGCCGGGTTGATTTTGGAAAAGTGCGCCGTTTTGCCAGACCACGTGAAGTTTCCTAAATAGGTGCGAGGGTGGTGCCCCCTACCCGTGTGAACGATGTACAAGATCGGTGGATCTGGCGCCTCTTGCCTACGCCCTGAAGATCAGACGACTTCCAATGGCCAACTTCCAGGTCATGTTCAAGGTCAAGGCTTAGTGCATAACCAGAGCGTAGTGAGTACTGCTTCGACACCATCAATGTACAGCACGAACACGATTGGACCATGGAGTGGCGCGTCTTCTGGTGGAACTGCCAGCGGATCTGCGTCGGCCTCGGGCAGTGGAATGCCTGCGATCATTCCTCTTGTTGCTGCCACTGGGGCCGCTGCCGGCGCGGGAATGGGGTTGGGAATGTCATCGACTCTTCATCCCCAACTCCAACTACTGTTACGTTCATCTTACATTTGGCACGACGCACGCGTCACGAGAGTTAAATTCTCCCTATTGTTACGAGTTCCATTTATGGAAATCGTTCTTATGAGAGTGTGGTACGGTGGGGTCTTGTTAACGGTACCAGCGCCGGCAAACGCCGGGACCTGTATCTGGGGTCCTTGCACAGCCTTTCTGTATCAGACAATGAGCCGGGATCAGCATTCAACGTCAACGTTCAACCACCACCACACCCTCACATCGCAGTACCGTAGTTCACACCAGCGATTGTCGCCACGTAAGCTGTGGCAAGCCCGATGTGGTACCAACACTGCCAGCTCATCTAGGACGCCCTGCATCACCCGACCAATGCGACGAAAAATCGAAACTCTACGAGGGTGCAGAAAATGTGGATATTTGAAGGTGTCGCATTGACTGCAGGTCCCACAGTAATGCATTGGGAAACTGCAATCTCGGTATGTACTCTACCCTCTGACCACAAATTACTCTAATTCTTGTTCCAGCCTTCAAACGCATCTGTACTCTCCAAACTTGCCTTCGTCATCACCAATTCCAAAAGTTCGCCAACTCCCCCTCTCACCGGCTGCGAACGCAGTAGGCACTCCTCCACTGACGAGTACTTGCCTGACAACTGAGCGCTGTATGCGCGAAGCAAAGCTGCCACTGCCCCCATCCCTGTTCATAGGGATATGCAATCGGCGCCACCACCCCACCTTCTCGCTCGCAGTTGGTCTGTCCCCCATCTTACCCTCGATATGACTTCAAAACCGCCCACCACCCGTATCGGAACAGCATGGAGAAGTGAAATCACGCTCCGACAAAAAATCGAACCTGCAGGAGGGCCGTTAACACGAAGGCGGCGGTGAGGTGAAGCGAAGGGTAGTCGGTTGGCTTGAGCCTTGGGGAAACAGGGCAGACTTGGGCATGACAAGCGACTGAATGTCGCGATCGACGAGGTGTGGGGAGCTTGTCCTCCCCTTTTGCGTTCGATGGGGTTGTGTGCAAGTTACCACCTCCACCTCCTTTCGCTCGCGCCTCCCGTTCGATGGTGCTATGCCAGGCATCACCTCCGCCTCTCGTTCACGTCTCGCATTCGATGAGTAAGTGAGGTCGCCTCGGTCTGTCGTTTGCGTTTCGTGTTCGATGGGTGTGAACTATGCCAGCCACCACCTCCACATCTTGCGTTCGGTGTGCTGTGTTAGTCACCACCTCTCGTTCGCATCTCACGTTCAACGAGGGTGTGCCAGCTGCCACCACTGCCTCTCATTCACATGTCTCATCCAATGCGTGTTGGCTGGACCAACCACCACCTC
>Ga0247741_1000261_pt1 | contig 32514 bp, 41 predicted proteins | sample UWRJL213509R2_FD_180945 | JGI IMG/M metagenome (GOLD analysis project Ga0247741, IMG submission 180945) | Plant litter microbial communities from Arlington Agricultural Research Station in Wisconsin, United States - UWRJ-L213-509R-2 | ecosystem: Environmental > Terrestrial > Plant litter >... | reverse complement strand
GGGCTCTGGATAGTGACCGAGCCGACGCTTTATCCGTTGATGCGTTGATGCATCATAATACACTGTCTTTCCACGACAGGATACTGTCTGGACAGCTAGAAGATGTTCGTACCTCTGTCCAGCAACTATTTGGGAACATCACGCGTGCTATGTTTGCCAACGGTGCAATACATCTGGACAACATCTGGACAGGGATTTATTCTCCACTGAGCTACTGCAATGTCGCCGAGATGCCAGGTATGTGCATGGGATATACCTTATTTAACCGTATTTCAAACTAATGTATATCATATTGGAACTTCTAGATGGCCAACAGGAACAGCTTCTTGATATCCTCCAGAGCTACTTCCGCCACGCCGCGACCTATAACCCTGACACTACCGATGCTGGTTGCACCACCTACTTCTCTAAAGTTGGGATGGACTCTATTTTTCAATCGGCTTACGCAGCGTCCAAATTGAAACCAACATCCCCCTTGTTCTCTCAACACGTCAACATTCTCCAATCCTTAGCATCTGACCTTCGAGACTTCTATGAGGATCCAGAAACAGGCCCCTCACCTGATTACCTGTTCTTTGCCTCACTCGCTTATGCCTATTGGCTTCTCTCTTGGGACTCTAACATAATCACGACGGAAACAGGTCGAGATCTCATTCTAGCCATATTGCAGTACCGCGAGCGCGCCATTCCGCGGAAGGACTTGGAGGACGGATTCTACAACTTGAAATCTTATGGGGGGACATTTGACCACGACTGGTCCCAGTTTGTTAATAGAGCCAGAGTGCTTGGTATTGTTGTCCCTTCACTTGCACAGGAGCCGCCCGTAGATCTCCCAGCACTCGAATATGCTGAGATCCAAGAAGAACCCGACCACCCATCTGGTGATGCAGTTGTCGAGGTTTCGCACGGCCATCATTCATCTATCCGTTCCTCTTCAAAGATTGACGATGAGTAGGAGTCAGTGTACCAAGTCTGGACTGGGGGCGATATCAACGGTAGAAGATATTGAGACAGAAATCAACGGACTAGGGGTATTACCTTGCGGACATTTTCACATTCCATTGTCATTCATGACCTTAATCGATATTTCTTGTACTACGTTTATTTACTTGATTTTAGAGAACACACTCATTCTGACAAAGACGAATGACGACATAAATTCAGGCAGTGATTAATTCAATTTAATTATCGGTAGCCTATTAACTAGGGTGACAGATGTTGGGGCAACAACTTGAGCGTGGATCAGAGACAAACAGATACATACCCGACAAGTCGATAAACAAGTTGACTGCAGGTACTTCATAGCCTCAGGTGGTACGAAAGCACCCCACAAACAGGGGTAAAGGCCAACTGTAGAATGGTAAGCTCAACATCGAGCTCAACCTGGATCCGTAGGGGTGTTGATGTCAAACATTAGATGTCCCTATACCAAATTCCTTGAGGCGGTGGGTCGTCACATGTGTTCAAACCCTAGAATATCAGTAGACCTGTAAGTATATCAAGTAAGCCCGAAGAAATCAAGATGATGTATGTGCAGATGCGAGACGTACCTAGGCCATTGGGCGGGATAGTGAATGATCAATAATTCGGCGTTGTTGTCTCAATGTGAAGGTGTCATCCGCCTTCTAGGGTCAGTTCCTTCGGCTTCACACATGGAGTGTCGAATCGAGCACTGGAAGATTCACATTGGCCAGCATCGATGCGTCAGCTGCGTTTTGAGTGTAGTTTACGATGTCTTGCTCATAGTTGGATAGACGGGCTGACTCTTCGTCCACGTCAGTGAGATGCTTAACACGTCGAAGGCCAATCTTTCAGAAGTTAAACGCTCACTGGGCGACACCCGATGGTGCTGTTGAAGAGGATTCCAGCAACAGATATGGTGGGTTTTGTAATGACCAGGGCGTTGTAAGATGTCCGCCGCGACGATGTGAAAATCGGATAATGTCGGACGATTGGGAGGGTAAACGCAGAGCGCTGAAAATTTTGAGGGACTTGAATGTACAAAACCGCCGAATGTGACTTATGAGGCCAAGACCCAGGATTATCGCGACTCGAGGAGAGATGTCCATCAACGTTTTCTTCAGGAACAGACGGAGGCATGGATAAGGATGGGGCTGAACATGGATCTGCAGAGCTTGGTATTCGGCAGTTTGGAAGATGATATAGTAAAGTCTTTCTGAGAGTCTGAAAAACGAATCGGAGTAGGGGGAGGAAACGGAAACACACCTGCACTCGTCTTCATCAGCAAAGCCAGATTTTAGGCTATAGCAACCCATAGCACCTCCTCTGTGTCTATAGGACTGACAGTTCGGCCCATAGCAACCTATAGTTGTTCATAGACGTACAGCATTACGTAGTGCAAGCAACCAGCTGCATAGTGTTACATAGTCAGCGACAGACGCTATGTGTTGCGACATAAGCCTCAGTTAGAGCTATATAGAATGCTATAGCATCCAGGGTAGATGTCGCCGTGTGCTTGTAACGCTTGGTGCTGAAACGATAAATTTGAATAATCCTGAGTTGAATCACAATATATTAACTATCTACAATTCACCTCCACCAAAGTCACTCCAGTTCATGTAAATACTGCCTGACCAATGATTCCGGTGTTTCACCCATAAATCGCCTGCGGAGTCGTTATGAAAGACCACAGAAACACGCTCACCCGTGAAATGCATATTGAAGTGGCTTAATTCCCTTGATCTAAAAAGAACCATATCACCATTGTGCATAGTGAGGCGAAGGCCAAGTTCCATAAAACACAGATCACCCCCGACACAGTTTTCAGAGATGACAAGGACCAGGCAGAAGTTGGAGTCCTTGGCGTCACGGTGGATGCGGGTGCAGACATTGAAGTTAATAACAAAGCCGCTAAATGGATATGCAGGGGACAGTGTGCCAGCTGGGAGACAACTTGCAAATTGTCCGATGATCTCATATTCCTTGGGTAGAAGTTCCTTTAACTGAATTCGTCAAATTTTAGTCACAGGATGTAAAGCAGCGCACGTACCACAGTACGGAGCCAGTCAAACAGCTCTTGGAAAATGTCCTTGAGCGTCTTGTATTCTTCGGTGTAGCTGTGATACTCCTTGGAAGCATAAGGTTCGTATTGCGCTGAGTTGACATTAACGTTGCCTTTATTTTGGTGAGCAGGTGGCTCCACGTCATTGGGCACATTGTCACCCTAAAAGTCTAGACATTAGAAAAGCACTAAATTCCGACAGAGAAACATACCCGGACGGTGAAGCGATCATACACAGAGCAATGGAAGCTCTTGAACTTGAGGTTTTCACCAAGGCTCTTTGAGTCAGTGAATGTTACACAATCTGGCCATGCACCCTTTGAATGTCGCATGAGTTTGTCGCGAATATGTAGTGGCACGTCTGGGAGACCAATGACCAAAGGTCTAGTTGTAGTGTCCTTGATTACGAGGCGCATACTATGGGCAGTTAGTTTCTGCACGTTCATTTCATTACAGCAACATACCAGTCTAAAATCTTCGTATCAATATGGATATACCGCTCTTTAGGCAGACGGTGGCCTTTCTCATGGAGTTCCTGAAGCTAAGAAGCTGTTGAGAAGACGTCAAGAATGTAGGCAACGGTAGCTCACCTTGGACCTAGCATCCTCCATTGAACTAGTTGGTATCGCCTTTGATGCAAGTTTCCTCTGCGTCTGCGTAAAGCGCCAGCGAGACCGGCTAAGCTGTTTCGAGCTCTCAGAGTACTCCACCTTCTGGTTGATATCCAAAGCTGGATCGAATTTGGTATCAATCTCAAATAAAGTTTTAGGGTCAATTGTGGTGGGGATAATGGGCATAACGCCAAATGATGAGTCAAGGACAGGCAGAGGTGATCGAAACTCGAATCCAGTTGGCAGCTGAAATGATGGAACATGTGCGAAGAAAGTTGGTACTGTCTGGAGAGCAGCGTGGTTCAAGAGTGACAGAGGGTATGTAGCTACTTCCGGCAGAGGCTCAAAGCACTGAAGCCAGGCGCCAGAACGGTCCTTGAGCCAGGTGCTAAAATTGGGGTGTAAAAGTCAGTTCTGGATTGGGCTAGACAAACAAAAGAATTGGCAATCTTACTTGAAGGTAAGGGAATCAAAGAACCGATCCGATGCATTCAAATCGGATATTTCAATGTTTTTGGGAACTCTTGTAAGAGTCGTGAACTCAGGAGAGAACATAGTGTCAAAAGTGAGTCTATGTTGCTTGCGCAGATGAGCTATTGCAGGAATGATGTCCTTAATAATCAGCTGCCCTTGGTTGGTACCTATACCGTTTGTTAGAACACCATTGGGATGGTGGACTGAGCTATCAAACGTACCAGAGTGGGGGCACCGAAAGGCTCTGTAAAGGCGAGTGATAATGGTCATGGAGAGAGTCTCCGTTCTCAGCTTGGCACGAAGCTTACATATGGCAACCATAGCTAACAGGAAGACAGTCCCTATAAGGTATATGAGAGAAGAAAAATCATTGTACAAACATATTACTCACCGCCAGACGCCAGCATGAAGCATTTGTTACCATCCGCAAAGTATCGCTTGAGGCTTGAGATGGACACATTCCTAGCAGTCGGCGTCTCTGAGAGAATGCGCTGATTGATGGAGCTTATGATTCGATGAAGCTCAACTCGGTGGGTGTTCACAAGCCTGGGGAAAGTGAAGATCAGTTTAGAAAATGAGATAAAATAGAGACGCACATGATAACTTTAGTCCGGAACTGGATAACATTCAACATATACATAAAGTCCATAGAAGCGATACTTTCTTCTAATTGACCACATCGTAGGGCTATGTTCTCCACAGAATCTTGAGTCATGAGTGATGACGATGGTTGTCCATTACTACCTTGAAGATTATCAAAGAGTTCAGAGACGAGTCTACCGCGTTCATGACCTGAGACAACTTGACCAGCTAATGTTGCAAGCGCGGTAAGGGTCAGGTCCCCTCTAATGGTAAGATGCTGCTTTTCGGGCACTGGATCCCTGCGACCATCTCGAAGCGGACCCATGTTGTTATTGTGATCTTCAGCTTCGTCTTCTTCAGGCTGTTCTTGTGAGTAATCTCCTTCTTCGTCTTGGCCAAGTCGGTGCTGGGATGGTGCAAAATAGTCTTGATGATCACTGTCTTCCAACAAACTATCATCTTCTGCAATTTCAGGGCCACGAGAGAGACCCCATGCAGGAGCTGCAACCACTACCGTCCCAGTTCGGCACTCCCATGGTATTCTTGCAACAGCTCGACCTCTTGCCTGTCCACCACGAGCACCTCCACCTCCAGCCCTTGCCCCTCTCCCAGCTGCCTGCCCACTATTGGCCGTCTGCCCTCTTCTAGAACTCCCAGCAACACCCTGCGCACCCCGTCCGAGGCGAATCATTGCACCTCTACCATGTCCTTCACCTCCAGTAGCATCAGCAGCTCCCCGAGATTTAGATCCATTGTTGGTCGTAGGAGCATCGTTGACCTGATTCTCGTGATCAAGTCTCCGACGCTGTCTTGGTACTTGGGAGCTACGAGATTCGGATCGTTCTCGCCGACGAGGTAATGGTCGCTCAGGCTCATCCCAATCATCAAGAGGCAGCTCCTCTGGCGATAAACCCATCATCGCCATAAAGTCGTCGTCAGGGTTTGGGATCATTGGCGAAGAAGGCGAGAGGTAAGGTGACGAAGGTGGGAAGGGTGGTGGAGAAGGAGACAAGGATTGTGGTGGACTCGGGAGATACCCAGCATTGTGAAGCATCAAGGGGGCAACAGTTCCTCCAAAGTCTGCCGAAGTTACATCTGGGTTGACGGACTGAGTGGAAGGAATTAGTCAGAGTTACTCAACATATTGATATCAAGACGTACCGATGGAAGTGAACTCCAAATGGAGCGGCCAGTAGAATGAGTCCGCACCGTTAACTCAAGCTTGTCAGCTACCAGGCGCAGGTCTGGTGAGAGTCCAGAGTCGCATCTAAGGTATTCCACCAGCAGGGAAAGCTCAACGTCCGTGAGATCCAGCGCCATTCAACAGCTGTGAGAACTGCGACGTAAAGTCAACTCCGAGTGCTCGTTGGTGTTGGTGTTGTTGTGGTCAAAGATCACCTGATTGACGCGCTCGCGCTCTTTGAGTCTTTCTCGGTTACTCTGTTGACACGCAGACCTGCACCAAACGTGGGACCATCTTTTCAGCTTGACCACCGGTTGGCGGTTTTTGTGGCCTGGTACTTGGGGTCTCCCATGCTAGGTAAGTCACTCAAATATCTGTGCCAAATCTTCCCTCGCAATTTCGCTTAAAGTTTGAATTCCCCGCACTTCCAGATCCGTTCCTGCAAGTCAGCACCCAGCTCTTGTGCTTCTCAAACACATAGAGATTTTGCTGGGCAGGCAGATGTGATAGACGAAAGGTCACAGCCTGAAGGTGGATCGACATATGGATGCATGTACAACTTGCACTGGCGATCTCACAAATCTGGCGCAAATACCCCCCTCTCTTTCGTATCTGCCGAAATGATACCGTCAACAACGTCTGTGACGCACAGAGCCCGAAATGATCTCACCTAGGATGCACTAACGATGCCTAAACTGGGTTCTGGAGGACCAGAGTGAGTAGAACTGTCGTTTTTGCGATTTAAGTACTCATCGTAACTGTAGCTTGGGTCACTCGAAGCCCAAATCCCTTTCAGACGTCGTCAGTAATGCCAATGGCAACCAGATCATCAGCGACATACACGACACCCAGATTATAAGGGGTCTCACCTAAAAATCGCATTTTGGTTGGGTTAGAGTCCAAGGATGTCTGAGGAAACGCTCAAAGTAAGTGGTACAATTGAGATTAGACCTCTTAATATACTCACTGCAGCCATAGCCATCGAAATAACGGCGACCAGTAACCTCCAAGAGCCCATTCTGTACCGTAAACCTCGTCGGCGACATCCGACACGCGGAATGAACACATTCGAACTCCTCGCATCGATTCTACTTCTCTGCGCTTGATTACAGCTCTTGTTGTAGTTCATAACCCACGGCAGCACCATGTATGATGTGGCTTACAACGTCAGGAGAACGAAAGACACTGGGCAGAGGTTTAAAGTAAGTGAGAAGTTCGAGTTTGTGGTGGTGACATACTCACGGCATCCATAGCGTTCGATACGTCCTCATCTTAGACGACCAGCACCCTTTGAACGTCGATTTTACACCCTGAAAGCGGTCAGTAACACCCAAAAGACGCAATGAACACACCTTGACGAATCGACCTCACTGTCGTATCACCTGCCCAATGCCTCAACCTCGGCGCAAATATGCCGTTAGAAAAGTAATTGGATCGTCTCCGTATGATGGGCAGCTTACAGTAAGTCAATTGTTCATTTGCGATGGTTAATTACTCACCGTAGCTGTAGCTTGCAAGATAATTCTCCCCACGAGGCGGATCTGGGGCAGAACGGACGTGCGGATGGGTGTGCAAGAGCGCGGACCAGTCGACATAGAGGCGGTTCATCCTCGAGCCGTCGTTACTGGGTGTACATCTCACAGCCCAACGGCAGACGATGTGTCCCAGTCACGTCCACCCGTCCTTTTGATCGTCTTGGGCGACATAGGACGCACCAATACCCGCCCACACCTCATACCATTTCCCTCAACATTTGCACTTGTTTCCTACTTCACAACGACATCCCTCGCGTGTTTGTCGAGTTCTATGCATCTGGGGCATCATTCTGGCCAACAACGACGATCTACACATTGCAGACCATCAGTAGCGTGTTGGTAGACGCATAGGCTCAAAATCTCACCTCTACGCGTGCGCAGTTACCCTCCAACAATGGCCGATGGTCTCGTCTAGATCCTACACAGGTCGCCTGACTTGAAATTTAGTCAGTAACAGGCCTGGCGCACGAAATAGGACGAAATTCGCCTCTAGGCGGAGGTATCAGACCCCCAACGTCAACGGCGATCTAAACGAGTGTGGGGTATCAGTTGGGTATGGGTAGATGTGGATGTGGATGTGGATAGTGCAGTGCAGGGTGTTGATTAGAGGCGAATACGAGAAACATCGTTGTAGTCGTCTCGAACGACCTGCCCCTCCAAACATCGTCCTCAAAGCCTAGAAGTCGTTAACAAAATCCACCAGACACAGTGAACACGCACGTTACCTAATCGACGCTTGCAAGATCAAAGCCCGACCACCTCCCGACCATTCTACCTTCTCCCAACACGAATCGGCTTGTCTAAGACAGGTACGCCGTCAGCAAACACCTAGGACGCAAGATGAGAAGAGAACTTACGGGTTATGGGGGTGTTATGTCTGGACGGCGTGTGGGCAGGCTGGAAGATGTTGGAAGTGAGTTGATTCCTCGTTTACAGCGATCGTGTACTCACCGCACCGGTAGGAATCGTATCAACGCCGGTCTGAGATGAGCAGCCTCCTTCTATCCGACCTTAGAAGTCATCAGAACACGCGATATCTATGGCTAAACTCACTAAGGATGGGTCGGCGTGTGGGTAGCCGGGTAGAGATTTAAAGTGGGTTGATACCCTGTTTACGGTGATTGTGTACTCACCGCAGCCGTAGCGATTGAATCGACGTCCATTCAAGAGGACCAGCCCCCATTCTAGTGTCGATTATCCAGCCCAGAAGTTAATAGCAACACTCACGCGATATCAATGGCTGAACTAGCGCCTCAGCGCATTCCTCATTCATTAGGTGCGTATGCACATCCCCTACTTTCGTCTATCGATCTAACCGAGCTGCTATATAGCACATAGACCAGCCTCCCTGCGTCCAGCCGAAGACATCAAAGGCGAGACATGCTACGCCGACGCCTCAGACCGCCCCATTCCTCTCCACACCGCCGCTGCTACCGTTCAAACCGGCAACAAGCAACGCCACAGCCAGCAACGATGAAGATGGCGGAAACCCCGCCCATTGTCGAGTTATGGTCGCTGACTCCACCCCGGAATCAAGCGGCAAGAAGGTGGATGGGGGTCTGCATTTGTATCCGCCGATTGCCCTCGAGATGCTCCCGCCATATATAGGAGTTGTCGTGTGTCGACTTTGCTTGGACACAATGCATCAATGTCCACCGATCGTGTATGCGCCATCGCACACCCATCCTCACCTCCAGCTTCCAGATTACTCGAAGACGATGTATCGCGTTTCTGCAAGCGCCTCTGCTGGCGCCCTTGTTCTCCGATTCAACATGACATGCTGCCCACCATCAACCACCACCGGCGAGCACATCTGCTGCAGTCCTTCAGGCGAAATCGATAGTCGTATTGTCTTCCTCCGAGCACTTCCCCTACTCATTCAACGCCAACGATTCTTACGCCATTGTGGATTGTACCAGCCACATGGATTTGGCGCGGCGTGTTATGTTTTGGCGAGTGCGCCTGCTGGTGTTCTCCAGGTTTTTGCAAGCTTGGCATAACGCACCTCAAATCTCGACTGTGCCACTTATCACAACCTCTGCTGCTCTTGTCAAGCAACGTCAGACACAATATGCAATCCCAACGCCATTCTTCTTGCAGGATTCTGCCCAGCCGCTACACTCACGCGCCCCTCTATCCTCCCTTCTCTCTCGCTGTACACCTCTCTGCTGGTGCACGACGATCAGAATTGGATTAGTCAGCGCACCTAGGTACCTACCTGAGAATGGACACCATGACGCCGCACACATTCAGGTCGAGTCTTGCGCTGTACGAAGGAGTTTGAAATTTGGTTGGGTCGTCGGGGTTTGAGATGGGTCTGGGCAGAGCTTGACGATGGGTAATGAGTGTCATGGCGTGCACTATGCAGAGGTGTGGACACAAAAGCAACCATTTAAGCCCCTTTCATGACAAAGACAGGTATCACTCCTCTCTCGATGTCGAGGAAGATGAGGGAAATCATAGTCACCACTCAGCCTACTTTTCGTCGCCTTCCACGTCAGACAAAATCCTCAGATACCATTCTATAGATCCATACCCACAACATGATTTCTACCATCCTACTCGACGATGATGATGACAGCCTTCTGTTTCTTCCCCTCTCCTTCTCATCTACATCTCCACTGTTGTCTCCATTCACCCTTGCTGCCATTTGGACCTTTGCCCTCACGAGCAAGAACAACTGCCCGTGTCCACTACCGCTGTTGACGGGGGATCGACAATCAACACGATGTTAGTGTTATCACCGAATTTACAGAGAAGGACGGGAAGGAGGGTGAGGAAGTGCACAACCATGGCGGCTGCTGCTGCTGCTGGAAGGAATTGGGAAGGTCCGCAATAGGAGGCGGAAAGAGTGAAGGAGTGGAGTTAGTCATGTTCTTGAGATTGGATGAGACGGCAGGAACAGAAAAGATTGAGAGCATCAATGCTTATGGCAATGGAAAGGTGTTGTTACGTGCTGATCTGAGCCCAATTCACCGCTATTGTCTTCTGAGTCTTCTGAGTCGTTGATCTTGCCTAGCATTGGCACATAGCTTCTGCGCCGACAGACGTGCCGTGCCACATGTCCTCTCTTCCAATGACAACTTCAAGCTCCTGTCGGACACCAATCCAGTGCTTCAGCATTGCAGTGTAATTATTACTCTCTTCTACCGTAAACGTGCATGCACTCATAGAAAATTGATGCAGCAGGCGTGCAAGTCCCGAAACATGTGCCTCCCTTGCAGAGACTGAATGGGACACCTTCCCAGGATCTGGATTCTCCCTCTCTGTTCATTCCCAAGCATGGTACGCTGTCCAAGATGTGGAAAGGACTTTCTCGACGAGTCCCGGGTGGTCAATCACATGAATCAACCTATTTCATCGTGTTTACTCTTCTATGAGGAGGTCATTCGAATGAATGACGCACTTGCAGCAAGCAAGACTAGGGACACACCACCATCGCCTCAGCCGAGCCCATCCCCGCAGGACCGGGCCCCTTATTCAGGTTCTGACTCAATACACGATCAAGACCAGGACCAGGACTTGCTCTCTGTGGACCCATTGTCTGAACATATGGATGTGGATCAGGGCAATGATGAGAGAGACCAGCGTCCAAACTCTCCAAGGCCACCATTCAGAGTTAACTATCCACGCGCTTCTCAAACATATGGCAAAGGCGCAAGCTTTATGGATCTCTTCGATCAGGATTCACATGCTTCGGAAAGAAGGTCGCAACTCTACTACCCGTTTGCGTCAAAAAACGAATGGGAAATAGCGTCCTTTCTTCTTCGGTCCAACCTCAGTATGAAGTCCATCGACAATTTTTTGAAACTTCAAATGGTGGGTTTTTTCTCCTTCGTCAAATATGTTTGCTCATGAAAGATAGATTACCCAACTTGGCCTTTCGTTTCGGTCTGCAAAAGACCTGCGTAACCGAGCGGAGATGCTTCCTGCTGGTCCCGCTTGGAAGTGCATTCCCATTCAAACTGTGTATCCCACAAAAAACAAGATCTATCTATACTGTCGGAACTCCGTTGAATGCTTGGAATCACTGATGCGAAGTCCTCTTCTCGCTGATAACATTGAATTCGGACCTTATGAACTCCATGAAAGCGCTGAGAGGCTGATGCGCATTTATACGGAGTGGCTTTCAGGAGATGCTGCGAAGATCATGCAGGTGCGATTCTAACCCTAAACCAATTGGACTTTACTTACGTCAAATATACAGGATGCATTACCTGAGGGCGCGACGCTCCTTGGGACAATATTGTCTTCTGATAAGACCAACATATCTGCTCAGACGGGAAATCGTGTTGCACACCCTCTTCTTATCAGCTTGGCAAATATAAAGATGGATTTCAGAACAAAGGCCTCAAACCATCTCTTCTTACTACTTGCTCTCCTTCCTATTCCTCGTTTTTTACACCGCAACAAGAAGACGAGAGGTGTTCTTGAAAGCCGACTTATTCATGAATGCCTAGACATTGTTCTTGAGCCACTGAAGAACGCCGCACGGATTGGCATCATGATGTCTGACCCTTTGGGTTATCTACGCTTCTGCTTCACGCCACTTGCTGCGTATATTGTCGATACACCAGAGTCGGCATTGATCTCTGGCGTAGCTGGCAAGACATCATCGGTTACCTTGGCGTCATACAAGGAATTTGGCGATAACTTTCGGCATCCTTCAAGGACAGCCACTTCAACAATTGATCAGTTAATCAAGGCGGAAACCACTATTCATCCATGGCAGCTTGAGCGCTATATTCCAGAAGCAATGAAATACCGCCTCAACGGTGTACATCGGCCATTCTGGAGAGATTATCCTCTCTCGGACCCATCCACATTTCTCACTCCTGAGCCACTGCATCATTGGCATAAGGCGTTTTGGGACCACGACGCTAAGTGGTGTATCAATGCGCTCAGTGGTGCAGAGATTGACTTTCGATTTTCAATCCTTCATCCACACACTGCCTTTCGACAGTTCAAGGAAGGAATCTCCTCTCTCAAGCAGGTGACTGGCCGAGAACACCGGGACGTTCAGCGATACATTGTTCCAGTCATCGCCGGTGCTGTTTCGCAAGATTTCCTCAAGGCGATTCGATTTCTACTTGACTTTCGTTACCTTGCCCAGGCACCTGTCATTGATGAAGACACATGCTCAAAGATTGAGGCTGCTCTCAAGGGATTTCACACCTATAAGCAAGCTATTCTTGACGCAAAAGCAAGACGAGGAAAGGGGAAATCTACCATCGAGAACTGGTTCATTCCCAAGCTGGAATTCCTACAGAGTGTAGTCCCCAGCATCCACCTAAATGGTGCTGCCATCCAGTGGTCTGCGGACGCTACCGAGCATGCCCACATTGAGGTAGTCAAGGATCCTGCTCGTGGTGGAAATAACCAGGAGTACGAGTCGCAAATCTGTCGCTCTTTGGATCGATCCGATAAGATTCGCAATTTTGATCTTGCGACAGCTGTAAAGGAGGCAAATATTGACTTCCGAGCCTTCTTCAGCTCCCCAGATGATGACGGTGATGATTCTTTTGAAGTCGACTCAGACTTGAATGATGATCTTGCCAGAAGGATAATCTCGTCTACAGAGATCCTTCTCTCAGAGATTGACACTGTGTCAGGCATTGCGAATCCATCACGTCATTTGGTGGACTACTTCCTTCTGTCATCAGAACTGCAGGCAGGCCAACATCTTACAGCCTACCGTCCGTATCGCACATTCCAAGCATCTCTCAACGTGGCTTGCCATCTCACTCGGGATCCATCTTATAAGCGTATGTTGGTGGACGAGGTCAGCAAGATGTTTAATCTGCCTGACCTTCGGGCAGCCCTTGGAGACTATCTTGGGCGTATTGCTGGAAAGCCTAACACGTCACATGTTGAGACAATTGGTGGTCGTCGCATCTCAGGCGTACAATGCAAACTTCCCTTCACTCACGTACAGGTTTGGAACCGTGTCCGTGTTCAATCCCAAGCCTACCACTACCCCCACCACCCACTTCCTTCTCACACCGTGAATGTCTACCCACCATCCGCCGATTGGCCGTTAGGGCACTATGATTCTGTTCTTATGAATCTTGATGCAGAGAAAGAATGGCCATCTAGTGGCTTAACTGGTAGGTGGTTTCTTTTCTGTCACTTCTGCATTCTTCTTACTCAACTGTTATAGGACATGCAGTAACTGATATTCGGTTAATCTTTAGAGTTGTTCCTGATGATCCAGCATCAAACGCAGTACCCGATCACTTTCTGACTTATGTTCAGCGCTTTGATGTTGTTCCTCAGGTCAATCCTTCTACTACTGGACGCACAGGACAGTCACCACGGGGCTGCTATCCAGAGCCAAACTCATCTCTCTACATTTTGAAGCGTGCAAAACGCGCAGACACCTCTATTATTGGGGATATCGTTCCTCTTCATCAATTGCGCGCTCTTGTGGATCTGACGCCATGCTTTGGAGAGACAGCCAACAGGTCTCTCACATCAAAGAATAGTACAGTTTACAGTTCTGAATACTTTCTCAATAAGTACTTTGACAAAGAGATGTTCTGGGCGCTGAATAGCAGTAAATAGTACCATTGGCTTGGATAAGATAAGATAAGTAGTAACCAATACCAAACAAATGCAACGTATCAGAGCTTGTCATTCTCCAGCAAACTGCCAACTCTGCTGTTGTAAACGCTCTCGTTGCTCTGTAATTGCCATTCTGGTGTGTGTGTCTGGCTATTTAGATGCACGTGTTGAACTTATCATCTCTCAGAAACCCATCAGCCTGTTGCTGGCTTACCTCATACCGACACCAGCATGTCTCCTGAAACCAATGGGCGGCCAACTCCCGATGAAGCTGTGATGCTTCTATTGGACGCACAAAGGAAGGAAGAGGAATGCCGAGTCCTGAGACTTCAGATAGAGCGACAGCTTCAAGATTTGCAACAAAAACTTGACGCAGCGCAGTCTCAGCTTTTGGATGCTGTATTAGCCACCGGAAGAGTGCGTTTCAGTCTACAGCAATGGGGCTATCGCCTTCCAGAAATCCAGGATCGATTGCGTACACCATCGAACATAGATATTGACGGCAGTATGTTTTTGGTTGCCAGTTTTTTTAATAATGAATCGTCTAACTATTGCGCACCATAGGCAAATGATATATTCTACTCCAAGATGGGGGAACCTTAGCAGTTACTTTGGATTAGTGCTATGAGCGCGTCTTATCTCTGTTCTTCAGTCGCCAACGGCAATAAAATCTCAATCTGCATCCGACAACTATCTGCTGACATTCTTCGGCATCCGCAAAATGTACCTGAAGCACCATACTTTGGGTTTGAATACATAACTCCACATTGATCCAAGTTCCGGTTGCTCCATATTTTCCAACCCGAAAGGCGATGCAGCAAAAACATCCCTGACCGTTGTTAAATACTGGGCTTCAAATTTGTATGTTCCAAACGTTGCCCATAACATTTCTCTAACAACACTCATCTCCAGTTTTATTTTCCTGTCTCTCTTGCACCAAAATGTCTGCCCAACCGCTCAACGCTTCTTCTGCGAAAGGGAATGCTACCACTGCTAAGAAGAACAGCAACGCTGCTAAAGAAAACAGTATCATTTCCAAGGGGAATGCTACGACTGAAGGTCAAGCTCTAGCTAAAGCAGCAGCCACACGTTGTGGTGGAAAGAAAGGTATTGCTTTGCTCCATGTTGATTGTATTTTGACTGATACCTTTTCAGACCATAAAGACTTAGTTGACGCCGAGGAGCAGACTTTCACAACTGCGGAAAAAGGTATAACATTTACTTTGAACCGTACTATACTGCTAACAAGACTATTCTGTTAGAAAACGCTCAAGGTATATCAGACAATGCGCCCGTGCGCTCAGTTCGGCCCAACCGTGGTAAGGGTGGCCAGATCTCGCAACTCCAGAAAACCCTCAAAGTCATGGGAGGCCCTGAAAGAAAGAAAGAGACCAAGCGTGGTCGAACGGACAATAGTCTTATGGATGCACCAGAGGATCTACCTCAGAATGACATGGCTCCTGCTCCGAAGCCAAAGCGACGTCGTGCAGTGGTATGTCTCTTGTATGTTCCTCAACTTATCTTAATGATTGTTTCTAGGCAGCAAACAGTGCTACTTTGAGTGGACCACCGCCCACAGACCTGTTCAGAGTGCCATCCAAACCTGACGCACCACTGGCAATGGCGCCCATTCCATCTCTTCAGATTCCCACTCAAGTTTCAGCTCTTCATACTCCTCAGGCCATTAATCGCATTGATACAGCTCGTGGACACAATAATCCTGCTTCTGCTCGAACTGCAGAGCCTTTGGGTAGTCATATCGTCATCTCTCAGTCTTGGTAGCAAGCTAATATCCTTGGCAGTTCCTCCGGGCTTGTCTCTTCCAAATCGTCGGATCCCTGGTGCCCAACTCAGTAGTGTTGGTGGGTGTATTACTATACTTTGATGTGGAATATTTGACTGGCTGACGTCTCTTATGCCCATTGCAGCTGGTCCTCCTAGCATTCATGGGTCCACTACTGGTCATAGCATCACACAGTAAGCTTCTCGATGTAGCGCTATTATTTTTCTACAATATTGACCGATTTTAACAGAGGCCAGGTCCACGCCAGCCCAAACACTATTGACCATAGCACGGATAGTTTCAGGAACGGTCAAGTTCACCACTTCCGGTTCGTCAACATCACAATCTTAGTCACAACGTCCTAAATCACAATAGCTCTGCTCATGATAGCATCAATCGTGACCTTCAACTTGATGAACCTCGCCATAGTGGCCCCAACTATAATGGCCTCTATCATGATCTCCACTTTGTTGATCATACGCAGCAGCAACAGCCCACCTATAAATTCTATGACGATAACGACATGGAATACCACCAACATGCTCAAGACTCTAGCATTCGCAACCCAAACATAAATCCTGACGTATACGAACACCGCCAACATCATGGCGCAACTTACAATATTGACAGTCTGCGTCCCCAACACCAATCTCAATCTCAAAGCATCTACAACCAGCGCACTCAGCATGAATCCCAACAAGGTTACAGTGTCAGGCATTCGCCAGCTACTGGAGCTTGTGAAGACGAAGAAAACGACACTGATGGTGAAGGTGACAAGTGCAATGGCGAACAAGGCATCTCGGAAGATGATGGTATTGAGATGGACTGCGATGATGATCTGAATGACGACATTAGCACCTATAATGCGGATGCTCCTGCTGATGGTGACTTTACTTATCCTCATCCACTTCATGTTGACGAGGAGTTCGCTAATCCCAATGATCCTCGTCTCATGCCAGGTGGTGAAATGGATTTAGCAGGTGGATTTGACTTTGGTTTTGATGACAATCAGGCTGAGGGCTTTTACGAATCACAACTTCCCAGTGGTGAGTTTTCCTCTATGTTCCGGCGTCATATTATAATGTTTACTCTTTTTCTAGGCTTTGACGAACAGTCTCCTTCAGAGGATGAGCTGGAGGCTGAGGCAGCATTGCGAGACAATAGCCATGATAATGTGAATTGATTTGTGTTCATTTATTTATCATTGATTTAACTAAGATTTTTTTCACAGGTTTCTGGTTATGATGGTGGATATGATGTTCTTAATGCGCACCATAAGCGTAACCGCGCTAATCGACCCCCAACCACTGAAGCGCTTGCCATTGCTGCTGCTCACCATCGCCAGCTAGGTAATCGACAACCTAGTAACAATGGCGAAGACGACGAAGACGACGACAGTGAAGAAGATAATGAAGAAGATAATGAAGACGAGGAAGACACAGTTTGTAAGCGGGCTCCTCGACATTCAAGATCTACGGGCGCACATCCCAAACCAACAACAATGGCCTTTTACCCTGGAGCCTGGCGGACCGTTCTTCAGGCAGCCAAGATCAGGTTCCGTCGGCATGTATTTCTGAACCAGGCATTCCCCTTGCGGTCGAAAGACCTATCTTCTGCTACAGTGCTTCTTTCAGAAGAAATTGCTCGAGCAGAAGCTGATGGCGTCACACTTGATCATGGTAAGTCAAATAAGTTTTATTTTAGAACATCTCCAGACCAAGACCTCACCGCATTTCTAGGCTATCCACAGAGTCGGGATATGGCAATTGTGGTACGATATGGCCTTCTTCACCATGTTCACTGATAGACCCTATATTATTCAGGTCTTTGCCGAGGGTTCAACGTCTCGAGGAAAGCTCAAGACCATTGCTCGTACAATGGTTGGGATTTTCTACTCGTCAATCCTTGTGGCAGAGGACTTCTCTGTGGGAAACCAACTAGAAGAGCAGAGTATCATTCAGCGTCAAGTTGAGAATGTGTTAGAAGACGGTGTTTATCTTGAGGGACCCAAGGATCTTGAGGTACACTATCCAAAATCTTCTACTCATGCATTGAAATTCTAACGCTTTTATAGGGCCGAACGAGCAACTTCTCTCATCCATGCATAGAGCGTATCTGTCTGCACTATTTCTATCAAGACGATGATTCACTCGCTCGGCACTTCCCTAGTGATTTCAGGACCATTGTTCCAGAATGCGCAATGGCTCTTGTCGCAACTGCCGTATGTATAAAGTATCAACATCAGTTTGAAGTTCCAGCTAACCTGTTCTTCTTGCATTAGATTCATAATTGTCTTGAAGAGTTTATCATTGACAGCACCCAGCATGATCGTCCCTTTAGTAGAAAGTCCTATCTTTCTGTTTACAACAGCATGCTGGATCTTATTGACCAAGTCAACGGCAATGCATATCATGCTGACAAGTTCAAACGCTTCCGCCAGGAGATTGCTCAGAAAGGACAGCAAGTGATTCATGATCTTCTATTGTTCATCAAACTAATAGCTTGTTTTGATAGCCGTATTTTGAACCCAGAGAAGATACGACGGGCGCATAATTTGCGTGTCAAGCTTGATTGAGTTACAATGTGTGGGTTCATAGTCATTTGTTATAGACACGATGGATCATAGTTACAGATAGTTTTCTAAGGGTGGTCACGGTCCACTCATTTTGGAATCATTATGTGTTATGGAGACTTTCTCAATTAGGCAATATTTGAAATCACACAACCAAATCTGCATCCCAAATTGAGAAATCAGTCATATTCGTCAAGTAGTACATAGCTGGCTCAACTGACTGTGTCGCACTATGAAGCACTGTTGGAAACCTACATAGCACTCTATAATCACCTACTTAGAACCCCATAGCAAAGGGTCAAAGACTGTCGGGCACTAGATAGACCCAAAGGGCTACTAGACGGTGCTATGGAGTTGACTAGCAATGCTATAGCACTCTCTATAGTGACTGCAGCATGCTGTCAAGATAGGGACCCTTGCTAACTCACTATGGGCCTATGCAGCACTGCAGAGTGCTCTATGACAAGAACTGGCTTTGCTGATGTTCGCAAAAGTGGACACGCCATCCGAGCCCCAAACTCGACACAGAGTCCTTGAATCTCCACGCCAAACCTCACACCACTAACCCACTCATGGAGTGGTGGTACCCGAACCATCGCGTCTGAGCCGCACAGGTCTTGAAACTGGCGTTGATGTGCCTACTGTACCATTTCATTCAATTCAGCCGTCACAGGTCACAGGCCCTGCCGAACCGCTGAAAGGTCACAGGTGTCCGCGGTCACAGACCAGGGTGCCGAAATAAAAAATAAATCAAAAAAATGCTGAAAATATTGATTTTTTCTCTGGCCTACGGCGCTTTGAAATAGATGCAATTCTGAATATCTGTTAACATACTAAGGCAGTTTACATGGCAAATCACACAGTTAACCAAGCAAATTGGTCATTTCAGCTATGTGTCCGCCAAATTTTTGACATGGTCACACCCATCCCACTGACCTGCCGAATCCAAAATTTCGGCGAGGTGGTCACAGGTCACAAAGCCTGCCAGATTGAATGAAATGGTACAGTAATCCTGGGCCACAGGTCTGATATCGCAACGTGAACGTGTCATCTATGGGTGAGGCTGAGTCACGTCGTCCTGCCTGAGGTAGGATCTTGGACCATGGCCGATCTGCGGAGGCTTGGCGCGTCGAAAGTTGGGGTGCAGAGTGGCACTGGTCACCTGACCAGACGATAACGATGAAGTCGCAGGTGCAGGTCCATCCTTCAGATTCTGAGGGTAGGTTTATGTCACGTAACGGTGGGTCATCCGGAGACTGTTTTCCAGGAGTGCAAGCTGGAGTCGTCCAAGAGTTTGAACATGTGGTGCTGGACTCGGACGCGAGGTGTTCAGTCTAAACCTGAGCACGCGTTCTGAGACTGGCTGAACGTCGACGCTGGCGGTCGCGTCGAAACCAAAACCAAGACATCCAATGGCAAACACCTCAACACGCCAATGCTGAGTTGTCGAGCAACATCTTGAACTCAAGAGACATCAAGCGTTCTGGGAACTATCGTCCACAGTGGAATGTGCGTTCAAGTTCGTATTGGCGTCGGTAGGCGTGTAGGCCAGGTCGTTGGTCTCATCGGTGACCTTTGTTGTGGACAGTGGCATCGTCATCTTCGTATTCGAGTGGTCACAGACCTCGATATAGGAAACCTCAACGTTGGGGGAGGACGGGTGTGGAGGACAGCACAGGTGTGGTTGCTGCAACGACAGAGTTGGTGCCAGGCACTGCGATGGCATCGGGATGAGGCATTAGTTGAGTTGGGTAAGGGTGTTCGACAGCTTAAAGGATGCGATGGCGGTATTTGGTGCGAGGAAGAGGAAATGCTGCGAGATCAGAAGGGGGTGGGACGGAGGTGCTGTGTGTATGAGACCGGCTATTGCAGCAAAGGCGATTTGCCGTGACACGCCTTCAGATCAGGCAGAGACGGGGCGGACAGGCTGAGGAGGATATCGAGGAGTATTTGGGTCCTTGCAGGTCAACCAAAGCCGCCACGTCAAACGAATTTGGTAAGTTGGATTGGCGGGTAAAAAGAGACATTCTGCGAGAGTGGATAAGCGTATGAAAGGGCAGTAGGAGGAACTGAAGACATACCAACGCTGTCCTCGCAAGTTGGGCGCATAAAGCGGTGCCAGAGCGAGAAGAGCCGTTTTCTGAGGCATGTGGTGGGCTATCCGGACATTCTATCTGCGTGGACATGGGTGAAGCGTTGGGAGGCCTTGTTGGACTCGACACGTCGGTGAACCAAGCCTATGTTCCAATCTAGCTCTCCGTTATACATCCAGCGTGCAGTGAGACCGTCTTGATCCACGTCCACGAGAAGCTTTGATGAGCGCGATTCAGTAGAGTTGTTCTTCGACATTGATGATGTGGTTGTCTGTAAGAATTTGGACCTTCCTGATTCGTCGAGATCACCTACGGGCCGGACGCCGATAAGATAAGATTACCTTGAATATATCAATATGTAATCGCTTGATGCTTGTGGGGGCTCAAATGGAAGAATAGATATGACGGACGAATTGGCTGTGAACCCTTCTGGGTATGAATTACTCTTGGCTTCCCATCGATGCAGAACCTGAACGATGCTGGGACGAGAATAATGGACCCAAAACTCTTTGAACATACAAACCTCGATAAATTTGAATGAAATATGAATATTTTTTCCGGTGCACGCAGAAGTTATCGATTTGGGGCCTTAGGACTCAGAAGGAGTCTGGACCAAGCTTTGAAGGTGGAAATCTGTTGGAAAGGGGGTTTTGATTAATTGGCTTCGCAGTCTCCCTCAAATTCAGTCATCATTCATATAACCTCAATACTTCTTTTTGTACTACCTTTATTTCTGCAATTCCAAAATGGTTCTCATTCTGACAACGGCGAGCGATAACATGGAATCAGGGAACGTTCAACCCAATTTGACTGTCAATGGTAAATTAAGTAACTAGTGTTATACATCGAAGTGAGAACTGGAACGCAGCTCAGAGATAAATGGATGCATAGGCATGGCCCATGTAACGTCAGCTGCACTCCGTGGCCTCAGATAGTCCGAATGTCAAAACCGACGCGAGGGTAACCAGAAAATAAGCTTGGTAAAGCCCAACTGTAGATACCCAGCTCATCGCCTAGATCTGTAGGCGCGTTGATGTCGAAAATCGGACAGTGATGCGTTAAATTCCCTGAGATGGTAGGTAATCGCGATCCAAATGTATCTGGATCTGAGTCTCGGGAAATCGATGGACTTGAATATCAGGTTAGCCCGACGAAATTGAGATGTATGTACAGATACGATACATACCTGCCACATTGAGATTCGGGATATTTGGGTCGATGCTGTTGTTTCAACGTGAACGAGGCACCCAAGTTCTGAGGATGGATCCTCCGACTTTGCGTATGGACGTCAGAGTCGAGTTGAACACTGAGAGACTCATCGAGCAGCATTGACGTGTTAGCTGCATTTTGAATGTAGTTTTGCGTCGTCCTGCGCATAGGTAGAGAGACGCCTAACACATGAGGCGCTGTGAGCATACTGAACCGGCGATTGTGACTGATAACGCATATGCACAAAGTCGCACGTGTTCAGGTAGGAGAGAGGTTCACGCCGTTCTGTAAAGCCAGACGGGATGGGATGGCGAAATTTTGAAGGGTTGCGTAGATGAGCTATTGTGATGAACAGGCGTTGAAATCTGCAGAGGTGAGCTTTGGACAAAATTTTAGAATCTGCAATGCAAGTACTAGGACACATACCCGGACCTGTCATCACAGAATGCACGCATCACCTAAGTCCAAAAACCCGACATCCAGAACCCAAGTCCCAGCTCCACACCATATATGACGCACCCTACTCCTCAAGTGGTAGTACTTGGGTCATTCTGCCGTACATATCCTGAGACTGGGCCGTATTTTCTCGCACATAATGCTGGAGCCGATATCGCAAATTGAGCGTGTCGTACATGTTTGAAGGCCAAATCTATGTTGTCCTGCACGTAATAAGCTGCCAGGTGGTGTGAGAGGAGGTATGGGTCCAGTGTACGTCCTTTGCACGTTGAATGTTCGGGTGCACAGTAGCGCTCACCCGACGATAACGACGAGGTCGTTTGCACGGAAGCGTCCTCCAGGCTCCAAGGGAACCTTAAACATAGTGGGTTATCCAGAGACCATTGGCCATCGAGGTGCAGGGCTAGCTCTAAGCGTTCAAGAGGTCCTCGCGGGTTGGATGTGTCACCTGAGTCTCGGGTTCCTAAAACTCTAACCCACGTTAAGGCGCCGGGTTCTGCAGAGGTCGGCTTGGAAGATCCTACGCGGAAATGTGTTCATAAGAGTCTGGAAAGTGAATCAGAGTAGGCTGAGGAAACACACCTGCATGTACCTATCCTCGCAAAAGTGAACATATCATCTGAGCCTCAAACCCCAAACATAACACCCAGAACATAAAAACCCCAAGCCTCCCAGCTCATACAACCAACGGTCGGAATATTGGTGATAGATGTCACGTCCGAGTCGTACGTGTCTTGAGGCTAGAGCCGAAAATCCATCTTCAGGCACGTATTTGAGCTCCAGAACCTGACATCGCTACTTGAACGTATAGAGGCACCATCAATGATTTGAAGCTAAGTCTACATCTGGCTGCGTGAGTTGAGGTAGTGTTGCAAACGATCTTGGTCCAATGCACATCCGCGAGAGGTTTGGCGCGTTCAACGCTAGGTAGTCGTTCACCAGCGCAGACGACAATGATAGCGATTAAACACGTATTCCAGGCTTCGACGGAGGTCTATGACATCTCGCCCATGGCCATGGTGGGTTATCCAGAGAATGTCGTCCACGGTTCGAGAGTTGGATGTTCTGACCAAGCGAGATCTGCAGCTGTTGGCGTTAAACGATGTTGGAAAATGCTACAAGAATGTATTTTTGAGAATCTGGAACACGAGTTAGAGTAGGCGGAAAGACATACCTGGACCTGTCCTCAAAAAGATAGATGCGTCACCCGAAACCCAGGCTCTACACAAAACTCATACCTCACTGCTAGACTCGGAGTGGTAGTGAAATAGCGAGAACATCATGTTCGAGTCGTACGCGTCTTGAGATATGAGACTGGGCTTGGTTTCACGGGTCTACTGTCGCAACCTGAACGCGTCGTCTGTGTTTTGAAGTTGTATCCGTCTTGGCCCGCCTGTAGTAAGGTGATACGGGGAGAGGCGGTGTTGGTCCATAGCCAGTGGACGAGCACATCTACGAGAGGCTTTGCGCGTTGAGCGTTGAGGTTTGAGGTGCAGATTGGCGGACGTTCACTCAGCGGCCAGACGAGGACAACGAGGTCTCTAGCACAGATGCGTCCTCAGGCTCCGAAGGTAGTTCTATCCCATCTTGCGCGAGGTGGGTTATCTAAAGAATGTTTCACAAGGAGCAGTCGATAGTTGAACATATGGTGCTGGACTCGAACTAGGTGCATTTAGCCTGAGCCCGGCACGCGGTCCAAAACTGAGTCGATGTCGATATCGACGCTTGCAGTCGTGTGGAAACCGAAACATCCAACCCTCGACATTCCAACACGCCAATGCTGATTCGTCGAGCAATATCTTGAACCTGGGGGAAGGGCGAGCATTCTGGGAACTATTGTTCAAGTTCATACTGGTGTCAGTAGGCGTGTTGGCCAGGTCGTTAGTCCCACAGGTGATCTTCGTAGGCAATGGGATCGTCATCGTCGTACTCGAGTGGCCAAGGATCTCGATATAGGAAAGCCTCACGTTGAGGGAGGACAGGTATCGGTAGCATCCACTGAGGGAAGCAATGAGAAGGACGAGAGTGCACGTCGATTAATGAAGAGGATGCGCGTGGATTATGGCATAGGTGTGGGTGATGCAACAGAGAGTTGGTGCCAGGCCAGCGTCGAGATGAAGCATACATGAGGCTTTGGTTGTGTTGGTAAGGGTGTTCGATAGCTTGGAGGATGCGATGGCAGTATACGGTGGCTCGGAGAGGAAGAGGAGGAAGAGGAAATGCTGCGAGATCAGAAGTAGATGAAACGTGAGGCATCGTGTGCACGAGACCGGTCCTCGCAGAAACGAGGATTTGCCATAACATGCCGTCCGATCAGCCAAGGACGAGACAGATGGGTCGAGGAGGATATCGAGGAATACTTGAGTAGATTGTACTAGAAAAGCGAAGGAGATCATCCACGTCATTCTGCCAGAGTGGATAAGTGGATAAAAGGGCAGTAGGAGCTGGAGACGTACCAAAGCTGTCCTCGCAAGTTGGACGTGCCACTCGAGCCCCAGAGTCCCCAAATCTATGTATCCCGCTCTACAGTGTTCGTCGTAGATCCAGTTCTTGTACCTGGCTCATATCGGCGTACGTGTCCTGACGTTAGGCTAGGCCTTGCGTCTACGGGTCCCAGAAGCAGACGCGTCAGACAGTAGACGGTTGCTGAGGCGCATCATGCATGAAGAGCTCGACTCACAACCCTGTGTATGTGGTCAGAGTTGGAGATGTGACAGATGAAGTTGAGATGAGGAACTGAGACGGTGGAAGTGAAGGATGACGACCCATGTCCTAGGGGAAGCGGTGGTGGACAAGGATATCGGTGACCGTTGTGGTGAGTACGCAGCATGTGTGAAATCCCCGACGAACAAAGATGGGGCCTGGTGTGATAGTCGATATGTGATGCATATGGGAGGCCATGGACGCAGAGGGTAAGGGTGTTCGGCGGCTTGAAGAATGCGGTGGCTCGGGCAGGAGGGATGGGCCAAGTTGAGGAAGATCAGTTCTTGCAACAGGTCCGAGAATCGCCAAGGGCAAATCCGACGAGTTTGGCTGGAGGTTGGGAGGTTCAGCTGGTTGGATATGCAGGGAGAAGCTATCAGCAGAGGTGCTATAGAAGGAAAAGGAGGTCTTCCGCAGCCTGTGACAGCGATGAGTGCATGAAACGGCATCAGGAGGAGCTGAAAACATACCTGGGTTTAGGAGCTTGAGATCTCGAGAGTCAGGCTGCTGACGGGTCTGAGAAGACAGACATCGCCTCGTCCTGATATCGCGACTGAAAGGGGCGTAGATGAGACGCATGGTGGGGTACTCTCGGTGCACTTCTACGGAGGTGGGGCATGCACGTGAAGCCATGAGAGGCCTTGTTAAACTTGAACTCGACGCGTCAGCGAACCAGGCTCAGCGCTCAAGCGCTCAAGTCTGTCATACATCCAAGGTGTGGTGAGTTATCGAGAGACCGTCGTGATCCGTGTCCAAGAGATGCTTTGGTGACCGCGATTTTGCAGAGTCGTCCGTCGAGGCGACATTGATGATGTGGTTGGATTATGGGAGAATCTGCACCTTCCTGATTCGGCGGGATTCGGCGGGATTGCTAGTAGGTCCAAGTGTGCCGGACACCAATAAGATAAGATTTCACCCTGCTTAGATACATATCTTGTTGCTCAACAACGACTATCCGTGACCGGTTGACCGCCGGCAGTAGCTTTTCTAACTGGCTCGAGCGTGCTGAACGCCAATAAGATTAGATTCTCTCCGGCTCTCGAGCTCGTTATCACTGCGAGGGCTTATATACATACCTCGTTAACGTTTGTAGTTCATCAAAGATTACTTATCCGTAATTTTTTGACTACTGAATGTGGTATTTTGTAACTTTTCCGAGTTCAGATAGAAGAATAGATATGACTCGTCCAATTGCCTACATCATTGCCATATGCTGGGCCAAATGGGACAAAATTCCCGCGCACAAATACATGCCAAGCGCAAAAACAGATTTTTGCGCAAGTTACCAACCCACCTGATTCTAGGTAGTTCTACCAGCTTTAAGGTAAGAAAAGGGTTAAATTCCATAGTTTTTGAGAGCCTAGTAAGCCAATCGAGATTTTTGTGAGGGATCTAATCGGACACGTGACTAAGGCCAGATAAGATTAATCAAGATAGACTGGCTTGCGCGCATACCATCATGAGATATGAAGGGAATAATTGTAAAATGAATATTTATTGCTCACCTATTGCCATTTCTCTCATACTGGTGCAAGCGAGCCTCGTCGAGTGGATTGCTATATCGGGCAATCGGGAGGCGCGCGGCGCATGCGTCGTTTTTGGACATCACGTGCTCTCCCGACGGCTCTTCATCCCATCCTCCTCGGGGCTTCATTTTCATTGTAAAGGGTTCATTCAAGGCGGGGGACGCCTAAATAATGTTTCCGTCTGTATTTAGTGGGTTTATTATCAGTAAATAACACGTATATCAAAGTTTAACATTTATTTAATTGCGCACAATGCTTGAAATTGCGCTCGCGGCTACGAAAGTCAGTGAACACGGTACTATACCCTAGAAGAGGTGATATTTATGGTGTCATAGCTAAAAAAAGGCCTCTACAATGTTGCGCCAAGACATACTAATTGAGCGGGAATTTTGTCCCATTTGGCCCAGCATATTGCCAGTGGTGCGCAGAGCACAGGTAAAAATATTGATCGTCAGGATCACTAGCTGAAGACGCTTCATGCTCAACTACAAGGTCTTTTCAGCACCCAGTGAAGCTGAGATGTGAACAGGGCGGAATGAGTTGGAATGCACGGTGAAGAAACACGCAAAAGGCCGAATCGGCGTCACCTGAACGGCTGATACACTTATGTCCAGTCTAGAATATACCTTCAAGTTATCACTATAGCATAATATAACGCATACTGGATCAACTAATTGGTCGTAGAATCGGACCTGAGTACGAGGATGATTACTGGGCGAGTTGTACCTTGAGCTCGAATAGACATATCAGAAATGCTTTATGGGTAGCCCGTAATATGACACTCTTGTCGTGAGGTGGAGAAGCGATATTGGTCCACTGGGGTGAGACGCTGGGGTCAAAGACTTGGTGTGTCGACTGCTAGAATATAAAGTGGCTGGATCAGTCCATATTTTTCGTCTACCATTGGTGTTCTCTAATTCCGACTCTTGGTGACATTTTAGAACAACTTACCGACCAAATTTAGGTAATTCAAAAGTCAGTATCGATGCGAGGGCTCAGATCACCCAGAAAAACTTATCACCTAGGTCAAGGTAGACCTGTAGAGTACTGAAATGCAAGATTTGTAGTCCAGTCAAGACAAGAGGAGTACAGGCAACGATACTTCTTGAAACATAGTTGGCAATGCAATAATATCATGACCTTTGGTTGGATTGGATATTAACCTGCCTGACCGAGAACCGAGTGATGATTTTCCGAAAGAGAGATAGCGACTGCATAGTTGCTCAGAAAGACCTGCCTAGGATTGCCGTGGAGATGAGGGAAAGACACCTACATTCTCCTCAGATGCACAAGTCCGTGGAGAATTAATTTGGGCAATGTGATATATGCCAACGCTGAAACATTGAAAGTAAAATGCATATCGATTCAAAGTGATAGCCTGAGATACATAGAGACAAAGTAAAGTGGTATTGAGGAAGTCGCAAACTTGGTCACCGTGCATTCATGATTGATGGAGGAATATGCAAAATATTGTTACATTAACCCCGGGCCAATCGAGCATATTAGTGTCCTTGGTTGGCGGGATGACTTTTCCAATCTGCATGCTGAGCCCGCCATGTGTCCAGGTTTCCGAGTGCGTCTTGATGCGCCTGGCGAGCGTCTTTTATCACATCTTTAGGATGACCGTTGCTAATTGCATGGTCCAATGCAGCTTTCTTCTGGGCGACGCGCACCTTTGCTTGGCCCTTCTTCTTCTTTGTCCAGGCAAGCATCGCCACAGGATCCGTAGTGCTAGGCTGCACACGGATAACGAGGACGTTGGAAATGTCTTCCTCGCGGATGTCTAGCTGCTCGAGGTCTCGAGCACTCAGGACAAAGGCACCGTCGTCCACATAGTTTCGGGTGTACTCGATCTCGCCGTAGGAGAGTCCCAAGTCTCGAGCGCTGAGACCGTCTTCTTCATTGTAGGAATACCCATGAGCTACGGTCGCCGCGGCCAGCGCGATGAGAAGTTGGAAGGTAGTACGAGTGGAAAGAAGCATGGTACAATTGGGTATTTTTTCTGGCAGAGGATCAGTAAAGAATCTTTTTATGCTGATTTGTGAGACATACCTACCACTGAAAATTCTCAAGTAATGGGATAGATGATGTATTGAAAATCGAGGTATAAATGCTCTGCTGGTTGGTGTGTCAATACCATCACAAGCGTCGCACACTTTATACTCTTAGTACTCATCGGTGAGCTACAGTGGTTTGTAGGCGAATCAAAGAGCAAAGTAACGATCTGCAGTCTAGACACTGTCAGGTCGAAACAATGTCGGTGAAATGCAACAGCAAATGATGAAGTGTCATATTTTACATTCAACGCAAGAGACTTGCTGTGACTGAAACAACATTTATCCAAGGGAGGAATATACCACCGAGTCGCGTCTTTTCCCGCCTCTAGACCGGAAAGTGCTCGGCGGTTGAAGAACCCATGCTCCAGGTCACCGACGTCATCGGAATAGCCGCCCAACATTGCCGAGCCAAAGATAAAACATATACGGGCTTGGCAATCCGACACTGCAACTACTCGATTATATGTCTATTCTTAGGTAGGGAATACCAGATTTCAAGCTACTGTAGCGTAAATAGCAAATTATTGGAATGGACGGATTTGAACACTGCCTCGAAGTCTTTATATGGCCAACACTTTTTCACTTACATACAGTACATGTGGTTTACTTTGAGAGATAACAACTTTCCGATAAGATAATTTAAATGTGATAGGATCAAGTCTAAATTGCTACAACATCTTATAGAGCGTGGGTGCTTAAGCACCCGTGAATGGTAGTCACCTCCGGGGACGACATCAAGAAAAGGAACTATCAGCTACGTATGTCTTGTCAATAGGTGGTTGGAGGTGTTCATGAAGCTACCTTCCAAATACGACTGACGGATTGCAAGTTCGCCTAACTGGTCACCGGTCACTCAGCTGATGCTTCCCTTGCCAATGTCGCTGGATGATGTCGATTTACACCCCTGTGCGTAGTTGGAGAAATGAAGCGACTCTTGGTCCACCGTCCGGGTGTGACTGACTCGGATAAAGCTTGGCCTTGTGTTAGGAGGAGGAGGAGGAGGGTAGCAACATAATTAATCAGAATATCGACATCGTTCTGTAAGAACGGACTCAAGCAGGTGTTGGGATTGAATTGATTGGTGAACGTCGAGGCAATAGCAAAATTATCATGGCAGCCAAACGAGAAATGTATTTCTGAGAATCTGGAACACGACTCGGAGTGGATGGAAAAGACATACCTGGACCTGTCCTCGCAAAATGGACGTGTCACCCGAAACCGCAGCACCCGACACACCAAAGCCCAGGCTTTACACTAAGCTCATACCCCACACAGCCCACTGCTAGATCTAGATTCGGAGTGGTAGTGAACTACTAGGAACTTCGTGTCCAAGTTGTATGCGTCTTGAGATATGAGACTGGATTTGCTTCACGTGCCTAAACGTGAACACATCGTCCGTGTTTTGAAGCAATATCCATGGAGTCCTGCCCGTATTAAAGTGATATGGTGTGAAAGGCAGTATTGGTCCATGACCAGTTTACGTCTGCGTGTACGAGAGGCTTGGGCTCGGCGAGTTGAACATTGAGGTTTGAGGTACAGAGTAGCAGTCGTTTGCATAGACCACGATGATAACAATGACGGTGCTGGCAGGTGCGTTCCAGGCTCCGAAGATAGGTATACGCCATCTTGCAAATGGTCATGGTGGATTATTCGGAGACTTTGTCCTTGGAGGTGCAGACTTGTGCGAAAGTTGAATGGTGTACTGGACTCGGACTCGGCGTGTTCAGCCTAAACCAGAGCATGCATTCTGAGACTTGCTCGACATCGACACTGGCGGTCGTGCAGAAACCAAAACCAAAACCAAACATCCAACACGCAACACCCCAACATGTCGATGCATCGTCGTTGAGCAATATATCTTGAACTCGAGAGAAGGACATCGTACTCGAGTGGTCGTATTTGACAGTCGCAATCCATCTACATGGGCCAAGATCTCGACTTCCTGACGTCGAAGGGGGCAGGGATATAACATGGACCGAACTCGAGGTAAGGGAAGGAGTGGGAAGACGACGGGGTACATCGTTTAACGGCGATGACTTGGGCAATGCAACGGAAGAGGCGGCGCCAGGCAAGACAAGGGATATATGGGACGTTGCTTGCGTCAGGTAAGGGTGCAAGAATAGATATGGTAGCTCGGAGGAGAAAATGCTGCGAGATCGGATGGGAATGGGACATGTGCATAAAGCGTTGAAGGCGTTGAAGGCGCTCAGTGCACGGACTGACGATTGCGGCCAAGGGACCTGAGGCCTGAGATCTGACAGCTCGCGGCGGCGAAAAGGATTTGCCATGATATGCTGCAAGATCATAGATAGTCCTTGCAGATCAGCCAAAGCCGCAACATCAATCGAGCGGTTGACTGGGTAAGCAGCAAGGAGGGGCTGTCAGAGTGGGTGCTAGAAAAGACAAGGAGGCCATCCGCGACATTCTGCAAGAGCGGATGAGTAGATGAATAGGCAACACGAGGAACTGAAGACATACCAAGGCTAAGTTGGACGCGCCACAGAGTCCCCAAACCGAGTATCCAGTACCAGTTCTTGGACACGGCCATGCCGGCGTACGTGTCTTGAGAGTCGGGCTGGGGCTCGCGTTGACGGGTCTGAGAAAACAGACGTGTCTCATCCCGATTTCGCGGCTGAAAAGGGGAGGAGTCGTCTTCTGAGGTGAGTTCCTCCTCCGCGGAGGTGAGCAAGTTGTGTGTGTCCCAAGGTATGGCCGTCAGACATTCCGGGTGAGGTGAGACTGACATGATTCACGACCGCGAGAGGCTTGATGAGCGCGATTCAACAGAGTCGTTCCTTGACTTTGATGATGTGGTTTGGGGTTGCCCGTTGAGATCGACGCCGATAAGATAAGAGATAACAACTGATCAGTCAGATGAGTCATCGGGGACATTGGTGTCACCTTTCTTGTAGTCACCTTACCCCAACTCACCCACCACCACGAAGGCATGTCTCAGATGCTAGAAAAACCAGAGGCGGGCGAACCAGCACCACATCCAGCCGAGCATGACAAGGAGGTATGTTCCACCTTGACAGTTCAAGTGCTATTAAGTACAGCTCTGCTGACTAATGAATCAAGTTTAATCCAATGAAACTAGGCGACCCACCCCAGATCCCACTGCCCAAGATTGACGGGAACCCGTTCACCCTGCTGCTGGAACCGCGGATAGAGAAGGAGAAAGTGAGATGTGAGGCATGGAAGGACGAGGTTCAAAACCTTCTGATCTTCGTGAGTCTGGCCTCCGCAACGAGTCCCAAAGCTGACACCATGTTTTGAAGGCTGGTCTCTTCTCAGCAGTTGCTACTGCATTCATTATCGAATCATACAAGGCTTTGAAACAGGATCCATCCGAGATACTCTTGTCGCGCATCGTCGCTCAACTCGAAGGCCGGGTAAACGGAACGGACATCACCACCTTCAAGTTTACTCCTACCCACTCTGACATTCGTGTCAATATCCTTTGGTTCCTGAGCCTCATCTTCAGCCTCACAACTGTTCTCGTAGGAATCATCGCGCTCCAGTGGTTACGCGAGCATCTACGCCCTCATACAGACCTTGAGCCTCAAATCACATTCTCCCTCCACCATCTCAATGTTGAATCCCTCGATCGATGGTACTTGCCACAAATATTCACGGCCCTACCTCTCCTCCTTCAGCTTGCCCTCGTTCTATTCCTGGCTGGTATTCTTGATTTTCTTTGGAGTCTCAACTCCACTGTTGCTATCCCCATTGCTGTTGCCGTTGGATTGAGTCTGTCCTTCTTATTGTGGACAACAGTATTGCCGACTATGCAGGCTCTACTTCTTTTTCTTCCTCGCTTACCCTGGGGGAATCTGCCACGATCACCTTGTCCCTATAGGTCTCCCCAGTCATGGGCTTTCCATCAGTCTGTGCGGCCTCTGGTTACTATATTTTCATCAAAATTCGATCGCATCTGGGGGGATTACGGCTTTGAATCTCATCGCATGACTTTGGACAAGGATCGCCATCTTTTACTTAAAGAAAGCGCTTCTCGTCGTCAAAGGCGGCCCACTAACCTAATCTTTCATTCCAACCCAAGCAACAGCTGGGCCAAACTGGGGATCGCCTGGCTGTTCCAACGAGATCTGGATTACATGAGACTAAACCCAGAGTCTACTAAGAA
>Ga0247741_1000260_pt1 | contig 32732 bp, 20 predicted proteins | sample UWRJL213509R2_FD_180945 | JGI IMG/M metagenome (GOLD analysis project Ga0247741, IMG submission 180945) | Plant litter microbial communities from Arlington Agricultural Research Station in Wisconsin, United States - UWRJ-L213-509R-2 | ecosystem: Environmental > Terrestrial > Plant litter >... | reverse complement strand
CGTTGTTGGCCCCTCCCGAATTACCATATGAGGCAGGAAGACCGTGAGACCGCGACTACATAGTAATTCAAACCCAGCTGTACCGGTCCGTCTATCGACGCTTGCTCTACATCGAGTCACATGCTCATAGACGGATCGGTTACCGGTCTACGACCGGGACCGGTGACCGCCTGTCTATTGAAGGTGACGACTTTGATGTACCTGTCGATAGACGATATTCGCATTCAGGCTGGTCACGAGCCTACGACCGGCTGAACCAAATACTATTCCGGTCCGGGATATGAAAGGGTTCAGGATATGAAAATTTTCACTTTGAGTATGTTCTCGTTGTATTTGGGCCACCAAAAAATACTGCTACATTTCTAATCACTACATAGTCTTGTAAACGTAGTTTATATAGTTCATAGCCAGCAAGCGTAGGTAGGAGAGTCGAAATACCGTGTTTTTATTTACATGTAATGGTGGCTGTGCACTAGGAACTCAAGACTGAAGACTAAAATGACCTTCGTTTTTTTTCGCAGTTGAACATGTATATAATGCGACCTTGACTGGAAATTTTCATGATGAAGGAACTAATTCTGGGTGATTAAATTGAAAACCATTCGCTAACACGCCTCCTGGTCGTGACATCTACGTGATGGACCCTGACGCTGCCCGTGGAATTGATACGGGGCTTGCGTGCAATTTTTTGTGACATGCCAGTGACGACCACTTTCATATCCTGAACCAAAGCCCAAAATCTCGGTCATTGCCCGATGCCTCTTAAACCCGATAAAAATATTTGAAACTTTTTCTGAATGTGTAATACACCTTAAAGGGCTATTTCTAAAAGTTTGGGAAATTTTGACTTATATTTGAAGCTGTTGGAATTGTTTTATCCAAAAGTTTCATATCCTGAACCGGAATAGTACAGAACATGGCGTCAGGCGAACAGATGGTAGGCGCTCGTACCACGAATGGGAGCCGACGCGAACGCGTTCGTGTGGCGTCGACGTATGATATTTCCCGAATTCCAACACGAAAGGGTTCGAAGATTCGCCAAAAGTTCTGAATCGCTGTAGACTGCTCAAGATGGTTCAGAACGGTTACCCGGCTTTCTCACTGGGTGACTGGTCAACGTAGTGATGACTGTAGTTTTGGACAGAGTGCTTCCAAAAGTGCCTGCCTTGTCAGGTGTATTGTGATCTGTGACTAGAGCTCGCCAGCGTGACTGGCTGCCTACAAAAAGGTGACACAGATCAGCGTCTCCGCCTAGCTCCACCCACGTTGCTTCAGGACTACTTTAACCGACTTCACCACATGTATTTTGTTCGAGATGGGACTACCGCCAAAGCATTTACAAGCCCGGATCCAAACCAGACGCTCAAGTTTGCTATCCAGGGTGATAGTCCTGTGTTCAAGGCCCTAAAGGATCTAGCACCGAACGAGGTGGCTCTGCTCACCAATGGAGTCCTCGTTCCAAACGAGGAATTCCTGTTCTTCTCCACATTGGATGGTGGAAGAAGTAAGTCCATCTCTTTTCTTAGTTCGGTGGGGAACATAGTGACAGTTATACCACAGGTTCATTGGAAGTGATAGACGGCGTGCTCCCGCAGGTTAACATGACCCTCTATGGTCCCGCACTCACCCCATCTCCTCGCTGGACCTCCTCCCCTTCAAGTAGCTACCAGCCTTGTTCACCTGTCGCGAATTCCGACAATGTGTCGGAACCAGCGTCAATTCAATCCGCAACTGGGAATGAGAAACAGCAAGGAGCTCTGGCGACACCTCTCATAGCCAGCACTCTATCAAGGGTGGTTGACTGTCTGGCGCACAGTCCGAGTGTGAGACTTATTCCCCTGTTTATTTCCTTGCAACTGACTGACGTGTGTGCTTAGGTGTCATGGGACAATACTATGAAAAGGATCGAAAGAGGGAGAGAGATGGAGACAGAGACGACTCTGTAAGGACGAGGGAACACAACCAATCAGGAAGAGCTTCTAGGTGTGGACCTTAAGTAAGGACCTGGTCTTTCCCTATCCTCCAATGACCTCATCCATCTTATTGACTAGCGGCAGCCCCTGCTCGTTGTATAGGTCACATCGTAGATATACGGCCTCTCACGCATCATTGTTCGCTCGTTAGTTATCCCACTTCCTAGGTTGTTTCTATGTGTTTCTTAATGCACCACTTTTGACCCCTCGTATGTATGTTGAGCACAGGCTTTTGGATTGAGGTTGACTGTCTTTCAGTAAAGGCAGGTGAGAGCCACTTCCTATTGCCAGTCGCTAAACCTGATACCTGAGCACTAAACTTCCTGTTATTCGTAGGCGTCAAGCAAACTTTATTCGCCAACTACCGTGATGAGTTTCTCGAAGCCCAGCAGTTCTGATGAGGGGAAGATCGACCTCGTTCAAGTAAGATTATTATATCGCCTTTTATACCCACTAATTGTTTTCTAGCTACTATGGGAGATATATTTCCAGAGAAACATGGAGCTCAAAAGTCGGATTCATTCGTATGAATTCGATTTACCAACCAACAAGTACACGAACATACTATATCCTGCGGTACAATGCGTCACGCCTTACAAGCGAGAGGAGGTGCAACACTGCCTGCATCCTCGCCGAGCGCGAAATGTGGACACAGGTGTTGCCCTCAGAGCCCGCCTGGGGGGAGGGCAAAGCCTCGTCCACCCTTATCGATCGTGAAAGCTCCACCACCAACCTGGCATCCATCTCCCGCATCCGCCTTCGACGCTTGGTCGGGTCGTTTCGCACTCGTCTTGCTGCGTCTGAGAGGCGGTCTTGACGGGATGACAGGGCTGAGACGGGGAAAAAATCACCTGCTGGCTTGCATTGATTGTGGCGCCGATCTCATATCCCTTCAACAGGGGAGGAGGGTGTTGGCGGCTTTTGTTCGCGATTTGAGACATCGGCGTCGATCGAAAGCCACCCGGGAGGTGTCAGCGGCTCATTCGAGCTACCTGGGGTACCTGGAGTGGGTAGTTTTTGTTAGCAACACATTAATAGGTAACGGAACTAGTTACTCACCCTTCATGGGTCGCATACAAGGCGGGAGCGGCAGCAGAGAAGTGTGGCATGCTTTGCGTCTCCTCAAGCCGCCCATCTAGTACCTCTGCTCCACCTCATACGAGCACTGTGACTCGGATTCCCGATCTTGTCGCATCGAGGTCCTCTTGAAGGGTGCTGCGTGGTTGCGGAAAATCTTGAAGCGATGGCGAAGCAAGCTGGGATGGGAAGGCACCTGCTCGCGTGAAGATAGTGTCACCAATCCCTACAAGAGGGAGGGAGTGACATGGCGGCTTTTCTTCACGCTTCGAGACGTCGGGTCGACGAATAGCCACCCCAAGCCTTGGTAAGAAGTGGGGATGTTGACGGCTCAGCTGAGCTGCGAGAGGTATCCACTGTCGGTTTTCTTCGTTAGTAGCGTCTAGAATCACATATAAACTGATTACTCACCTTATTTTGGATCCTAGATGGCACATACGAGGGCGGACGGGGCAGCGAAGGAGGTGGTGGAAGTGGAGCAGAGAGCAATGTGTCGACAGTCGAATGACTGTTGATCGCATGTTTGGCTGTGTCGGCAGAGGCGGTCCGTCTCTTCCGAGATGCCCGAACATCGTCCAGAGAGAACATATGGGAGCATGATTAGTTGGGGAAAAGGAGCTTATAGTGTATTATAGATGATTATCTACTCTAAATATAAATTCTTGAGGTGTACACGAGGAACACCTATCCACGATAATATTCTCGATAGGAAACATACTTTGAAGATCGAAAAATCCTACTAGACCCCATATCCAACTGTAAGCCTCTTTAGTCGTCCAAATAACTATCTAATTTTACTCTCAAACAACTCTAGAGAACTTCTAGATACTTAGATCTACAACAGCAAGTACCCATGCTCTCCGATTGGGTGAGCTCAGCTCAACGAAAGATGTCGATCACCTCGCGGCCACCATGTCTGACCTGGTGAGATCTACTTAAAACCCTTATCGGAAGCTCGTTATTGCCGTCCGCGAAATTGTCGAGCGTGGTCGGTCTCTCCGGGCCGGCTCTCGGAACCATCCGTGACGGTGATCAGCAACGTTTCGTCGCTGTTGATCTTTCAAGCGCACCACCAACCCATTCCCCACCCTCTCCTCTGCTGCGGCTCAAGACCTTGAAGAAGGTAAGTAATCTATTCTTTGTGTATTATCATGTACTACTAACATGATATATTGGGAGTGTAGGTCCTGGCTCGTGCTCGTCGACCATCGATGAGCTACCAGCACCACCCACTTCTGGGTGGATGACTGGCTCCAGCAGCACTCGAAAGTGCGAACGCAAGCCGCTGCGTGCCTCCTCCCCTTTTGTGGGGATGTGAGCCGGCGCCTCCACCCATGCAAAACGATGGGTTTTCCCATTCTGCACCAACACCTCCCAACCACCTCCCAACCAACCACCACAAACCAAGCCGCCGGCGGTGATGAAAGCGATACACGAACGTCAAACGAAGGCGGGAAGCGGCAGTAGGCAGAAAATGTCGACGAAGTGGATCGAGTGGGTGGAGAGGGGGTTCGTGCGCGCGTTCAGTGTTCAGCGAGGAGTCGGAGGCACCACCTCTTCTTGCGTACACAGCTCGCGTTCAGCGAAGGTACCATGCCACCTCTCCTGCGATGGAGGCGTTTGAGGCAGCACACACCACCACCACCTACTGTTTTTAGGATTCGTGTGCGACGGAGGTTAGCAGCACCCCACCTCACGACCTGTCGACACCACCGCATACCCGTGTACCTCAGCTGATATACGAGCGTGAACACGACTCAATGCCTGCACACCACCCTACCACCCTCACCAGCCATCAAAACCTACAATCCTACCCGCTTGGCTGTAACGAAAGCGAAACGTGAATGTCGAACCGAGGCTGCAAGCAGCAGTAGGTGGAAAATGTCGACGAAGTGGATAGATTAGATGGAGAGGGATTCGTGTACGCGTTCACTGTTCCCAAGGAGGGAACGCACCGCCTCTTCTTGTGTATGCAGGAGCTCGGGCATGGCACCCTTCGCCACCGTTCTTGTTCTGCGTGCAAATGGAAACGCTTGGGAGGCTGCATGGCACCTCCACCACCTGTTGTATACACTCCTCGCCTATGCCCTTATCTGATTTTTCTTAGCTAACGACTCCTTATTTTTTTGGATTAGTGGCGAAGACGAAGGAAGTAGTGCGACTCACTACGAATAACCAGCGAATCAGCTCGCTAGTCGACATCTATCCCACCCAAACGCCGAGAAACCCCCACCGACTACACCCCCAAAGGGGTCACACATGTACGACAGGTTTGAACGGCAACCTGCTAAGACCTCCCAGTCATATCCGCCCGACATGAGATACAGCTGGTGACATGTCAAATTTGTGCTGTATATATACTGTAGACGGCTCAAGCTGTAGACAGCTGGTCGTCAACAGCTGGTACGATGGTGTAATTGTAGTAGAGACCCAGCTTATGTAGACATTGTCGGCATGCTATTGATAATGGGAGATAAAGGTATAGTTTGATACATAGCTCATCATAAGGTTAATGTCCCCATAGGATACCGTCCTAGTCAACCCCGACATTTGAGAAACACAAATATATATATTCAAATTAATTCGACCGAGGCTATACACGAATGCTGCTTCGTAGTTATATGTACCTATTCTACTCAATGTAATCGTCCACTTGCCATCGCACATGCACACGTTCACTTAGTGGGTGCATGCGCTCGCTGGCTGTTGCGCTGTTCACCTGGTTGACGTAGGCGCTCACCTGCCGTTACACGGCCTTGAATTTACGTAGATAGTGGGAATGCTGACTTGTGAATGCATGAGACTGTGGATTCTAAGATAGGTAGCTATGTGGCTCACCACTAGATAGTTCGAAGCAACGGCTGGGATCACAACGTCGTAAGTATGTCTTCTTGTGTTACGAGGTGGTCAATGGACGTGCTTTCGGGCCATTCAATATCCCCACCGTCCCGCCCATGGCCCTTCATGTCACGGAATGCTACATGAAAAGACGAGTTGGTAGTGAATTAACAGTATGCGTACCTGGGTAACGCCGTGCATTGCGGGCTCCGAAGAGCACCCCTTCAACACAGACAGACAGTGCAGTGGTGTCCACTTGGGAACCTGGAAAGGACAGTTGATGGGTGAGGTGAAGGAACGATGCAGATATTTGAGGCTGCCGTTTGGAGTTGTCAACAAGGTCACATGTGTATTTAGGCCAGGCTGCATAAACTTGAAGTGTTGAAATCCGAAATCTCGGAGCGCGTGTACGCAACCTGAGTGCGCATTTTGCGCCACGATCAAAATTTGACAAGGTGGTTTCTCTCTCAAGTAATTAAATTATTCTTCGCCTATGTACACAACAGAGCGTCGTACAGAGGTAGCCCAGCTGGCCCCAGCTACACCTGTCAACATGCTGTTAAATTCAATGTAACCACAACCTGATTTGGAAGGTGCACTGGAGGTAAATTTCGACAGCTTTCACGGCCGTCGGGCTCGCGTGCTGGGCGTTACTAACGACTTCTAAGTTGGATAGTTGATGCTAGAAGGGGACTGCTCGTCTCAGACGAGCGTCGTTTCGATTCCTACGGCTGTGGTGAGTACATGACCGCTGTGAACGAGCAATTGACTTACTTTCAACGTTTTCCAGCCTATCCGCACACCGTCCGGCCATAACGCTCCCATAACGTGATCCCATCCGTAAGTTATCTTCTCAACTCGTGGTCGTAGGCATTTGCTGACGGTGTGGTTCCCTAGACGAGCCAATTCATGTTGGTAGGATGTGGAATGGTCGGGTGGTCGAGTGCGCGCATGTCCATCGGGTAATGTGTGTGTGTTCATTGCGTCTGGTGGGTCTTGTTGACGGCTTTTAGGCTGTAGAATCGACGTTCAGAGGGGCAGGGCGTTCAAGACGACCGACGTTTTTCGTACTTGTCGCGTCCCGTTGTCGCCTCTAATCTACCTACACGACCACCCTTGCCCAACCAACACCCTGCGCTCGTTCAGATCGCCGTTGGTGGCCCGAAACCTCGGCCTAGAGGTGAGTTTCGTCCTATTTCCTGTCCCAAAGCGTATTGCTGACCAAATCCCAGGTCAAATGGCTTGTGTAGGATGCAGACGAGAGCATTGCCATTGCCGGAGGGTGACTGCACGCGTTAGAGGTGAGATCTAGAGCCTACGCGTCGCACTAACACACTGTTGACGATCTGGAATGGGTAGGTTGTTGTGCTTGTCTTGAACCATAACCCAGACGCGCGGAACTCGACGAACACGCGAGGGATGTCGTTGGATGGTAGGAAACGGGTGTAAACGTCGAGGGAAATGGTATGAGTGGTGGGTGTTCGGGTGGGCAGGGTATTGGTGCATCCACGTCTTCCTCCACTTTCTCCTCGCTGTGTACGACGCCCAGGGGGTCGAACGGACGTGTATGACACGGCGTTTGTCGCTGGGCTGTGGGATGTGAGATGTGGATCCAGTAACGACAGCTGGAGGACGAACTGCCTCTTCGTCGACTGGACTGCGCTTTTACACGCCCATCCCCATCCGCCGTTCGTTCAGCCCCAGATCCCTCAATTCTCGTTCGTTCGTTACCTAGTCTGGGTCTGCGAGCTAAAATTCCCAAGAACACGCGACAAAAGAAGCAGGGGAGCACCAGGTTCGTCAAGCATGAAGCAGACGACAAACCCTCGTCCATATGGCATATAACAGAAACCATGGACGTCCTGGAGCTCCTCCGCAGATTCTCGCTTGATTGCATCCTTGGGGCGCGGTTTGGGTTGAACAAGTGGCACAGAAGCCTCTCCGAGCTGAAGGAGGGTCGTCGGGGGCAATGTCTACGCCCAGAGGTGAAGCTGGAAGAACATGGGCTCGTATTGTTTTTTCTGTGGGTAGATATCCTTCCCTCTGGGCACACTCCTTCCGTTTGTGATAGCGACGGCGATTTGAGTAACACCGGTGAAAGGATAAACTGGCCCTTGCTTCCAGGCGCCTTTTCTTGGCTAGGTTGTCATCAAGCTGAAGTAGTGCATTAGCAAGCGGTTCTAGGCAGATAAAATGGAGGCAGATGACTCACCAAAGATCGGCTCTGGGTCTTCCTCATGCCGGTAGCCATGCTTCAAGAGAGCTTCAGCCCCATCCACTACGATAGGCCTGAAGCCCGATTATTTGCCATCGGGCATGGCTAATATTAGCAGGGGTGCCAGCCTCTGTCGAACGTATGAGGTGGTCAGTAAGGAATTGGGTGGGTGGCAGCACAACGGTTCCATGTATGAAACCCAGAGGCTGCGAAGGGTGTGCTCACTCACTTGAGAATCACAAGCAAGCCCAAAAAGACACCATTACTGGCACAGGATAAACTGCAATAGGGCGTAATGAATTTTAGCCAGCAAGCTCAAGAGCGGCGCTGAAGCGCATGCCGGGAGGACTCACCAACGATGTAGAAAATACTACGCGATGATCTCCAGCAAGGGGGGCAGAACGTGTCTTGGAGGGTTAGGAGGGCAAAGAAGGCAAGGTCGTCTAGAAGCCTGTGCTTCATCAAAAGAGAATGCACGATCACCTGGTGTTCAAACAACCACACACATTGACCTGTTGGTCAACGTGGACAACGCCAATCCATACATTCCCCCCTCCAGGTACCATGTTTTATAAGTAAAAAAAAACCTCACATGTGTTCAATCTAGTAAATATAACATATGTGCAAAGTTAGAAAGTGGTTTGATAGAGAACTAACAGAAATAACGATTGGGGGGCGACTGATGTTCAGGGAACCCGGGCCCATAGTCGCTCTCCAAATGTTTGCGCAGCAAACAATGGCCTGCAGAAGAATAGGGAATTGAGCTTGGTTTCTGTATTCCTTTGTTCCCTCCCTCCGCCACGGCCAATGCCCAACACATATTGGTTTCTCAAGACAAATGGCTGCCTGACAGTCGCGTCCGGCATGTTCATTGGCCACCTATGGAAGTGTGTATCCATATATGACAGGTCCTTGGTCCACTGCGTCGTAAAGGATCAACTTCAGTACCAACCTGCCGACATCTCCCTCTTCACATTCGACCCGCCCGCCTGGTATATATTTAATCAGAGCATCTATGAGTCCCTAAGGTACTCTGAGATCCGAGAACCCATTTGCCTGGGTCTTGTCATACTTGGTATGTTCAATAGCCTTCAGAATCGATGCACCCTGCTTAAATCTGCACCAGATGTAGCAGATGAAGCAGAATATTCAACCCAGTATGCACTGTGGTTAGCCTACTTAAAGGCAGCATCCACAGGACTTCACTTCGGCCTTTCCTCTGGCACACGCCCTCTTCTCACTTCCCGTAGCTCGTCCATGCACAGCAAAGCCCTTGCTACCAATGCCGCCTTGAAACCGGTAGGAAGATCACAGACCACCAGCATCTCCCAGGAACAGAGAGGAGCACAGAATGTCAGCACCTCCCAGGAACAGAAAGGACTGCAGACCGCCAGTGCCCCCCAGGAACTGGGAGGAGCGCAGGCCACCATCACTACCCCTGATCCGGCGGAAGCGCTGTTTACTGTTGACACCCGTGCCTCAGCTGTGCAGGCCCCCAAGAAGAGCACCAGTAGACTGTCATGTTTTCCCCCACCGATGAAGCCTACCCATATTCTGACAGGTCGACGGCGATCCTCAGGCACCGCTGGGCACTGGGTTGCCAAACATACCCATCTTCCACCACAACCGCCCACTTTGGCCAATCGAAGGCAATGCAAGGTAACCCAGACAGCCTTTACAGAAAACAAGCCTTTATTAGAGCAGATCAACACCTGCCTGTCGAAGTCACATAGCACTGCTGGGGCTACGCATCAATCAGTGAGTAAAGTTCTTTATCCCTTCCCTGTCTTCTAGCTGAAGTATCTAATGCCAGTGTTGCTTTTGCAAATATATTTCATCCGACCTTTCCAACTTTAAGAAGCACGTGCGAAGCCATGTGGATGAGTCGGGTGATTATAAGGACCTCAGGCCCCGATCACGATCCCCTTCTACGTCCAAACCCCAGCCATAAAGAGAGGAATCTACATTATGCCGGGTCCTAAGAGCTCATGGAGGGAGTGCGTTTGGGAAATGAAACGTGCAGTGGGTAATATGTGTGTGTCGGAAAAATCGAGATTAGCAGACTAGGTGCCTATTATTAGCTGTAATCAACTCATGATCAATCAAGCTGTTTCGCGAATGTCCGACTGTATAATCTGGCCCAAATGGTGGATATCGGAGACAGGGCGGTTGGCTAGCATGCTCGCGTCTATCTCAAGCTACGGTAGGTGTGGTACCTCAGTTTTTTCTCAGGTTACGCATAGATATGTTGGAATATTGGATTTGTCGTGCGACGATGCGACGCGAACGCCTTCGCGTCGGCTCCGATTTATGGTAGGAGCGCCCAATTCTCTGTTCGCTCGTCCTCTTGTTCTATAGCGCGATGCTCGCTTAACGAGCATCGCGAATACTTATCTCTACTTCTAGTATCGATCCGTCCCCTCACCGACTCTACCCTGTACACAGACCACACGTATTTAAGCTACGAGACACCGTTGAGCTTCCCTCAGCCGTTTGCCACGCAAACGCTGAGGTGAGCTCTCCCTATTTACCGTCTCGTATGCCATTAGACTAATGTCGTACCGTAGTATTACTTCCAGGTACGAATAGACAGTCAGCCGTTTGCCACGCAAACACTGAGTATTACTTCCAGATTTCTTACAGGTTATGGGCCCCGCGTCCCGCGCTTAAAAAAAACTCGAAGATCCAGTCCTTACTCGAATGCTACATCCTATCATGTCTACCGTATCTCTCTCCGACTCTCTCCCTTCCACTGTACCGAAACTCGACTCTTGCGGATCCAACTGGCCGATATTCTTGCTCTGTTTCCAGGATGCCGTTGAAGGGAAGGGCTTTTGGGGCCACTTCGACGGATCCGTACCTCGACCTGTCCCTGTTGGTGCTGCTAGCACGACGGCTGGAAAAGGGTCGGCATCTACTCAGTCGACGACGGTCACTCCTACCTCCGACGAGGAGAAGGAGATGGAGAAGTGGGATAGGGTCGAGCGAGCCGCAAAGTCGTTGCTAACGCAAAAGCTCCCAGATGGGACTTTGATGCGTGTCCACAAGAAGGCGACGGTGAAGCTGAGGTGGGATGCAATAGTGGCCGAATTCACGGAGAAGGGCGCCTATGCCCAGGCGGACCTTCGTCAGCAGTTCATGAACATGAGGTGCCCACCGAGGGGCGACGTCCGTGAGTTTCTTGATGGGCTGTGCACGAAACGAGAGGAGCTAGACCAAGTCGGCGTCGTTATCGCTGACAACGACTACCGCTCGACCATCATTGCATCACTTCCCTCATCCCTCGCCAGCTTCGCATCCGCTACTCTCTCTGCTGCACGGCTATTCGCAACTACGAAAACGGTTGAACCCGACACCTTGATCATGTTGCTGAAGGAGGAGGCCGAACGTGAGAAGTCGGCGCGTACTCGAAAGGCAGGGAAGACCAAGGAGAACGAGGATGATGAGGCACTGTCGGTAGCGCCGAAGGGTGGAAAGGGGAGGAAAGACGTCATTTGCTGGAATTGCGGTGAAAAGGGTCACTATAAGGACAGATGTCCTAAGCCCAACAAATCTGCTGACGAGAAGAAGGACGACCCACCGACGAAAGGCAGCGCGAATGCTGCCGAGTCTGACTCGGAAAGTGAAGGGGCTTGGGCTATGGACGACGACACAGCGTCTGTCGCGTCGGGAGGCCCAATGCCCGGTCTTCAGTTGCCGTGGGGTTCTTCAATCAGCGGAGAGGGCGAGGTTGGTGAGGAGAATTGGTTCCAGGAGGAACCGAAGGAATACGATTGGTTTTCGGAGGTTGCTGAGGATGCGGATGAGATGGACGACGAGGGTTGGAATTTGGACGACGACGCACCTTCCTCTGTTGAGGACCCTGCCAGCACATCCGAGGAACCCTTCGTGGCGACGAGCACTAGCTGTGCTGAGGTCATCTCTCCCTGTTGCGACCGATTCGAAAGTTTCGTGGATATCCCACCGAAAAGTTTTCGTGCTGCGAACGAGGAAACGTTCAGCATGAATGGGAAGGGCGAGTTGGTTGTCGACGTACCTGATGGTGTCGATTACTCGCAACTTCGTCTCACGGAGGTATCAGATCCTCCTGAGGTCGGGTACACCCCGGGTTCCATTGGCCGTCTGGACGAGAAAGGTTTCTTAGTGACGCAGGATGGACGGAAATGCACAATCCGGGAGTCGGAGGGTGCTGAGGATGGGTCAATCCCGAGGAACGAAAAGGGCGTGCAGGTGCATTGGCCCAACTTGAAGAAGGTCGCTGTCGAGCGGAGCGTCTGTGGTAATCAGACGGGCTCATCAGTTTCTCGTTTTGAGGGGGAGAATGGGGGAGAATTGGGTGAAACGGAAACTGACGAACCTGTCATTGCAGAACCTGCTTATTCCCCACTGCAGCGCACTCATGCACATCCAGCACTAACGCCATTGCCACCCGACCCGCCTGCGACTCCCGATGTCGGACCTATTCCCGAGGCGCCGAAAAAGCGCCAGCGAGAGCCTTTGCCTGACGCGGATGTTGTGAACGACGACCGGATGGCGGACTCTTGGGACGAAGATGCGAAGGCGGCCGAGATAAGCAAGGAGGAGGCATTGGAGCCTCGTTATCTTGCTGAGGCCGAGTTGGGACTTAATGGACCGTTGTGGGAGAAGGCTGTCGCAGAGGAATTAGCAATGTTGAGGAGGGCAGGAACATGGGAGACGACTGACGTACCTGAAGGAGCTGACGTCGTGGGCCCGAAGCGAATCTTCTGGGCGACAAAGGATCCCGCAGCAAGTTTGGTATGCTGCGAGGCTCGATTTATCGCGCCGTTTGACACCTTCGCGCCAGATGCGCACCTTTCCTCGATTCGCGCCGTGCTCGCAATTGCAGCTGCCCGGGACGGCTGTATCAGTCAGATCGATATCGAGGGCGCTTATCCGAACGAAATACTCACCTCCGACGAGGCTATACCCCTTGGACTGTCCATCTCCAACCCATTCGGCAAAATCTTCGCGGGCAGTCCGTTTGGCTTAATGAGCACGAGATTTGGTTGCTTGAGATCTAGATTGTGCCAGAATGGAGAAGGTTGTTCGTAGCCTCGTTGTTTTACTCACCACAAATTCGCTTGCTGCCACCGAGACAACATCCAGGGTGAAGCGCTGACGAAATCCGAGGGTGACCTTGACAAATAATTACCTGGGGTACAACATCCGTCGGAAACATGGTCTGGGCTGCTGCAAAGAATAAGAAGTTGTTCCTAATGGAGTCTGCAGACTTACGACTCATGCAGACACCAAGACCTGTGGGCAACGATTGCGGTATATGGTCCACACTGGTGGTTTATTTTCGTTCATAGATGTTGTGTTTGGTCCATATCCTAGTTGATCCAATCGGCGCAGGTGCTGAAGTTGGGGCCGTATCTGACGCCTGCGCATGACATTGGAAAAAGAGTTGTCGTAGAACCCACAGGAGGCCGGCATCGAGAGCCGGCGTCCTACAAGCTATCAGATAGACCAAAGGTACTACGTGCCCCCACCACGAGTGTGAGGGGCGCAGGCCTTTGAAGGAGGGGATGGTAATGGTTGAGAAAAAGAGAGGTGTATTTGAACTCCGCATCCCAATTGCGTGCAATCCCCAGAAAGATGGTAGTACGGGGAATTCGTCCGCCGGATCCGGCGGAAATGGCGGAAACACTTAAGTTCCAGGCCAAAGTCTTTAAGTACGAAATGCCCTGCGGCCTTAAGGTCGCTCCGAATCCTCGACTTAAGGCTACGCTATAAAGCCTTAAGTGCAAAATAATAAGGTCCATGACTTAAGGTTGGTAACATTTTCGAACTGAAGTGCTGACACGAGTATGCAGATTTGGAAACGTAACTTAAGTTGCGGGTGGTTAGTGGTACACAGTCCCAACTCAATTCACTTAAGTACAGCCTCACGAACAACCTTAAGTTCCAGGCCAATGGCCTCAAGTGCGAAACGTTTTGCAGCCTTAAGTTCCATGACACTCCTCGACTTAAATATGCGCACTGCAAGCCTTAAGCATGGACGAAAACCATTTAAGTCAATAACTTATGATACTTAAGTGCAGAAATCGATGTATGATGTACATACTTAAGTCCTGATACAAATTATTTCACTTAAATCTCGGTAACTACATTCGTGACTTAAGGCTGTGCTTGAAACCAGAGGCTTAAATTTTTTCTGATCGCAATTGGTGCACAGTCAGCGCTTAAGCGCTAAATGATATACTACTTAAGTATATGTTTTTGCAGCCTTAAGTGCTAACCCATAAGCGACGCTTGAATGGTCACTTAAGCGTCTGCGCTGACTCAATAACACTCAAGTAAATTTAAGTAAACTCGGTGGTTTCCACTTAAGCCCTTTGAATTATTTCGATACTGGAGAAGCTTAAGTGTTTTCTAGCACTTCAGGCTTCGATTATGTAGCTTAAGAGACAGGCACTCCGTTATATGAGACACTTTTATGCGAGATATAAGGTTTATTTTACATTAAGCACAATAGTATGTGTCTCAGTGGTAAGTGGTGTACTAGTGAAGTGCTTTTGGTTGAAGGCTTTGTGTTCGACTCCCATGGGTCTCTAAATTTTTGAAAACCTTCCGTACAACTTAAGTCATACGTCGGTGCGTGAGGCATACTTAAGCGCCCATATCCTATTTTTAGATCATCCAACTTAAGGCTACATTGAACGTTTCGAACTTAAGTGCTGATGCGAGAACGCAGAATTGGAAGCGTAAACTTAAGCTGCGGGTAGTCAGCACTTAAGTGAGTGTAACACCTTAAGTCGAAACATGCAGGTGCAGACTTAAGCTTGGTAAGGTCATTGAATGATACAAGTATGCTGAATTATACGCATAAACTTAAGTCGCAGGTATTTAGTCAGGGTTAGTGCCCGGGTTCGTGTATATACTTAAGCCATATCAATATGGCAGTCATTGTGATAGCACTTCAGACTTCTATAATCTAATTTGGCTTAACTCCCAGGTGAGGGTGACACGATGTTGCATGATCACTACCTGATCTTCCGAGACTTTCTATTCAGTCAAAACTAGGTTGTTCCTTTAGCTAATAGTTTTGAAAGAAAGCTGACATTCACAGCTTTAAGTTACACCGAAATTTCAGTGAAATAAGTGGAGTTAATGGCAAAGGGGAACCTAATCTTTACAAGGGTCATAAATTGGTTTCTGATAAGTAAGTACATCATCGTCAGAGCTCTCACCAAAGCTTGTGGGGTTGAAAGTCACTAATAAAGTCCTAGAAATCAATAGAACTGGGCTAAGGGCTTGCTGCCCTATATCTTGGATGCGGGCTTAAGTGTTTCGGTGAGCACCAAACCCATATTTCATTGATTTCACTTAAGTCTTGCTGGAGCAGGGTGCTCTGATATATATACTTAAGTTTTATCGCTACGGAGTGAAACCCTCATGGTACTTAAGTGCTTCAGCAAAAGCAACCCTCATTCCCCTCTTAAGTGCTTAAGCCTTGAAAAGTCGCAGCTTAAGCATTTCCGCCATTTCCGCCGGATCCGGCGGACGAATTCCTCATAACACCATCGCTCTCCAGATCCCATCACTCAACACCCATACAACTGTTCACACCCAACATGCCAGAGAAGTCAAAAAGAAAACGCTCGGAGGCCTTTCAAACATTTTTAAACTTCAAGAATGCGTCGCATTATGCAGATTGCACCCCTTTATGTACTCTTTCATCCCACTCCAAATACCTTCTCTCTAACGCATCTGGACACAATCTAGGTATACTAAGACTTGTTTAGAATACTGTATAGAGTATATTGAGCGTTTTTGAGCACGCGATTCGTAATTTTGGTGAAGATTCGACGGAAGTATCAATTCGAGACCAGGATATCCTCCTCCGTCATGTATTCTCACTTTAAGCAAAATTTGAGCACATTGAAACACCTAAATATCGTAGATATAACACTCTAATAATATTATACAGATAATTTGACGTTCTTAAACGCCCAAGTATTGCTCTATTAACCATTCTCTCTAGAGTGAAAGGGCCAATATATCCCACAAGACCTTCGTTAACTCTAGCAGCTCTGTGCGAATAAGTAACTAGGTGTATAGAGCTTTATACTGACGCGTTTTGGAGGACAATATAGCCTCTCAATGTGGAGATATGAAGGGGGCCAGCTGGGGATAATACACCTACAGTCTCACCATGTTGCACTACTCTAGGCATCCATATAACGGCTTTCATGGACCTTCAGGGTCTTAAACACTAATATATCTTTTCAGAGCCACCCAGGGAACACCCTAGAACCAAGGATGAAGGGTGAGTATGGTGGTACAAGCCTACAAGGTTCATCCTATGTTTTTAGGGTACTATATAACTACTGCATCGAAATTTCATTGTATAATAGGTTAATATAGTAAATACATGTGGCATAACACAAAAGATCGGAAGAAAAGTGGCGGGAATATGGTAAATTGCGAGCTCACTGCGCCAGACAGCGAGCGCGCAATGATGCGGGGTGACGAGCGGGGGGTGGGAACCTGCCGAATTTGGTGCACGCGATTGATGACGGACAGCCGCAGAGCGCGGCGCAGTAGCATCCCGCGGATGAGTAAACCGCTCCTCGAATGGATGATGGAACGAGGATGGATGAGGATTTTGTGATGAGCGGATGGATGGATGGATGATGAATTACCCATTATCTGTCATCATCGGAGGTGCCTCTTAGGTCGGGTTAAACCATGCAAATAAGGGTACCTATGAGGTTCGGAAACCTTATATGAAGTGCTGCCAAAGGTGGTACTGACTTCAGAGTTAGAATTGCTGTCACATCATCTGATTCAAGCTACCTAGTGTACTTTAGCTACTTTATTCAAAGAATTTGACTGTCATTGGATACATTCTCGAGATAGTAATTTACCATTGCTATGAAAATCTTCCAGCCAATACGTGGATGTAAGCTTGGGCAGCCGATTGCATTGTTACGAGTCCCCCTTTAGGGGAGTCGTTCTTTTCACCGGGGTTCCCAGCGGAAATTTGATGTCACATCAAAATTGAGCGAAAAACCTTCCATCTTTGGAGGCACAATTTGAAACTCAGCTCGGTCCAGTCGCCCACCTCACCAAGGTCGATGCCTTCGTCTCCAGCCCTAAGAATCGTTCTATCATGTAAGTTAGCCCCAGTTTTGGGCTTTATTTTGGGATCTTTCATAGTTTAAATCATCTGACTAACCGGTGCTTCAGGACTTGTGGGAACACCACATCACATGTCCCTTCCTGGTGTGGGTGACAACTTGTTGACTTCATAACGTTGGAATGGACGTGGCTGTCGCTTAGCGGATTTCTGCATCGTTTCCGGACGGACGAGAGGCTTCTAACGACTCTAGGAACGACCCGGCAGGTGCGCTCATTGTCCCACTACGTGTCAAACTCTGACCTTATGCCTTCATCCAGCCTGTTTCCCCTCTGCTCCTGGATATACTTGACCTCTGTGGCCACAAAACTGATTTATGGGCTCTCCTAAACGATCTACTTTGTTTAACACCTCTCTCGTGCCTCCAAGTGCGCTCTTCGTCTCGGAGTTCACCATATCATCCTCCTCTCCCATTTTGACCTTTCCCTTCGTCGCAACGCACCCTCCGCTCCGTTTGGCGCATTCTCTACAGAGTTCGAAAGCTCTAAACAATGCCTTTCCAACGTGCCTGGGCCCAAGCCGAACGACCTCCGCGTTCACGAGCAGTCAAGCCATCGGTTGGATTTGGACCCCTGGGCTTCTATTCCCGGATTCCATCTTCAAAAAACCACAGATTTCGACGTTCTGGCTCTAGTTTAGATCTACTCGACAATCTGCTTCGTTTGGTACCTCCCTCGCGCCCCCAAGTGCGCTGGTTGTCTCGGACCGCTGCATGTTCTCCTCCCCCCCCCCTTTTTGACCTTTCTGTTTGTTGCAACACACTCCCCGCTCCGTTTAGCGTGTTATCTACGGCGTTCAAAAGCTCTAAACAACCACTTTCCAATACACCCACGCCCCAGCCGAACGACCTGCGCGTTCATGAGCAGTCAACCAATTCGCCGAAATCGGACCCTTGAGCTACTAACCCCCAGTCCGTCAGCAAAAGGGTTTCAATTTTTAGGCTCTCGTTTTAAACCTATCTACATCAGCTTCCGTTTAAGCCCACCCTCAAGCTTGTGGCGCAAGTATTCGCATCAGAACGCTCTATGCCTTCTCATTCCCCTTCAATATTATGTCTCGTTGCATTATCTCCTGCAGTCCGTTTGGCAAGTTCTCTATGGCCTTCGACAGCTTTAATCAGATAAATCACCACATGTTTGTGAGCAGTCAAGTATTTCGCCCAAATCGGACACTTGGAGTGATTTCCCCACCTCATCGTCGTCTGCCCATACTATATGTTGCTGAAAACGGCCTTTAGGGAGTTATAAGATTATAGTTATTCACTAGGCAATATACACAATCAAACTATGCTTAACCACTCAATGGGACTCGTTCTGCCGTGCCAAGGGGCAACGGCCTTCATCACCAAGTAGATATTTCCACATTGATTCTCGTAGAGAATGTCGTCAAGTGGGCAACCATATTTTTGCGTGGCATGAGCGTGCCTTTGCGTGCGATGTTACACGCGAATATCCACCTTGCACGCAATGGCACGCAAAATTAGGCTAAAAATATTAAATAGTCTGTACATATATCCAGGGGCTAATTCTAAGACACCTACCTTTGGTTTGCCGATACTACTGAGAATCAAGGCTCTACGAGTGTGTACACCTTACATGTAGCTTATCAGTAGCAAGAATTTAAGTTCATACCTCTACTATTAAGCAAATCCCCCCAATTCGCTTGCATATGTTTGTCCATTCCCTAATTTATGTCGTTTCTTTTGTCTTTTGCGCCACTTGGCACGGAAACCTTTTGTCTTTGCGACTCCTTGGCAATCGCGCCGGTTTCCAAATCGGACCTTTGCTCACTAGATCTTCCGATCATACCCATTCTCTTTTGTCTCTTGCGCCTTCCCGCTTCTCTATAAAGTGCTCAGTCGTTCCCTATCCAATTCCAAATGTCCTTTTCTCATCATCCCCCATGTCCTCCTCATTATCCATCACCGAATATTTTTCCCTCACCAGCGATTCGACACAATACAATTACTGCTCGGATGCTCAGCTGATGACACAGTTGCCAACACCGCCACTCCCAAACCGCACCCTTTTCTAAAATGTAAGCCCGACTCGCTCCTTACCGTATCACCTTTCTCTGATTTTGATCCAGGCTTCTGAAGCCATAGACTTGGTGATGAAGGCCGTTGCCCCTTGGCACGGCAGAACGAGTCCCAATGGGTGGTTAAGTATACTTTAGTTAATATATATTTCATAGCAGATGATTGTAATCTTATCGATTGTTACAACTACTAGAGGGTATCAGAACGATGTTTCCTCACTTCCGAAAGAACAACTGATCTAAACGCAATAAGAGCAGGTTCATTGGAAAGCTATAGTCGAGGTGATTCCAGAGATGGCAAGAGCATCGCGGTCTGAGAAGATATGACTCTGTAATCGGGGATAATAGTCAGAAGTAAACTTGAGGCAAATTGGGAAATTCCCTGGGACTGGCTGAGGATATCTTCAAGTTAAAAGGTGGGTTTGAAAGGTGTAAAAAAGCGCTTTCGAATATGCCATTAAACATAATAAACGGACCGTCGGGGACTTAGCAGCGAAGTAGAAGGTTGGACCAGGGGAGGGAGAGCAGGTGTGCATTTAGACAGCATTGGCTGCTCTTGGCAACACGTTCGGGGTGTGCAAATAAGCATAGAGACCATAGAACATCAAATACGGAGTTCCAGGGCCATTCGAGCAAGTGAATCGAGGGTAGAACTCAAACAAGCTTCAGGGGACCTAAAAATGGAAGGTTGGTGTCTAGCGCAACAACCAGCGCACTTCGGGGCACATTCATAGGCTTGTTTGAAGCGCGTGAACAACACAAAGAAAGTACATAAATCCCCAAGAGAATCGGAGTATGTGTTCCGAAGATATGAGGGCACGAGTACATCTCCTCCCCTAACCAGAAGCAAGAGCTGAGCCAAATCACTCCGAGTGAAGGTTATCTTGGCCTAGTAGGTAGTCAATATAGACCAAAATCATATGGACTCTAACCAAGGCCCAGGAGCACAGCATACTGAGCCTTCCAGACAGTAGTCTTTAAGACAATAGCAGCACCAAGCAGTACTGCAGAGTAGATTGGGTCGTTCCGAGGCAAATACGTGCGCTACATGCTTGAAGGCGGGCTCAAAAGAGAGAGGTAATCAAGGAGATTGAAACGAGAGGCTGACCATCAAGATCCATGCACTTTTGACGACAGACTGGAGAAAAGTAGCCCAGGAGTCCAATTTCGGCGAAGTGCGTGACTGCTTGTGAACACGGAGGCCGTTCAGCATGGGAGTGAGTGCGTTAGAAAGAAGTTGCTGAGAGCTTTCAAATGCTGTATAACACGCGCCAAACGAATCAGAGAGTGCGTTGCGACAAAGGGAAAGGTTGAAATGGGAGAGGAGAATGGTACGGTGAACTCCGAGACGACGAGCGCATTTGGCGGCACGAGAGAGGTGTTAAACGAAGCAGATCGTCCAGGATGTCTCATTAATGAGTTTCGTGGCCACAGAGGCCAAGTATATCCGGAAGCGGAGGGGAAACAAGCTGGATGTAGGCATAAGATCAGAGTTTGACACGTAGTGGGACAATGAGCGCACCTTCCGGGTCGTTCCTTGGGTTTTTCGAAGCCTCTCATCCGTCCGGAAACGATCCAGAAATCCGCTAAGCGATAGCTACGTCCATTCCGATTTTATGGAGCCAACAAGCTGACATCCTACACCAGGAAGGGACATGTGATGTGGTGTTCCCACAAATCCTGAAGCACCAGCTAGTCAGGTCATTTAAACTATGAAAGATCCCAAAAAAAAGCTCCGAACTGGGGGTAACTTACATAGTATGAACAATTCCGAGGGTTGAAGACGAAGGCATCGACCTTGGTGAGGCGGGCGACCGGTGAAACTGGACCGAGCTGAGTTTCAAATTGTGGCACCAAATAAGGAAGGTTTTCGCTCAAGTTTGATGTGACATCAAATTTCCGCCTGGATCCCCGGTGAAAAGAACGACTCCCCTAAAGGGGGACTCGTAACTTTGGATCTTAGTTCTTGGCTTGTATGTAGACTTTTGAACTCGATTCAATTGATCACTCAGTACGAACGACGAGGAGAAAATTTTCATTACCTGAGGAGAGTTTATGCAATTAAATTTCGACTGGTACTACCAAGTCGCACAGTATATAGCTGAGAAACTGAAGTCGGAACATTCTGATACCCCCTCCACGTCGCCCCTCGATTATCGAGCAATAGGCAGCCCTAACACTTCATATATAGATGGAGCACCCTCCGACGAATGTTGAGCTATCGTGGGGAGTGCTACCACCTCGAAGCTTCCATAAACGCGCTGCACGTCTGGTCTTTGCCGTTCCGCAGAGTCTTCACCCAAAGCTTTGCCGTCGCCTAACTTGTCGCTGAAGCACCTAATTAGCTTGTCAGTAACTTATGACCAAATCAACTTGTAGAATATAACTTGTCGTGCGATAAGTTAACGAACAATAAATTTGTGAGGCTAAGTTGCGAACATACGTTATTTTGTTAACCACCCTTCCCAAGCCCACAGAACCAACGCCGACTACCTTCTGTAACTATTGATGCTCAACATGCTAGTGCTTTGCAAGGCCGCCTGTCCAGCCTTTGAGTGGCCCAAAAGATGAGGGTAGACAGTGTCTGGCTCAAGTACGTCAACGTCGGCGAGAGGGTGTTGGCAGAATAGCGATGTTCGAGCTTGACCGCGGGTTTCCATGTCCGTTCGAACTGTTGGCGTGCTGAGCTGACAGTGCCTTCCACCCTCTGCTGCTGCTGGACCTGGTGTTGCTCATGTTCCCTAACAGAGGATGAGTGGTGTTGTAGTAGCGTAGTTGACCGCATGTGAGTAGGAGATGCGTGACGCTGTTGATATGCAAGTAGAAGATCATGAGGGTGGTGAAGACGCGGCATCTTAGTTCAAAGGTGTCGAGATCAAATGCGAGAGCGGTGTAGGGTGCTGGAACTGTGATAAGGTGCAGCAGAGGTCAAAGAAGGATCGTAGTCGAGGAGTCGAGGCTCCCACTATCTCTCCTAGAAGCATGAATCGAACTTGCGACTCTGCGGTCCTCTCCAAAGCCAACGTTCCCGAGGACGCCGTGCCTACTTGGAAACTCCCTCTTTAATGTCCACACCACCTCCCTTCATGCCCGTGCCACCAATGACCGTGAAGGACCAAAGTCATACATGCCCGCGCTGATACTCGAGCCCAAGGAGCTCGAAGTCGTAAGCGGCGACATCAACGAAGCTTGCGCGCGGTAGCTACGAACGCCAACGGCAATGTATGCCCCTACACCCGTCTCGTCCCTTCCGCCCTCCATCCTTCTACGACGGTCCAAGACAGCGGTCTGCGACCGCTTGCTGCTCCTGGGGATGACTGTCACCGCCTACGCGAGCATGCATGATATACTCATGATTATGTAGTTTGGGCGAAAGTATGTATTGCAGGCGAAGGACGACGATGCTGCTGGAGGTTATCGAGGCTTTGATATATCGGTAGAGATCGATGGCGGTGTTGGATTTGAAGTCCACGGTGTTTGGAGTAAACCTCATCCAGGTCTATACCACCTCCCTTTATGCCTGCGCCGCCCATGACCTGAGGAGACAGGGTCACTCCCGCCCATGGTGAGACTCGACAACTTCGTGAGTGGTGAAATCAATCAACTTTGTCTGCGGTGACCACGAACGGCAACTGCAACCCTCATTCCTCCGCCAGTCCCATCTCCTCAATCCTCTGTCCCGACCAAAATCCAACAGTGCTAGCGCTCATCGGTAAATATTGGTAATGGAGCTGGTCTTGAAGTCCACGCTGTTGGTGTCCACCAGCGCTCACAGCCCTCTGGTTCTGTAAGTTGAAAACCATCACTGGCACCACGATGAGGTATTTCCTTCGCGTGCATGGAATCATGCAGAGCAGCCATGGACGGATCAAAGATGTCGGGGCTGCGAACAGAGAGGCCTGGAGAAGCGCATGGCCTATCCGAGCCGAGATCCATTTCTCGACCTCCAATTCCTCGCGGTATCGCAACGTGAGTGCTCGTTCCAACCCATGTTGCTACTAATATCCCGCTGGCCATGGTAAGGGGCCCAATCCTCTGACGACCACCACCACTGCCAATGACGGGGACATTATTTAATCCAGCATGTGCGCGCGTAAAATCGAGGGTGAAGAAAGAAGCAGGAAGTTCATCTCGACTTGACGCCGAAGAAAGATGTCGCCACCAGTGTCCGGTCTCGGTCGCGAAGATCAAGTAGGCGGCTAAGGCAATTGGTAGGCGAGCCGGAGACCCAGTTCCTTCTCGCGTAGCGCGTCTAGTTCTCTAGAGAGTAGAAAAATTGGAGAGAGGAATGAATGATAGGGTAATGCCATACTCTTAATTCCCTTTGCTCGCTCGTATCCGTGAATCTAACAGATATCCTACTTCCAGTATCATCCAACCATGCACCATCCACCCATGACGAGCCCTTCGGCGCCAGCTCGGGTCACCAACCTATGTAGGATATCAACTAATGCTTCTTTCGAACTTGAACCGTAAGGTGTTAAATTACCTGATGAAGGCAATGATCCTCCACGGCTTGCTCAAACGATTTGGAAGAAGCAACTGCTGCTGATAAGATGGGGAGATACCAGCACAGATAGGTCTATATTCGCGAATGAAAATCGGTCAACGAGGGTGCTCCTGATGTCTGACTGAAAATCGACTCACGGATCGATGCTGAAAGGAAGTCTGAATGGGAAGACATTAGCATCTTAGCTGGTGCAAAAGAAAGCTGTACTCACTCGAAGCAAGCAAAGCATCTGTTGTAAGTCTCCATTCCACGAATCTCCATTCACTGCAGCAGCTGGGTACTGATATGGAAATCAAGAATACTATGGAGAAGAGACAACGCCTGAGCTTTATGGAGACATCCATGCAGAGTTGTATAGACCACGGCACCCAGGGGACGAATCCACAAGGTCATCAAACAAGCCGAGGTCGAAACCATCTGTATTGTTTGGTGAGGCAAGTCTCCTATGTGTGTCTGTCATCCTCCACCCAAGGCAACCCGTAGTCCTAGTTTAGTGTGTTTATGTTGTGGGGAGTGACAACGCTGGCGGTACCCATCCCCGCGGTATTGTTTCGACATCAGACAAGTTACAGACAGTTTATGAAGTTCAAGCATAGTGGGACTCGACTTTGGACGTTGACAACGAAGGTGGTCCATGGTGGATACAACCGTTCGAAGAAGTGTCCCAGACGCGATGTGGTAAGCTTGAACGGGGTGGATGGCATCAAGAAATAGTGGGATGAAAGGTCGAGACGCGCATCCGACTCGGAAGATAGAGACTCTGAATAATGGTGCAGACAGGTTGTGGACGGACAGAGCAGACGGCTGGAAGCACGCGTAGACGCACAAGATGCTGACTCGAGCTAAATTCCCACGTTAACTATCATGAAGTGGTTTGAAGAGGTGTTAGCAACATACCTGGAAACTTTAGCGGCGCTGAGTTGTGGAAGTTGAGTGTTGGAAATCCTGGACAATGGCAAATCGGAGGCAGCTGTCGTGACAGGCACCCAACATACTCAACCTCTCCACCCACCCCTCAACCCTCAAGCCCCTTTAAAGCAGCCTATAGCCCTGTTGGAGAGGATAGGCACACCAGGCGCTCCTGAACTTTAGTTGTTGTGGTATCGTGTGGTGAGTTACAGCCTGCCAAATGTCAGTATGGGCCAATAATTATAGCAGCAAATTTCGTCAAAAATTCTCACTCACAGGATGTTGCAAAATTTGTGGGGGTAGGTATCAAGACTTACGTGTTTTGTAAGCCAAGTACATAGATTTGACAATATACAACTTACGGCCAGGTGGCTAGATCCAACGTGTTTGTGTAGGGTGTAGGTCCTGGTAGTACTAGCTTTGGTAGGAGCTTGGTGAGCTTGGTAGGATCCGGACCGGTAGCCGTTAAGTAAGCGGCACATTTAACCTGCCTCATGGGTGGGCGGCATGGGTTGAGGTTAGGTCCAGTTGCACACCTTGTTTCACGCTCTGACATCCCTCCAGTGCCTACTCTATCTATACGCGCTGAAGATAACCAAGCCAACCGGATCATCCTTCTCAGAGGCAACCACGGATGTCGCCATCTCACAGAGTACTTTATCGTACATTCAAGGAGTGTTAGTCAACATTATTCACCCTTGTCATGACTGTGTCATACTCATCGTCGCTTCTCTAGGCCTCCACAACTACTCGGGCAACGTGTACGAGGCGTGTCTGCGGTCCTTCTGTGCACTCCCGGTGGCGGCGCTAGTTGACGGAAAGTTCTTCTGTGTACATGGGGGTATTTCGCCACAGCTTGTACACCTGAGCAATCTGAACAATGTTGGTGTGCAAGATTCTTGTGGCGTTCGTGATACCTTAACTCTCCCATAGATCAACCGACACCAGGAACCAGGCTCGCATGGCCTGCTTTGTGATCCGCTTTGGGCAGGCCCAATATCGAATTTCGGACACGAGAGCGAACCAACTCAAAATGGACCAGGGTTGGAAAGAGGGACGACGTTCATACATAATGGCACGAGAGGGTGTTCGTATTTTTATATGTGCGTGGATCTATGATACGAACATGCAGCGAAGTCTAACCCCACTCACAGATACGAGGCCGTGTATCGGTTCCTGGATGGCGTCTCTGGCGCCTCATCTGGAGTTAGTCGTTGTGCAGATGTTCTCATGGTTCAAGGCAATCGAATCAACAGGAGCATCCGAACATTTGCTGATGCGTAAGTAATGTCTATTGGCGCTTTTTGAACGACTGACGTATTGTTCTTTACCATAGTCGTCGCTCTGATATCGCCAACGAACGTCTTCCTGAATTTGATGCTCAGCCACCTGGTGTGTTCCCCGTTGCCAGCATGCGGCTTACAAGCCGGCGCTCATCAGAGGGAATGGATATGGAGGACTTGATCAAGCGTACTCTGGATGAAGACAATGAGGAAGGAGCATCGAACGGCACCACCCTCATTTCCCCAATCCCAACACCACCCACCAGCCTGACAACTGTCAGTAAACGACATGCCGAAGTGAAAGTGTCTTAACTCTAGGCCGCCTTGCGGAGAGGCACTAGAGCATTGTGGTGAGCACACACGCACACCTTGGTTGGAAAATCTCAGCCAATTTGACGTACAGGGCTTGGCTGGTGGTGGCGACAATGGAGATGAATTCACAGCATCCCTCCGCCTTCAACAACAGTCTCCCCACTCAATGGTCTTGCGCAATATATCGGTAAGCGCCGTCGTCCCCCAAAAATTTAGCCGTTAATCTAAGAATTAACCATTAGCTCGATGAATGAGCGACGAAGACCGACCTCCATTGACGCGTCGGACCCAACTCTCTGCCTCAACAACTCTGCCCTCACTGGAGGTCGTCCGAGGATCCAAGACCATCATCCGCGGCTTTTTTCTCCCCTTCGCATGCCCAACTGAACAGCGCGCTGGACGCTGACGAGCGAGCCGCGGTGGATGCAACCAAGCACTGTAAAGGACGACGGCAGTTTGGGGTGTTGCAGTTTGGAGGATAGTGATGAACTCGCGGAAAGTATCTGCAAAACTATGGACAAGACTCACCGACACACGCGCCTATAGGCGTCCCATTCTCTTGCTGGCCATATATCACCACCCCATTTCACTCCACGGCCCAACGGCTACAACGAAGACAAAGAATCGCTATCAGTACCTCAAGGGAATGGACTCGAACGCCAATTCTCCACCTCAGCCTCCAGCAGTGAGACTTTGACCCTCAAGGCCAACGCGAACCCTCTTTGCCTCAAGCAACCGCTTCTTACTTGGCAGGTCGTATTGGATGCTATGGTGAGCAGCTCTCGTTCTATTCACCAAAGAATCTACTGCTAACTTAAGTATTAACCGTTTACTCGATAGAATGAGCGAATACAACAGAAGTCATGCGACTGGCCTCGATAGACGCGAACGCCAACTGCCTCAAGCTTCAGGACCAACACCGTGACTTCGACTCCAACGCCAATGCCGCTGATCCTACAGCGGCTGTGGTTAGAGTTAGGTATGTCCCGTCCTCACATCCACCGTTTCCCCCATTTGACTCGTCTAAAATGCTGCTATTAGCCATATGGCCCATACGCCAACTCGCTACCTCCAGCAATCACCCAACCATTGAACAGGCCTTGAACGACACTACGGTGAGTCCGCTGTTGACGTATCCCCCTAAGGATTCAACCACTAATCCATTAGCTGAATAGAATGAGAGAAGACGAAGGAAGTATCAGCATCGTCTACTCGTCACGCGAGGAGCGAGATTACCTACTTGAAGGTTCGCTTTTCACTCGATTGATCCTTAGCGGTTGACTAACTTACTCTGTAGTCACAAATGCCTTTCGACTTCAAACACGGCTACATTCCACGCCCCGGAGTGGGCCTCGGGTGAAAAACGAGTCGGAAGACGGGATGATTGCGAGGCTAGAAATAAGGCAGGATGGATATCCTACCGACATACAGCAGCATATGAAACTAGAAATCACTGGGTGGTATTAGGCTGCTGCTCGCACTGGCGACATTGAAAAATGGTATGTAATGAGGTTATAGCTTCACGGAATGACTATCTAACACACCCATAGCTCCCAAAAGCCTTCCGAATTACGCTAGCCAGTCCTATCGCGACGCCTTCGTCTCGCAAAGGCGCTCCGTCCTTCAGGTTCAATTTCGCCTCTCCGGAGACTACGACCACGATGACCATCCATCACCGTCATCACCACCGACTTTGCGACATGTAACCCTCAGCTTATGCGTCCGTCACGCTCCCCAACATCAGGGGGTTTGCTGTCCCCTACGAGCCTATCCAACCACCATCACAATGGCCCTCCGTCGCCGTCAGATATATCAGACTCGGACACCGTCTCGCTATCCCCGACACCTTCTTCGCATTCGTCCAACTATTCTACTACTCTAAAGTTACGCGAAAATCAACCCGAAGGGGAAGACGGTCTCTCGTCTTTGGCGTTGTTGGGACCCGGGCTCGGCAGAGATTGCTACCCACCACCTCAAGGGCAGCACCGCTACCTCAATGACTGATGCGGATGGGGGGTTCTCTAGGTCTGTACTTCATCAATTCCTTCAGCCGCGACTGGCCACACATGTGGTAGCGAGAAGAAACCCTCTGACGCTGCTGCCGACGGCAAGAAAAAGAAGAAAACCAAGTGAGGACGAGAAGAGCCCAGAAGAAGTGGAGGAGGAATCGAGGACAGCGCACCAATGCAAGCTCGCGCAGGATGAGGCTGTCAATCCCGCTCCGTTCAAGTTCAGGCCACTCCAACTCGCGCACATGCTCGACCCCAAGAGTCTCGACGCGTTTGGTGGCACCGAGGGTCTTATACGTGGCCTTGGAACACATTCAGAACGTGGTCCTTCAACGAAAGGCGACGCGTCCCACGACAAAGGGGTGGGCGAGGGGTCCTCTTATAGGCACGAATCAGAAAAGAAGAGTCAGGAGTTGAACGAGAAGGTTCTGAATATCGTTTTGACGGAACCCAGTGGCCAACAGGCGGCACCGCCAGTTGCTGACGATGGCAAGACGGTCTCTGCAACAATGGAGGATAGGAGAAGGGTATACAGTACAAACGCCTTGCACACCCGCGTTAGCAAAACGTTGTTGCAACCCATGATGGCCGCGTTTAAGGATCGAGTCTTGGTGAGCTCTTTTCACTGCTATGTTAGTTGTAATTTCTGACGCGAGCCACTAGATATTGCTTTTCAGTGCCGCTGTCATTTCTTTGGGTTTGGGTCTATACCAGGACTTCGGTACTCCTCGCGTAAATGGTGAGCCACCCGTTGACTGGGTAGAAGGTGTTGCGATCATGGTTCCTGTCGGTATCTTTGTAAGTGTTTTTCATCTCATATATGCGCGCATACAATTAAGTATCTATTTCTAGGTCGTGGTTGGTTTAGTGAAGGATTGGCAGAAGGAACGTCATCTCAAGCTTTGAACGAACGCAAAGAAGAACGCGGCGTTAAAGCCATTCGGGACGGTATCGAGAAGGTTATTGACATCAAGGTTTGTCATTTACAAGGCGTGCTTTTACTAATTTCCTTGAATATAGGACGTCGTCGCAGGGGACATCGCGCTCGTTGAACCCGGTGAAAATTTTACTTGCGATGGCATCTTTATCTGTGGTCACAACGTCAATGCGATGAATCTGGAGTGACCAATGAATCCGACGCTATCAAGAAGCTACCGTACTCTGAGGTCGAAACACACCGCAAAGCTGCCGGCGAGAAGGATGGCTCGATACACACAGACTGCTTCATGATCTCCAGTTCAAAAGTTCTCGAGGATGTCGGCAAATACGTTGTCGTCGCGGTTAGTACCAAGAGTTTCAATGGACGTATTATGATGGGTATGTTATGTTGTCATATGCTCCCCAGAGAAGCAGCCATGCGCTGATCGCTTATTCTGGTCGTTTTTAGAACATAGGGACCCTTGCTACGATGCTATGCTACTTATAGCACTCTGGACCCCTGACCAAGAATTACTAATGTGATGTCCAATGATTAATCCCCATCATTATCGTACAACTTGAATTGGTTCTAACCCCCCTCCCCCCCCCAAATGAATTACTGTCTATTTGAGTCAACATCTGGTGACTGCTGATTTTAAATCCTTGTTGCATGCCATCTGGAAAGAGTCTCTGCATTCAGAACTTCCGGAGGTAGAGAATGGGATACGCACAAGAGGGACGACGCCAATATAACCTCCGAAGTATAAAATTCTCTTGCAAGCAGGCATGTCTATGAATTGTTGGAGCGTGACTAGGTTGACAACATTAGAAGCAGAAAAATTGTTCATCCCAGATAATCCGGCCAAGATTGCCTCTCCGTCCTGGGAAAATAACACAGTTGTCAAACGCTGGAGGGTAAATTATGGCAGAGGTTCAGCGGGTCATACCTTTTGGTCTTCCAACCAAGCTCTATTGCACCATACTGCCCCTGAAGTCTCATCGCCTGCTTCTGCCTGGTCGCCGTACAACCTGGTGAAAAGTGCTGCTTCATCAGCGGTAGCAGCAAACGCGTAGTTGACGAATGTCTCCAGATTCTTCGTGCCACTGGCTTCCGCAGTACTCAGACCTTGTTTGAATTTTTCGACTGCTTCCAAAACCGGAAATATATAAGTGCGAGGGGTTGACTCAGCGGCAGTGATAGAGGTGCTCTGACTGCACGGTTCAGAGTCGAATGATTCGAATACGACGAGAAGGCGCAAGAATCTCCAGGATTCTTGTGAAACGTTGTCGACGTACTGGCCACAATTTTGAGGTAGAGCAGAAAGCGAGATAAAGATGATAGCTGTGGATGGATCAAGGATAAGGTCAACGCCTCCAAGACTTTGTTGCCTGATCAGTTTAATTTGTGCGGTGGACTCCAGAGCGTGGGCAAGTACTCTCTTGTTGATGAGACCTGTCGACGCCATATACGTATGCAGCGGACGAGCCACAGTAAACTCCAGGGATGGCAGTGTCAAGGCCCTCTGACCAATGGTCTCAGTGGCTGGTCGATGAGGCTGGTAAGACCACACTCCTCCAGAATCAAGGGTATGTGCCTGTGTTCTGCTAGCTTTGGAACCTAATCAATGAGATAATCTCCTCACAAGGGTGCAGCTATGCCCACCAGTATCCACACCCAAATCAGACTTGTCCTCCAAGCCACAATGCTGCGACAAAATAGAAGGAAGCTTGCCAGAATCAAGAGCCCAAGGAAGCTTGATGAACCGTCCCTTTGAGCACAAAGCAGACCATGTATCTTCTTGGATGAAGGCCCATTCCTGAGTCCCAGAGGTGACCCATCTCTCCAAAGCACTCTGCTGATTGGAACGCCTCTTGATGCAGAAGATGCAGGTCTTGTCCTCTTTCAAATGGATGAACACTGCCCGTTCAAGTGGCGTAACAAACTCCAACTCTTGGAAATGCACAAGAAAGTTAAGGCTGTGGAGATCTCCATCAAGATTATCAGGACAAGACCAGGCAAGGTACATCGTTGAGTTGGTGCCCTGGATAATCGGAAGAGAGGAAGCGCTAACGCCTTTCGAGCCCCTGCGACGACGGTTCCCTTTCGAGGCACAGCATATTTTCTGCAAGAGGTCAGATAGGCGCCATTTTCTAGACTCCATGGAATTTGCCAAGGGTGGTACTGTAGGTCAAATGGGAGATCTAGATGAGACAGTCCTGACTCGGAGCCAACCCGCAACGAGCGCTGAACTCCGATCCAATCTGAGTTTGAAAGACTTGGGGGCGAAGCCGGCGAGTCTGCTGTCTCGTGAGAAGGAGTTGCCGCAGGTGACACAGCGCGACTCCCTTCCTTTCACCACTACCTACTCGTTCACACTCGTCTGGGGAGTCGCATCTATTCGCTATCGGATCCGTGTACGCTCCTCGCTCCTTCATAATGCACAAAGAAGGGCGCCGCACAACTGAGGATGTGGCTGAAGGATGGAGCTTGTTGCTGATGACAATCCCAATGATGCTCTAGACAACGCACAACTCGTGCCCAATCACTCTATCGGCGGCAGCTGGCACGAAATGAACCCCTAGACTCGCCAACGGAAGGACGACTACAACTTCTCTCATAGGTCTAGGTTCCGGCGCACCGTTTTGAACAAATCGGAACCATCGCAGAGGGTTGCACCGTGGACGACGAGTCCACAACTTCTAATACGACGGTGAGTTCTCGCCAACTTCCTACACTTTCCTTCTCGGCCTACCTGGTCTCGAGAGTATTACACCTCCTCAATACGAGCACATTACAGCTCAGTGGCTTAAGTCCATCATCTACCATGGCCTTATAGAGCTTCGCACCACCACTAGTGCACCCTCCTCAATACGAGCACATTATGGCTCAGTGGCTTAAGTCCATTATGTACCACGGCCTTATAGAGCTTTGCGCCACTATCGGTGCACCTTTTTGACCATACCAAGGTGCACAGCAGGCTCTAGCAGCCCATATACCCATTCAATCCCTCCTACACATCAGTGGCCACAGGATTTAAATGCCATTTAAATTTGATTTCACAATATTAATAAATGCCTAATGTAGAAATTGTCTGAGACTGGGGTTTAATAGCTAAACTGGTTGAAACCATATTAGGATTACTTACATTTCAAATTGCGTAATAGCTGAGAAAGTTATCTTCACATACAGTTTGCATATACATATATAGCTGCTTTGTGGCGGAATTAATATTTTATATCTTCCAGAGCGGAGGGAAAAGGTGAATTTTAAATATTGTTTTGGCTTAAATACTTCTTAACCGATCTTAAATCTAGGTCAATATAGCTTTCGAAAATTTAGTCAAAATATTAGGAGACATCTTTTTGACGTCAAGATTTTGCACGATATTTCAAGTTTTGAAAGTAGGAATAGCAAATGCCCGCTCAGTGCCCACTCAGTGCCCGCTCAGTGCCCGCTCAGTACCCGCTCAGTGCTCGCTCAGTGC
>Ga0247741_1000259_pt1 | contig 32780 bp, 32 predicted proteins | sample UWRJL213509R2_FD_180945 | JGI IMG/M metagenome (GOLD analysis project Ga0247741, IMG submission 180945) | Plant litter microbial communities from Arlington Agricultural Research Station in Wisconsin, United States - UWRJ-L213-509R-2 | ecosystem: Environmental > Terrestrial > Plant litter >... | reverse complement strand
GAGAGCTTATGTTAAAAGGTCTTTCATGCCAAACGCTGTCAATACTTTTACGTATTCAACATTAACAGCCTCGTTAGCCGCCTTAACAATTTCTCCTGTGGATCCGTCAACAACTGTTCTCAATGGTCTTTGTCCTTTCGGAAACTTGATCAGATTTACTACTGCATCTGCAACATCCTGCGGATTTGGATTTGTAGTTTCAAAGATTTGACCAATGGCTGCAAACATTTTATTTGGAACATCTGCTATCTTTTTATAATCGTCAACAACTGATACATCTGAACCTGGTTGAATTTTCTGAGACATTTCAGTAGGAAAAGCACCTGGCTGCACAATGGCTACATCAACGCCTAAAGGTCGTACTTCATAATGCAAACCTTCGCTTAAACCTTCCAAAGCAAACTTTGAAGCGGCATATATTACTGAAAAAGGAGCTGAAAATCTACCCCAACCGCTCGAAACATTAATAATCAAACCTTCTGATTGTTTGCGCATAAATGGTAATACCAATTTCATCAATCTCCAGGGGGCAATAGCATTGACATCAAACATTTGCTGCACATCTTCAGTTGTATAACTTTCAGCTACACCAAACATCGCTATACCTGCATTGTTTACCAATACATCTATAGTTCCTTCTTTTGCAATGATTGTGTCAATAGCATTTTTTACACTTGTTTCGTCAGTTAGCGACACATCTAAAACGGTTATATTTTCTACCAGTGCCAACGCCTTTGCTTTATCAGCATTCTTTCCTTCGGTATCTCGCATGGTAGCGTAAACTTTATGTCCTAACGCTGCAACACTATTGGCTGTAAGCCATCCAAACCCACTATTTGTTCCTGTGATCAATATGATTTTTTTGCTCATCATTTTTTATTTAAATTAATGCAGCAAAGGTTGTAACTTAATAGGTAAAAACGTTTACCATATGTTAAAAAGCGATTTCAACGGATATTTTTTCTTATTCTGCTCAATGATTGTTGTGTAATTCCCAAGTAAGAAGCAACATAAGAAAGCGGAATACGATTAATAAGAGTAGGGAAATTTTCAATGAAAGATAAATAACGAGTGGTTGCATCTTCTGAAACTAACGGGCTCCTTCTTTCGATCGTTTTTATTAAACAATTTTTCACTATCAGACCTGTAATATCATGCCAGCCCACAATTGTATTTCCGATGTCGTCCCAATCTTTCTTAGAAAAAATAAGCAATTTGCAGTCGGTAACTGCTTGTATATATTCGGAAGCCACAACTTGCAACTCAAACTTTTGCTGGTCAGAAACAAAATTGTTCTCGTCAATAAAGTGATGGGTAATCTCCTGACCTTTGTTATTGTAATAACAAAAACGAACAATACCTTCAAGAATAAATCCAACTTCCCTGGGAATCTTTCCAGCTTCTGAAAAAAATTCATCTTTGCGAAGTTCTATTATTTTTACTTTGCTCATGATAAGATCTGTCTGCTGCTTGTTCAGATCTCCAAATTGTAGAATATAATTAATAAGCTCTTTCATTGGTGGAATATAGAACTAATTATGAGTAATTCATTTACCATTTGGTAAAAAACGCTATATACTATGTTTTTATTAATGCTCTTCGTTTTTGTATCGTGCTTCTAGTTTTTCCAAATCATTTTTTCATTTATGATTCCCTGTAAGTCAATGCTCCTGACGGACAAGCATCTATTTGACTTTTCAATGCGTCTATTGAAGCATTCTCACAGGTAATCCATGGTGTACCTTTTGGGTTATAAACTTTAGGCAGTGTTTTTACACAGACACCGGCATGAGTGCACTTTTTTGGTTCCCAGATTATCGTTAGGTTACCATTTTTATACTCTTTTATAGTTTCCATAATTACAGATTATGATTTCAATACGTCCTGAATATCTTCTAATTTTTTAAACATGGATGCCGCAAAAGGACAAAGCGGAATGATTTTTATGTTTTTCTCCCGTGCCATTTCCACAATTTTGTAAAGCATTTGTTTACCTACGTTTCTACCGTTAAATTCGGGATCAACTTCAGTATGATCGATGATGATCAATTCTTCGCCGGCTATGGAATAGGTCATTACCCCTGCCCTTTTATCGTTTTCCCCGGCCCTCGCAAATCCTTTGGCTTCCTGTTTTTTTAATACTATTTCCATTGTCTATTAATTTAATTTTTGACTTAGCTTTTAATTATTTTCTCCTGCAAAATAATTGATTCAATGCTGGCCTACCCAGAGGTTCAATTGCATACTTTTCCTAAAATTTTATCTGGGCACTGGCAAGGGCTGTATTGTACCCTTCATTGGATAAAAACTGCCGTCAGGCAAAGTTGCGTTGCTAAAAAGGATTTCGTTTTCATGGTCTTCAATATGGGTGACCGTTGAACCTGTAGCTTCCTTCCAGGCGACCATGTAAACCTGTGGACGCACCTGAGCAACTGTGATTTGTACTTTTTCACTATGTCCAGATTCTCCAGGCCCGCCACCTTCCAGTATTTTGAAAACCAATGTATCATCCGATTCGAAAAAAAGTTCTGCTTTAAACACTCCCAGATCAGCCAGAAATTTGTTGCCTGTTAAATTGTTTTTCATTTTCCAGAATTGTAATTAAATGATGTCATCGGGTGACCGCTTGCCGCTTTTGAGACAGGAACTTCTTCCTGCACCACATCCCAGTGCTCTGCTATTTTGCCATCTTCAAACCTGAAAATATCGACAACTATTACCGGCACTGGACCCCAGCCATGAACCTGACTGTGTGTAATAACTATATCACTCTGCTCAATAATTATTCCCGGTTGCCACTTAAAATTGGCATCTAAAACAGGAAGCAAATTCTGAAGTCCATCATGGCCGTCTGTCATTCCCGGGTTGTGTTGTTTATAGTCCTCCTGCCAATAACGCGCGATGGCATTACTATCTTTTTCGTGAAACAATTCATTCATTGCTTTGAGTACGATTTCTTTATTTGTCATTTTGATTTGCTTGAATTTAAACCTATTTCTTGTTATTCTCAATTTTGCCATATTTCCCCGCATGAAAGTCACGATAAGCAGCTGTTATTTCTGATTCGGTGTTCATTACAAATGGACCTTCGGCTACAATTGGTTCTGTATAAGGTTCGCCGCCAAATAAAATAATATCCGTAGCTTCCGGTAAACTATTTTCAAAAGTTAATTCCCCTGCAATTCTGTCAAATTCGATAAATTCACCCGATTGAAACTCTACATCATTCACGATTGCATTCTTAGTTGGCAAAAATGCGGCAACCTCAATTTTTTCATCAATAGAAATGGTGAATTTTTTACCTGACTCAAGATGAATATGATATAAAAATTGCTGTGAATAATTTGGTATTACAGAGCTCAGATCTTCATAACTACCAGCGATAATTTTTATCCAGCCACTATCATTTGGTAGCGGTTTGTTTGGAACTTCATTGCTTTGAATTGCTAAATACTCTGGTTTTTCAGCCTTATTTTTTGAAGGAAGGTTAATCCAGAATTGAAAGGCATGCGTCTGGTTACTTTTTGTCTGAGAATCTACATTTAAAGTTTCATCATGAATAATTCCGTTTCCGGCTTTCATCCATTGAATGCCTCCGGAATGCACTTTTGCATAATTTCCGGCACTATCAAAATGTTCGTCTTCGCCTTCAATAATATAACTTAGTGTAGCTATGCCTCTGTGAGGGTGTGCTCCGGTTCCGCTGTTGGTAAAACCTGAATGCCCTTTTGGAATGATATGGTCCAGAAAGATAAATGGCCCAATGGCTTCCGTATATTTGTTGGCCAATATCCTGTAAATTGTTAAGTCGCCTATATCAGCTCTTTGGCCATTTGTTGATAAACTTATTTTCTTTTTCATGTTTCTGAATTTACTTAGTCAAGAAATACATACAACGATTTAATTTTCCCATTCTCAAAAAGGGCGATATCCATACCTGTAGCAACCGGCGGCTGACCTACAGGACCTGCTCCCCAAATTAACCTGCCTATACTGTTGTTAATGATGACGGGTTTAAGTTTGGCAAATATAAAATCAGGAGGCAAATTTTTCAACGTAGCTGTTACACTGGTATTTATTGTTTCAAGCCCAGTTACCTGATCGCCCACATGATACAGATTTGCATCTGAAGTGTATATTTTTTCGATGGCCTTAAGTCTGGCATCTGGATCTCTTTCATTCCAAACCCTGCTAAGATTATCTTCCATTATTTGTACTGCTTCGGTGTTCATTGTTATTATTGATAAGTGTTATTGATAAAAAACAACACCCTGTTTTTTATCAGGATGTTGCTTTTATGGAATTACTCGTTTGCGGATACTGGTGTTTTTAGTAACTGTTGTTCCCAAGCATATGCAACACCGCTGCCTCCTGTATGCTCTACCATAAGTGGCGCAAGCTTGATTGCTGTGTCCATACGGGCCCAGTCGCGTTGCCACTCTGAAATCACGGCTACCCAATTGATAGGTGTGATACCGTGTTGTACCATTCTGCGTATAGCCATGTCGTGAGCTTCCACTGAAACCGCTCCGCAAGCGTCTGTTACTACAAATACATCGTAGCCTTCGGCAGCAGCCTGAATTGCAGGCATAGCCACACATACTTCTGTCCATAAACCGGCGATGATTAGTTGTTTACGGCCGCTTTTCGCTACAATGTCGGTAACATTTGGATCCTGCCATGTATTAATCCAGGTACGGTTGATAGGCTTTTGTTCAGGATATACGTCTTGGATCTGTTTAATGATTAATCCACCACGCTCTTCGGTAACTGTGGTCAAAATAGTTGGAACATTAAAAATTTTTGCCGCTTTGGCGAGTCCTGTTACAGCGTTGATGACCATTGTAGGTTCGTGGCTGTGCAGATTGGCAAATTGAAAAGCCTGATGATCGATCAATACTACGATACTGTTTTCTGGCGTTAAGAGAGCCTCAAGGCCTGTTTTGATGCTTGTTTGCATAGGATAAATATTTAAAGATTATTAATTGATCTAATAGATACTTCAAGTGCAATGACGCACCGGAATTTTACTGACTAATCTGAAATCTCTGATAGGCAAATACAAAAGATTTTATGGTACTTATTTAAAATTTTATTTGATATCTGTTTATATCTCAACATCAGGAAGCGGGGCTTGCGGGGCAAAGATTATCTAAGGTTGAATAAACTAAAAAGTGTCATCAAAAGTGATTTCTAGCCGAGTCTGGATAGCGATATCCATTAGGGTAATTGTAATAAAACAGTAAAAATGATCGCAATAATTCCTCCGCTGTTTTTGGCATAGTACTTCGATTTAAATTATATAAACAAAGTTCTATTTTACAGCAGGAATAAACGATGACATATGACGAAAAAAAAAGTAGACATATGTCTACTTTTTTTTACTCAATGAATAAAATCTATTCTTTATGCAGGAGTTGTCGCTTTACACGACTTAGGGTATCTTTGGTAATACCGAGGTACGATGCTACAATATGTTGTGGAAAACGTTCAGCCAAATTGGGATGGCAGGTGATAAAATCGGTGTAGCGCTTTTCTGCGCTGGCGCTTATTGAGGAAGTTATTCTGCGTTGATTGGCAATACTATTTTTATCGTCCATCACTCGTACTGTTTCGGCAAAAGCAGGACAACGTTGAAAAAGTTCCAAAACATCATCTCTTGAAATAATGAGCAGTTCGGTGTCTTCCCAAGCATCAATATTGTACGCCGACGGAGTGAACATAGTATAACTTTCACGGTCGCCAATCCACCAGTTTTCAACGGCCAGCAGTAAGATATGCTCGGTACCTTTATCATCGATAGAGTACTGACGCATTGAACCTTTCAAAATAAATCCAAAATACTTGCAGATTTCCCCTTCCTGTAAAAAGTATTGTTTTTTACGTAACTTTTTGCGGGTAAAATACGTTTTTATCATCTCAAAATCATTCTCTGAGATTCCATTTTCCGAATATTTATTGATATAATCTAATAATTGATTCATTAGTTCCTCCTTTGGGTAAAATTAATCATTTTTCTTCTATTAACAGCCAAATCCCTTAATGTCAATAGGATGCTCAGATTCCTATGAAGCAAATTTTCAACAATGGTATTTATTGCAAATCTATTCCAATTTTACCATAAAAATTTTCATTTCCCACTTTGGTTTCCAATAAACTGTGGGCTTTACCTATCTCCGACAATGGAAAGACCTTATTTAGAATTGGCTTCAGTTTATTATTTTCAACCAACTTGGTTAACTCATCCATTTTATTCCTATTCTGTCTGGTAAAAACAAAATGGTAAGTGGCATTTTTCCCCCAGGCTTCAATCAGGTTCTGAGGTTTCTCAATATCTACCAGTGTTACTACCTGTCCTAATTGACTGAGAATTTTGCCACTATCCGAGAGTGTATTTCCTCCAATGGTGTCAATTATTACATCAACCCCTTTGTTATTTGTCAGTTGCTTAATTGCAGTGATGTAATTTTCATTCTCGTAGTCAATCACATAATCGGCACCGAGTTCAATAAGAAATTTATGGTGAACTTTTCGTGCTGTCGTAAATACAATTGCTCCCATAGCCTTTGCAATTTGAATAGTTGGTATTCCTACACCACCAGCACCACCATGAATCAAAATAGACTGGTTAATTTTGAGTTGTGCTCTTGTAACCAGCATCTCCCAGGCTGTGCCAGCCGCTAAAGGAAGTGTTGCAGCTTCCAGATGGCTAATGTTTTTTGGTTTTAAACCGATGATAGATTCGTGTGCACAGTGGTATTGCGCATAACTTCCTTGTCCCTTAAAAATTTCAGGGGTATAATAAACCTCATCACCGATTTTAAAATTTTCTACTCCAGCACCGAGTTCTACAATCTCACCGGAGACATCGTGACCTGTAATGACGGGTAATTCCAATTCATTTTTATAATTCCCTCGACGTACTTGTAAGTCTAAAGGGTTTATAGAAGTTGCATATACCCTGACTAAAACTTCCCTTAATCCAGGTTTAGGAATTGGTATTTCTACAATTTCGAAATTTTCGACGGGTCCAAACTCTTTTAATATTGCTGCTTTCATATGTATTTAGTTAATTAGGTAAATACCTAAATTTTATAGTAAAAATTTTTAAAGTATTTCTTTTATATATAGTGACAAATCCTGAAGTAATTGCTCGTTTCTTTTATAATATGTCCACTGACCCTTTCTTGTAGCAATCAGAACATTGGCAGTCGACATTGTTTTTAAGTAATCAGAAACAGTAGGTACCGACATTCCAGCCTTTTTGGCGATATCAGATACACATACGCCTAATTGGGGTGTTTCCTGACTAAGCTCCTCTTCAGGAAAATGTGCATACGGATCTTTTAACCATTTAAGTATGTTTAATCGTGTCTCGTTTGATAAGGACTTAATGACTTCTAATAATTCCATATTGCAAATTTAGGCAATTACCTAAATACCTACAAGTATAATTGTGTTTTTTTTAATCGAAGTGGATCAAAGACGAAAATAAAGCCTGAGGATAATCTCAGGCTTTTTTCGTTTATGTGCCACCTCAGCTTTATTTTTCAAGCTCACCCATGAATTGCAATATGTCCTGACTAATTTCATAAGAGTACGTTTCAAAAGCAAAATGTCGGGTGTCGTAAAACTTCACGGTTGCATTGGGAATATCCTTTTTATAGCTTTCAGCTCCAATCGGTAAAAAGAACGGATCCTTATTTCCCCAAACGGCCAGTAATTTCGGTTTCTTGTCTCTAAAGTACTTTTGAAATTTAGGATAGATATAGCGAGCTGATATATATAAAACATGAGCTCGCCGATTAAATAATTACAAGGTGAAAATTATTTGACTTTTGTTGAAAATTGATCAATTGGCAGGCGAACTTTTGGCATTGAAGCCAGATAATCGTTTTCAGTATCGCGATAGCCTAAAGAAATAATGACAGAAGCATGAAGATTCTTTTCTGACAAACCTAAAACATCATTAAACAATTCCGGATCAAAACCTTCCATAGGAGTAGCATCTACTTTAAGTTCAGCTGCTGCTATTAAAGCAGTTCCTAGCCCGATATAAGCTTGTTTGTCCGACCAGATTGCGTTTTGCTCGGGAGTTTGGGTCGAAAAAAAAGATGTCACAGCATCCTTCAGGGCATTTAAAGCTCCGGTTTCCAAATTGCGTTGTTCTTCCATCATTGCAACATAATCTGCTATGTACTCGCTGGTTACTTTGTTAAATGCGGCAAAAACCAGCAAATGAGAAGAAGCCTTGATCTGTGCATTGAACGAACCCTCGGCTAATTTTTGTCGTATTTCAGGATTAGTTACCACAATCAGGCGATAAGGCTGTATCCCGCAGGAAGAAGCGCTAAGGTTGATGGCTTCGATAATTTGGTCAATCTTGTTTTCACTAACCAATTCATCTGTGTATTTTTTAACAGCATATCGCCATTGTAAATTTTTGATCAATTCCATATTTATATAATTTTAATGCAAAGCTATATTAGTTATGTGTATATTTGTCACTAAGTGACAAAAAGTTATAGTGACAAATGGGTAACCACCTAAATAATATGGAACAGAAATTCGACCCAATAAAAGATTGCAGCCATAAAATATTGGCGATCAGCGATACAATGGATATTTTAAATGGAAAATGGAAAATGTCCATCGTTGCCTGCTTGTGCTATAAGCCGATGCGTTATTCTGAATTGCTAAATGAGGTAAAGGGCATTTCCGGGAAAGTGCTCAGCCGCGAATTGAAAGATCTGGAAATAAATGAGCTTATTGAGCGCAGAGTGTTAAGTACTGCGCCTGTTGCAGTCGAATACCGTATTACAGACTATGGCAATTCACTTAAAGAACTCACTAATACAATAGCTGATTGGGGATTTATTCACAGAGAACGCATCATCAGCAGAATGAAAAAGGGCTGAGCTGTTTATCACTAAGTTACTGCAGGTTACCGCTGTACATTCCCTGATCAAAATGGACTGCGTCTGTTCTGTGATATACAATACAATATCGCTTGTTTCAACAGCGCGGAATAATTGAGTGTAGAAAGTTACAATTCCAGCAAAATCAATTCCTGAAAGATATAGGTTCGAAACTTTTAGAATACTGAATTTTAATTTCACTAGTCAATAAATAATAATTAAAAACTGAAGTTCTTTTGTTTTTATTGGTTCATAATAAACTACCAACCTTTCTCTGAATGACAAAAACTCCAAAATCACATGACTTTGGAGTTTAGTATTTTAGTTGATGAAAAAATTATTACACATCATTTTTATTTGTTGCGAAAATTTCTTTTAAATAAATCTAGTTTCAAAAGAAAACTAAAATAATTATTTATGAAAATAAATTATTTTTTTAATGCCATTTGTTGTTTGTGAATCATTTTAATTTGCTCTTTTACTCTTTCACTTATAGCATTAATAGAGAAACTGGCAGGATCCTGACTTGGAGGATAGGTAACAAACGATTCTAAAAATACAGCTCCCTTTTGAATACCCTCTGCCACAATGAACATTTTAGTTCCCCACCATTTTTCATAAACGAAAGAGGTAATATCGGCTCTCTCATAGGGGTCCTGACGCAGATTAAATAATTTTGGAACTCGAAGCGGGGTAAATGGATTTGCCCAGATACCAAAACCACCTTGCGTTCTTTGTTCTTGAAAAACGATTTTCCAATTGCCCATTCTCATCGAAACCAATTCTGCATCGTCATTAAAATAATAAAATTCATTTCTCGCTGATTTGGGTTGTTGTCCAGTAAGATATGGAAGCTGATTAAAACCATCCAAATGAACTTTGAAATTAGTACCCTGTGATTTATAGCTCGTTAAAAGTTTTTCTTTTACAGTAGGTTCTCCTGCAGCAGCCAATACTGTTGGAAACCAATCCAGTCCTGAAACTATTTCATTGGAAGTTTTTCCTGCAGGTATATGACCTGGCCAACGCACAAACGCAGGTACACGGAAAGCTCCTTCCCAATTTGAATCTTTTTCACTTCTAAATGGAGACATTGCCGCATCTGGCCAGCTGAACATGTTTGGTCCATTATCTGTAGTATAAATAACAATTGTATTGTCTGCAATTCCTAAATCATCTAAAGCTTTCAATATTAGGCCTACATCACCATCATGCTCGAGCATACCATCGGCATATTCGTTATCAGACATACCGCTTTTTCCACGAAGTGATTCTCTAACATGGGTAAAGGCATGCATACGTGTTGCATTCATCCAGCAGAAGAATGGTTTTCCGTCGGCATTTTGTCTTTTTATAAAATCGATCGCTGCTCCAAAAGTTTCATCATCAATTGTTTCCATTCGTTTTTTAGTCAGAGGCCCCGAATCTTCGATAATTTGTTTACCAACTCTTCCAAAGCGTGGATCAACTGTTGGATCATCTTTATCTGTTGCTCTGCATTTTAATACTCCTCTTACCATGTATGACTTTACAAAAGCTGAATCTTTATATGGATAACTTGGGTCTTCTGGTTCTTCTTCTGCATTCAAATGATAAAGATTTCCAAAAAATTCATCAAATCCATGGACTGTTGGCAGATATTTATTCAAATCACCCAAATGATTTTTTCCGAATTGCCCTGTAGCATATCCCAGAGGCTTGAGTGCCTCAGCAATAGTAATATCACGTGCCTGTAAGCCAATGGGTGCACCCGGCATACCTACTTTCGATAATCCTGTACGATAACAGCTTTGTCCGGTAATAAGAGTAGACCTGCCTGCAGTACAACTGTTTTCTGCATAATAATCATTAAACATTATCCCTTCTTTTGCCAAGCGGTCAATATTAGGAGTTTCATATCCCATTAAGCCATGGGTATAGGCACTTATATTTGACTGCCCAATATCATCACCGAATATTATTAAAATGTTGGGTTTCTTGGTGGTTTGTGCATTGGTATTTTGAAAAGGAATAAATACTGTTGTAACCACAATAATTACTATTACAGTAATTTTCGCAAATTTACTTAATAGTTTTTGGAAATTTGTTCGCATAATTGCAGCTTTTAGAGTTGTTTTTATTAATTTAAATTGCTACTTATTATTATATAATACGCAATCTAAAATTACTATTAACTATTATCCAAAATTTTAGAACCTTGTTGCATATTATAATTTGAAACCAATTTTATTTCAAATATATAATGCATGCTATAAAAGAATTAAGAATGTCAAATTTGCCTATTATTTAAATTTACCAGCATTCTGAGTTTTGTGACAGAATGGTGGCACATTGAAACTGGAGTGGATACCTTTTTTTCCACAGAAAGCTAAGGCGGTTTTTAAAGATATTTCACGAGGCAAAGTTTTGTACCAAAATCGTGGCACAAGATACTTTGAAGAATTAAAATTCAGCAAAATCAATACCATTAGGATTTAGGTTCAACACTTTATAAGTCAATTTTAGTTCCTATGTGTCTGTTGATGTTTTTGTGAAATTTTCACTTCAAAAATATGCTAAAGTAGCAAGCGAATATTATGAAGAAAAAGTATTATTACACTATATACATAAACAATAAAAGGCATCTGAATGCAGATGCCTTTTATAAGTTAACCGTTATAGTATATTATGCTATGCTATCACTACGTTTACTGCGTTTGGACCTCTACGGCCTTCTTCAATGTCATAACGTACTTCATCGTTTTCACGAATGTTTTCCGATAGACCTGAAACATGAACAAAAACTTCGTTTCCTCCATTACTTGGAGTTATGAATCCGAATCCTTTTTCTTCATTGAAAAATTTTACTGTACCTTCTTGCATTTTAATGTATTTAATTGCTCAAAGGTACCCTTTTAAAATGAGAAGTTACTGAAATTGAGATTTTTATTTTACATTAATATTAACACCCTCATTTTAGAAAAAAACAGAGCTTATTGAAGTTTAAAAAGATCTTTTATTAGGAAAGAGAATGGTATCAGCGGCACCTGATCCAATAATAAAGATAAAAAGCGCATCTAATTATAATACGCAGAGAAAGGGTATTATTTAATCCTTATGAGAAATATTCTTTTCAGAAACAAAAAATATATTTTTAACCGGATTCAGTAAAGCTTTTGTCCAGTGGAGAATGAATACTTTTTTCAAAATTAGAATAAAGCCGGTAAAAGAACTTGGTTTTTGTATATAGAGGTTTGCCCCTTTGTCAAAAGTCTCTTCAATATCTTTAGGGTGATTGGAAGTGGAGAGCATAACCGCTGGGATCTCCTTAAGTTCCTGATCGCTCTTTATTTCTGCGAGCGCCTCCTTGCCTCCTTTAACGGGCATATTTATATCTATAAAAACAATATCAGGTTTTGGTTCAGCCGGATCTTTCAAGGTATTAATCAACTCCTCCCCGTTTTCTACCGTAATAACTTCAGAAGGGACTTTTGTTGCATTAAGCGCTTCCATAAATAATTCCTGATCATCCTGATCATCCTCAGCCAATATAATTTTTACTGGCTCTTTTTCTTCTAGTTCATTAGAAGAAGTCACGGCTGGATTTTTAGGACTTGTCATATTGAAACGGTTTTACAGTTTCCAAAAGTACTATATTAATGCTTAATTTAGACAAAGTAATAATATTAAAATATATGGATTTTTTTTATTTAACATTCACAGAAACATAACTGTTAGGAATTAATTATATTGGAGTTGTGCAATCATTAGTATTAAATTGTATAACATAACTTTTTAAGTAGCACACTACTTTAGTATAAACCATAAAGCTAATAGATGTGCAGAATAATTTAATTTTTCTACAAGATATATTACTACATACTCCAATCCCCACTGCAGTTTATTGTACTGACGATTTAGTAATTTCCTTTGCTAATCCCGCCATGCGAAATTTATGGAATAAGGGCGAGCAGGTTATTGGCAAAAAATTCGCTGATATCATTGCTGATTTTCAGAAAGATTCGATTAGCGAAGAAATTCTAAGGGTAATGAAAACTGGAATATCTTTTCAGACCAATGACCAAAAACTTAATATTCTGATAAAGGGAGTATGGACACCACTTTTTTTTAATTATAATTTTACGCCTCTTCGCAATGAACAGGGAGTTATTTATGGCGTGGTACATACTTGTACAGAAGTAACTAAGTTACATGAAGCAAAAAGTCAAATGGTAAATTCCGATGAAATGCTAACCATGGCAATCGAAGCCTGTGGCATGGGAACATATGAAATCGACGTCATAACAAACAAGATCAAAACTTCTGATAATTTTAAAAAACTCTGCTCCATCGACTCTGAAATTACTATAGAGACACTGGTAGCAAAACTGCATCCAGACGATCTCCACCTTCGGGAAAAAGCTCATAAAGATGCCCTGGAAAACGGAGTAGTCTGCTACGAAGCCAGAATTATACAGAAAGACCACTCCGAAAAATGGATTAAGGTTTTTGGAAAAATCATAAAAGATGAAAAAGGTGATCCATCAACAATCTTAGGAGTTGTACAAGATATACATGACCAAAAAGAATTTGAAGTAGCACTGAAAAGAAAAATCGAAGAAAGTACCTCGGAACTCCGACGATCTAATGATGACCTGTTGCATTTTGCCAATGTGGTGAGCCATGATCTTCAGGAACCGGTTAGGAAAATTAAAATCTTCAATGACTTCTTAAAAAATGAGATTGCAAACCAGTTGCCGGATCGTTCCATTATGCACTTAAACAAAATTGCCTATTCTGCAAATCGTATGCAATGCATTATTGAAGGGCTTCTGTCCTACTCTACTATTGACAAAAGCACACAGCCAGTTGAAAAGATTTCCCTAAACGATCTATTGGAAAACATCAGAACAGATCTTGAGCTTATAATAAAAGAAAAAGGCGCTATCCTGATTACAAACGATCTTCCTGAAATCGAGGGAGCAGCTATTCTAATTCAGCAGCTATTTTATAATCTTATACAAAATGCATTGAAATTCACAAAAGCCAATCAGCCTCCTAGAATTATTATTACATCGACTATAAAAAATATTGGTTCGGTTGAATTTATTGAAATTTCCTTCAAGGATAATGGTATTGGCCTGGATCCTCTGTATGCAGAAAAAATATTTACTGCTTTTGAAAGGCTTCATTCCAAGAATGAATACGAGGGAAACGGGATCGGTCTGGCACTTTGCCAAAAGATAATTAACAGGCACAATGGAACTATAGTGGCTAAAGGAGAAAAAGAAAATGGCGCCGAATTTATAGTTACCCTTCCCCTTAAGCAAGCTGCCGAAAGTATCTAGAAATAACTATTGTTGCATACAATAATCAAAATTAGATAGTCACCTATATATACTTTATCGCCACAAAACTTTGTATAATATTTCTATTTAAAGAGAACTATTCGGCTCCCCCTTTGCAAAAATATCCGGGACAATACACACAAAATCAACAAATTATACACACATAAGTAATCCTACCACCAGAACTAATGCATTTCAAAGAGGGACTCGAACTGCAAAAATTTACCCCCTCACATACTGTATTTCTTAATATTTATAACATAGTTCGAAAATAAAAATACCTCGCAATGAAGTATGCTACTAATCAATTAAAATGATTTTATATTTAGTAATAAAATGAATTAATCTGATCTATTGTGATAAAAAAGGCAGCTCTAAAATGTGAGCTGCCTTTTTTATGCATAAAACATTAAATCATACTCAATCTTATGGGGATAGAGTGAAAATCTTTTGAGAAAACAGGCTTTATGAATATACAGTTTACTCGTAAATCAGCTTATGTAGGTTTTACTGATGAATAACGTAAATAAACAATACGGTTTAATTAAAATCAGGCGCAGATTATTAACCAGTCGTATTTGCTTTTTTGATATTAATTACAATAACTTTAAATAAGTTTTTTTTAAGAAACCGATTGTTTTTTCTTATTTTTTTGTCTTTTAAGACTCATTTCTCTATAAGATAAATTGCAAAAGCTACGTTTTTAACTCATTTTAATAGTTTTTTACTTATATATTAAGCACGTTTAATGAAATTTATTCTTTTTTTTTTAATATTATACTTTTTGTATAAAATCAGTCAGTTGGCTATTAAATTATTATTTTTTATTTTAAATTTATTTCAATATTAAATTATTCATATTTTTTCTAATAAATAAATATTTTAAATGTTTTTATTTTGACTATTTTTTACTTATAATTCAAACAAAACAAAAAACAACCGATTGTTTTATTAATTGTTTTTATATATTTGTTAGTAATATTACTACATCAGATTGATTTATAAGTCAATCTTAAAAAAAAATCTAAATAGTAACTACTAAATAATACTTATGAACTAATACAATTAGAATACAAAAACCATTTAACTATTTAAACCAAATAAAAAAACTATTAATATGAATTTAAAACTCAAAATTGCACTAATCGGACTGCTGATCGTGGGCAGTCATAGTATAATGGCACAATCAAAAACCATTTATGGCGTGATTACGGATCCTTCGGGGTTTCCACTACCTGGTGCCAGTATTAATGTAGAAGGAACGCAGAATAGCGCATCAACAGATTTTGATGGTAAATACTCTTTAAAAGGGGTTAGTCCTACCGATAAAATAACTTATTCCTATGTTGGCTTAATCTCGCAGACTATCACAGTAGGTGAAAGAAGTTCAATTAATGTTACTCTTGTTCAATCCACACAAAATTTAAATGAAGTAGTTATAGCTTATGGTACTCAAAAAAGAACCAAGATTACAGGAGCGGTTTCGACAGTAAGTTCAAAGGATATTGCTGCGGTACCTATTACTAACGCTGAATCAGCTTTACAAGGACGTGCTGCAGGGGTTACAGTTGTAAATGGCGCACCTGGTTCCAATCCCACCGTTAGTATTCGTGGTCTTGCTACTATGGGAAACAGTGCTCCCTTATATGTGATTGACGGGGTTTTAACTGGTAACCTTTCTGGTTTAAGTCCAAACGATATTGAGAGTATATCTGTTTTGAAAGATGCCTCTACCACAGCTTTATATGGTTCTAAAGCCTTTAACGGTGTTATCGTGGTTACTACTAAAAAAGGAAAAAAAGGGCCGGGACAGCTAACCTTTAGTACTTACATTGGCGGACAGGAAGTGACAAAGAGATATAATGTTTTAAATACTCAGCAGTATCTTCAATACGCTAAAGATTTAGGCAGTGATTTAACAGCAAGAGCAGCTGAATTTGGAAATATAAATACAAACTGGCAGGACCAGATTTTTCAAACGGGAATTATGCAGGATTACAATTTGAGTTTTTCAAATGGTACTGAGAATTCTACAAGTCGTTATTCTGCCGAATATTTAAAACAGGAAGGAGCTGTTATTAATACAGGTTTCGAACGTTATTCTTTTAGAGCAAATAACACGCAAGATATTGGTAAGCTAAGGATAGGAAGTAACATTGGCGTTTCTTTCAGTACTATTAATCCTGAACGTGCTTCAGGAGGAAGAACATTATTAGAGCATGCAATTAAAATGGCGCCTTATTTGCCAATTTACAATGGAAATAATGTAGGCGGGTATCAAGGACCTAGCGCTATAGATGGTAATGACGCAGAAAACCCTCTTCGTGTGGCAAATTTAGGATATCAGAAAATAAATAACTTATCCATTATTGGAAATATTTTCGCTGAATTAGAAATTTACAAAGGGCTGAAATTCAGATCACAAGTTTCCTTAGATTATTATACAGGTAAAGATCACACTTTTGTTCCAAGCTTTCAGGATGGTTCTTATCACAAACAGGCATTTTCTACAACAAACGAAACAAATTCTCAAGGCCAGACTATCGTTTTTGACAATAGTTTGACTTATAAAACGACTATCGCAAACAAACACAATCTTGAAGTATTAGGAGTTATTACTAAAATTGATGGAAAATCACAAAGTGTAGCAGCCGGAAGCCGCTATTATATTTCAGACGAAATTGATCAGCTGCGCTATAATGAGGGAAGTTTAGGATCTGCCAATTACGAAGAAAAAAACATCGGCTATATTGCCCGTATCAATTATGATTATGATGAAAAATATATCCTGGCTGTTTCAGGACGTAGAGATGCATCTTCACGTTTTGGGGCCAATAATCGCTGGGGAAATTTCTATTCTGTTGCTGTAGGCTGGAATATAGCTAAAGAAAATTTTATGCAAAATTCCATTTTTAGTACATTAAAACTTAGGGCTAGTACAGGAACGACAGGAAATGACAGGATAGACAATTATCAGTATAGTGTTAGTTTATTGGCAAATTATAATTATCCAATAGGAGGTGCAAATGCGCCAGGTGTCTCTTTGGGAGTTGCGGCTAATCCAAACGTAAAATGGGAGTCAAAACTAGACAGGAATATCGGTTTAGATTTTGGTTTTTTTGATGAAAAAATAACTGGTTCGTTTGAATATTTCAATAATAAGAGCAGTGATATCCTTTTTGCAGTGCCTCTCGCAGCTTCTGTTGGATCTGCTGGCGGCGGAACTCAAATTCAAAATATTGCAGACGTAAAAGTAAGCGGTTATGAATTGTCAATTGGTTTCAATGACAGAAAAGGAGATTTTACATGGTCTGCTTTGGCTAATTTGGGAACAAGCAAAAATGAGGTAGTGAGCCTGGCGCCAGGAGTGACAAGTGTATTAGGAGGTCCTTCTGCCAGAGCAGGTTTAGAAAATTTCTCCAGATTAGAAGTCGGACAGCCATTGTTTTATTTTTACGGATATCAGACCAATGGAATTTATCAAAATCAGGCAGAAGTTGATGCTGTTTTTGGACCTGGGCAGACTACTATTAAACCGGGAGATATTAAAATAATTGACAGAGACGGTAATAAAATTATCAATGCAGATGATAAAACAAATATCGGAAATCCATACCCGGATTTCACTTACGGTTTAAACCTGAGCGCAGCCTATAAAAACTTTGATTTCAATTGTTTTATAACCGGGGTTGCAGGTAACGATATTTATAATGCAAACACCTTTGATCTAAAAGGAATGAACCGTTTGTTTAATGCCAGCACAGATGTTTTAGACAGGGCAAATGTTGTAAATGGCGTTGTTACAAATCCTTCGGCTACATTACCAAGAGCACAAGGAGCAGATATCAACTGGTCTTCAGCAAACCAGCGTTATATAGAAGATGGTTCTTACACCAGATTAAAAAACATCGCTCTGGGATATACATTATCAGGAGATGCTTTTAAAAGCTATTTTTCAAAAGCAAGATTCTATGTGAGCGGGCAAAACCTTATAACAATTACAAATTACTCAGGTTTAGATCCTGAAATTGCCCGTGCTGATGCAAATGCAAATTCAGCAGGTATTGATTTAGGAAGGTACCCACAGCCGAAATCGGTGATTTTTGGAATTGATGTTACATTTTAATATTTAGAGACGATGAAAAAAATTAAATATATACTTATAGTACTGTCCGGAGTTTTAAGCATAACTTCATGTGACACTGGCGAATTAGAATTAACTAATCCTAATACTTTATCGCCTGAAAATTTCTTTAAAACCGAAACACAGGTGCAGTCTGCCGTAAATGCTTCCTATGCAAATCTTCAGACAAGAGGACTCTATGGCAGAAATCTTTTTTTCGCCATGGATCTTATGGGGCATGATGCTTTAGGAAACCCGCAGTTGGAGGGTAACAAAAAACCTTTTCAGGATTTTTCTTTTGGCGGAGGAAATGATATTATTCAATATTACTGGGAATCTTGTTATACAGGAATCTCCAGAGCTAATTTTGTATTGGATAACGAGCAGAAAATCAATGCTCTTCCCGATAATGTTTTATCTCAGGAAAAAAAGAACAAATATTTAGGAGAAGCTCATTTTTTAAGAGCATACTATTATTTTCTATTAGTAAGACGTTTTGGTGATTTACCAATTTATAAAACAGGTACTATAATCGGGAATGCCAGAAGCCCAAAAGCAGAGGTATATACTCTGATTGAAGAAGATCTTGTATTTGCAACGCAAAAGCTCTTACCAAAAGCTTCAGAATCGGCAGGAAGAGCCAATAGAGAAGCAGCTTATGCACATTTGGGCAAGGTATTATTATATCAAAAGAAATATAATGAAGCTTTAGCTGTCTTAAATAATGTTACTGGTTACAGCCTTGAAGACAAAGGTAATTTTTACAACAACTTTATGGAAGAAACAGAGCATGGCAAAGAATCTATTTTTGAAATTGAGTTTGACGAAAAAAATGGAACTGGTGATCAATGGGGAGCTGTTGGTGATAGCGGTGGAACGGGTTTTGAGGAGTCAACCCTTAGAGGTCAGGAATACGGAAATCTTAGCTGGTACAATGTCTATCCATCAGATGAACTTTTAAATTCGTATGAAGCAGGCGATAACCGCTTTGGAGATACTTTTTATGTGCCAGGATCATCTTATTTAAAAGGAACCAAGGTAATGGTAGCAAGTAATTTTACTACCTCTGCAGGTATTAGAAAAGCGGGCTGGAAAAAATATCAAAACTATTACACAAGAGAAGATGAGGCAACGCGATCAAGCATTAACTTTAAAGTAATGCGCTATGCAGATGTATTGCTTATGAAAGCCGAATGCGAAAACCAAAGAGATGGCGGCTCGCAGACAGCAGCAATAGCATACATTAAAGAAGTCCGAGACAGAGCAAACCTCACAACTACTATTGCACCAACCAAAGAGGCGGTTTTTACTGCAATTGTTCACGAACGTCAGGTAGAGTTTGCCGGAGAACAATCTCGTTTTGATGATCTTATAAGATGGGGTATTGCAAGTACAGTATTACAAGGAACAGGTTTTACTACGGGAAAAAGCGAATTATGGCCTATACCAAACAGGGAAACATCTTCTAATCCTAAAATAAAACCAACAGATAATAATCCTGGTTATTAAGATAATTTAAATTTTGGTTAGTTTAAGTTAAGTTAGTTGGATAAACAGCGCATTTCACTGCGCTGTTTATTGTTTACAGCAATGCAACTGGAGAAGAAAACGAATTGCATTTTCGAATTATTTTTAATTAAGTCAAAAAATGAAAAATACAGATAAAAAAAATCAAAGCTTGAGTTTAATTAAAATTTCAGCTTTGATCATGATCTTTATGTTGACTGCTCCTATTTTAATTATTGGGCAGAATAAGAAGAAAACGGATAAATCAGAACTCAAAAGACCTCAATATCGGGATCTTTTTAAAGAAGCAGGATACAGCCAGACCGAAATAGATAAGAAATTGGCCAAGGCCTATTACGATGTTTTTGAAGGACCCGATAAAGTTTATTTTAAAGAAGGTGATTCATTAGGATACGTCTCTGATGTCAAAAATAAAGATGCCCGTACCGAAGGAATGTCATACGGAATGATGGTTGCTGTTCAGCTCAATAAAAAAGATATTTTTGATCGTCTCTGGAGATGGTCAGTAAAATACATGCAGCATCAGGAAGGACCAAGAGAAGGGTACTTTGCGTGGAGTGTAAATCCGGAGACCAAAAAACAAAACTCTCCAGGTTCTGCTTCAGACGGGGAATTGTACTATATAACCAGCCTGCTTTTTGCTTCTAATAAATGGGGCAATGATACGGGAATAAACTACTACAAAGAAGCTAGAAGAATTTTAGATGCCATGTGGAAAAAAGATGGCACTGGCAATGTGCATAATATTATAAATACAGAACATAAGCAGATTTCATTTGTGCCGGAAGGAGGAGGTTACAATTGGACAGACCCTTCTTATCATGTTCCTGCATTTTACGAAATATGGGCATTGTATGCCAAAGACGGTCATGAGAAGTTTTATAAAGAATGCGCAGATGTTTCGCGTAATTTTTTACATACAGCCTGCCATTCTGTGACGGGGCTAAATTCAGATTATACCGAGTTTAACGGTGAACCGCATCCCACACCCTGGATGCCTCCGGGATTCCGCTATGACTCCTGGCGTGTTCCTATGAATATTGCAATGGATTATACCTGGTACGGAAAAGATAAAGAATGGCAGGAAGACTATGCCAAACGATTTCAAAATTTCCTAAGATCGAAAGGATTAAATACATATAAAGATCAGTTTAATCTGGATGGTTCTACTCCAGAGTTTATTCTTCAGGCTGGTCCGGTCAAAAAACTCAGACATTCGATTGGATTAGTAGGAACTGCAGCAACAGCATCATTAGTAAATAAAGATAAAGCAAGTATAGATTTTGTTCATGCTGTTTGGAATGCCAAACTTGAACCTTATGAAGACGGTTACTTTGATCCATATTATGATGGATTAATGTATCTATTCAGCTTAATGCATCTTAGTGGAAACTACCAGATTATAACTCAAACGGTTAAGTAAATTTTACAATTAAAAATATAGAACAATACGCAACTATTATATAGATCTCATTTATAATTAATTCAATAAAACTATTCCTCCGTTACAAGGAATTTTAATTTCAAGTTCTTGATTTTTTTTAAGATTTATTGCTGCTAGTTTTCCATCTAATTGCTCATCGTCACTATAATATTTTAAGGCTGCTCCAGAAGCTAGCATGGACAGCTTTAGTTTTATTTTCAGGGTTTCTTTTTGGGCGTTTACTCCTGCTATATACCATTTGTTTCCTTTTCGGCGGGCAAGCACGACGTATTTGCCCGGATATCCGTCCAGCAACCGAATTTCATCCCAGGTAGTAGGAACTTCTTTCATGAAATTTATTGCCCAGGCCGGAGCATCATTTAAATTGTTTGGTGCCAATGCAAAATGCTGCACACCACTTTGAAAAAGAACGGCTGTTGCTAACGCAAATATATCAGAAGTCTTTCTTTTTGAACCCTTATTAGGAATATTATCACTATTATAAAATTTATTCAGGGCACTTCCGCCAAAATCCATGCTTCCTGCAGTATTGCGAATAAAAGGATGTATCGATGCATTGCTCGCTTCATTATCACAGCTTGCCTGTCCAAAATGCAGATTTTCACTCGCTAAAACAGCCTCACTTGCTGCATAATTTGGATACATACGCTCCCAGCCTCTCGGCAATGTACAGCCGTGAAAAATAACCATGATACCAAAATCATTCGCATCTGTCAGGATATCTTCGTATAATTTCATTGTGACTTGTTTGTCTCCGCCGAAAAAATCTACTTTAATTCCTTTTACGCCAATACTTTTCATCCACGCCATTTCCTGACGACGAATTGCTGCATTATCCATCATGCCTCTTGGTCCCTGTGGTGCATCGTTCCAATATCCATTTGAGTTATACCATAGATACAAACCCACGTTTTTTGTACGTCCGTATTCCGCCAATTCGGCAATTTTATCTTTTCCAATTTGCGTATCCCAAAGTGCATCAACCAGAATGGTTTCATATCCCAAAGCAGCACTAAAATCGATGTATTGTTTTTGCACGGGAAACGTTGTGTTGTTGTCCATTTTCATAATCCAGCTCCACGTGCCTTTTGTATATTGATATTCTTGTGAGGCTTTGTATTTTGGCTTAACCAAATCAAACGGAATCGTGGTTTCTACTATTGGATTCAGCGTTTCGCCAATTGTAATCGTTCGCCATGGAGTTTCGCCGGGAAGCGGAATTCCCGGAGTAGTTGTCCCGTTGCCATTGTTTTCTCCCGACATTGGAAAACCAATCGTGTACAATCCTTTTTCATGACCGATTAATCTGCTGCCACAGTAATTTCCGTCAACGCCTGTCTCCGATATTAAAACCCAGCCGTTATTATTTACTTTAAAAAGACACGGAAATGTATAGCCTTCGCCAATGCCGTTTTTGCCCATTACGTCATCTAATGTATACGATGTTTCATAACTTGGTGCAGTTCTGGCATATCCTGTCATAGGTTTACTTTGCGGACAAAGAAATGTCGTGGTTCCCTGAGGCAGAAGAAAACCTGAAGCTTCTTCCTGCACCACACAGGCGCGGGATTCTTTTTGCGGATGTATTTTATATTTGAAAGCGACATTATTATTGCTAACCCTGAAAATTACATCAATAGCAGGTTTGTTTTCTTTAGTGAAAGCAAATACAGCTTCGTTAGCTTCGTAATATACATTACTTTGCTTGATATTAGGCAATTGATACGTTTCATCAATTTTATTTTGATCCGGATTTTGTTTTAAAACTAATTCAGTTGAAAAGTCGCCCACATTTGTTTTTAAACCAAGTGGAGAATTTTCTAAGAACGTTTTTTCGTTGTATGAAATACTATACAAAGGCATTCCATTTGAAATCAAAACAGAAACTTTTAATTTCCCATCCGGACTCTTTACAACTGATTGTGCATTTAATTTAAAAAAACTAAACAGACATAAACATAAAACATATTTAAAATTCATAACACACTTTTGATTAATTACTTTATTTTTATTGGTAACAGAATTTGTAATTTATTGAATTGACACTTTAGTCATTTTTAAATCTTTAGCATCTGAACTCGTTCCGTAAAACACTTCATATTCACCAGAAGTGACATTCATTCCGATGCTTTTTGCATCATAAAATTCAAATGAAGATGGCGGTAAATCGATTGTTACATTTTGACTTTCGCCTGCCTTTAATTGAATTCGTTTAAAAGCTTTCAGTGTTTTCAAAGGACCGTCGATATCGTTTATTTTTCGAACATAAACCTGAACAATCTCTGTTCCTTCTCGTTTGCTTGTATTTTTTATCGAAAAATTCAATTGTGTATTTTCATTCGCTTTTATTTTTGTCTTACCCAGATTTGCTTTTCCAATTTCGAATTTAGAATAGCTTAAGCCAAAACCAAACGGAAACAAAACATTTGTCGTGTATCGGTAAGTGCGTCCTTTCATCGAATAATCTTCAAAATCACCTAAAATGTCTGAATTTTTATAAAAAGAAACCGGCAATTTTCCCGCAGGATTATAATCTCCAAAAAGAACATCGGCAACAGCCTGACCTCCGGATTCTCCTGGATACCAAGCTTGTAAAATGGCATCGCAGTTCGCTGTTTCCGGAGCCAGAGCAATTGCAGAGCCGGAACAGTTTACAAAAACTACTTTTTTACCCGCTGCTTTCAGTTCCTGCAAACATTTTCTCTGCACCGCAGGAAGTTCTATATTGGTTCGGTCACCGCCTTTAAAACCGGGATAAGAAACCGGCATTTCTTCGCCTTCCAGCAAAGTCGAAAGTCCGCCCACAAAAATCACCGTATCAATACCTTTTAATTTTTGAAGTAAAGCTGCAAAATTGATATCATATTCTTTTCCAAAATCAAATTCAAGATTGGCCTGCCAATTGTTGGATTGTGCATACAAAATTTCGATCTTATATTTTTTTCCTGCTTCAACCGCAAACGGAATTTTGCCCGGAAGCGTGCGCCAGTTGGTATATTTTGCTAAAGATTTGCCATCAATCAATAACTCAAAAGCTCCGGTAGCTCCGGTTTTAAAAACAAGTGTATCGGTTGTTTTAGCTACAAATTCTGTTTCATATTTTGCCGAAAATCCTTCTAATTTAACGCCAGATGCAAATTCATGCTGACCCGCAGTTGTCATCTTTATCGGATTTACAATTTGCTGTGCTGTAATGCTGTTTCCTTCTCTGTTTGGATTGTTCCAAAATGTGGCTTTCATTCCTTTTTTTCCTTCAAACGAAAGCTGGTCGAAATAACTTTGGTTTACTTTGTCCTCGACCAAATCGCAGGCTTTATCATAAACCATTTGATTTTCTGTAATTTTTGATTCAATACCGCTTTTAATCGTGATTGTTTTTACCGGAGTTCCGTTGTAATTTCCCCATAACATTGGTTCGTTATCTGCATTTGGACCAATTACTGCAACTTTGTTTATTGTTTTATTTAAAGGCAATATATTGTTTTTATTCTGTAAAAGCGTCATTGATTTTTGCGCCATTTCGAGCGCTAATTGCTGATGCTCTTTGCTATTCAATACAGAAGCCGGAATTTGAGCCCAGGGTACGATGGCATCATCATCCATTTCGCCCAAATCAAATCTTCCAATTAAAACGCGAAGCAGACTTTTATCAATATCGGCTTCTTTTATTAAATCTTTCTCAACCGCTTCGGGTAAATTTTTAAACGGATATTTCTCCCAGACACATTCCACATCGGTTCCTGCCAAAACTGCTTTTGATGCCGCATGCGTTGCATCTGAAGAAACTTTATGCGTGGTGTAAAAATCAGTAACGGCTCCGCAATCAGAAACTACAAGGTATTTATAGCCCCATTCATCGCGCAAAATACGCTGCAACAAACGTGTATTGCTACAGCAAGGTTCATCATCCAAACGCTGATACGCACACATAACCTGACGTACATCGGCATCTTGTACCAATGCTTTAAAGGCAGGCAAATAGGTTTCGTATAATTCTCGCGGGTTTATATTATTCAAATTCAGTTCGTGTCGACTCCATTCCGGTCCAGAATGCACGGCAAAATGTTTGGCACAGGCTAAAAGTTTTCGGTATTTGGCATCTGCAGGACCTTGTAATCCTTTCACAACTGAAATTCCCATTCGAGAAGTTAAATACGGATCTTCTCCATATGTTTCCTGGCCCCGTCCCCAACGTGGATCCCTGAAAATATTAACGTTTGGTGTCCAGACTGAAAGACTTAAAAATCGTTTGTTTTCATTACCGCCCTGAATCCATTGGTTGTATTTTGCACGGGCTTCATCAGAAACTGCATTAAAAACATTATAAACTAACTGATCGTCAAATGAAGCTGCCATACCTATAGGTTCAGGAAAAACAGTGACATTATCGTTATTTGCGTAACCGTGTAAGGCTTCGCTCCACCAATTGAATTTTTTAATGCCGAGTCTCGGTATCGGATCACTTTGGTCACACATTAATGCCGCTTTTTCTTCAAGAGTTAATCTTGAAATTAAATCTTCTGCGCGCTCTTTCGAGCCCAGGGACGCATCCTTAAAACGGTATTGCTGAGCGTTTATACTAAAAATAGAAACTAAACTTATGATAAACAGATAACTAATTTTCATGATTTTCTTAATTATGTGATGAATGTTTTGCGACGCTAAACCGATTAATTATTTTTTCAAAATCTAATCTTAAATATGGAAATAATCAAAATCAACAAAGCCTCCCACACTTTTTCGGCATAATTAAACAAGACTAAAAAGCACAACAAGAGTAAAAAAATGTTGCTAATTTTCATCTCCGTTTATTTTTAACCTTAAAATTCTGGATTGATGAAACTTGGGACTATTATTTCTATCGTTAGATTTTTTTTGATTGCTTTCTATCAATTGGTTAAAGCAGAAATCACAATTCTTTCCAAACAATACTATTTGCCAAAAAGTGCTAAAAAAAATAAAATAATTGCAATCGGTTGTGCTAAAAGTACAAAAATATAGGAATTAAAAAATAATTTTTTAATTCTAAATGTATGTTTTTTAAGAGGAAGCCTGAATGATAAACAAAATAATTTCGGAGAGACGATTTTACATAAAAAACTTCTAATATGAATAATTAACAGGTTCAGAATGAATGTATAAAAAGATTATTATATCTCTTTAGAAAACTCCCCTATAAGCACTTGTGTATATAAAAATGTAATTTCTTTGGCATCTTCTTCCTTAGCTGATTTAGATTCTTGATAATCAGTTCGATTTTCTGAGTGCACCAATAGGTAACTTTAACAATAGATAAAATTATTTATAACTGCTTATAATCTAACGAAGTACAAGAGTCACTTTTTCAATCTTTTCAAACCCATAAAAAACGTGGTAAAATCTGCAAATACTAGGATTCGCAGGTTTTTTGTTTTTAAGGCGGTTTTCAAACTTTATAAAAATTCTCAAAAGTTTTGTGGCAAAATCGTTAGGTCCGAATATGCAGCTCATTAATTAGGGAGTGAACCCTAAGATTCCCTCTTTAAAGTTTATCACACTATAATATACTGAACTTAAAACACAGTTTAGGGACTCTACTGCCCTATTTTACTTTAGAAAAGATCCAACATAAAACGTGACTTATTCCACACATATTGGATAGATATATTTAAGATTCCGACGATTGGTTTGTTGGAAAAAAAACAGTAAAACCAACTCCGGATCCTTTTACGGATTTAGCAACGATGGTTCCCAAATGTTTTTCGACAATTCTTTTGCAAAAAGCCATACCAATACTAATCTTATTAAACTGTTCTGACCTTTGCAGGATTTGAAATACCCGGGAAGAATCAGTAAGAAAACCTTCTCCATTATCCAGATAGGTTATTTTTACAAATTTTTCAAATTGATATTTATCTGCTGATTCTAAAAATACGTTTTTTCGCGTTTCTAAAATTGAGATCTCTATTTTCAATATTTCCTTTTGATTATCTCTGTTGTGTATCGAATTGCGAATTAATTCTATGAAAAAATGTGTCAGAAGGTACTGATCCGCATAGAAAATAGGGTTGCTCTCCTGATATGTTACCATTATCCCGGGATCATCTTCAATATTCAATTCTGCAATAGCTTCACGCAAAACTAAAGACAACTCAATTGGATGATATCTCAAATTCATATTCTCTAATTCTTCATATCTTTGCAAGGTTAGAAGCATTTCGCGCATTTGAGTAGTACATCTAATTATTCTGGTAAGTTTATCTGCAAGCGCTGCTGCATCCAGAGTATGTAACCTCGATAAGAGAAAATCACTTATAAATACAGCTTTCCGTAATGGTTCCTGGAGATCGTGAGTAATAATTTTGAATATTTCCTGTTGCTGCTCTTTTAAGGATTTAAGTTTTCGGAATTGCGATTCTAATTTGTGCTGATGTTCCATTAAAGCATCTTTCACTGCAATTAGTTCTGCATTTTCAGCCAGGGTTTCTTCAGCGACTCTTTTTGCTTCAATGAGCTCTTTTTCAAATCTATTCCGATTTGAAATTATCATTCCTCCACAATAAATTTCTACAGATTTTTCGAAACTTTTAACTTCGACATTTAATAGTACCGGAACAGAATCAGTTGGGCCTTTAAAGCTTAGGAAAATTTCCCGGGCTGAATTTTGCATCTTTATTAAAGGATAAAAATGCGTCTGAAAAAAAATCCTGCTTCCAACAGTCAATAAATCTTCAAATTGACTTCCGATTATAGTATTATCGTCAACGCCTAATTTGACACGCATTTCTGTATTCATTTTCAGTATACATCCATCATCCGAAAATGAAAATAGAAAGCATGGGACAGCATTATAAACATCTTCCCAAGGCGTATTTATATTTTTGTTTTTAATAAGTAGTTTGATTTAGGAATTTTTGAATCAATTCAATAGTTTCTTCCGGATGGCTCATGTGCGGACAGTGTCCTGTAGCGTTCATCTTTTCAAAAGTGCTTCCTTTTACCTTATCGTGAATGTAAAGACCTACTTCTTCTGGTGCAATAGCATCACCTGAACATTGTAGAATCAGACATGGCATTGTTAAGTTAGAAAGATCTTCTCTGTTGTCTGAAAAAAATGTGACTTTAGCAAAACGTCTTGTTATAACCGGATCCGTAGAACAGAAGCTTTCTACAAGCTCCTCAGTTAATTCTGCCCTCTCCTGATTTTTCATTACGACAGGTGCCAAAAAATTTGCCCAACCAATGAAATTATTATCCATTACTTCCAATAGTCCTTCAAGATCCTCATAAGAAAACCCTCCCGTATAATCTATATCATTGATGTATCTTGCTGACGGGCCAATAAAAACCATACAGGAAAAAATATCAGGATTTTCTACAGCTGCCAATAAGCCAATCATTGCACTGACACTGTGCCCAACAAAAATTATTTCTTCAGCTTTAAGTGCCTCACAAATTTCCAGAACATCCTGTGCGTAGCCATGTAGGCTGGAATATCGATCAATATTGTAAGCGCTAACGTCCGACTTTCCACATCCTACATAATCAAAAAGTACAATTTTATAATGGTCTTCAAAGGCAGGCGTTACAAATCTCCACATATTTTGATCACATCCAAATCCATGTGCAAACATTATTACCTGCTGACCATTTCCTTTTACAATGACATTATTTCTTTTTAGAATTTCCTGTGACATTTATTGTTTTTTTTTTAAGATTCTGGAAAAGTATAAACGCGAAATATCATCAATTCGAAGACAGCGTCTATTATGAATTAAAAACCTTATTCGATACTATTAATATTGTATAACTAAAGCTGTTAATTTTCTATTCGGCTAAAAATCGATTATGATTAAGATCTACTTTGTTTGTTTTATTTTTTTACTCTTATAAAAAAAGCACCTGCTAAATACAGATGCTTTTTTTATACATTTTTCAGAGATATTACAGCACAACTACGTTTACTGCGTTAGGCCCTTTTTTTCCTTCTGTTACTTCATAACGCACTTCATCGTTTTCACGAATACTTTCTGAAAGACCTGAAGCGTGAACAAAGATTTCACTTCCGCCATTTTTTGGTGTTATAAATCCAAAACCTTTTTCTTCGTTGAAGAATTTTACTGTACCTTCTTGCATATTAAATTATTTTATAAGGGATAAATCTATGAAATTTAATTCTGTACAACTAAAAAGAAACTATCTATTATTTCAGACATGGGAATTATGTAATACTTTGAAAAAATTATACAAACAATATGCTGACCCATTTCTTGTGAACAAATAGATAATAAGCGATCAACGAGAGTCAAACATAAATGTTAATTATACAGAAGTTTTAAAAATTCCTTAAGTCCAAATCGGGAAACCAGACTTTCATTTTTACGTAATTTAAAATGCATTTGCTGCACAGATGCGAAGTCAGGAGACATTCATCTGCTTGCATAAGAAGTCTAGGGGGCAGCGGGTTATTTTAGTTAATCATTTCTTAATCCCTTAAGAATGTCAATAGTATTAATATAAATTCGTCTTATCAATTCGCATGGAAATTATGTTTTAAAAATGACTAATTGCCCTGATATTCCAAAACAAATCTTAAGAACAACTTTTATATTAAAAATTTGATTTATACAGCACTTTTAAATATTGCGATTTTTCAGGGAATAGTCTTAGGTTTGATTATTTTAAAGTCTTCCTTATTCAATAGTAATTCAAATAAATATCTGGCATACTTACTATTTACACTTTCAATTATTTTACTGAATCATGTTTTTGAGATTGAAGACGCCTTTACTTCCTATCCTTTTCTACGGTTTATTGACCACATCGAATGGGTATTTCTAATTCCTGCTTTTATATTCCTATTTATTAAAAACAGGACTGATAATACTCGAAAAAGCAAACAAAAAAAATATTTGTGTTTTATTCCATTTGCCTATTCGGCTGTTCTTAATATTATACAAGATCTTGATCATGTTACAGGAATTTATACTATTCCTGAGTCAGGCATTGATCTAATCAATATACTTGGTCTGATCCATCTTATTTTAGCCGTTACATTCATCCCATTCCTTCTATTTTACTCTTATTTTATAATAAGACATTTAAAAGATTCACAGGAAAAAAAATGGATAATTACCTTATTAACAATTATTTCTTCATTGGTATTCGCTTTTCTTATTACCGCTCTGGCCGGCTTATTTCTTCAATATGACATTTCTTCTACTATGAGCGTCCTGGCTTTATCTGCAACATTCATAATTCACTGGACAGCCTATATAGGCATTTACAAATACAAACTTGCCAAAAACAAAGAAGCTATCTACAATTTTTTAAATGAAGATTTAACTATTTCGCATACCAATCTGCAAATTATAGAAAATAACAAGACAGAAGAATATAAGGAATCTATCACGGCAGATAATCTTTATTTTCAAAAACTGGAACTTCTTTGCAAAGAGCATCACATTTATACTGACAGTACATTAAACAGAGAAAAAGTCGCTGAAAAACTAGGTATAAGTCCCGGATATGTTTCACAAATTATAAATACGATAACAGGAGAAAATTTTGCCCATTACATCACTCAATATCGGGTTGAAGCTGTAAAGGAAATGATGTCAAATTCTGAATATGAAAACTATAATTTGTTGACGATGGGATTAGAATCTGGTTTTACTTCAAAAACGACTTTTTATAAAGCCTTTAAAAAAGTTACCGGTCAGACACCAAATGAATATAAAAATATCAGCAAATAAGTACCATTTTATACACTTTTAAGCTTTTGAAACCTCTTCTGATTTTTCTTATGTGACTTTTGCATTTAAATAATTCAAAACACTTTTTATGAAAAAAATTTTATTACTAGCTGTTGTTACAGTTTTAGGATTTGCAAATGTTAATGCCCAGGAAATTAAATTTGGTGCTAAGGGAGGTTTAAACTTTGCATCTGTCACCGGAGATAATACCAAAGGTATTGGTGCCGTAACATCCTTTAATTTTGGTATTTTATCAGAAATTCCCATTTCAGATAAATTTTCTTTTCAACCTGAATTAATGTATTCTGGTCAGGGGTATGATTTCAATGATAATACCATTGCCTTAAGTTATCTGAACGTTCCTTTAATCGGAAAATATTATGTAACGAAAGGATTGAGTGTTGAAGCCGGACCACAAATAGGTTTTTTACTTGCTGCCAAAAATGAGAAGACAGATGTAAAAGATTCGTTTAATACTGTTGATTTTGGTGTTAATTTTGGTTTGGGCTATAAACTTGAAAACGGACTTAATTTTGGTGCAAGATACAATCTGGGATTAACTGACATTAATAATATAGAGGGTTCTTCCAGTAAAAATAAAAACGGAGTATTTCAAATATCTGTTGGTTATTTCTTTTTCTAAAACTTAATAATTCTATAAAAACGTTTTACAAGCTGTATCATAAGTGTATTAACTCATCATTTTCTCGAAAATATAAAAATTTTGAATTAATCATTTTGCCCTTTCAATATCCTTAAATCATCCACAAAATGGTTCGGGAATTGTCCCGTTATGGCTACAGGAATAAATTAAAGCCTGAGAAATCTAGATTTCTCAGGCTTTTTGTACCTTAATCTATTCGGACTAAATTAGCAGCCGAAGTTAATCGTGAAAACTTATTATTTAATCTTGGGAACCTGAAAATTTTGTTTTAATATTTATTTTTGCTGACAACAAAATAATGAATTATTAGAAACTTCTTCATTATTTGTATTAAATATATTAATCCATACAAAACCATTCCTTTACTTTTTCAGCAATATTTTCTTCGCTTGCCAAATGTTCGAACTCATTGGTTCGCTGATTGTACTTATAAGCCGTCTGCCATTCTGTATCGTAAAAAGCAATGTTTTGTATGGCATCACATATAAATAATAAATCTTCATTTGACATAGTAGGATGCAGTGAAATCCGCACCCAGCCGGGTTTATTCCTTAGATCCGTCCGAAGTATTCCATTAGTAATTGCTTTGGATTCCTTCTCATCAATTTCGAAAAGTGAATGCGCATACGTACTGGCACATGACCATCCTCCTCTTACCTGAATTCCAAATCGGTCGTTCAGAAGCCGAACAATAAGATTATAATGAATATTTTCAATAACAAAAGAAACACAGCCAATTCTTTCGGCATTCAGATCGCCTAAAATATGAAGTCCCTTAATTTTTTTTAATTCAAAAAAACAAAGCTTAAGAAGTTCTTCTTCTCTTTTTTTCATATTTCCGATTCCCATTTGCGTTTTTAATTCCATACATAGAGCCGTACGCATTACCTGAAGAAAGCCTGGGGTTCCCCCATCTTCTATGACCTCTATAACATCACTGTAATGGTAGCCTCCCCAGGGATCGGTATATTTTACATTGCCGCCGCCCGGATTATCCGGAAAATTTGATTTGTATAATTGCTCATTAAAAACCAAAATACCGC
>Ga0247741_1000257_pt1 | contig 32936 bp, 32 predicted proteins | sample UWRJL213509R2_FD_180945 | JGI IMG/M metagenome (GOLD analysis project Ga0247741, IMG submission 180945) | Plant litter microbial communities from Arlington Agricultural Research Station in Wisconsin, United States - UWRJ-L213-509R-2 | ecosystem: Environmental > Terrestrial > Plant litter >... | reverse complement strand
AACAGAAAATTTATAACTCATTACTGACGTGTACTCTTCACCGGGCCGCAATATGGTATTTGGAAACTGTGGCTGATTGGGCGAATCAGGAAAATGTTGCGGTTCAAAACAAAACCCGCTGCGGTGAGTATAGTTCCAACCTTTACCTGTTAATGAACCGTTTAAATAATTTCCACTATAAAACTGAACCCCTGGTTCTTGCGTAAAAACTTCCAGCACGCGCCCTGAAACCGCTTCATAAGCGCGAGCTGCTAAACTAAATTCTTTGGCATGAGTTTTATTGAGTACGAAATTATGGTCATAACCAATACCATTCTTTAATTGTTCATGATCATCGTTAATTTTTGAACCAATCAAACGCGGCGAACGAAAATCAAAAGGAGTATTTTCTACGAAAGGTAAGTCACCCGTTGGAATTGCTGTGGAATCAATTGCGGTAAAGCGATCAGCGGCAATAATAATTTCATGATTGAGGATATCGCCTTTTCCGGCCAAATTGAAATAAGCATGTTGGGTTAAGTTAACAGGAGTGGCTTTATCGGTAACCGCATGGTATTTCACTAAAATTTCATTTTCATTAGTGAGTTCATAAATAACAGCAACCTGTAAATTTCCGGGATAACCCTGATCGCCATCCACACTTAAATACTTCAGTGTTAGGCCGACTGAATCTTCCGTTTCAAAAGTATTCGCAACCCAAACTACTTTATCAAAACCGACAACCCCGCCATGCAAATGATTAGTATCATTATTAGTATCCAATTGAAAGGTTTTGCCATCAAGGGTAAATTTTCCTTTAGCAATACGATTACCAAAACGGCCTATAAGTGCGCCAAAATAGGGGGAATCTTTATAGTAGGGTTCGATATTATCGAAGCCGAGCGTAATATCCGCAACCACACCGTTTTTATCGGGAGCGTGAATTTCAGTGATAATTCCACCAAAATTTGTAATTTTAATAATAAGACCATTTGCATTTGTCAGTGTGAATAAATCTACCGGTGCACCAGCAGGAGATTGACCAAAACTTGTCTGGTTGATACTTAATTTCGCGTTACTATTTTGCGCCATAATAATTTCTCTAATGTCCAATATAGGTAAATAAATCTCCACCGATAATTCGATATACAGGTTCATATTCGAATGAGTCAGGTTAAATAAAGCCGGGCGTATTAATTTGAACCATCATGCAACAAACTCTTCTACAAACAATATAAGTTTGACATCAGAATTTATAAAAAATAATCGTTTTCAATCGCGTGAACCAGAAGCACATCTATGCCAGCCATACCAGCAGCTGCAGCAGCTTGCAGTCCTAATTTGGAGTCTTCAAACACAACACATTTATTAGCAGGAATATTAAGTAGCTCTGCGCAACGTAAAAAAGTGTCCGGCGCCGGTTTTGGGTTATTAACTTGATCTGCACCTACTACTGCATCTATGTAAATATCCAGGCCACACAATTTCAAAATAGTTTCGGCTTCCTGTGTGTATGCGCCTGTGCCAATCGCCATAGGTTTTACACCGTGATACTTTTTTGCAACTTCGATAAGCGCAGTTGGCTTCACAAATTTGTGCATAGCTTTGTGCACCAAATTTTCCTTAAAGTCATTCATTTCATCCAATGTCGCCGTTGCTTTAAGGTTAAAATTTTTCAATAAAATTTCAATCGTGCCTTTAGTAGGAACACCCGCCAGTGACCGCATAAGTGTGCGGTCAAGTGGAATTCCATATTTTTTTAAAGTCTCACTCCAGCCGTATTCGTGTAATTGGCCGCTATCGACGAGTGTCCCGTCCATATCAAAAATTAAAGCATCGTATTTATCGTACATGGGCTTCTCTAAATATTTCATTGAACATTAAATAAAAAGTGTGTGGTAAAAAATGGTGCAATGTGACAATTAAATTACATCGCGAAGTTTTTTCTTAAAAAAGTTAAGAAAAGTAAAAATTTGAGTTAAATTCAAGTCGTCAAACTCAACACAAGTTTAAAATTTATTCAATATGGACTAGAAGTTTTAAGCAACCTGAACCAACTATGAATAAGAATCTAAGTGAGGTGTTGATCACAATTAATCATGTGGGTAGACTCCAAAAACCGCTTAAGCCAAACGACAATCAAATTGTTTAGGCTTTGCACAATAAAATCTAAAAATAACTCTAATTAAAGGATGCCCCTATGGCCAGTATCTCTTCTGCCAATCCTAACCACTTATCTGTGGATTTACCAAGCCCGGCCGCTGGCCTTCACCTATGGCTTGCTGGAAGTTTAATCAGTTTCACAGCAGTGTACATTTCCCTCAGTGCCTGGTTGAACTGGTACGCGCTTCACCTGTTATTCGGGTTGCGCGCGGATCAGGTGTCGCTATTCACATTCATTGCAGGAGCATCGTCAGGGTTTTTGGGTATGTTTATGGCCCGGACACTGGTGCGACTCCCGCTACACATTTTTCGCAGCTATTTTAATGCTCGATAGAAATCAGCCGCTATACTTTACCTGAGTTGTAACTTGAGGTTCTTACCTTATGTTATTTACTGAGGTTTATTTTAAGCGACAAAAAAATGATTTTCTTTTGATTTGCATTTAAAAGCAGTTTCCCGTTTTTATAATGTTAAAAATGAGGTGGGACTATGAAAAATGTAAGAGATATTTTGGGGTCTAAATTGGATCCCGAGACTTATAGTGTTTCGCCCAGCGCCATGGTTTGGGATGCCATAAAATTAATGTCTGAAAAAAGTGTGGGTGCATTACTCGTTACCGAAGCGAATAAATTAGTTGGCATCATTAGTGAGCGCGACTATATGCGCAAAGTTGCACTCTTGGGGCGCTCATCCAAATCTACCGAAGTCAAAGATATAATGACGGCGAATCCGATCACGGTAACGCCCGAAGAAACAATGGATGCGTGCATGGCGTTAATGACCGAAAAACGCATTCGTCATTTGCCGGTTGTTTCACACGAAAAATTATTTGGAATGTTATCAATTCGTGATTTGCTTGAAAGCACAATGGAGGAGCAAAAGCATTTGATTCAACAATTAGAACAATATATTCGCGGCGAGACTTATTAAATTTTGACGATTTATTATCCAGCAAATTCAAACATTTTTTAAAATAAATTTTCCCCATCAACGCTAAAATCCCATTTCATTTTTTTCTTTTCCATATAAGAAAGACTGTGTATAAATCAGTTGACTCTACAAGGCTGTCATTTTATTTATCAAGTATTAAAAAATGAATAACTGATTTGCCCAATTTCCCTAAAATACTTTGGCACAGCACCTGTGTGCCTTATAATGCAACAACCAAAAATTCTGTTTTACGCGTATATGACTTCTCTTCAATTATCCAGCGAACTGCGCAGGTTCATCTACACAATTGGGTCAATACCAGAGCTTGAGGCGATTGTGTTATTGCAGCAATCGCCAGATCAAGTGTGGGATGAGAATTCAATTGCGCAGCGTCTTTATGTCAGTAATCAAGAAGCGGAAGTAATGCTGCAAAAAATAGTCGCGTCTGGAATTTGTCGTCACCTTTATGAGCCTGTCCCAGGTTTTATATATGCTCCAGTATCTGCTGAGTTGAGTGACTTAATTAATCAATTGGCAATTTATTATCCTCGCCATCTTATTGAGGTGACCAATATGATTCATTCGAAAGCCAATTCAAATTCACGAGTACAGCAATTCGCTGACGCATTTAAATTTTTCAAGGATAAATAATGGCAGCCGTTATTTATGCGCTGTGTGCGCTCACATCAATGCTCTGTGCTGTGCTGCTGCTGCGCAGCTATTTAAAAAGTAAATACCGGTTGTTGTATTGGGCGGGTTTATGTTTTGTGGGGCTCACACTTAATAATATGTTGTTGGTTGCGGATAAACTTATATTTCCTGATTGGGATCTTTTTCCGTTGCGCGTCACGGTGGGATTCCTTGCGCTTTGTTTCTTTATGTATGGGTTAATATTCGATGAATAGCGATAGCACAATGACTGAGATGCTGATTGGCGCAACGGCTGCCTTCTACTTAATTATCGGATTGTTCTTTATCCGCTTTTGGCGATCAACTCACGACCGATTCTTTCTATTTTTTGCGCTATGTTTTCTTTTTGAAGCTGCTAATCGAATTATGCTCGGTCTCTTTTTTGATTTTAGAGAGGCGTCCCCGCTTTATTACATTGTCAGGTTACTTTCCTATAGCTTTATTATTATCGCCATAGTGGACAAGAACCGCCGCTCAAAAATAGGAAAATAATTTTAGTTATTATCAAGTTTCTACAAAAATCGCTATAGTGCTTGTGACTTAATTGCCGCTCAACCAGTAAAGCTGCAATAGTATTTTTTATCGTAGAGACAAAGATGCAAAATCGATTTGAGCAAGATATTAAAGCTATTCAGGCCATCGAAGCTATCCCTACCATTCTTGATGCCGTTGCGGCAATCACCGGGCTTGGTTTCGTTTGCGTTGCGCGCGTTACCGAAGATTCCTGGATGACCTGTGCCGTTTTGGACCGACTAAATTTTGGTTTAAAACCGGGTGATCCTTTAGATGTCACCACAACCTTGTGCGAAAAAGTTAGAAATACCAAAACGGCTATTGTTATTAATCATGTATCCGAAGATCCCATCTACTGTGATCATCACACGCCTAAAATGTATGGTTTTCAAAGCTACATATCGATTCCTATCATTAGAAAAGACGGCGCTTATTTTGGGACACTTTGCGGTTTAGATCCGGGTCCGGCAAATCTTTCAAGCACAGCAGTCGTTGCCAGCATGACAATGTTCGCAGAATTAATTTCTATTCAGTTATCGACAGAAAGCCAACTCGTACAAGTGAATCAGGATTTGCTGAGTGAACGAGAAACAGCGGAATTGCGCGAACAATTTATTGCGGTGTTAGGTCACGATGTTCGCAATCCGCTGAGCGCTATTTTAACAGCGACTCAAATTTTACTAGGAATGAAAGAGGTTCCGGCTCGCGCGTCCAGTCTGGTTCATATGATTCAGGGAAGTGCGCAACGTATATCAGGATTGGTTGATGACGTTGTTGATTTTACCAAGGGCAAAATGGGTGGCGGTATTGGGATTGAATTATCTCAGGAAGAAGCCATTAGCAAGTCGCTTGAACATGTTGTCTACGAATTATCGAGCAAATACTCCCAGCGACAAATCATTGCAACTATTGATCCGCAGATTTCATTATTGTGTGATGCAGGCAGGATCGGTCAGTTGTTATCGAATCTGTTAAAAAATGCGCTTGTTCACGGCAACTCTATTGAGCCGGTATATGTTCAAGCAAATTTGCAACACGGTTTGTTCTCCCTGTCCGTAACCAATGGCGGCAATCCTATTCCTCCGGATACCATTAAACAATTGTTCAAACCGTTTTGGCGGGGCGCATTGAGTAAGTCAAAAGAAGGTCTCGGCTTGGGTTTATTTATTGTTGCAGAAATTGCGCGTTCTCACGGTGGAGATATTCGCGTTATTTCCTGCGATAAATCAACATCATTTATTTTTACCATGAAAACTGCAGATTTTGTTGATCGTCGCCAGGCACAAACACATTCCGTAGGTTTTGCTGAGCGTCGTCAGTCGGCGTAAATGTAAATTCTATTCTTATTAAAATAATTTTTCTTTGGCACAATTAGCGCCGTAAACACTTTATTTACACAATAAAAAACCGGCGCAGCGGCCGGTTTTTCTGAAAATTTATTAAAACACTAAATAATTTTTTCGTAACGCATTTTTCTAACAAAAAGTACAATTAATCCGAGCGCAAGCAATAAATAAGTTTTAGGCTCAGGAACATCCACTTTAGTTACTGACCAATTACTGGGCGAGCTGTCACCGCCATACAAAAAACCAATAGTGTTTGCATAGGCCCACGAGTAGTAAGGCCTCTCAATATAAATGTCATCGTCATATCTGTATTTTTCACAGTTACAAGTTCCGGCACCGTAGCTGGATTCAAATAGCCATGACGTTTTGGAGGGCAGCGTGTATTCGTTGAAGTAAATAGTCTCGCCATTTTCGTCAAGCTCAAGGTCTCTAACACCCGGCGTTGATTTGGTAATTTGTAGCAAAAAATTCCAGGCCGTGGGAATTCCATCTGTACCCAACGTCAGGCTACCGTTAGTTATTGGAGCACCTTCATTTAAAATGGGCCATTCAGAAACACTCGCTAGTCCTGAGCCACTTAAAGTTTGCGGCGAAGTCGTATCCAGAACATTATCAAAAAGCACGCTAAAAGACGGATAAGGTGGTTCATCTGAACCTATGTCATCGTAAGGTTCGCCGCCAAGATAACCTTGGATAAAATGCAGTGGGTCACTGTTATAGGTGAGTTGTAAATAGGCAGAGGCTGTATTGGTAAATACTAATGCGCTGGAAAATAACGCAAAAGTAACTATGCGTTGAGCGAGTTTCATAATTATGTCCTTAAGTTGGTTGCCTTATCGAAGGGCAAAAAAAGTTAACCAGTAACTAGTAGACGCGAGCCAACAACAAAAAATTAACCAATAGAGTTTCACGAATCGCTTTATGAATGTCTATAGCCAATGACCTATAGTCAAAAATATTGGCGCATAAAGATCAATTAAAATTTATGTGACATTTATTATGTAGATTTGGCTGTAATTAATAACAGGTAATAACAAATTATTCAGGATGATTCAGGGTTTGATGCCCACAAAAAAGCCGACACTTGGTCGGCTTTTTTAAAGTGCTACAACCTGAGATGCGGTATGTAACCACCTGGTAGAATATTAAAAAACGACAGGACAATAATAATAAGTAAAATAATAAATAAAATTCGAACGATTTGTGCAACAGGTGCTGGTAACGGAAGCAAAGAAACCAACCACCAGATAAGCCCAAATACCACGAGATAAACTATAAGATTGATGAGTACTTCCATCTTTCTTCTCCTTTTATAAAGTTATTAATAATTAACTGAACAATAAACGTAGTTGAACAGACAAGTAGGTAATAATAGTAATGATGTGGCTTTAAGAGCGCCGTGCGCTAGCGTACAAAGGCATCAAATACAACAAGCAATGTAGACTGTGCCAACTAAAAATTGCCTAAGCGCGTAAGGCTCAATATGAAACCTGATTCGTCGAAAAATCCGCATCGCTTTATTATTTTTTCTGTATTTTTTACTGCCCGCGCCTATTACCCGATTTTGGCGATTTTATTTCTGGATCTTGGTTTAAGTCTGGATCAGTTCGTCATGTTGAACCTGATTTGGGCTGCTACGATTTTCTTATTCGAAGTTCCATCAGGCGCATTAGCAGATACGATTGGGCGACGAAAATTATTAATTGCCGCTTCAGTATTAATGATTATAGAAATGACGTGTCTATTATTCGCGCCGCGTGATGGTGGCGTTTTACTTTTGGTTCTTTGTACTATCAACAGAATATGTTCTGGTCTTTCTGAGGCCTGCGCGAGCGGTGCAGACGAAGCCATTGCCTATGACTCATTGCCACAAGAAAATCGCTCCGCAGCATGGGACAGTTTATTAGCAACTGCAATGCGTTGGCGCTCCGCCGGTTTCGTTATTGCGATGATTATCGGTGGTTTACTTTACGACCCAAAAATAATTAATGTTGTAATGCCTGAAAATTTTCAACTCACTGCAGACATTGTGCATCGCTTACCGGTTGCACTGGTGTTGCTTCAAGCATTCGTATGCTTACTATTTACATTGCGAATGGTAGAACCAATTCCACATGCAACTCACGCTCAAAATAAAGAAACTGAAAAATTAAAATCTACCGTTGGCGATACTATTCACCTTACGCTAAAAACGATGCACTGGGTTCTAACGAATCGTAATTTATTAGTCGTTATTTTAATCGGCGTTGCGATTGATTCAATCACGCGTAACTTCGCAACTATCAACAGCAGTTATTTCCGCGATATCGCATTACCAGAATGGACCTACGGATTCATAGGCGCAGGCATGGGTCTACTCGCCTGGTTTGTGCCAGCCATTGCCGAACGATTAAATAATCGTTTCAGCATGCTAGCTAATTTAGGTTTTGTTGCGGTTACTGTACTAATAGGGTTAATTCTAATTGTACCCATGTGGCCAATTTACGGCGTATTACCCGCAATATTTTTAATGACCATGATGGGTTTCCTCAGCTTTACAATCAGCCGCGTATTACATCAAGAAGCAGACTCATCACAACGTGCAACCGTGTTATCTGTAAAAGGTCTTATTTTTAATTTCGGTTACGGAGCTTTTAGTTTGTGCTTTTCGGGTTTGCTTGCGTACGCATCGAAAGAATCAAAAGAGACTGCACTTCAACATGTGCTTATGTGGCAGGTTCCTTATTTCGCGATATTGATTGCTGTATTGTTTGTATGGGCGAATTTTTATTTGAAGCGTAAAAACTAAGATTCAGTTATTTCGATTGTTAATAAAAAATCTGTGTTCGGTAACTTGAGTGCGGATTTCTATGCTGAAAAAATTTTTGTAACAACTTTTGTTGGGTTAGGATGTGGCTTATAGTTATGAAAACGTTATATTAGTAGGTCATGGAAGATGATCACCTAGACAATTAAATTTATATGAGTCTAGTTTAGAGCTTTATACGGGAAGTCCGATAATTTAAAGAGGCATGAAATGGATAGGATTATTAAGCGATTCTCAATATCTGGGCTGTACGGAGAAAGAGATGTTGATATCAACTTTCAAAATAATATAAAAATAATTGTTGCTGAAAACGGCTATGGGAAGACTACGGTTCTAAATGCTTTGTACGCATTATTGTCCGGCGACGTTTTGAGATTAAGAAAAATTGAATTCAACTCAATTCAAATTGAATTTAGTGATAACTCAAAATTTACTTTGAAAAGTTCTGACATTAAGCTGACTGCAGAGATTTTTAAAGATAATCCTTTATTCGATCATTTGACACGCCGAGTTGGAGAGCCAGCGACTTTAGAATTATTTGAATCATTCACGGTATATCCAAAAAAATTCAAGGATAGTAAGTTAATTAAAAGTATTAGCAAATCAGCAGATGTTTCTACATATCACCTAGCCTCAATGATAGAGACTTTGCATTCAGAGGATCAATTTAAAGTAAAAAGAAAAGCGCATGAAATTTTATCAAGTATAAAATCAAAATTTCCTTATAACATTGTTTATTTGCCCACGTACAGAAGAGTCGAGCAGGATTTCAAAGATCTTGGTTTAGATGAAGAGGTAAACTCATTTCATGATCATTCGGTGAATTTTGGAATGCGTGACGTAGACGAAAGATTTAAGGAGATCACGAGCGAAATTAGCAAATCATCAGTTGATTGGTTTTCAAAGGTAAATGGCCAAATGCTAAGCCAGCTTGTTCACGGCTTTCACGTTGACGATACAACTAAAGAAAGTATCGATAATCTTGAGGCAATAAAAATCGTTCTAGATAGAATAGGCACGAACATTGAGGAAAGTTCCAAGCAAGAAATTATGCGATTGGTCGAATCCAAGGAAATCTTTTCCAATCACGACCCTCTCGTATATTTCATATCTAACTTAGTCAAAGTTTATGAGCAACAACAAAGCAACGATAAAGCTATTCAGGACTTTAGCGAGGTTTGTAACAGATATCTTGTGGATAAACGAATAAATTACAATGAAAGTAAGGTTTCCATAGATATAGTTAGAAGGAAAAATGGACGTCAAGTGGATATACAAAAGTTGTCATCAGGAGAAAAGCAAATAATATCCTTATTTGCACGCTTGTATTTAAAGAGAGAAAATAGATTAGCTATTTTTTTTGATGAACCTGAATTATCGTTGTCGATAGAATGGCAAAGAACCTTGCTTCCTGACATCATAAATTCTGGCAAATGCGCGTTTTTATTTACAACGACCCACTCCCCGTTCATTTTTGAAAATGATTTGGTAAATAATGCAGTTGGGTTGGGCGAGTATATAAAGGAATTATAATGAACAGAGTGGAATTATTGAAAACTTATGGGCAATCCTGCTCAGTTCAGTTTGTTGAATTTACTAGAATTCATTCAAAAGCGGAGAAGTTGCTAATTTGCATTTTCGAAGGTCAAGATGAGAAATACTACTCGTTAAGATTGGACTCAGCTATAGGTTCTGAAAAATGGAGAGGTGTAGTAGCCTACGGACGCAAAAACGTTATAGAGCTAGAACTGTTGCTAAGGAATCATCCGATATATTCTACCGGAAGATTCTGCTGCTTCATAGATCATGATTTTCATGATAATTTTTTGAATCCAAATCCTGATAGAATTTACATAACGCCTTGCTATTCTATAGAAAACTTATATGTGTCAAGACAAAGTTTTGTGAAGATACTTTCTGCTGAGTTTGGTATTACAGAATTCAATGAATTTTCTAATGATTATTTTAATGTTTTAAAAATATTTGATGAAAGAATGATTGAGTTTAATTCAGCAATCTATACATTTAATTGTTGGGTTAAAGCTCATAGAATTATGGAAGAGCAGGATGCCACTGTAAGAAAGCTGAACATTAAAAATGTTAAATTTAATTCGTTAGTTGAGATTTTCATAGACAAAGTAGTAATTAAATACGACTTAACCAATCCATCCAGTATCTTTAAAGATTTCAAAAATTTAGATATATGTGAAAATGCGATTTATCGTGCAGCGAAGTCGTTTGACGAAAGAAAATATTCAATGCAGTTTAGAGGAAAACAACAAATTGAGTTTTTTAAAACATTTTTAATGAAATTAAAGGAGGATAGAACATCTAGAAATCCTATTTTTTTTGGTTATCGAGGAAACGTTTTTTTAACTTTATCTGCAAATTGTATCTCCGAAATATCTCAGTACGCAGACACTCCAGATTGCTTGACAACATTTCTATCCCTTACCAGAAATAGATTGGCCGCATAGTTCTTCAATGTATTTTTTTATTTTTTGATGTTCGATGCTCGGTTTCATTTTTTTGCAAAAGATACGACGATCTTAGTTTCCTGCTCATTAAGTTTAGGCTTTAAAAACATACAGACCCGTGTAGAGCAATAAAGTTGTTAAATGGCCCCTTTTACAATTTTTTCACGGTGTATGATAACTACTTTTTTGATTTAGTTGCGGTTACTGTTTACTTATGGAGAAAGTATGAAGATTGATCTTGTTTATGATGGACAAATATTAAAGTGGTCAGAAAAAGGTTTCGCCTTTAAAGCGACATCTGGAATGCCGGGTCATCAAATGCCAGGCGAACAATGTACGCCGGATGCTGGACCTGTTCCTGATGGTTTATACAAGGTGTTTATTGTCGATCATGGAGCAGCGAAAGATGATGGTCGCGGAATTTGTGCTTTAGATCCTTCGTGGGGCATACAAGAAATTCCCCGAGGTGCTAAAGCTGGTGTTTGTGAAACTTATTGGGCTAACTGGGGAAAAAATAGGGCGCGCATGGAGCCTGCAGATAATGAGACAAAAAAGTCGTGCTCGCCTGCGACACGTGGTGGTTTTTATTTGCATGACTCAACTAAAGGTTTCAGTCATGGTTGTATTGAGGTCGATACCAAAATTTTCAAACATTTGCGCGACTACCACTCTTCGACCAAAAAACAATATGTGATTCTCAAAGTAAAATATCTACCCGGGAGAGCAACAAATGGCGGTACTAAGATTTAGTATTTTAACTGCATTATTTTTATGCTCATGTGCACATTCCCAGCAGCTAAAAAATGTTGAAGTGAAAAGCAATGTTGAAGGCTGTTTTTCTTTTAAAGCATTGAGCTTTGATATGAATAAAGAGCCGCTGCTTTTGGTGGCAGAGATAAAATCAGCAGCGGCAAATAGTGATTGCCCATGTAAGTCAGCAGTTATGCAATACACGGCTTTGCAAAACAGGGGTGGCGAAGTTTCCAATTTATTGTCTGGGCAGTTCTCGGTTTTAGGCAAAGAAAAAATTACTTTGCCAATCGCTGTTCAAAGGGAATTGGTCTTTAAAGATAGTCCGATCCAATTATCTTTATCGTGCTATTAATTAATTTTTGAATCAAAAATTAATTAAATGGCGAGTCGTCATCCTCGCTTGCGAGATCCAGTTCTAAATTTGCTAGTAACGAAGAGCTGGATCTCCGCTCTGCGAGGATGACGATTCCCCGCTAAAATTTATTATGTCAGTTAAAAATATATCGTAAAAAATCATTGATTTTTAAACAACGAATAAAAAAGCCGCATCTATTTAGGATGCGGCTTTTTTATTTAAAAATTTTATTCGCGCTAATCGCGCAAACAAATTAAAACTACGAACGTCTTCTACGAAGAACCAATGCTAAACTGCCAATAAGTAGAAGTGCAATTGAGCCCGGCTCAGGTACTTCGGTTGATACAATTTTGAGCGAGTCCAGCGAGAATACTGCCGCATCGCTATTGAAATAAGTATTTCCATTCGCGTCTATTCCACTTACAGATCTGTTCAATGCGCCGAAAGACCAGCCTAGAATGCTAGCGTCACTAGTATTTATGTTTAGGTTGTTTAGTGAAAGATCGGTCAGCCAATCAAAACCATTCAACGTTAAGGTAATTTGCTGGTTATCGACCGAGCCCGGTAGCGTGCTCGGAGTGGAGTTTAGAATTTGAAAAAAATCTTCATTTTCACCGAACCAATTTACATGTGATCCGTTGTAAGCCTCAACAAAATCCCATCCGCCAGTATCTCCGGCAGTTCCGTCACCGATCATTCCCGCTGATGCAATTGCGTGATATTTCGCAACATTCTCCGTAGACAACTCTGAGTATGTTGCCTTTGACAAATCTATTTCTAATTTTCCGCTTACCAAATCACCAAGTGACTTGCCGTAGCCATCGCCGTTTAAGAAAGTAACGTGCCCGGTATATTCCAGTGAAATAACGTTTGCATTGGCGAACATGGGTAAGCATGCGAAAGCCAAGGCCAGTAAAGCTGAGCGTTTAATCATGATATTTAGTCCATTTAAAAAATTATTAGAACAACCATGTTGGCTGCGGCGTGGATGATACTAAAAGGAATTTGTGGCGCCTAATAACTTTTAGTGAAAGCGATGGATTTGATAATCGAGCTGCAATAAAAAAAGCCGCACACTGTTTCCAGCATGCGGCTTTTTATTAAAAAATAACTAAATTAAACGCGCGAAGCCAAACTTGTTTTTGCACGCTCAACAGCAGCTTTCACCTGATTCGGTGCTGTTCCGCCGATGTGATTGCGCGCAGCCACTGAACCTTCCAGCGTTAACACCGCAAACACATCTTGCTCGATTACATCAGAAAATTGCTTTAGCTCAGCCAAAGTCATTTCTGATAAATCTTTTTCAGTTTGTACACCATAGCCAACTGACTTGCCGACAATCTCATGCGCATCGCGGAAAGGTACACCGCGACGCACAAGGTAATCCGCTAAATCGGTTGCGGTAGAAAAACCGCGTTTTGCAGCTTCGTACATTTTTTCTTTGCGCGGCAAAATCGCTGGCACCATGTCAGCAAATGCGCGCAGGCAATCTTTTACGGTATCAATCGCATCGAAGACAGGTTCTTTGTCTTCCTGATTGTCTTTGTTGTAGGCCAAAGGCTGTGACTTCATCAAGGTTAATAGCGCAGTGAGGTGACCGTACACGCGGCCAGTTTTTCCGCGTACTAATTCTGGAACGTCTGGATTTTTCTTTTGCGGCATGATGGATGAGCCGGTGCAGAAACGATCCGGCAAATCGACAAAGCTGAATTGCGACGATGTCCAGAGCACCAACTCTTCGCTGAAGCGAGACATGTGCATCATTAGAATCGCGGCGAATGAACTGAATTCGATGGCGAAATCGCGATCGCTTACAGAATCCAAAGAGTTTTCAGTCGGTGCATCAAAACCTAAAAGTTGCGCAGTGTAAGCGCGATCAATCGGGTAGGTTGTTCCCGCCAAAGCGGCAGCACCGAGCGGTAAAAAATTCATGCGCTTGCGGCAATCAAGCAGCCGCGAATAATCGCGCTGCAACATTTCAAACCAGGCTAATAAATGGTGACCAAAAGTGACTGGCTGCGCAGTTTGCAAATGAGTGAAGCCGGGCATTATGGTACTTGCCTCGCGCTCGGCTACACTTAACAGGCCTTGTTGTAAGCGCGTTAGTTCTTTAGCGATTGCATCGATTTCGTCACGCAAGTAGAGGCGTATATCGGTTGCGACTTGATCGTTGCGCGAGCGTCCGGTATGAAGTTTCTTTCCGGTGATGCCGATGCGTTGTGTCAACACCGCTTCGATATTCATGTGAACATCTTCAAGGCTTACGGACCAAGTGAATTTACCGGCAACAATTTCAGCGCGAATTTCTTCAAGGCCAGTAATAATTTGGTCGCGCTCGGCTTCAGTTAGCACACCGACTTTCGCCAACATAGTGGCGTGAGCGATTGATCCGTTAATGTCATGGTGATAAAGACGATAATCAAAACCAACGGATGCAGTGAAGCGCTCAACAAAGGCGTCAGTCGCTTCGGTGAAGCGGCCACCCCAGGGTTTGATGGGCTGATCGTTTTGGCTCATGGGCGAAATCTCAAACAGAAATTAGTAGACGGAAATATCAAGAAAACTGAAAGATTAAAAAGGCGGGCATTATAGCGCTAGCGAGGTGTTGGAAATCTACTTTCCACGCTTTAGCGTTGTAATTTCACACACTCGCTACCTAATTCATGGGCATCGGAGCCGGGTAACAGTGACCACAACTAAGAATAAACGGACAAATGGTGATTTTTTGCCAAACCTTTGCAATGCCCAGTCGGTATTGTTTCTGGTATTGGCGGCCGAGCTTATGGCCATTCTGCTTACACTCAACGCATCGCTACTGCCACTATTCAGTTGGGATTTGCTCGCCCTCTATTCGTTTCAAGTTCAATGGATCGGCCTGATCAGCGCTTACGTTATTTGCAGTATTCGTCCTTGGTTGCGCGCCTGGACTCCCATGCAAGCAGGCATGATGGCCTATGGTGCGGTCTTATTAACGACGCTAATTATTTCTAGCCTGGGTCAGTTTTTATTGCAGGCTTTCAGCAGCGGTTGGTTTTCGGGTTCGGCCAGCTTTACGTTTAACGGTTGGCAACTCATTAATAATATGCTGACCTCGGCGATCTTGTCAGGCATAGCACTGCGATATTTGTATCTTCAACAGCAGCTTCGTAACCAACAGCAAGCAGAGTTGCAGGCGCGCATTCAAGCGTTGCAATCGCGAATTCGCCCGCACTTTTTATTTAATAGTATGAACAGTATCGCCAGCTTGATCGGTTCTGATCCAGACATGGCCGAGCGTGTGATTGAGGATTTAGCAGAACTGTTTCGTGCAAGCTTGGCAGAGCCTGCGCTCATTCCTTTTGAGCAAGAATTGTCGCTCTGTCGTCACTATCTTGAAATCGAACAATTGCGTTTAGGAAAGCGACTGACAGTGGATTGGCAAATCGGGACTCTGACCCAAGATCTTAAAATTCCTAGCCTCATGCTGCAGCCGTTAGTAGAGAATGCCATCTTCCACGGCATAGAACCTATGCCGAAAGGAGGGACAGTCTCCATTAAAATATCGCAGGCGAAAAACCAGTTAATGATCGCCATCGTCAATCCATATCCCCTTGTTAAAAAGGCTGTGCCACAAGCGCAAACGGCATCACAAGATCGTCATAACCGCATGGCGCTCGATAATATTCGCCACCGTTTGCAAGTACACTATGGCAATAAAGCCCGACTGTCTTCCAGTGCAGAACACGGCGTATTCACTACTTATATTTTTTGTCCACTGTCGGAGTGAAGGAATAATAAATGGAAATCTTGATCGTCGATGATGAACCTCTCGCTCGCCAACGTCTGGTGCGCATGATTGAAAAATTAGAAGAGCACAACATCGTTGCTGAAGCAGAAAATGCCGATGAAGCACTCGCTGCGATTGATGAGCACGACCCGGATATTGTGTTGCTCGATGTACGCATGCCCGGTAAAGATGGCCTCGCTCTGGCGCGTGATATCAGCCAATTAGATTGCCCGCCCGCTATTATTTTTTGTACCGCGTTTGATCAATACGCATTGGATGCTTTCGGTACAACCGCAATTGGTTATTTATTAAAACCGATTAAGGCAGAACAATTACAAGAGGCCCTTGGTAAAGCGCAAAAGTTAAATAAAGTTCAGCGCGCAGCCGCTGAAAAACCCGCACCAGAAAATAAAAATGTACGCACTCACATCAGCGCAAAAACACGCCGTGGAATAGAATTAATTCCATTAGAAGACGTACGATATTTTGTGGCCGACCACAAATATGTCACGGTTTTTCATCGCAACGGCGAAAATTTATTGGATGAAACTTTAAAAGAACTCGAAGAAGAATTCGGTTCGCGCTTTATTCGCATTCACCGTAACGCATTGATTTCAGTTAAACATATCGAAGCAATAGAACGCGCCCCACAGGGCCAATATCAAGTGCGCCTTGCTGATACGGAGCAGAGACCTATTATCAGCCGCAGGCATGTGAGCGATGTGAAGGGATTGTTGAAAGTGATGTGAAGAATTAAAAATAGTTCTTCACATCGGGTAAATAGTTTTTATCTAGCTCCTCTGAGAATTAAATACTGGCCGGAGCCACCGACATTAAGGCTACCTGTTTTGCCCCACCAAAATCTGTTTTACCGCTACCTAGTTTTGGAATTGTAGTTACATGTTGCACAACACTTGGAATCATCATGGAATTGCAATTATTGACCAATAAACGTTGGCGTAATTCTGCTACATCAATTGCCAGCGTAATTAACAACACAATTTGTTCGCCCTTTTTTTCGTCCGGAATATTAACGGCAACCATTTCAACGTCGGGGTCAGTAATTACTTTTTTAATTTCGCTTTCTACCGCGCCCAAACTAATCATTTCACCGCCTAACTTTGCGAAGCGAGAATAGCGGTCGACAATCGTTAAAAACCCATCTTCATCCAAATGGCCTTTGTCGCCGGTTTTGTACCAGCGGCGACCATCTAATTCGACAATCACTGATTTGGTTTTTTCAGCATCATTTAGATAACCGGTCATTACCTGCGTGCCGGAAATTAGAATCAAACCATCTTCATTGGCTGTTAATGTTTGCAGCGTTGCAGGGTCAACGATGCGAAATGAGCAGCCCGGCAATGGCAGGCCAACAGTGCCAATTTTGCTGCCCACTTGCACATGCCAATCATTAGTGTCGAGTTGATCGGGAATATTTACGCTGGCGACTGGTGTAGTTTCGGTGGCTCCGTAACCTTCATAAATAATCTTGTTAAATTTCGTTAAAAATTCTTCGCGAATATCGTTTGATAATTTTTCTGCCCCAGCCACCACCACACGTAAGGAATCCAACATCAATGGTTGTACTTTTTTATTTTTGCTGTAGAGACGTAAGAAGGTTGCAGTGCCGCACATAACCGTAACCTTATGACGCGCTATAGCTTTTGCGATAGCAACAACATCGGTAGGATCGGGATGACACACTACAGGGATGCCTTCAATAAGCGGCAACAATGTTGTAACGGTTAAACCAAAAGAGTGAAAGGGCGGCAAGCTGCCCATAACTAAATCGTCATCACGGGTTTTTAATACATCGCTGATTTGTTTTATATTTGCCATAAAATTTCGATGGCTCAGCACAATGCCTTTTGGTGTTCCTTCACTTCCACTGGAAAATAAAATTGCAGCTGAGTCATTAATATTCACTTTGCGACCAAACAGTCGGTAAAAATAATATGCCGGTAGAAGAATCGCTAAAACAAAGCTAATGACTAACAGTGGTTTTGAGATTTCTTTTTGCAGATGTTCCAGATAGATGATATTCAAGCCATGCAGCATTCCATCTACATCCAGCCCGCGGGATTTTAATTTTTCTACAAACTTTTCAGATGTATAAACGGTTTTTATTTCTGCACTTTTAATACCTGCTTGTACAGCCGAAACACTGGTAGTGAAATTTAGATTAACTACGGTCTGGCCGTTTAGCATTACGGCCATGTTAGCGATAATTGCAGCGCTGCTTGCCGGTAGTAATAAAGCAATATTTTTTGTGGGGTCTATCTTCCGCATTTTTTGCGCAAAACTGGCAGTCGCAGCTATCACTTTACAATGGCTTAGCTCCACTCCTGTTGTATCAATTACGCAGGGTGCTCCTAAATGTTCTTTGGCCGAACGCATCCATGCCAGTGGTAAAGGGTCGAATTTTTGTGTTTGGTGCTCCCACGCATTAAACGATAATTCAAAAATTTTCTGTTTTAATTCTTCAACTTTGGTATCCATTGGCAATGCGTTGCCAAGCGTTACGATTACTTCTCTGCGCAGCCCACGCGATGTGTTGTTGCGAAGCTTTTCACTGCCTGCGCGCGATAAACGGCTACCCCAAAGGCCGTGTAAGTAAAACGGAATGATTACGCCTTTTACATCTTCTACAACGCGTTCAAAGCCACCGTGAAATAAACCCAGCGAACCTGTGCGACTAATAGCACCTTCCGGGAATAAACAAACAACTTCGCCCGCTTTTAATAGTTCATTAATTTTAATTAATGATTCTTTGCTTTGACCACTACTAATCGGAATGACACCGAAGAATTTAAAAATAGGCTTTAAATACCATTGTTCATAAATACTGCGCAACATGACAAAGCGTACGGGGCGAGGACTGGCTATTTGAATCATTGCCCAGTCGATCCAGCTGATATGATTTCCCAATAATAATGTTCCGCCACTTTTAGGAAGATTATCGAAACCAACGATATCGATTTTGTATTTCCCGGATATTAAAAACCCGGAAATAATTCGTGTTAGCGAATGTGGCAATTCATACACGGTATAAAAAGCACCTGCCAATGCAACTATCATTAATATAAAAAATAATTGCGCGCTGGTCATACCCGCGGACGCCAACAAAATTGTTAAGCCTAAAAAACTCAGCATGGCAATATTTTGTATCCAGTTGTTCCCTGCCAAAACAGTTCCTAGTTGGTCTTCTTTTGCGTGATATTGAATTAATGCATTCAATGGAATAATAAATAGACCACCTAGAAACCCGAGTGCTGTAAAAGTAATTGCCATAATAAAGCGTGAATCTAACGCAGACATAAAACCTAATAACAATGCAAAACCGAGGGCGCCAATGGGAATTAATCCTAATTCAATATAATTTTTTGAGATTTTTCCCGCGATTAAAGAACCTAAAATAATTCCTATACCTGCGCATGCAATGATTCCCTGAATCACTAATGTATTCGTTTCCTGCAAAACATCTTTTGCAAAAGCAGGGAAGGATGCAAATAGAACCTGTGCAATCGCCCAGAACATGGACAGTCCAATAATGGATAACCAAATGGTGCGTTTACTCGAAATGGTTTTTAAATTATTTTTTAAATAAGTACCGCTAAAAAATCCTGATGCCGAGAATTTTTTATTATCATCGCGTTCACGTTTCGCGGGTAATTGATAAGCCATCCATAATTCAATTAGCGTCAAGCCTACAAGAATCCAGCCTAATGGCGCTATGTGGCTAACAATTGTTGATTTATCCGTTAGCACTACATGAGTGAGAAATTTTTCAAATAATGCGGAAAATACAAAGGTACCACCCAGAATCGCCACTATCGTAACTGCCTGCACAATTCCATTTGCGCCTGCGAGATGTTGATTTCCGACTAACTCCCGGATGTAGCCATATTTTGCAGGCGAATAAATAGCAGCTTGAATACCCAATACGAGAGTCATCGCAAACGCAAACCAAAACCAGCCTTGATAGTACGCGAAAGTAATTAGCAGCACGGCCACTAATGCAAACCATGCGCTGTAACGCATGACTTTATGTTTAGGATATTTGTCGGCGAGGAATCCTGATGGCGAAAATAATAAAATAAAAGGAATCAAGATTAGCGCGTTAACTATGGCGGTGAGTATTACTTGTGCCTGGCCATCATACATTTTAAAAATAGTATTTTGGATAACGATTTTATGGCCCAAATCCACAAATGCGTTGATGAAAAGTACAAGTATGTAGGGCAAAAAGCCCTTAATTTTAAGTACGTCTTGCATGCTAATCCTGCTCCTTATTGATCATTTATAGTGCTGTAGAAGAGTTGCGCGTCTGCCAGCGGCGGCAAGAATGCCTACTGGAATTAGATTTCGCTACCTTTTTCACATGAGTAGCGATAAGGTTCACCAAAAGCATTGAATTTTGATACTTTTTGTATATCGCATGAACGTTAGGTGAATAAATGGCTCAAATCAGCCCACTGTTAAATACCCTTAAAAAGGCGCTCAAGGCCCATGGGCTCACTTATTTGAAGATTGCCGAAGCACTTGAGCTCAGCGAAGCCAGCGTCAAACGTCTGTTTGCTGAGCAGACAATTTCCCTGCAACGGCTTGAGCAAATTTGCCAGCTTATGGAAATAGAAATCTCTGACCTTGTGCAAATGATGAATGAGCAACAACCGCGTCTTCACAACTTAAGCGTAGAGCAGGAAAAAGAAATTACGCAGGATTTGATTTTGTTGCTTGTAACCGTATCGGTGCTTAATCGTTGGACGTTGCAAAATATTCTTACGTTTTACAAACTCAGCGAGGCTGAATGCATTCAAAAACTGGCGCAATTGGATAAATTAAAAATAATCGAATTATTACCAAAAAATAAAATAAAACTTTTAGTAGCCCCAAATTTCAGCTGGCGCGAGAACGGGCCTATTCAACAATTTTTTCAGGAAAAAATCGCAGCCGAATATTTTAAAACTAAATTCAAAGATGAGGATGAATGTTTAATTGTATTAAACGGCATGCTTTCTTCGCAAAGCAATGGAGAGTTCCAGCGTAAGTTAAAAAAACTCGCGCGCGATTTTGACGATATCAATAATGACGATGTTTCTTTGCCCATGGAGCAGCGTAATGGTGTGACTGTTGTGATGGCGGTGCGCAATTGGCGTTATGGGTTATTTGCGCCTTTGTTGAGAAAATAGCGAAATGATTAAAGTTTTTTCTGCCAAAAGAAGGCGCTGCCCATTTGTGCATCCAACTCGTAATGAGCAAAACCGAATGCACTATAGACAGCTTGTGCGGTTTTATTTCCCTCTAAAACTTCAAGAGTAATTTTGCAACAGTCAAGTTGACGAGCAAGTCCTTCAACCTTTTCTAGGATTCGCTTCGCCAATCCGCGCCCACGAAATTCAGGGGCCACCGCGAAGTCGTGAATATTTAGTAAAGATTTGCATGCGAAAGTAGAAAAGCCTTCAAAGCATATAGCTAAACCTGCAGGTTTTTTATCCACAAAAGCTAATACTATGTGAATGCCTTGTCGCAATTGTAATGCAGAAATTAAATTCGTTCTTACAAAAGACGATAAGTCTTCTTCGCCCCCCATAATATCTCTAGCGTACTCGTTTAAGAGAAATAGAGTGGCATCGGCATGATAGGTATTAGATAAGTCGGCGATTATTATTTCTGTGATAATTAGTCTCCAAAAAAATTAAATAGTGCTTATTAAAATAGCGTGTGCGTGCAAAGTACCAGATTTTTCCTTGTAATAAAAATGCCCGCTTAATGCGAGCGCTCTTACTAATTAAAGAACTACATCACTTACAACTTACCGCTGGTGTTTCAGCTGCACCGCCATTGGTATTGCCTTGAATACCAAATTCGACTGTCTGGCCCGAAATAAGGTTTCCATTCCAACTTACGTTGGTCGCGGAATATGGATTAGCTCCCGTTATGTTTGCGTTCCATGAACCGGATAAACGATTTGCACCGCTGTATTGCCAAGTTGCTGTCCAGCCATTGATTGCGCTGGTGCCTTTGTTGGTAATGCGAATTGCGCCTTGGTAACCGCTACCCCATGAATTGGTGACAACGTAAACGCACTGTAAACCTGCAGTTGCAACACTGGATGAACTGCTTGAGCTTGCTACTGAAGATTTGCTGCTTGACGAAGAGCTCGCAACGCTGTTTGAGCTGCTGCTCGAACTTCTTATAGATGAACTTGCAACGCTGGAGCTCGTTGTGCCTCCAACAATTCCATAAGGTGCTGGTTGAGCTGCGCAAGTTGAACGTGCGATACAACTCTTATTATTTTCGTATCCCCAACCGCTGGCATTGTTTGCGCAAACTGGATAAAGCGTGCCGTACCAATTGCACTGTTCGCCGTTCGCACTTGAGGTACTGCTTGAAACAGACGATTTGCTGGAGGAAGTGGTTGTTACGGATGAACTGGATCTAACGCTCGAAGAGCTTGAAGTTACCGTGCTTGATGAACTGGATCTAACGCTGGAAGAACTTGAAGTCACTGTTGTACTAGACGAGCTGCTCCTCACGCTGGAGGAGCTACTTCTAACACTCGATGAACTTGCGGTACCGCCAAAGTTGGTTGCCAATTTGGACGTTGCTTTGATCCCATTCGCGCTATTGATTAGAAAGTCTCCCCACGTGCTGAGGTTTGCAGGATCGAAATTGATCGCTATATCCAAAGCGGTACAGCAACTTCCATTACCGCTCCAGCTCCAACCCATGTAACCGATACCCAGTTGTTGGGTGTATTGCAGGATGGAAGCTTCATCAACATTGTTGCCGTTATTCTCGGTGCCGAACTCCCCCACAATTAATGCGTGGCCTTTAGTCTGGAAGCTCGTCAAGTAGTTTTGGACTGCAGTGGCCGTGTTGTAAACCTCGTACATATGTACTGAGAACATGGTATTGCTAAGCGAGTCGGCGGCAAAAATAGTTTGCGCGTTATCACGCATGATTCCCTGCCAATCCTGACCCCATGCAGGTGCATCTACCATGATCAAGTGAGTTAAGCCTGCATTACGTAAGGCTTTTACGGCGGCGGATGTTTCGCTGGTGTAGGTAGTCGCGCTTGTGTTGTTGCCGTAGGGTTCGTTAGCGATATTGACGATCACATAATCTTCCTGTCCGACGATTGCGTTTTTGATATCAGAGCTGACCCAGTATTCCGCAGCTTTCGAAATATTGGTTGCGGTGGCTTGTTCGCCATACCCGGTTGAGTCATGTACTTCCAATACGCACACTAGTTTATTGACCTTACACAGGCTGATGATATTAGCGACATCGGTACCGCCATTTCGCGTCCATTGAGTGCCGTTACTTAATACCACGCGTATCGAGTTCGCGCCTGTAGCGGCTATGTCACTCATGGCTTTACTCGTGGTGCTCGTATACCAAGTGTGTGCATGGTTGATACCGCGAAAAATAAAATTGTTGCCGTTAGGATCTAAAACGCTGGTTCCGCTTACGCTCCAGCCCGCAAATGCGTTTGATGCGGCTAATACGCTCGCGAAAAGTGCGGTACTTGAGGCTTTAACGCCGATTTTTTTAAACGCTTTAAGGTTATTCATGGCCTTACCTGTAAGCATTCCCCGACGGGACTGCTTGTTAATTGTGAGAGAAACTGCTGCTGCAAAAATTAATAATTAGGTCTTTTCGGGCATCGCATACAGCTGTGCTGAAAATTGCTGACGTTTAAATCAAAATTTTGGCAATAAGATGCCGTAGCAATTTTTTTTAAAAAATGCTGGCTGCAGACGCTTAATTAATAAATGAACAGCAACTACTATTTTTATTCAACCAAACACGATCAGGCGGTCATCAAGCTTCAAAGGCTGGCATAAGTGAGGAAAATGTTGCCGGATTATTATGACTTTGAAACTCTTTCCTGTGCCGCGTAACCGATTACATAGTAGCCTTCGGTGCAAACCTTTGACAAGGGGCCTAAACGCCAACTAGTACACAAGTAATAGTTTCCAGCGAATTTAACATGCGGGATGGCCCAGAATCTTGCGTAATGGAACTCACTACGCTATTTTCAAATCACCACAGGTTTTGTCTTCTTGTGTCCTACCTATAACAACTTAATCTCATTTCATACTTAAGGATGTGCAGCATGAATTTCCAAGACTCAATAAAAATTTGCTTTACAAAATACGCTGATTTTAATGGTCGTGCGTCGCGTCCTGAATATTGGTGGTTTGCGCTGTTTAATTTTGTGGTGAGTTTAGCGCTCGGTATTGTAAGCCAAGGTCTCAGTTCCCTTTATTCAATCGCAACCTTGCTGCCATCACTCGCAGCAGGCGCACGTCGTTTGCATGAAACCAATCGCAGTGGCTGGTGGCAATTGCTATGGTTCGTGCCGGTTATAGGATGGATTGTGATAATTATTTTCCTCGCGCAACCAGCGCTACCAGAAGCAGAATCTGCACAATGATCAAAATAGAGCGAAGTATTTTTGCTTCGCTCTATTCAAAAATATAAACAATATCCCGCCTGTTTTAATATTGTTTATAGGGCAAAAATTTTCCTGATAACACCACATTGACACGGTCGCCTTTTGGATCTGGCTCTCGCACTATATCCATACTGAAATCAATAGCGCTCATGATGCCATCGCCAAATTCTTCGTGAATTAACTCTTTAATCGTTGCGCCATACACATTAACAATTTCGTACCAGCGATAAATAAGTGGATCAGTGGGAACCGCACTTGGCAAAGATCCTTTATAAGGAACCACCTGCAACCATTTTTTCTCTTCGGTAGATAATTTAAAAATATCGCCAATTATAGTTGCTTGCTCGGCGTTGAATGTCATCTGCCCCAAGCAACCTGCAGTAACCCATTCCTTACTTAAGCCCAGTTTTTGTGCGACATCGCACCATTTAATATCGTTCAAGACTTTATAGGTGATAATTTTTTCGGTAACGTCGTTACGATTCATAAAGTCTCCGTAGATTTTAAAATAATAAACGTCAAAACAATTCAGAAATATAAAAACAGCAATTAATAAGCCAGATTAACTTACCCATAAATATGACGTGCATAAAAAAGGGCAACCTAAAAGGTTGCCCATAAACGACTCATGAAGCAGTCGAAGAAGACGAATAAAAGTTAAATTTGCACCTGCACTAAACCATCTTCAACCCGAACCGGGTAAACGGTGATGCTGTGTTCCGGTTTTTCCAAACATTCGCCGGTGCGTAAATTAAAATGCTGTTTGTAAAGTGGCGAAGCAACCACAACCTCATCACCAATTGAACCAAGAATCCCACGCGACAAAACATTCGCTTCACCAATGGGGTCGTAGTTCGATACCGCAAAGACTTCGTTTAATCGCCGCGAATTAAACAATGCAATTTGCTTTTTATTAACGAGAGCGCAAAGCCCTGTGTCTGGTAACAAGTCATGGTGCTCGCAAACGCTTATCCAAATTTTTTCATTCATGATATTTTCTCGCTTTAATTTTTCCGTACCCTACCCCTCTCCCAGAGGGAGAGGGGTTAAGAGCAAAGTGAGTTCTTAATTCCCTTCTCCTCATGGCAGAAGGGCTAGGGCCTAATCCACCAACTCAACCAATTCAATATTTTTGTGGCGCTCATCTTTAAATGCTGGACGAATTTGTCCACGCTCCAACACATATGCCAAATTATCATCGCGCTCGTCTGAATTAATAAAATGCTTAAAGCGTTTCATGCGCTCAGGGCTTTCGATAGTGGTTTTCCATTCGCATTGGTATTGATCGATGTTACTTTGCATTTGTATTTCCAGTTCTTCTGCGATGCCAAGTTTGTCATCAATCACAACTTTTTTGAGATAGGCTAAACCTCCATCCAGATTTTCCAGCCAAACAGATGTACGTTGCAGGCGATCACCAGTGCGAATATAGAACATCATTACGCGGTCAATATATTTAATCAGCGTTGCGTCATCCAAGCCTTGGGCAAATAAATCCGCGTGACGTGGACGCATACCACCATTACCGCACACAAATAAATTCCAACCACTTTCAGTTGCGATTACACCAAAATCTTTTGATTGGGCTTCAGCGCACTCGCGCGTGCAACCCGATACACCAAATTTAATTTTGTGCGGTGCACGCACACCTTTGTAACGATTCTCTAATGTGATCGCCATGCCCACAGAATCAAGAACACCGTAACGACACCACGTGGAGCCCACGCAGGATTTAACGGTACGCAAAGATTTGCCATAGGCATGACCCGTTTCAAAACCGGCATCAACTAATACTTTCCAAATTGCAGGCAATTGATGTAATTGCGCACCAAATAAATCGATACGTTGGCCTCCGGTAATTTTTGTGTAGAGTTTGTAGTCTTTTGCAACTTGACCGAGAACAATTAATTTCTCTGGTGTGATTTCACCACCGGCAACGCGCGGCACAATTGAGTAAGTACCGTCTTTTTGCATATTGCCGAGGAAAATATCATTAGTGTCTTGCAGGCCGATGTGTTTGTCATCCAACACATACTCGTTCCAGAAGGATGCCATTATCGACGCAACAGCAGGTTTACAAATATCGCAACCTAATCCGTGACCGTGGCCATCCAGTAATTCGTCGAATGATTTTATTTTTTTGATGCGAACAATATCGGCCAATTCTTTACGTGAATGCGGAAAGTGTTCGCAGATATTATTGCTAACTTCTACACCAAGTTTAATTAACTCGGAATCCATAACTTGTTTAACTAGTGCAGTGCAACCGCCACAAGACGTCGATGCTTTGGTTACATCTTTAATAGCGCTCATGTTAGTTGCGCCATTTTGTACAGCGCAGCAAATTGCGCCTTTGCTTACATCCATACAGGAACATATTTGCGCTGTGTCTGGTAAAGATCCAACACCCATAGCAGCGCCAGCGCCATCAACCGACGGCAAAATTAAACCGTTAGGATCTTCTGGTAAATCCATTCCGTTTACACACATTTGTTGCAGTACACCGTAGGCTTCTACATCGCCTACTAATACTGCACCCAATAATTTTGTGTTGTCTGCAGAAACAATAATGCGTTTGTAAACTTCTTCCACATCGTTGCTGTAGGTATAACTTAATGAGCCGGGAGTATTGCCGTGTGCATCGCCAACAGACGCAACATCAACACCTAATAATTTTAACTTGGTGCTCATATCCGCACCGGTAAATTCGTCGCTCCCGCCGGTGATGTGCGACACAGCAACTTTTGCCATGTGATAACCAGGCGCAACCAAACCGTAAATACGATTTTGCCAAAGTGCAGATTCACCGATTGAATAAATATCTTTTACTGAAGTTTGACAGTTGTTATCTACAACAATCCCGCCACGTTCACCCACCTGAATTCCGCATTTGCGCGCGAGTTCATCTTGCGGACGAATACCGGCAGAAAACAAAATCATATCGGTTTCTAAATGACTGCCATCCGCAAAATTCATGCGGTAACGCGCTTCAGTTCCTGCAACAATTTCAGTAGTTGCTTTTTGCGTGTGAACTCTTACGCCGATGGATTCAATTTTCCGGCGCAATAATTTTCCGCCGCCTTCATCCAATTGCACGGCCATTAAACGCGGCGCAAATTCCACGACGTGAGTTTCAAGTCCTGCCGCTTTTAATGCAGCAGCAGCCTCCAAACCTAACAAACCACCACCAACTACTACACCCACTTTGCTTTGTTTGGCGGAGTTAGTAATAGCTTCTAAATCTTCGATAGTGCGATACACCAAACAATGCTCGCCACTATTACCTGGAATAGGCGGAACGAATGGAAATGAACCGGTTGCGAGAATTAATTTGTCGTAGCCTTCGCGACGGCCTGAAGCAGTGATCACTTCTTTGTTTTCTAAATCCAAATCCACTACTTTATCTTTAAGGATAAATTCAACAGATTTTTCGTTGTAATAATTTTCGCTCGTCAACATTAAATCTTCGGCAGTGGAGCCGGAAAAATATTTTGATAATTGCACGCGGTCATAAGCCAAACGCGGCTCTTCTGAAAACGTGATGACCTGATAATCTGCGGCATCGGTATGATTCACTAAATTATCAATAAACTTGTGACCCACCATGCCATTACCGACAACAACAATACGCTTCTTCATAATTGCCTCACGTTTTTAAACGCTTTTTGGTTTAACTAAAAATTTTTACCCCTCCCAACCTCCCCCTTCATAAGGGGGAGGAGCAGTCCCCTCCCCTGCGAAGGGGAGGGCTAGGGTGGGGTTATGCTGTTAAGCTTTGAACTTCTTGCATCCAGACATCCACTTGCAACTGCGCTTTCATTTTCACAACTTGACCAACAATAATCAGCGCTGGTGACTGCACTTTTTCACGTAAAACAGTTTCAGGAAAATTTTTCAAATCGGAAATAATATCGCGCTGATTTTTACGGCAACCGTTTTCAATAATCGCTACAGGGGTGTCCGCAGCCAAACCACCTGCTAACAATTTCTCAGAGATTTCTGATGATCGAGTCAAGCCCATGTAAAAAACCAGTGTGTGATTTAATTGCGCAAGTGCGTTCCAATTTACATCCAACGTTTTTTCGGCGTGTCCAGTTACAAAAGTGCAACCTTGTGCGATACCACGATGAGTGAGAGGAATGTCGGCATAAGTGCTGCAACCAGAGGCAGACGTAATACCAGGAACAACTTCAGCATCAACACCCGCTTTGCGCAGTTCTAACAATTCTTCGCCGCCGCGACCGAACACAAAAGGGTCGCCACCTTTAATACGGCAAACGTTTAAACCGGATTGCGCTTGATTCACAAGCAACTGATTTAAATCTTCTTGCGGAATACTGTGATTATTTTTTACTTTACCGACGTAAAGTGCGGGTGTATTTTTTGGAAAAAGTGCACAAATTTCTTCGCTGACTAATTGATCGTAAAAAATAATGTCTGCTGAGTTAATCGCACGTAAAGCTTTAACCGTTAGTAAATCTGCATCGCCAGGCCCTGCGCCTACCAACCACACTTTCCCCACTCTTGTTGCTTGTGAGCAGTGCTGATCCATAGTGCCAAAATTTATTGGTGTAGAATTGTTAGCGTTTGTTGTTACGTGTTTCATCTCGGCACCTTGCAGATTTACTCTGGGAGTTTGCATGAATAGCTTTTTGCAAACACAGTGCCAATTTAAAAGCAAGGTGTGGGATAAAACATAAAGTCTTTAGATTCAGTAGGTTATAAAAATAATAATATAGGTGGTTTAGACGAGGAGACGAAATTGCGTAGGGTTTACCAATGTGATGATGTTTTTAATTGGTGCGAGTGCGCGCCATAACAAAGCAAATTTACAATTTTAAAAAATCTTAAAATGCACCTCAATAAAACAAAGTAGTGGTGCGTTGTGATCCAATCAAATGCAATTTTGTTTTGATGAATGATTTTTTCACATTTTATAAATTGCAAAATTTATCGATTCTTGAATTTTTCACCAAGTTGGCTTGGGATTCAAAATAAAATTTTCGAAAAACACCGTTTTGGCGCACTCATTTTTTCCAGGTTACATGGCCTTGGCTTGGTTAGTGCTCTAATGAGTAAGCCAAACATCATATTTGTTCGAACCACAATTGCTACTCTAAAGCTTGAGCATACCTCGGGGTAGCTATAGAGTAGGGGTTCCGTTAATACGAAGATCTCCATGCATTCACTTCCTGTCTCATCATCTGCCCGCCTTATAGATAGCTTTGGTCGCGCTATTACCTATGCGCGCCTGTCTATAACCGATCGCTGTGATTTACGCTGCATCTATTGCATGGCGGAAGATATGACTTTTCTGCCCCGAGCCGAAGTATTATCAATTGAAGAGCTCGTTATGCTTGGTAAAACCTTATGCGAGTTGGGTGTAACCAAATTGCGAATCACCGGGGGCGAGCCGCTTATTCGCGGTGGGGTGATCGAACTCATGCAGCGGTTACGGAAGATTCCGCAGCTTAAGGAGCTATGCCTGACTACTAACGGAACCCACCTTGCGCAATATGCTCAGGCCTTACAAGACGCAGGAGTCGACCGAATTAATATCAGTCTGGATAGCCTCAACCCAGAACGATTCAAACAACTCACTCGTTTTGGCGATATACAGCAAGTACTAAATGGAATTCAAGCTGCGAGGCATGCGGGTTTCAAAAGCATCAAATTAAATTGCGTCGCGCTCAAACATTATAATTCTGACGAAGTTAGTGAGCTTGTTAATTTTGCGTTGATCGAAGGGCTCGATATCAGCTTTATTGAAGAGATGCCACTTGGCAGGATTGACGGGCACGGTAGGGCAGCGGAATTTATTAGCAGCGCTGAATTACGTGATCGAATTAATTTGCGTTTTAATTTGCTACCGAGCCAAGATGCTAATGACGAAACAAGCAGCGGCCCGGCGCGTTATTGGCGCGTTAAAGGGTTTGATTCGCGCATAGGTTTTATTTCCCCGCATTCGGAAAATTTTTGCGCTAGTTGTAATCGCATACGCATAACCGCTACTGGCAAATTAATATTGTGTTTGGGGCAAGAAAATAGTGCGGATTTGCGTTCAGTAATGCGCGAAAGCGCAAACCCGGAAATTGCGTTGCGCAACGCCATCACGAACACCATTATTTATAAACCCGAAAGACATGATTTTTCTATGGCGAATGAACCGCAAATTTTGCGCTTTATGAGTATGACGGGCGGATAACTCGACTTTGATCCTGTCTATAAAAACGAAACTTTTAACTGTATTTCTCCAAGGGCTTTTATGTCTTCCCAAAAAGAATTTGAATCCTTAAATATTTGCATTCTTACGGTATCCGATACACGTAATTTTACGACCGATACCTCAGGGCAAAAGCTACAAGATTTGCTGCAATCGGCCGACCATAAACTTTATGCACGCGATCTTGTGATCGACGACATGTATCAAATTCGCGCTGTGATTTCTAAATGGGTCGCAGACGCTCAAGTCCAAGTCATTTTAATTACGGGCGGAACAGGTTTCGCTGGTCGGGATAGTACTACCGAGGCAGTCGCACCGTTGTTCGACAAAACAGTGGTTGGCTTTGGAGAATTATTTAGGCAGGTATCTTACGAAGAAATAGGTACTTCAACTATACAGTCGCGTGCGACTGCGGGGCTAGCGAATCGAACCCTTATTTTTTGTTTGCCAGGTTCAACAGGTGCATGTATTACTGCGTGGGAAAAAATTATTGTTGAACAGTTAGACAGTCGTCATAAACCGTGTAACTTCGTCGGGCAATTACGCATAACGCGATAAATTGAGTTACAAATTAATTTAATAACTGGGCGGTAAATGTCTAAGCATTTCTCTGCGCGCTGCTATTAATTCTTTGTATGTTTGAATCATTGTAAAATTAACGTGAGTACCGTTGACCTTTAACGCATCCTGCTGACGCTCATACTCAGAAATCTCAGTCAACAGCTTGGCACGCAAATCATCTGTTCTCGCAAGCTTAATTCCAACGCCTAACTGACTAGCTAGCTTTTTCATAGCATTTACCTTTACCCAAATTGCGAGCAACTAACGTTAGCTCTGAATTTTTAGTTTTTAGCGCGATTCTTAAAAACAGTTTTTGAACTTACAAAATCGATTTAGCTTACCTTTTATACAGCATAGCCCAAGCCTTCTACATATCGCTATCGTTTTCTAGACCGTTTGCTTATTTATATAGTTCCTTAAAACGAGGACTTGAGCAATTTAGTGATAAGGGATTACTTTTAAGGGTAACTATTTTTTCGATATCTTTTAACCCTGATACTATCGACAGCAGAAAAGTTATTGGCAACTAGTCGGTGGATATCCAGTAAATGAGCATTTCACACATCCTCTTTACGTCATTACGCGTTTGAAGCTCGCCGAGATATTTACATTATTGGAAGAAGTCTCAAATCAGGGTTTGTCAGGCAGGTATGCTCGGCTTACCTGTAAAGAAAAAACTGACAATACTTTTAATTTGATTGTTGAATTGCAGTATGTTGCGGAAAATGGATCGATTGCTCTTTAGCGTGGAGGATTAAACATGGCTTCTATTTTCGGTAAAAATTTTAAAACCTTTGATGAACTCAAATCAACTCTTGAAAAGAATGTATACCTGGTGCCATTTTTATTGGCTATTGGCTATTGGCTATTGGCTATTGGCGTCATATTTACCGTGCTTACTGATTCTGAAAATTTTATGAAGTTATATGGATTTACAAGCGCTGCGTTTGTTTATGTGAAAAACGTTTGATCTCCTCCGTTGACAACTAGTAATGAGCGACTGAAGGAGTCTAAAGTTGAGGCAGTTGATTATAAAATTCCTAACAGTGAAATTGTTGTTGCTAAGTTCATTACCTATCATTCGCTAAATGATTTTAATGAGTTGCCAAGTAATTGGAATATATCAACAGCGCTAATGACGTCCGTTTCTCCATTTAAAGCTGCAAATATGGATGCTATTTTTGACGGGGGGTGAATATCGCTTTACTGTGAAGGCAAGTAGTTTTGTTATTGCCTCAATGGACGCTTCTTTTAAAATTACTGGCATCACATGTACGAATAATGAGAATCAAGTGTATGAATTAAGTAGTTACACAACGCTAGGATATTTGACGACTAAACAATCTCTTGAGATAAATCGTATTTCAGTAATTGATCATGATAAATATTCAATGCCAGACCCCAGGCAAAGTTATGTTATTCAATTTTATAAACCAATTTCAGAGTTAGAATATAGGGGCGTTTCAACTGCGGGGCGTTTTTAAATAAACGTTGCTTACGTTATTAAATGTGGGTTCGTATTGAGCAGGGAATGTTCGTCCATGGTTTTCTTCAGCTTTAACATTTACGGGCAAGAAAACAGGCTAAAAAATCATCACTTTCTCCCGATAGCCATATCCCTGTCACCCCGACATGGGTATAATGCGCGGCCTCAGATTTGCCGCAAAAATCTTGTGTAATGAAATTTTGCGGCGGTCGCGTCTAAATTGTTGGTGTAAATATCTGATTTACAAGCATTTTAGGCGCTAGCGTTTGGTTTCTACCAAGCGGCGGGAGATTACCCCTGCACCCATTGCCTATTCATTCCCAAGAGAATCACCACTGTGACAGATACAGCTTCAGTTCGTAAATTACGTAACATCGCCATCATTGCCCACGTTGACCATGGTAAAACTACCCTCGTTGAC
>Ga0247741_1000256_pt1 | contig 32972 bp, 32 predicted proteins | sample UWRJL213509R2_FD_180945 | JGI IMG/M metagenome (GOLD analysis project Ga0247741, IMG submission 180945) | Plant litter microbial communities from Arlington Agricultural Research Station in Wisconsin, United States - UWRJ-L213-509R-2 | ecosystem: Environmental > Terrestrial > Plant litter >... | reverse complement strand
GACGAAAGTCCATTGACGCTGAAGGAGTGGATGATTGCCGGGGTTCTGATCGGACCAGGCTTCGGATATCTCATAAAATGGCGTCGCGAGAGGAAGAGTTGGCTGTCGCGCTCAGCGAAGCAGGCCATCGATGTCGAATTCGTCCCAGCCTCTTAGCTGTGACGCCGCGTCATCTGGCTCCTCTCGTTTTGCTTTCGTTGTCTTGGCACGCTTCTTGAGGGACTTTTTCAACTTCGCCTCGTAGGCTGTCTTACGACGTTTCTCTGCTTTGGCCTCGGCGTCTTCGGCGCGCCACTCATCTACCACTCCGCGGTCAAGCAAGTCTTCAACGATCTTGGGATCGAAGACGTGGAACGTAATTTTCCGAGCGCGACCGTTCAATCGAACGGTTCGCGTCCCCGCGCTTGGAAGACGGCCGTCTGCAAGCCATCGGTGCCTCTCGGTCGGCTTTATGGTGAGTATGTCCTGGATTTCGCGCGGAATTACCGGAAGGGTCTCGGCCTCGGCAACGGTACTCGAGATGATCGATGCCGCAGAGTTGAAAGCAGTCTTTTCGCTAGCCGACATAGCCAATATAAGCTCAACGCCATCCAACGAGATGGATTTCTTTGAAGTAGGGGGGAGGCGCGATTGGATTTCCTGGAGGATTCCCTTGGCGCGCACCGCGGACCCTAACGTCGCGGACGCGGGCAGCGTCCATCCCCGGATGAGTTCGACGTCGTTCTTCTCTTTTTTGGGCATGCAGAATAGATGGTGAAGGTCTCGTTTATCGTCAATGCGGGTTCACCCAAGTTTTGTTGCTAGGCGATGGCCCGGGCGGCGGCATACCCGCAGGCGCTTGCATCGCTGGTTAGGACGGTTCCCCAAACCATATCAACAAGGCTCAGCCTGATGGGCCATCCTTTTAGCGTGGAAAGGTTCGTCATGTCGTAGGTGCCGTATGCGGCAAGCCCAAGCACGGCACCGTACTAGATCGCGACCCAAACCGAACCCGCACCAAGGGCCGGCCGCACCGCAAGCACCACGACAGCAATCGCAAGCCGAAGTAGAAGACTGTGGCGACGCCGAGGTTGGGGGAGGCTTCTAACGGGTGGACCGGTTTAAATTCTCAGTCCGCTATCACGAAGAAAGAGGAGAGCTGATGCGCTCTCCTCTTCGTCAGGCCTAACGTCCGCAACAGGATGCGGACGTTAGGGTTCGGCAATCGTAATACTCCCAGCTGCCCTATAAAGTTTCATCAAGGAAGCTACTGCCTTCGACGTACCCACGAAAAAGCCCGCCGTATGTATCCGAAGACAAGGTCAGCGACGATATCGCCAACGCGACCGTGCGACCAAAGTGCAGTCGCATCGAAGTCTGGTGAACTCATCGACCAGGCCGTGACACAGATTAACCGTGCTCATCGATTAGGCCATGGAAACGCCAATGCCACTGGACCGATCACAACCTCTAAGATACGCCTTCAATGTAATAAAATAGCAACCATGTTTCCGACGAGGACGCTTTGCCGTTTGAAGCTCTGAACAAACTCTGGTCCGGCGTTCGCGAATCCAGTCATGACTTCCGCGCCTCGACGGAGATTTTCCCACAACTCGACACGGACAAGCTTATCCAGACGTTGAACGTCCGTGAGAAGGGCGAGGGGAATGGACGGGTCAACCGCCCGGCAACTTCTGCACAGTCCTTGGATGAGGTCGAGCAGAGGATTGTGGGTCGTATCGAGCAGGAGAAGGCGTCTGCTTACCAAGTTCTCGAGGATCAGTTTCAGACATTCGATGGCAGGTTGCGGAACCTGGATTTCGAGGGGCAGTTTGGACTGATCCGTCAGGCAAACGCGTCCAGTCTTTCCGATTTCAAAGCCGAAATTGCCAGTGGGGTCGACGAACTGCATGGCCTGCGCCGCGACCTTAAGATCGCCGAAGACGAGATGACGTCATTCAAGCGACAGCATCGGCTCGATCGCGCGGCGAAGGTTCCTAGCGCGGGCGCAACAAGTGTCAAAATCGCCCTGCTTGTTGTCCTCGTCCTCGTCGAAATCGTTATGAACGGCAACTTCCTCGCCAAAGGCAGTGAGCAAGGTATTATCGGTGGCATTACAGAGGCCGTCGTATTCGCTGTCCTCAATATCGGCGCAGCGCTGTTGTTCGCCATCTTCTGCGTTCGAAACCTCGTCCACCGATCCTGGCTGATGAAGCTATTCGGCTTGCTCGGCCTGGCTGCCTACGTTGCTGTCGCTCTTGCGGTGAATCTCGCTTTGGCTCACTACCGCGAAGTGTCGGCGACCATACTCGAGGGGGCAGGGGCTGAGGTCATTCGCCGGATTCGGGAAAATCCGCTCGGATTAGTGGAACTGAATTCCTGGATGCTTTTCGCCATCGGGATTTTCTTCTCGATTTTGGCGTTCATCGACGGATGTATGTTGACCGACCCGTATCCCGGCTTTGCAGGGGTCCAGCGCCGTTTGGACGAGGCACGGCACAACTACATTTCCGGGAAGCTCGATTTGATCGACAACCTTCGCGAAATCCGTGACGAGCACAACGGCAAGATCGAGGAAATCGTCAGGGACCTGAGCTCCCGCCGTCAGGAGTCTGCAGCCATTATCGCCCACCGGACACGGACAATGGGGCTTTTCGCGGAATACCAAAGTCATCTCGAACGGACCGCGAATTCGGTCCTCACAGCATATCGAGAGGCCAACCGTACTGCGAGAACGGACGCCGAGCCCCAATATTTCGCCATCGCGTACAAGCTCGAGCGGATCACCCCGGTTTTGAAGACCAGCGAAGACTGGGACGATCGCGTTTTGACCGATCGAATTCAGATTGCGCAGGCCGAACTCAGCGATCAAATCAGCAAGATCGGGTCCGCCTTCGAGGCCGCCGTCGCTCAATATCACAAACTAGACAATCTATTCCCGGAGGCAGGCGTTGGCTCGGAACAGGCGGCGTAGCAATCGGTCAAGAAAAGGCGGCTTCTCGACGGGCGCTGTGATCGGAACGATCGCACTTTCGGCAGTGGCCCTTGGAATGGTCGGGGCATTCGGGTGGCTCAAATACCAAGCGATGTCGACGATCTCGCTGGACAAGGCGTCTCTATGCCCAACGACGGGACCGACGAGCGAGACGGCCATCCTGCTGGATGTGACCGATCCGATCTCCGAAGCGACATCCATCGATCTCAAGAACCAGTTCCAGCGACTGATTTCAAACGTGCCTATCAACGGCGCGATCGACGTTTTCGCTCTCACTGCCGAGGAGGGTAAGCTTGAGCGTACGTTTCATGGTTGCAATCCTGGCAGCGGCGACCTCGCCAACGAGTGGACGAGCAATCCCAAGCTCGTACAGCAACGTTGGGAGAAGGGTTTCCGAAAGCCCCTGGACGACATCGCGGGCAAGATCGGCTCCGGCGCTTCCGGTGAACACTCTCCGATTATGGCGGGCATCCAACGAATAAACCTCCAGGCCTTTCAGCCTTTGCCTGCTGGAATAGATAAGACCTTGTACATAGCCTCGGATATGGTCGAGCATACGGCTGATTTCTCCAGCTACCGTGACGGGGTTTCGGTCACGAAATTTGAAGCCAGCCCGGCGAGGGAGAAGTACCGGACATCCCTGGATGGAGTGCAGGTAAAAATCCTTGCTTTCCAGCGGCCGGGTCAGAAGTTTAAGATGGAGGACCTCGCCACGTTCTGGAAATCATGGGTGGAGAAAAACAACGGAGAATTCGCAGGCTTCACCCGCTTGGAGGGGGTGCAGTAATGGCGACAAGCGATACCGGAAGGACCGAATTTCGAGACTGGGCTCCGATCGTGCTATTCGCAGCCGTGACGATCGGAGGCATGGCATTCATCTGGTCGGCTAAACTGGCCGCTTGGTCAACTCTTGTCGTGACTGCTGTTCCTTTGGTGCTGATGGCCATCTACTTCCTGACCTCGATCACGCTCGCAGGCTTTCGTCTCCACAACGAACAAGCGGGCGATAACCTCTATTACATGGGGTTCCTCTTTACGCTCTCCAGCCTTGGTGTATCCCTCTACCTGTTCGCCGGAGAAACCTCGATCGAAACCATTGTGCGCAACTTCGGAATCGCGGTGACGTCGACGATCGCCGGCGTGACCTTGCGCATCCTGTTCAACCAGATGCGCCGCGACCCGATCGACATCGAACGCAGCGCCCGCTACGAGCTTGCGGAAATGACGAGGCGCGTGCGCACCGAGCTCGATACTTCGGCTCGCGAGTTTTCGAACTACCGTCGCGTCAGCAACCAGATGCTGACCGAAGGCTTTGAAGAGATCGGCCGCCAGGCGGAGAAGAACGGCGAGGAAATCCGGAAGGTGATCGAGGCGATCTCGAGGGAAGCCATCATCCCAATTCAGGAAGCCGCAACCAAACTGTCGTCCATTATCGAGGACCACAACAGGTCGGTCACCGATCAGGCAGCGGAAGCGACAAGGAAGCTCACCGAAACGACCGACAAACTCTCCACGATCATCGACAGGTTTGGTGTGGCCGTTGAGGGCGTCGGTGCGCGCCTTGGTGAAATCAGGAAGCCGGAGGACGTGATCCGCTTGGAGCTCACCCCCGCAGTCGACGCAATCAAGGACATGACCGACGCACATTTGCGTAGGATGGAGGAGGGGGTCGCTGAGACCCGTTCGCAGGCTACCAAAGTCGACGAGGCACTCAAGCCGCTCAACAGCATAGACAGCAAACTGGATCGCATTGCCGAAGCTCTGGAACGCCAAAGCGAGCCGCGTACCTTTTCTCCAGCGGATACAGAGAACATTGGACCCGCTGTGAGCGATCGAACGACGGCAGACGCTACGAGCGGCCCATTGGAGGATGTCGGGTCCGGGCCAACGGGATCGGGCGCTGAACCGAAACGGCGGCTGTTTAGATGGTGAGTCGAGCAGAAGCGAGCCCGAAGCTGGAACACAAGGGCTATAACCGCGGCCTTATCCTCGGCCTAACAATGGCCGAATCCATGCTCCTGCTCGTTTTTTGCCTCCTGTTGGTAGCTGCGGCGATGATCACCGCCGAGCGCAAGCAGCGCATGGCTGCGGAACAGCGGCTGGTGCAGCTGGAGACACAGAACAAGGAGTTGTCGGCACAGCTTGTCGAGGCGCAGTCGAAGCTTGGCTCGCATATGACCCCAAGTGACCGCGCCAAGTTCGAGAGCGAATGGCGCGAACTGGTGTCCGCTCGCCAGATCATAGACAGGCTCAAGATGAATGACGCAAGCCCGGGCGATCTTGGAAAGCTCGCGGCCGTGGCGAAGGTTTTCGCCAAGAACAACGTGTCCCTCGACCAAGCACCACGGAAACTTGAGGAGATGCTCAAGGGCAACATCCAACCGCACGAGTGGCCTCCCATCATCAATCTGTCTGAAGCGGGAGGCTACTACTTCACGTCGGGTAGCGCGGCGCTGACACCTGAGTTCGAGGGCAAACTCGAGACTTCTATCGCTGAACAGATTGCCGACAACCTCGAGCGCTACAAGGTCGACGTCGTCGAGGTGATCGGTCACACTGACGAGCAACGTGTCGCCAGGAGCTTCTCCAACCTCGACGACGCGTCGATTGGTGTCATCGACGGCCGGCTTCCGGTCGACGCTCTCCAGCCGGCGGACAACGCCGGACTTGGGCTTGCCCGGGCAATCGCGGTCGCGAATATCTTGAAGGCCAATGCAAACCTCAAGGACGTCACGGTGTTGCCGATGTCGGCGGCCCAGCTTGTCGTCCCGGGGGACAAGCTCACTGCGGGGCAGGCAGGGGATGTCCAGGAGCGTCGACGCATTGAAATTCGGATACGCCGACGGGCGGAATCGCTCCAGCCCTGATCAAACTCCTTCGAGCGGGAACAAATCGGACGCAGCTTCATTTCACGTCGAGATTTCACGTCGCGCCAAGCCGGAGCTTGAAAATGTCCCGTAATAATAGTGGCAGCAGTCAATTGACTACCGTCGAAACCAAATCTTCGAACCGGCAGTTCGCTCAAGGCGGCAATCCAGAATACGGCCACTTACCGCCCGTGGTTAGCAATGTTCCTGAGAACCGTGAGGTTGATGACCTCACGCTGATGATGCTCCAGGCGAGGGAAGGGCGCGCCTAAGCCACCCTGTTGAAGAGCACCAAACCGGGGTTCAAGAAAATCCCGCGTCACTGCATCTTTTTCCGAGCTTGGGCGTCTCTTCGCGCAATCGCGGAACATCCATGACCGAGAATTCGGCACGAGGCTTTCCACCTGGGAAGGCAAACACTGGCCAGGTAAGGCAGCCACAGCTTTCACCGCGCGACTACTTGATAAATGAGCGACGTCGATGGGAGGCTATCGCCGATCGGTCAACGCATCGCTCGACTACAAGCTCAGAAGCAGGGACGTCAACTCTGATCGCGCGGCTTGTGCCATAGGCAATGCCTCGGTTGATGTTATCGCTTCGCTTACATTGAGAACCATATGCTGAGCATCCTATCGAAAACCAAGTGCCAAGTCGCGGTCGCGCTAACAGTCGCTTTCGGCCTCGCAACCGCCAACGCGGAGCAGTTGGTAAGACAATCGGCTACCACGTCTCCTCCCGGTCCTGGGGCAAGCTCGGGCGTTCCCGCACAACGACCGGCTGTCAGACCTACGCATCTCGTGATCTTCCTTCATGGCTTACGAGGCTCTGGCTCTATGATGGCACCGTTTGGAACCTCTTGGCAGGAAGTTCTGGGAGGGACAAAATTCGTCTCGCCCGATGCTCCATTTCGCCATCGCGGGGGCGGCCGGGAGTGGTTTGATGTCGACGACCAAGTCCTGCGCCCTGATCGCATCGCAGGCGCTCGGCAAGCTTTTGATGATTTGGTCCGGGAAATCGTTGAACGAGAGGGTTTCGAGAACGATCTCGACAAAGTTGCCTTTGTCGGTGTGTCGCAAGGCGCAATCATGGGACTCGACGCTGTCGCGTCCGGTCGATGGAAAGTAGGCGCGATCGTCAGTTTCGCCGGGCTCCTGCCACTTCGGCCAAAGGCGTCCGCGAACGAAACTGCGGTACTTCTATTGCATGGCGGCGCGGACCGAAGAATTCCGGCGGCGGCTTCCGTCGCGGCGGCGAACCAGCTGAAATCTGCTGGTTTCGATGTGACCCTGGAAGTGGTGCCAGGCGTGGGTCACACAATATCTTCAGAGGAAGCTGCAAAAGCACTACGCTTCCTAGCTGAACAGTTTGCATCATAGAAAAACCCGAGTGCGAACATGAACCTGAAGCACACGAATGTTGCCAACACCACGTCAGGCACGGTCACGGTTGAATTCCACGGTGAGGGAAACGAACTCATCACGGTTCGAATGGCCGCTGACGAAGAATTCGATGAAGGAAGTTCTATTCTTCCCGCCAAGGCAATGATGGTCCAGCTCACGGCGCCCGCTTAGACCGCATTGCAGTCATTCCTGTCGTCGTTGAGGCCTTGATAAATACTCCTAGCAGCATCATTGCACCCAAACATAACAAATGTGCGTTCTGCGACTACCTAAGTGGATCGAAACCGTTCACGTTCGGCCCTGCCTGTCTTGGGATCGGCATCGGTCACGCCTTCGCCGGCTTCCCTGCTATTGCCGATGTTGACAGGCGGAGCGCGGCGGTCGTCGATATTGGTTTCGGGGAGCTCGTCGTCATGCGTGTCTTTGTTCAGCGACTTGGGCGGAAGCTTTGCGGAGCTGGGGATGGAGTTGGTTCTCCTTCTGAAGGATGAACTCGTAGACGCCGGGGCGGTTCCCGAAGTTGCGACGGCGGCATAGGAAGCTTTGAAGAGCCGCGCCGAATTCTTTTGAGCGGCAATCGATGGGACGATTGTCAATGGGAAGATGGAGGAGAACCCTCGGGCATTCTAGGACGCAATATTCAACCGCCGCTCGGCCATCCCACTTCTTCCTTCATGCGTTACTGGACATTCAGGAAACCCTTGAAGAACAAATGTATGTCGAGACCAGGATAAAGAGCATCGCGTTGGCGTAACACCGCAACCAACGGCCGAAACTCGCGTCCGGTCGTTGGTTGTTCAAGATATTCGTCGATCAAATGGCCTTTGCCAGAGTAGCTGCAGTCTCGCGGTAGGTACGCAGCGGTCGACCAAGGAGTTCGACCAGACGGTCGATGTCTCCCTCGTCTGGGATCATGCCGTCGCTCACGTATCGCTCGGCCATCAAGCGCATTTCATAGGCCGTCCATTTTGGCATGAACGTCGCCATTGTCTGTTCGAATCCGCTCGGGTCGTCGCCCCCGTAGACGATGGGACGACTGAGGACGTCCGACCAGATGGCGGCGACGCTTTCTCCGGTGAGTGTGTCCGGTCCAACGAGATTGATCGTCTCGATCGGCAGCTTGCCATGCGCCTGGTCGCGGCGGATCAGTTCAAGCGCCGCCACTTCGGCGATGTCGCGCGCGTCCACCATCGCGATGCCTTTGCTGCCAATCGGCATCGGGTAAACGCCGTGGTTCAGGACGACGTCCTTGATCATCACTTCGTTGTCGATGAAGTAGCTTGGGCGTAGGATCGTCGCGCTGAAATCCATTGCCTTGAGCATCCGCTCCGCGCCCGATTTTACTGCGAAGTGCGGAACGTTGACAGCACGGTCGGCATCGAAGACCGACAGGTAGACGACACGTTCCACGCCGGCTTCTCTGGCGACGTTGAGGGCAATGATAGCCTGAGCGAACTCGTCGCCCGTCACGGCATTGAGCAGGAAAAGCGTGCGGATACCTTTGAAAGCGTTGCGCAGGGAATCGAGGTCCAGGATTTCGCCTTGAACCACCTCCACGTCGATCGGGAAGGTCGCCTTCGAGGCGTCGCGGGTCAGGACCCGTACCGAGGCTTTTCGGGAAACGAGCTGCTCGACGACATGACGGCCAACGCGGCCGGTTGCACCAGTTACCAGGATTGTCATTGAAGTTCTCCGTTCGTTGTTGACAACCCGAATATGGATGGCTCACTGATGATCCAATAGGCGGATAATTTGAACACCTTGTCTCATCAGTGGAACGACCATGGATCTTCTAGGACTTGCCGACTTCGTCTTGGTTGCCCGGCATGGCGGCTTTGGCAAAGCAGCGCGAGCGACAGGTCGTCCTAAGGCGACGCTCTCGCGACGAGTTGCCGAGCTGGAAGCCACTCTTGGACTGCGGCTCGTTGAACGCGGTGCCAGGATGCTGAAGCTTACGGAGGAGGGGCGGGCGCTCCATCAGCGGGCCGGAGCGCTTCTCACCGAGCTGGATGAGACAGCGTCTGCAATCGCGGCGGGAGGCCACAAACCGCGGGGCAGATTGCGCATCAGCGCGCCGATGCTGTTTTCGCAAACGGCCATGGGAAAGCTCGCCGCCAGCTTCGCCCTCAAGTTTCCGGAGGTAAGGCTTGAGGTCACCACGGAGGATCGCGTGGTCGACATGATCGATGAAGGCTACGATCTGGTCATCCGCGTCAATCCCGATCCCGACAACAGCCTCGTCGGCCGCGTTTTCCTTCGAGACCGGCTGGTCGTGGTTGCACCTGCAGGAATGGAGTATCCAAAGGTCGACGCCGTCGTTCCTGTAGTCGTGCGCGGCCCGGCGGACCCGACGAATGTGTGGGCGATGACCACGGAAACCGGTTCCGCCACTTCCATCAATGTTGAAACAGTCCTCAGTCTGTCGTCGCTGCTGAACGTACGGGACGCCGTAAGGATGGGCGTCGGAGCGGCACGACTACCTATCTCCCTTGTCAGTACGGATATCGTCTCAGGTAAGATCGCAACGTGGGGCGATGTAGAGGGCTCCGAGATATGCCTATGGGCACTTTATCCCTCGAGGCGTCTGCTGAGCGCGCGCGTCTCGGCGTTCCTTGACCATTTGAAGATCGCCTTTCCGAACGGGCTGCCCGAAGAGTTCTCGGCTTACGTCGATGGGCGATCTTGAGGCAACAAGGCCGGATGGCGTTCAATCACCGTTGTCGTACCGTGTTCAGTCATGGCGCTGTGGTAGGCTAGAGATCTGACGCTCGCACTTTGCCGTTCTCGGTAATCATCTTAAGGTCGTCGGCGGTGGAGAATGCGATAGATGAATCCGCGATGGTTCCGGCGAATTGTAGACTATGCGAGGCAGGACTTTTCTGTCGTTTGCGGTTTTAAGGGAATTTGTCGCTCATCGAACCCAGGTTTTTGCTCTATTCAAATACGTCCAACCCATTTGGCGGTTATGGCATTGCCACTCGAATTGCCCCCGAACCAGCCGCCTCGGCGACGACAACGTAAGGACGCGCCGTATGACGACGATCAAACGCATTGTGCTGGAAAGCCGCCCGCTGGGTGAACCCTCGCCTGAGAACTTCCGACTGGAGGACGCAGAGTTACGGGAGGCCGCGGAAGGCGATGTGACCGTCCGTGTCCTCTATCTCTCGCTCGACCCCTATATGCGCGGGCGTATGAGCGATGCCAAATCCTACGCCGCGCCAGTGGCAATCGGCGGCACAATGGAGGGCGAAACGGTCTGCGAGGTGGTTAGGTCGAGGCACACCGGTTTTGCGCCCGGCGACATCGTTCGCGGGCGCACAGGCTGGTGTACGGGCGCCGTCATCAGTGGCGATCTCCTGCGAAAGGTCGAGACGCATGGCGCTCCGATCACGACTGCGGTCGGCGTCCTCGGCATGCCGGGATTTACCGCATGGAGTGGTCTCAAGTTCATCGGCGAGCCGAAGGCGGGCGAGACGGTCGCGGTCGCTGCCGCATCAGGACCGGTCGGTTCGATGGTCGGACAACTCGCCAGGCTCGCCGGGGCGAGGGCGGTCGGCATCGCCGGAGGGGCGGACAAGTGCGCGTTCGTTAAGGACGAACTCGGCTTCGACGCCGTGGTCGATCATCGCTCGCCGGAATTCGCCAACACTCTCGAAATCGCCTCTCCAAATGGGATTGACGTCTATTTCGAGAATGTCGGAGGTCACGTCTGGGATGCGGTACTTCCGCTCCTGAACCAGTTCGCGCGCGTTCCGGTCTGCGGCCTCGTGGCGCAATACAATGGAGCGGGTCCTTCGGAGACCGATCACCTGCCGGCAACGATGTCCGCCATCCTCAGGCGGAGCCTTCTCATTCGAGGGTTCATCCAGACGGAATTCGCCATCGAGCATTTTCACACGTTCCTCGCCGAGATCGGTCCGCGGGTCGCAGCCGGCGAAATTAAATACCGCGAGGACATCGTCGATGGATTGGAAAACGCTCCCGAGGCATTCATCGGCATGCTGATGGGCATGAATTTCGGCAAGCTAATCGTCAAGGTCGATGCCAACGCCTGATGAAAAGGCTCGATATGAAGAAGATTGCAGTTCTGGACGACTACCAGAACGTCGCATTGGAGAGTGCCGACTGGACACCATTGAATGGGCGCGCGGAAATCACGGTCTACAACGACCATGTCGACGACGATGAGTGCCTCATCGATCGCCTCGTACCGTTCGATGCCATTTGCGTCATGCGCGAACGGAGTCCACTGCCAAGGAAAATCCCCGAACGACTTCCAAATCTGCGGTTCATCTCCTCGGCCGGAGCCCGCAACGCCTCGATCGACCTTCCGGCGGCACGTGATCTCGGGATAGTGGTGTCCGCGACCGGTGCAAACGGCTCGGGTGCTCCGGAGCTGACATGGGCGCTCATCCTTGCCGCCGCGCGCCACATTCCCAAGGAAGTGACCTCTTTTCAAAAAGGTGGCTGGCAGACCACTGTCGGGCAAGATCTTTCGGGAAGCACGCTTGGCGTTATCGGCTTGGGTAAAATTGGCCGTCAGATTGCAAAAGGTTGGACAAGCCTTCGGAATGGACGTCATCGCATGGAGCCAGAACTTGACCGACGATGCGGCACAGGCCGCGGGCGTCAGGCGGGTCGAGAAGGAGGCGCTGCTTCGCGAGGCCGACTGGGTAACGCTGCATCTCGTTCTATCCGAGCGAACGACAGGCATCATCGGCCGCGAGGAACTGGCGATGATGAAGCCTACCGCCTGGTTGCTGAACACTCCGCGCGGGCCTCTCGTCGACGAAATCGCGTTGATAGATGCCGTTGAAGCGAAGGCACTAGCAGGCATCGCTCTTGATGTGTTCAACGTCGAGCCGCTTCCGACATCTCATCGTCTTCGAGCCCTGCCCAACGTGATAGCAACACCGCATCTGGGGTTTGTAACGCAGAAGTCGTATCGGATATTCTACCAGGACACGGTTGAGAACCTGCTTTCCTGGTTGGATGGCGCGCCTACCCGTTCCCTGTGATTTTTACGAAGATAGATCCGCCTCCCGAACCGAGACGGAGAGGCATGATCGGTGTCTCCATGACGGTGTGGAGCGTGTCGCTCAAAACGATAGGTCAGTTTTGGTCCGCTGCTGCCGTCTCTCGATTGAGGCCCGGAAACCGCGTCCCGCTCCGGTCTCCGTCTGCCCCGACCATTCGTTCGCATCCCATGGCAAGCCGCCGACGCAGCTTCGCGAGACATGCTCCCGCGCCGAACTGAGCCACGAGAACCTTTCGCTCGAAGCTGTCACGACGATCGCAGACCGCGCATTCCAGCACGATAATTACATCCAGAATGTCCTTCATTGTGGGTCCGTCGCCGCTCGCGAGGTTCTGTCGCCGTCTCGCCATCATCTCTCCGGATGCCCCGATGCTGGAGCGCGGCTGTTACTGATCCTCCACAGGCAAGGTGCCGCCGCGGACAAGTTATTTTCAATGGTGACGCCGACTTACGCGATTGTCCTATGGAATTGAATCATCTCGGTAATCTTCTGAATCTCTAGTTTTTAGGACTAGAATCCTTTCGACAGGACGTCTTGACGCCACGATCTTTAAGGAAGATGGCGATCAACGGAAAGATCCAGCGCGAAGGCGACGTCGTCCATCTTGTTGCACAGCAGCTCTTCGACGATAGCCGAGGACCCCTCACGGCGATTGTTCACGGGGAGGCCGTCGTGAGTGAAAAAATTCCGAGGGAGACTGCATTTACGGCGGTCGCTACCGAATACCGGAAAGTTCGCAAGTCGTCTCGGCACGGACCTCAAGCTTTAGCTGCTCCATCGCTTTAAGCGCGGCCTCGAGTATTTCAACGTCTTGAGCGACGGTGCCACCACTTACGCCGACGCCACCAACCGCTTCCAAGAACTCCCACCGAACGAGCAGTCTTCACAGGTCTTCTGGGCCTCGGCGATCAATCTCCACAACGAAGGCTATCAAAGCGCCGACGATATCGCGACGGCGCTCATGGACAGCGAAAAAACAGGGCTGCGCGCCTATGAAAAGTGGGAAGCAGGAGGCAGACCGGAAGGCGCCCACGAGCGTCACTGGTTGGAAGCGGAGGCGGAAGAGAAATCTGACGGTGAAGACTTGCCACAGACTTAGTCATCTCAAGGCGATCATCAAGTAGCTCCTCGGTCGAGGGAGGGCGAGGGGTCTCCCACCGGCTCGGTTCCCGATCTTTCCGGGAAACTCCGCGAGCTTGCGTCAGACGGTCAACTCCAGAGCGAACGTGTCCGAACTTTGGTCGTGACCGGCGGCGAGACCGACGTATGCGTGAGCGCTGCGCTATGGAGCCATCGATCTGGGATACCGCGTCATTCTGCTGATGGATGCCGTCTGCAGCGGCGCAGACGAAGCGCATGACGCCTTGTTGAGGTTGCTCGGCGACATTTTTCCGATTCAGTTTAAGATCATGGAGACTGCCGAATTTCTGTCCGCCCTGCGATCGCTGGTACCGGTAGTCTTTTCGGAGTAGGCGAGGAACTCGATGAACAGCGTCGGGGTTTCACATCCGGCCGCCCGGTCGGCTTGCCGCCCCGCAAGCCCGTTACTCCTGTTCGGCTGGGCGGCCGCCCCCTGGCCGCACATCCAAGCGACCTCGCAGTACCGCCTTTGCAGGAAGACAGCGAGCATCGCGCGCTATCTCGATGGCTCAAGTTCTTCCAACGCCCTTCCAAACCGTTCAAGTTCAAGCGAATAGCAAAAAAGCCCAAATAAAATTGCACCGATCGAGATTGCTTTAATCATCGACTGTCCAACCGGGGGCAGAGCGCCTAATTCAGGAAGATGCCGGAAGAAAATCGCGGAGAACAGTGCTCCACCGAACAGAAAGCTCAGGCGCGCTACGAACGAAATCAAGTGCGCGATGAAGATGTTGTGGAAGGGAGCATGAACGGCTACCCATCGTAGTCTTGCCCAGTAGCATGCCTGCATGACAAGAGTGCAACCCAGCACGGCGGCCTGTGTCGAGCCAGTAATGGTCTGCTGCTCGCCGAGATGGTTCAGGACTTCACGAAAAATCGGAAAGACGATCCAAAGAAGAGCCGCGGCGCCCGCGGTCTGGACTAGAAGCAGGCCCGCATAGGCCTTAGCATTCGTCGGTATCGAGGCGATCTGCATACTCCTCCTCAAACGGCGCCGTCGCTGGATGCTTCGCTCAGCGAATTGGCATATCGGCAGCGACGGCAACTCCAATATCTCTTCCGACATCGTGCGCGACCGGCATGCCAGCTTTCCGCAATCCGTCTATCAGCCTCGCCGTGTCGGCAGGCTGCAGATTCCGCATCTCCAGTTCCGTAACGATGTTGGGCAGGAAGTCAGGCCGCATGCGGACGAATGCATCGCCCTCGCGCTTCGCTTCATCCGTCCTGCCGACCTCGGCGTAAATGACGGCTGCCACGGCATGATAAAGCGGGAACTTCTGCAAATCGGCCTGTTCGATCTCCCTAACAGCCGTCGGGTTGTCGTGCAGCATGTATGCGGCGAGCGCGCGCGTCCCGTGGTAGAACCCGCCACCGCCTGGGTTGAGCATAATCGCCTGGTCTAGCAGTGCGGCGCCCCGACGCCAATCACCGCAAAATGCCAGGCGCGTTCCGTACTCACCCATCAGTTCGGTGTCGTTCGGATTGGTGGCGAGAGCCTGCTCGCCGACGCGCATGGCTTCGATCGGCTGCCGGTCGAAGAAGAGAGCCATCATCAATGCCTGCAGGCCGCGCGTATTGCCGGCATCGATCTGCGTCGAACGCCGGGCTGCTCTCAATGCGCGTTGCAAGGGCGGCTCCGCTCCGGCCTCCGAATTGAATTTGAAGCGACCTTCATCAAGGTAGACGATAGACAGCATCGCCCACGCCGTCGCGTAGGTCGGGTAGCGTGCCACCGCGGTCTCCAGGCATTCTCGGACTGCAGCATGCGTCTCGGCGCTCAGTTCTGCTCGATATGCGTAGAACCGAAGGGTGCATTCATAAGCGCGTGGGTCATCAGGCGGCGGGTTGGCCGCTTCTGCCTGCGCCATGACACCATAGGGCTGAGCGATTGCCGTCGCGACCCGCCGAGCGACGTCCGACTGGATCGCAAAGAGATCGCTCGAACCGAGATCGTTATCGTAAACCTGCGACCAGACGATCTCGTCGTCGGTGGTGTCAAGGAGACGTGCGGTGACGCGCAACCGGCTCTCGGAAGCGCGTACGCCGCCGGCCAGGATATACCGGGCGCCCAATTCGTCACGGACGGTCGCCGGGTTCACGTCGGGAGCAAGCGACTTCGACGTCTCGCGCCCGAAGACCTTGATCTCCTTGAACCGCGGCAGCGCCGTCAGCAATTCTTCAGTGAGCCCGACCGTGTAGAACAGGGCGGTAGGTCCATCGCCGAGGTTTGCGAAAGGGGCGACCACGAGGGAAGGCCGGTCCGGATAGGGGTCGCCTTCAAATCGGGCGGGGGAACGAAGGGTGAAAGCTCCGGTAGCAACCGCCCCGAAGACCGCCAGTCCGGCTGCGGCCAGCAAAAACGCTGCTCGTCCGGTGCGCCACCATGGCCCGCTTGAAGGGAATAGAAGAGCGGCCGCCGGTTCGATCTCGATCACGTCCGAGACTTCGGTGTTCCAAGTGAAGGCCGGGACGTAGCCACCCTTTGGCACGTCGATCCTGACAGGATCACTCTTTCCGCTCACCAGATAGTAGCGCTCGAGCGACCGACGTAGACGTCCCGCTTCGATACGAACGACGGGGTCGTCCTGAGTGAAGGTTTCGTCGCGACCGAACACTTCGATGGCGATCGAATAGCCTTTTATCCGGCCGCTCCGCCCAGCGAGCGTTTCCCCAACGACATAGTGCAGGAACGCCGCCGCCCGGTTGCCTCCAGGGAATTCAGGGCTGGCCGTGATGCGTTCGAGCTGCGCCAAGATGTCGTGGGCACACGGAACGGCACTTCGCGTCGATGCTGTCATGGACCCCTCCATAACGCGTGTGGCATGGAGCGTGCTCCCCCGGAGCTGCCATGCCACCGTTGCGTTTGGCGAAGAACCTACACCCCGAACGTGTTCTCGTCCACGTCCGTTAGTGAGCGGCGGTTGGCGCGATAATACCCAGATTGCCGAGCCCGCTGACGATCAATTGGATCGCCACGGCAGTGAGCAGGATCCCGAAGACGACCTCCGACACCACCATGCTTGCCGGTCTCATCCGCTTGGCAAGCTTGTCGATATTCGTGAACACCAGATAGTCGAAGGCGCCGACCACGAGGATCAATCCGGCAACCAGGGCCGCGCTTGCGATCGACACGACTTCGCCCGAGGCGAGGATGATCACGGTGATGCCGACCGGATTGAGCAGATAGGGAACCGCCAAGGGAAACACGGCGAGCTTGTCCGGGTCAACAGGTGTCTCCAGTTCCCCGTGAGGCTTCTCCGTCGGCCCCGATGCCATCTTGATGGCGATCAGGGCAAGGATGATGCCACCAGCCACGGCCACGGCGCCGCCCGTAATATGCAGCAGACGCATCAGCAGTGCGCCCGTGGCGAACAGGATCAAGGCCGTGACCAGTGCCGTCAGAACCATCTGGCGTCCGATGCGGACCTTGGTTTCCGTATCGAACGCATGGGTCTTCTCGAGAAACGGCACCAGTGCAATTTTCGGCCCCATGCCGATCAGGAGTAGAAGCAAGAGTTTGCCGACAAGCGTCGCATCGATGATGGTGAAGTCCATGGTGCCCTCTGTTTTTTGATGATCTTAGAACCCCTCCCGACCCCGCGGGAAGGGCAGTATGCTCGGACACCTTCAGCGCGGGCAGACGTCCCAGAAACCTGTCGTCTTGGCGGGCGAGGTGTAGTACCAGCACTGGCCGGGCTGTGGTGGGGTGCCTGCCAGCGATACGGCGGCGGCGCCTGCAACGAAGCCGATAGCAGCGCCGGCGGCAATCGCGGCTCCTGGACGCCAGTAACGGCGAGGCGCGACGACGACGACCCCGCGTTGCGCGGGCCGGTATGCCGGCCGCACGGCAGGGCGATAGGCCGGACTGTATCCTGGTCGTGTCCGCCCGGCCGCCGCACATCCACGAGGACCGCACGCTGCCGCAGCGCAGCCTCTCGGACCACACGCCGCGACGCCGCGGCGGGCTTCGGCGGTGGACGGCACCAACACGGGTGCAAAAACCAACACGATAGCGGCCAGGGCCGCGAGAAGGTGACTTGGAATGGTGAGCATTCTCATTTCAGTTCCTCCGGTTCTCTTCATTTCGTCTGGCACAAACTCACTGAGTTCCCGCAGCGATCGCCGCATTGTGCGTCGCCAGTGCCTGCTGGGCGGCAGCGGCAACACCTTCATCCTTGCCGCCCGAAACCTGCACGGTCGGCACGGCGATCCTGATGCCGTTGTCGTTAAAAGCCTGATGGATCATGCGCAGCGCACGGCGCTTTAGCGTGAATTGCTGGCCGGGAAGCGTCATCACCTTCATCCGCAGGAGAAGTCCGGAATCACCCAGGCTGTCGATCCCCTGCATCTTCAAGGGCTCGATCGTGATCGGCTTGAACTCAGGATCTTCGAACAGCTCCAGGCCGATCTTCTTGATGATCTTTCGGGCCTTCTCGATGTCGGCGTCGTAGGTCACGGTGATCGTCATCTTCTCTATCGCCCAGTCGGTGCTCATATTCTGGACTGCTCCGAGTTCGCTAAAGGGCACGATATAGACGGCGCCGCGCTGGTGCCGGAGCTTCACCGATCTCAAGCTGAACGACTCGACCGTTCCCTTGTAGCTGCCGCTCTGGATGTACTCGCCGACCCTGAAGGCGTCGTCGAGCAGGTAGAACATTCCGCTGATGATGTCCTTGACCACCGTCTGCGCGCCGAAGCCGATCGCGACGCCGACGACGCCCGCACCGGCGATCAGTGGCCCGATCTCCACGCCAAGGGCCGACAGCGCCATCATGACGGCGACGACGGCAAGCAGGATCATCACGAAGTTGCGCAGGATCGGTAGCAAGGTTCTTAAGCGGGTACGGCGCCGCTCCCGTTCGCTACCGAATTCCAGCGCTGCCTCGGTGTCGCCGAGCCTCCGGTCGATCAGCACTTTCACGACATTCCATGCAAGGTCCACGACCAGCAGAATGATACCAGCGCTCAAAGCGCCACGCACGAGGCGCACGGCAGGGCTATCCTGCATCGTCATCGCGGTCAGACGAACCTCCAGCACTTCGGCGAGCAAGAGGATTGCTCCGACAATGAGCGCCGCCCGGATGCCGCGCTCGACCACCACGGATATGACAGTGCCTCGCTTGTGACCGTCTTCAACGTGATCGGATGAGCGCAAGAGATTGTTCACCGAGGCCTTGGTGAGGGCGACCGCTCCTGGAAGTGCTGCGCAGACAAGCGCTACCCAGAAAAGCTTCATCGCGCCAACCACCCACAGTAGCCAGACGCCGATGAAGTAGGCAGTCCATAACCAGTGCCGAACGCGAACGCCGACATGGCGCGGCTGATCGATCGGGTCGGCCACCACCGGACGCCGCCAGACGGCTTCGATGGCAATGGCGAGCAGGATGAGCCCGAGCGTATAGGCAACAAGCTGTTGGGAGGGCACGGAAAAGCCAATAGTACCAAGCAGACGGATGGTCACCCAGCCGAAGGCATACCAGCCGGCAGCAAAGCTCAGTCGCTTCGTCCAGAAGCGGGCCGCCTCGTCTGAAACCGGAACTACGCGGAACTGGTTCTGCGCCTGCCGGTGCGGTGCGAGCAACACGTCGAACAGAGCGCTTGCCAGGCGAAAGACGACGACGGCGAACAGGTAGCCGACGACGACTTCCCTGATGATGGGTGGCCATGGGAAAAGGAGGAAGAAGCCGATGCTGCCCAGCCCGAAAGAAAGAACGTCACCCGCCGCCCAGATCAAACGGGCGAACACGGCGATCATCCGCTCGCGAGCTGTCGAGACAGAGGCTCGCGCCATCCATGCGCGCCATCCGGTCGTAATCCACCGAAACAGCCATTGTGTCACCAGTCCGGCTGCGACGAAGGCGATCACCAGGAGGATTGGTCGCGACCCGCCATTCGCTTCGACGTCCCGCTCAAGAAGAGCGGCGCCGCGCATGGCCTCCGATGGAAGGGTTTGCGCCCCGGCAAGCAGGCCGGCTACGTGTCCGCGAAGGCGCATGGTCGCGGCGGCGAACGAAGCTGTGTCACTGTCCGCCGGCACCACTGGAGAAGCCGCGGCCGGTGTCGTTACCTGCTGATGCAGCCAGTTCTGGACGGCGGGATCTTTGAGAAGGTCCGCGAATTGCCTGACGCTATCGGGCGGCGTCGTGTCAGATCCGGTCGGCGGCGACGCGACCTGTGCCGCCGCCAGGTTTGCGCCGCACGACATGACGCCCAAAACCATAACAACCTGGATGATGGTCTTGACTGGCGACTGCTTCGAGAAAACGCGCATCGTACATCCTGAATTTTGAACACTGGCGCTCGGGCGGCTATCGTCCGCACGTCGTGGGTGAGGGGTCGTCGCTCCTGCAGGTCGTCTTCGCCTTCGGGCCGGGAGCCCCCGTGAGGCCCTCCACTTCAGTGGCGTAGTTATCCCTGGTGTTGGGGTCGACGATCGCGACCGGAGCGGCGAGGATCAATCCCGCAGCGCTGCCAGCCGCTGCAGCCGTGCTGGTCGTCGCTGCAAGGATCGTATCACCGAGGCCGACCTTGCTGTCGGTCAGCGTTTGCCCATCGGAAATCCGCGCGCCGATGAGGCGAACGACTTCTGGAGACTCGGCGAACTTGCCGTGGTTCAGACTGTCGCCTGCCTTGACCTTGGTGAGGTCGATCACTGTGATCTGACTGTCTGCAAGTTCCTTCTTGAAGGGCGCCTGTTCCGGATCGATCGCGCCGAGCCGGGCAACGTCGCCCCAAACCCGGCGCGAGACCGCGAGCGCGCGATCGTCCCGCGAGACGAACAACGTAAACTTTGGGTGCTGCTTGCCCATGTCGACGATCTGCTGGCGGAAGACGTCTACATCGACATCGGGGGAGGCGAGCATAACGTTCTCGAACTTGGCGGGAAGGCGGCCGTTGCGGATCGCCATCTGCCGCAGCGCTTCCAGCGCCAGCCAGTTCCCCATCGAGTGCGCCAGGATGGAGACCTCCTTCACCTCGGGGTCCTTAGCAAGGTACTGGAAGAGCGTCTCCAACGCATTGCGTGTGTAGTTCGTGCTTTCCCTGTCGTAACCGTAGGCGAGCAGACTGCCCCGCGACGGCCAGGTCACGAGCACGGGCGCACTTCGGACGCCGGAGTCCTGGACGATCTGGGCAAACCTGTAGACGGAGTCTTCGAAGCGGTTGTTGAAGCCGTGTATGAACACAAGGACGCTTCCGTCGCGGCTCTTCCTGACTGAAGCGCTGAGCCACTTCCTGGCGTCGTCCCGCGTGATCTCGTCGGCCTTGAGTGTGGCGAAGTCTGTCGTTGGATTGGATGGCAGCCGCTTCGGCCAGGCGACTTCCCCGACCTTTCGGACGCTGGCGGGTGGAATGGAAACCGTTATATCGGCAAAGGCCGGGGCAGGCGCACGCTCACCAGAGAACATCTCTCCCTGGACAGACGAGCGGCTCCTTGTCGTGGTCACCAGCATGTCGACCTTCGTCGATTGCGGCGAAGTGTCGGCGACTGGGATGAGCACGTTCTTCGGATGGCCGCCGCATCCTGCGACCGCGATCAACGCTACAAGGGGAACCGTCTTCAAACCACCTGGAAGTGCCGCGCAAATGCGGCCGACGATCGTGTTCGCTCTGTTCAATTCCAATGCCCCGCGGCTTCACCCTGATCGGTCCTCGCGCATTGCGAAGGAACCTGGCCGCGGGGAAGCTAGCCGAATCTCAAGCTGGTTACGCGTAACATCGGGTATGTTACATCCCCATTTCTGCCAATGGTGGCCACCAAAACGCTTCCGCTTCATCAGATAAGGGATTTTAACTTCCGCCCCGAATGCAGGCGGTTTTCGGTCAGATCGAACAATTTGCGAGCCCGGCAAGGCGTCCCGGAGCATGTATGATACAGTAACATACTGCACGAACAGCTCGTCTTCCCCGAACATAGTCGCAGAAAAAATTGCCGACCGGCACGTCCGATCGGCAGGACTCATGCACTCTGAAGTGGAGTCGACGATGGATGAAAGCGTGGCGGCCGTGAGGCTGCGGTTTCCGCTTCGGGCCGAGGCGATAGAAGACCTTGCCTCGCGGGATGAGACCTTCCTCGAAATATGCGCGGACCTCGCAGAAGCCCAAAGGGAACTGTCCATTTGGCAGTCATCGACAGATCCCGATCGCCTTGGGCGTTGCGCGGAGTACGAGGAATTGATCACCGATCTCGCGAAAGAGATCGAGCAAGCGCTCGATGGCGAGACGCTCTCTCTTCATCCATCGTCCGTCCGGCCCCTCGGCTAACGACTGTCGTAGCCCTCTCGTAACGCGCTTAGAAAGAAGAATACCGTGGAATCCGAAATTGTGCCCGAGCCTGTAAAAGATCCTGCTCCACCAAGCCCGTTGCGCAAGGTGGCCCTCATCGTCGTCCTCATCGCTGCGGTCTTGTTCGTGCTCTCTGTCTTTATGGAGCGGCGCACGCCCTCGACCGCGCAAGCCCAGGTTCAAGCCTACGTCGTCGGGATCGCGCCGGAGGTCACCGGACGGGTCGTGGAAGTAGGCGTCGCCGACAACTCTCGGGTAGAGGCCGACCAGGTTCTCTTCCGGATCGATCCGGAACGATATGAACTCGCTGTTGCCGAAGCCGAGGCGGCGCTCGCCAGCGTCGGACAGACGATCGGCGCTTCGACCGCCGCCGTGGACGCGGCACAGGCCAAGCTTGTGCAAGCCCAAGCTGATCGCGACAACCTTCGCGACCAGTACGCTCGGGCGTCAGAGCTCTTGAAACGCGGCGTCTTCTCCAAGGCGCGCTTCGATACGGCCAAGTCTGCCTACGATCAGGCAGAAGCTTCGGTCTCGGGGGCGCAGGCCGACCTCGCCAAGGCAAGGGAACAGCTCGGTCCGGCCGGAAACGACAACCCGCAGCTTCGTACCGCGCTCGCCGGTCTCGAAAAGGCCAGGCTCGACCTCGTGCATACGACTGTGAAGGCTCCGGCCGCAGGCGTCGTTACCAATCTCCAACTCACGGTCGGCAAGGTCGTCGCATCAGGACAACCGGCAATGACATTCATCGACGTCGGGACAATCTGGATCAGCGCCGCATTCAAGGAGAACAGCCTGGAGAAGGTTGCCGTTGGCAATCCGGCGGAGATCCTGTTCGACGCGCTTCCTGGTAAATTGTACGCGGCGACCGTCGAGAGTGTCGGTTACGGCGTATCGCAGGGGGGAGGTGTCGATCCGAACACGGGATTGCCGACGATCAGGAACGACAGCGGCTGGGTCAAGGAGGCGCAGCGTTTTCCAGTTCGACTGAACATCGCCGAAGACGCCCGGCCCAAGGGTGGCGTGAGGTATGGCTCGCAGGCGACGGTGGTCATCTACACCGGCGACAATCCCGTGACGAATGCGTGGGGATCTCTTTGGATCCGCGCAATGTCGGTTTTGACCTATGTCAATTAAGGGCGACCCGGCGATCGAGGAACAGAAACGCAATGGCCTGCGCGTCGCGTTCGCGGTCTCCGTCGGCTTCTCAGTGGCTGTCTATTCAGGTGCCATCGTGCCGTTCCTAAGCCCATTATTTGCAGCGCAGTTCTTGCTTGGAAGCTCACGTCCTTTGCCATTCGGCAAGACGATCGGCTCGGCAATCGTGATCCTGGCCACAGGCACCATAATGATGCTTTTAACCAGCCTCCTCGGTGATCGGCCTGTGCCATTTCTTTTGCTGCTGGGGCTTACCTACTTCTCCTGTTTCCTGGCTCAGTCGGCGGGGAAGGGCGGTGCGGCGGTCTTTCTGGTGCTGGTCGTGGCGATCATCGTTCCGCTGCTTGGTATTTTGAACAAGGAGCTTGCCGGATCCATCCTGTCCATTCTCGTCACAGGGGTTCTGTCAGGGACGATCCTCATGTGGCTTGCCCACGCAATCTTCCCCGAACCCGATGGCAGGGACTTCTCCGTCGATCCGCCGCTCGTCCGACCATCGTCTCCCCGCCGAGCACTGGCGAACACGATCATTCTGCTTGTCGCCGTGGTGACCTGCCTGACAAGCGACAACTTGACTGCTGCGGCAGTAATCCCGATCACCGTGGCGTCGCTTCTTGGCCAGCTCGACCTCGCGGCAAGCAGCCGAACGGCAATCGGACTCGTGGTCGTCAATCTGTTCGGAGGCGTCCTTGCTTCGACCGCATACTCCTTACTGGCCCTGCGACCAAATCTCCTTTCAATATTCCTGATCGTCCTCGTCGTCGCTCTTGTCTTGGGTGGCCGTGCAGCATCCCGCTCGAAGGACGCTCCGCTGTTCGCAGGCGCCCTTACCATCTTCCTCATTCTCTTCGGGCTTGGCGTCTCCCCGCTTCCGGGAAGTGCCGCAGAATCCTTCACGACCCGGATCGGCTATGTCGGGGTGGCGCTGGTTTACGCGCTGTTATTCGCGGCAATCCTTTGGCCCCGCCCCGCTCTCCGGAAGGAAGCAACGTGATGAGATGGTTGTCCACGCCCACGCTCAGCGTTGCCGCATCGCTGATATGCTTCGTCTCGTCATCTCCCGTCGCTCATAGCGTCGAACGGAGCGAGGAATTTTCCGACGTCCTCAAACATTGCGAACTTGCGGATGTTTGCAAGGACCCGCAGGATCGGAAAGGATTCACCGAGTGCATGAAGCAGGGTCACTATCGGCTTCACTTCTCACCTGCCTGCCAGACGGGAAGCCGGAGAGCGAGATGCTACGACCTCGATCCTCAGCCACCGTTTCAAAACCAGGATAGAGCGTCATTCCGCCGTCGACGAGACATCCGGGCGGACGCCGCGAAACTCCCGCACCGCCGAGCGCGACCAGAGAAATGCGCCCTTGAGATTGACGTTCACGACGGTGTCCCACTGGACGCTTGTCATTCGTGGAACGGCGCGTCGCATTGCAGTCCGGCGTTGTCGACGAGAATGTCGAGGGTGCCGAACTCCTGCACCGTGGAGGCGAACATCGCCTCCACCCGCGTCTCCTCGGCGACGTCGGCCGCAATCGCCAGCGACCCTACGCCGCATTGTTGGATTTCTTCGACGACCAGCGCGGCGTCGTCTGGCGCTGGGCCACAGCTTGGATGAGTAATACGATTGCGGTAGGTGTGTTACTGTAACATACACCGTCGATGGCGCTCGCTACTACGCTCCGCCCGCTCTTTGCTGTAGAACCTAGACCCCGGCCAACGCTCGGGCTCGTCGGTCGACAGATTGCACGCGGCGCAGTTACTGACCGGCTGAAGTTTGTCCGCGCAAAAGGAGGAAAGAGATGACGAAGTCTCGTGCATTGCTTCTTCTCGCCACGAGCCTGTGTCTGCCTGTAACGGGGCTACCGTCGCCTTATGCTGTTCCGACCGCGGCCGCGCAGGAACCGATCGCTTCCAATCCGACTGCTCCCGGTCCGCCCGTCGCGGATGAGGTGCCGGCGCCCTTGACCGAAGACGAGTTGGAAATCCTGGTAGCGCGAATCGCGCTTTATCCGGACGAGCTGGTCGCTCTTGTTACCTCTGCTTCGCAATACCCGCTGCAGATCGTCGAGGCAGCGCGGTTCCTCGACACAATCAAGAAGCAGCCCAGTCTCAAGCCGAAGACGACGTGGGACGGTAGCGTGGTCTCGCTTCTGAACTATCCACAAATCGTCGCGATGATGAGCGAGGACCTGGACTGGACGCAATCGCTTGGAGAAGCTCTCGCCTACCAACAGAAAGACGTCCTGGTCGCCGTTCAACAACTGCGCGACAAGGCGGTGGCCGACGGCATCATCAAGACCGACGATAAGATGACGGTGTCGGAGGAAAACGACAACGTGGTCGTCGTCTCCGCAAATCCGGAGAAGATCTACGTCCCACAATACGCGCCGGAAATGCTGTATGAGCCCGGCTATATCGCCGCACCCATCGCCTATTATCCGGAGCCTTATCCGAACTACTATTACCCGACCGCGACGTTCTTTGCCGGCGTCGTGACGGGAGCGGTCTGGGCGGCGGCCATCGACTGGAACCGCTGGGGCGTCTGGGGCGGGCGCTGGAATGGCAATGTCAATATCGATTGCAACAACTGTTTCAACAACATCAACGGCAAGGTCAACATCAACGACGTGGACTGGAAGAACGTCGACCGCAGCAAAATCAACTTCGACCGCTCCCAGTTCGACGAGATGAATCGGAGCGACTTCCGCAACAAAATCGAGGCGAACGCAGGCAACAGGCTGGGAGCGCGGACCAGCGACCGGTCAGGAACGATCCGGGAAAACCCCGGAAAGGTCAGCGTCAACGACGTCCGCATAAGCAAGATCGATGCGGATAGAATTGGCGCCGCTCGTAATAAGGGCGGAAACAACGTTGCCCCAGCCGCAAGAAACGCGGCGGCTGGCCAGACCCGTCGGCCGGAGTCTCGAACAAACAGGGTGGAAAGCGCCAGGCCGAAAGCGAATGCAAAGCGACCGGTGGCGAAACCGAAGCCGGCGGCGAGAGTGGACAACCGCCCTAGGAAGCCATCGGCCCTGGGCCAGGTGGACAGCGGCAGACGCGCACAGATGCAGTCTAGCCGCGGGCGGCAGGCGATGGCCGGAGGTGGTCGTGGCGGCGGTCGGGAAATCCGGCGAGGCGGTGGCGGACGTCGCCGGTAACAAGATGAGGATGGGATGAACATCATGAGAAAGTCATTCAGACTTGTGCTTCTGGCTTCCGTGTTCGCCGTCCTGGCAGTCGCCATCAGTGCGGCGTCCGCGCCCGCGGCGGAGCCATCCGATGAGAGCGTGATGTCCGGGTTCGCCAAGCAAAGCGATCCGCCGGTCTTCTCGACCCCGGAAGAGGCCGTCGACGCCTTCAAGGCAGCGCTCGCGGCCGACGACTTCGAGAGATTCGTCTCTCTTCTTGGCATCGATGCGGCGAAAGCACGGGCGGGCGAGGGCGTGATGGACACCTACGCGCAGATCAGGGAAGGAGCCGCAAAGAGGGTGATTTCCGAGAACCGCGACGGGAACATTGTCGTCGAGATCGGCGACAAGCTCTGGCCGCTGCCATTTCCGATCGTGAAGGGCGACGACGGCAAGTGGAGCTTCGACACCTACGCGGGCTTCGAGGAGATCATCAATCGCCGCGTGGGAGAAAACGAGCTTCAGACCATTGCGACGATGCAGTCCTATGTCGACGCACAGCTAGAGTATCACTCAGAGGACCGGGACGGCGACGGCGTTCTCGAGTACGCGCGAAAGCTCGTCAGCAGCGACGGCAAGACCGATGGCCTCTACTGGTCTCCCGACTTGGGCGTGGGCGATAGTCCCGCGGGCAATGCGCTGGAAGACGACGCGGCCCTCGACAAGGCAAAGGCCGGGGAGGGCTACTACGGCTATCGCTACAAGATCCTGGATGGACAAGGAGCAAATATAGCCGGCGGCAAGTTCGACTACGTCATCAACGGCAATATGATCGCAGGGTTCGCGCTCGTGGCCTGGCCGATCCGATATGGAGAAACGGGCGTCAACACCTTCGCGGTAAATGCCAACGGCGCCGTCTATCAGGTGGACCTCGGTCGCGACACCGCCAAGACGGCGAGCGGCATCAAATCGTTCAACCCGGACGACAAGTGGGAACTGACGGAAGAGTAACGGCACCCGAAGTCGATAATGTCGTTTTATATCGAAGGACGTGCGGAGAAGTGGAAAGCTCGCAAATAGACGTTCCGCCCAGAGGAGCCGCGCGAAGCGGTCGTCTTCGGTTGATGTTGCGACTACCTTCTCTTCGATGGGCGCTTGAAGATCTCAGGGCAAGACAGCATCTGGACAGCCTGTTTGAAGCTTATGAAGACGTTGCTGTCACACTCGATCGCCTCAGGCGCGACGGTCGCGTCGAGGATGCCGACCTGTTGTCTGAGTACGAAGCGATGCGCATGGAAATCGAGGCAGATGTGATCGCAGATTGTAGTTCGGCTCCGGGCCTCGTTAGTTGAAACTCCCCTGGAGTTCGGAGCATCGCGGGGGCCTGGGCCGTTATCTGCGTTTCAGCACGCGTGCCACCATAGCCTAGACCATCATTGAAACTGCCCGCGACGAGAACGTCAGCTTTCCAAACTAAGGCGCAACCTGTCTGCTAGGTGAACGGCAGCTTCCGGAAAACTCAAAAGCAGACTGAACGACTTACAGGGCGCAAAGTTGCCTCCTTCTCGTCCGACCAGCAATGACTGCTTCTCAATCGGGCATTGGGGTCAAGCTCCATCTTTCTGTCCTTGATGGCCTGATCATTCACGCGGGTCACGCTTCTCGTCGCAGTCTGTTGGCTCGGTTTCTTTTGGGCCGCTGCACAGTGTCGTGGAGTTAATCCGAAGTGGGCTCCGACGTTTAGTGAGCTCTTGAAACGGGCTGGGTCATCGACTGCGGCCTTGCGCCAAGACTGAGCAGATGGTGACACCATCGCGGCAGGGTGCGCCAAGAGCACCGGCGCGCTCTTCCGCTGATCTTCAAACTCATCTACTAACGGTCTCATGAACCGAGAAAAAACCGCCTTTGACTTCCTTGCGCATCACGGCGAGGCCGCCGTTCTAATCTCTGCCTTCGATTGGTCAAGCACGTCGTTGGGCTGCCCTGAAACATGGCCGCAGAGCCTGCGCACCACGGTGGCGCTGATCCTGCAATCGCCAGTGCCAATCGTGACCCTCTGGGGAGAGGACGGCGTCATGATCTACAATGACGCGTATTGTCTTTTCGCCGGGGAACGCCATCCGCACCTGCTGGGGTCGAAAGTTCGGGAAGGATGGGACGAGATCGCCGATTTCAACGACAACGTGATGCGTGTCGGGTTGTCAGGTAAGACGCTTCGCTACACCGATCAAGAACTTTCGTTGAACCGCACGGGGTCACCCGAGCCCGTCTGGATGAATCTCGACTACTCTCCGATCATCGACGAGAGCGGTGTACCTTCTGGCGTTATGGCGATCGTCATCGAGACGACGGCGAAGGTGCAAGCTGAGCGGGCGCTTGCCGCGAGTGAAGAACAGAGCCGCCAGATCATCGATGGCGCGGTGGACTACGCCATCATCGCTCTCGACCTTGAGGGTAGGGTCCTCCGGTGGAACGAAGGCGCCCGGCGTATGTTCGGCTGGACGCAGGACGAGGTGTCGGGGCTCTACTGGGAGATGCTCTTTACGCCGGAAGACCGCGCAGCAGGCAGGCCGCGTGAGGCAATGGATGCAGCCTTGGGGCTGGGCGCTGCGCATCACGACAGATGGCACCTGCGTAAATCCGGTGAGACTTTCTGGGCGAGCGGCGAGATCAGCCCGCTGCGAAACACCGCCGGTATCCCGATCGGCTTGGTGAAAGTCCTTCGCGACCAGACTGATCAGCACAAGGCCGTTGAGGCTCTCGCCGAAGCCGAGGCGCGGCTTCGGCGCGCACAGCAGGCAGGCGGCGTCGGCGTGTTCTCGCTCGACCTTCAGACTGATATCCTGCGTCCGACGCCCGAATTCTGCACCATCTACGGGATCGAGCAGACGGATGCCATTCCAATCTCGGCGATCCAGCACCTCGTCCTAGACGAAGATCAGGAGATCGCCTCCAACGACGCTACGAGAGAAACTGGAACCTCGCCGCTTAACGTCGAATACCGTATCCGGCGCTTGGGAGACGGCCAGAAGCGCGTTGTTGCGAGACGAGGTGAGTTCGAGTTCGACGATGGCGGTAAACCGATCCGCTTCGTTGGCGTTGTCCAGGACGTGACGGAAAGGCGTAAAGCTCAGCGCGAACTGCGCGAAAGCGAGTCCCGCTTCCGGGCGCTGGCTCAGGCCATTCCGAATCATGTCTGGACCGCGACGCCCGATGGTCAGGTCGACTGGTTCAACGACCGGGTCTACGAATACGCCGGCCGATCGCCGGGAGAGCTCGACGGTGACGCCTGGGTGTCGATAGTCCATCCAGATGACACGGCAACGACGGCGGAGGAATGGAAGCGCTCGCTGGAGACGGGCGACACCTATCAGACGGAGTTCAGGCTCCGTCATAGGTCAGGCGGCTTCCGCTGGCATATCGTACGTGCCGTTCCCATCAAGAACGATGAAGGTCGAATCCTTCGCTGGATTGGTACGAACACCGAGGTAGAGGAGTTGCGGTCTACACGAGAAAAATTGGAAGCCCTCAACGTCACGCTGGAACAGCGGGTCGCCGAGCGTACAGCGGATCGTGACCGCATGTGGAGGCTGTCGACCGACGTCATGCTCGTGGCTTCGTTCGACGCCAGAATCACCGCACTCAATCCCGCTTGGACGACTGTCCTGGGATGGACCGAAGACGATCTGATCGGCCGGTCCTTCATTGACCTTGTCCACCCCGGCGATCGCCAGAATACGCTCGATGAGGTCGGCAGGCTTGCCCAGGGCGCTACGACTTTCTCATTCGAAAACCGCTACCAATGTAAGAATGAATCCTACCGGACGATCTCCTGGACCGCCGTTCCTGACGACACCTTTATCCACGCCGTCGGTCGCGACGTAACCGAGGAACGGGATGCAGCCGCAGCACTTCGCCAGACCGAGCTTGCCTTGCAGCAGGCTCAGAAGATGGAGGCGATCGGCAACCTGACCGGCGGCGTCGCCCACGACTTCAACAATCTTCTGCAGGTCGTGGCGGGCAACTTGCAGCTTCTTTCAAAAGACGTTTTTGGGAACGCTAAGGCAGAACGTCGTATCGAAAACGCCCTTGCAGGGGTCAACCGCGGATCAAAGCTCGCATCGCAGCTCCTGGCATTTGGCCGTCGCCAGGCACTCGACCCGAAAGTCGTCAACGTAGGTCGCCTCATTCGAGGCATGGACGAGATGCTGCGACGTACGATTGGCGAAGGCGTCGAAATCGAGACGATAGCGTCCGGGGGCCTCTGGAACTCGCTCGTCGATCCGATGCAGGTCGAGAACGCGCTCCTCAATCTCGCAATCAATGCTCGGGATGCTATGGAAGGCTTCGGCAAGCTGACCATTGAGGTCGGCAATGCGTATATCGACGACACCTACGCCAGGCTTCATGACGACGTCCAGACGGGACAGTACGTGGTACTCTCCGTAACCGATACTGGAAGCGGCATGTCGCCGGAGTTGATGGCTAAAGTCTTTGAACCGTTCTTCTCGACAAAGCCCGAGGGCAAAGGAACAGGTCTCGGCCTTTCCATGGTCTACGGCTTCGTCAAGCAATCCGGCGGCCACGTCAAAATCTATAGCGAACTTGGCCACGGTACGACGGTGAAGATGTATCTACCGCGGGCAATGCAGCAGGAAGACTTGGAAGTCGAACGGCACGATGGTCCGGTCGAAGGAGGGCGGGAGACCATCCTCGTCGCCGAAGATGACGATGGCGTGCGGGCTACAGTCGTCGAACTTCTTCAGGACTTGGGCTACCGCGTTCTGAAGGCGCCTGACGCGTCCGCCGCGTTGTCTATTATAGAAAGTGGTGTGGGTATCGATCTGCTCTTCACCGATGTGGTCATGCCTGGACAGTTGAAGAGTGCGGACCTGGCGAGAAAGGCCAAGGAACGCGTACCGGACATCGCCGTCCTGTTTACCTCCGGCTATACCGAAAATTCCATCGTCCACGGTGGCCGTCTCGATCCGGGTGTCCAGCTTCTCTCGAAGCCCTATAGCCGTGAGCAGCTTGCCAAAAAAATTCGGTATGTCTTGGACAACCGGGAGCCGGTGAAGGTTTCCTCTCAGCCCGAAGCGACAATCTCTGAGCCTATGCCCTCTGCGGACAAGCACGGGGCGAGGCGTCGTATCCTTCTGGTCGAGGACAATGATCTGATCCGCATGGCGAGCACCGACATGCTCGAAGAGTTGGGTTGTGACGTCGTGGAAACGGGATCCGCAGAGGATGCGCTTATCGCACTGGAGCAGGGCGGTATCGATATCGTCGTTTCGGATCTCGGTCTGCCCGGCATGTCCGGCGAAGAATTTTGCCGCGAGGTTCGCCGCCGCTGGCCACAGATCGGCATTGTCTTTGCCACCGGCATGAATCACGGCCCCGAGCTGGATGATCCCACGCGAACGGCGCTATTGCCAAAACCGCATGGGCTTGAGGAACTGAGGAATGCGCTTGATCAAGTTCGTTAGTACACCAACCCTTGCCTGGGCGAGGTAGGTCGACACAGGGAACCTGTCGCCGTGGTCGTCGAAGAAGCGATAGGCAGGCATAGCCGGATTAACGTGCAATCGGAAAAACCAAGCCCGGCAAAGGGCACGGGGCCATCAGGAGTCCTCAATCAAGGTTCGTCGTCGGTCCGGTCCTCACCACGTAGCGCAAGTCCGAGCCGCTTAAGTTCCGTCGTGAAGCAGAATACGGAAGACAGCACGGCGAATGAGGAGGAACCCTCGCCAGACGTAGCGGCCCCACGCTTACGCGAAGTCGATCTCCAGCAGGTGTCGGAAAAGCACCAGCGAGAACAGGGCACCGGCGATGATGAAGGCGAGTCTGCTGACGAAAAGCACGAGCTGGCCGATGACGACGGGCGTGGCGCGAACGGGAAGTGGGTTGGTTAAGACCCGATACCAGTGAGCCGACTGGACGACAGCGATGCTGACGATGGTTATCGCCACCGGCTGTTGCGAACATAGCTGTCGCAAAGAGGAAGACCTCTGGGCGACGTCCAGCGCCTTGTTCGTGGACCGCCGCTCGGGCGCTATCTCAGCTCATGGACTTCGGATTGAGACGTGAGATGGCATACGAGGGCAGGATTGCTGCCGTTGATAATAGGAGTGCGAGAGCGACAACCTTCATGGCGAACTTCCTTCGTGTTCTGTGCACGCAACTTGCGAAAGTGTCCTCCGTTCAAGGGGGGCGCGAAAAGGAGATCCGCGGCTACGAAGTTCCGGAGCGTCTCCGAGTTCCGACCGAAGCGACCGTTGCGCTCCGACAGAAAAACGGAGGGGATCGCAACGGCCACGATTTTTCGATCGCTTCTGAGATACGACCAGTGCGCCAGAATAGTTTCGGCGGCGGCGAAAGAAGCGTGCTCTTAAATCTTGAACTCCCTTGCGATCATGCCCATAGAGGGCACCTTAACCTTTCGCGACGTGCGGGATCTCAAGAAGCTTCGGCTTCCTCACCGAATATCTTCCCGGCACCGGCCCAGTCCGACGGGGCGACGTCTTCGAAGATAACGTAGATGTAGTTCGGGTCGGTTCCCGTGTTCTTGACGATGCTCTCGGTGATCTCGGCAGCAACCGCTTTCTTGGTCTTGGAATCCTTGCCGCTGAACCAGGCTACACGTACGACAGGCATGATGGTCTCCTTGATGGTTGAGCGGCAGTCAGCCGCCATTTGGGTGTCATTCGCCGGGCGGGTGCCGCCCTAGCGGTCCAGGAACGACGCGAGGTCGCTCGTGAATTTCTGGGGGTTCTTGAAGGCTAGGAAATGGTCGCCCTGATCGGCTTTTGAGCAGACGAACAGTTCCGATCCGGGGATTACCGACTGCATCCACTTCTGGCTCGGGACGTTGTTGCTGTTCTCGCCCGTGAAGATCGCCGTCGGAACATCGATCTTATAGCTGACGACGTCGCTCCAGTCGTTGGTCGCGTGATCGAAGAGCACGAGGCTCATTAACTTCGGATCGCT
>Ga0247741_1000255_pt1 | contig 33011 bp, 24 predicted proteins | sample UWRJL213509R2_FD_180945 | JGI IMG/M metagenome (GOLD analysis project Ga0247741, IMG submission 180945) | Plant litter microbial communities from Arlington Agricultural Research Station in Wisconsin, United States - UWRJ-L213-509R-2 | ecosystem: Environmental > Terrestrial > Plant litter >... | reverse complement strand
TTTGAATGCCTTTGCTGCTGACGTTCACGCATACCTCATCGTAGGCGTTAACGGTAGCGACAAGTAATTTTACATAACGGTTTAATACCTGATGTCTAACACGAGTCAACGGAATTTTTCTAAAGATTTGTGTTAGCCATAAGTAAAAACTTGCAGCATGAGGTAACAAAAAATGGCAATGAATATTTCCAGCGGCGATGGCGACAGCGCAGAGCTAAATTCAACGATTAACACAACTCCGTTGGTTGATGTTATGTTGGTTTTGCTCATCGTTTTCCTGATCGCAGTGCCGGTGGTTCTTAAAACCGTACCGGTGCAACTTCCGAACGTATCAAATATTCCAACACAATCCAAACCTGAAAACATCGTTATCTCGGTGGATGCAGAAGGTGAAACCTATTGGAATAACGTTTTGATTACCAAAGAAGAGATGTTGGCTAAGCTCAGAATTGAAGCACCTAAAAAGCCACAACCCGAAGTGCATATTCGCGGTGACAAGAGCTCTCGCTACGAACCTGTTGGTCGTGTAGTAGCCTATTGTCAAAAAGCAGGTATTGTTCGCGTAGGTTTTATTACTGCTCCAGAACATAATTAGTTTTGTGGTTCTCACTAAAAGGTAATTCATCATGGGTATGAATGTAGGGAGTGGAAGCGGAACAAGCGATGTAATGGTGGAAATGAACACCACGCCACTGATCGACTTGATGCTTGTACTCATTGTAATGTTAATCATGTCACTTCCCCCGCAAACTCACGCGGTTAAGTTAGACATGCCAGTAACAACTCCGCCGGAAAAGCCAGAGCCGCCTCCAGTTATTGATATTGTCGTAGATTTTGATGGTTCGATATATTGGCAGACTGAGTTGGTGACTTCCGGTGATCAGTTGCAAAGATATTTAAAGTCAGCGGCGCGCGCTGAACCTCGTCCGGAGATCCACTTAAAACCTAACAAGTTAGCAAAGTACGATTCAGTTGCTAAGGTGTTGGCTACGGCGCAGCGTTTAGGCGTAAAAAATATTGGTATTATAGGTAATGAAGCGCTGGAGTAATTTCCGGCGTTTTTTCATTGGGCATAAGATTGCTGTAATCAGTAAACGTATTGGTAGAGATAGTTATGTGTGTGAAAAAAAATTTGTTTGGAATAGCTAAATCAGTTTCCGTTGTTGTGGCATTAACTACCGGTTTAACCACTGTATCAGCAGTTTTCGCACCAGTGGTTATGGCTGCTGAAAAAGCTCAGCAACTCAGCTCGAAAATGAAGCCCTTAGGTGAAGCTGATAAGTTGATGAAAGAGAAGAAATTTAAGGAAGCTCTAGCCGTTATCAATGAAAAAGTTGTCCCGATTCCAGGTAAAAGTGCCTACGAAGAAACAGTCACTAATGAATTAAAAGCGGCATGTTTGGCGCAATTAAAAGACTACGCCGGCGTAGCAAAGGTTTATGAAACAATGTTGGCTGCCAATCAGGTTCCAGCAGATCAAGTCGGCACTAGATTAAATACCCTTGCGGAGATTTATTTGTCTCTTGGCGATTATTCTAAGGGTATAGAAAGTTACGAAAAATATTTGAAATCTTATCCAGCTACTCCAGAAATAACTACTGGTTTAATGCAAGCCTATTTCAAAAAAGGCGATTACAAAAATTCTGCAGAGTATGCGCAAAAGTTAATTAAACAAGCAGAGCAAGCTAAAAAACCAGTGGATCAAAATTGGTTGAAAATTTTAGGCTATAGCTATTCAAAATTGGGTAATAACTCCGCTTATGCCGATGTGTTGGGTAAACTTCTCGAGCTATATCCTTCACAAGAATATTGGAATGATATGTTAAAGATTACTCGTAACGAAGTTAACTTTTCTGATCGAGAAAAAATTGAATACTATCGTTTGAAAAAATCAGTTGGCAATATGACAGCAGAAGAATACAACGAATTGGCAGAGCTTTCTTTGTCATTGTTGGATTCAGGAGACGCTAAAGCAGCGCTTGAAGCGGGTATTGCTGCTGGTGTTGTTCCAGCCACAGATCGCACCAATAAGCTTCTCACCCGTGCTAAATCCGATGCAGCAGCAGATTTGGCAACTTTAGATGCAACCGCAAAAGAAGCAGCAAATAAGCCTAATGGCGAGCCATTGGCAAAAATCGGTGCAGCTTACCTTGGGCATGGTTTGAACGATAAAGCTGCAGCAACTATTCAAAGCGCTATTGCTAAAGGGGGTTTGAAATCTGTTGATGAATCTTATGTTCGTTTAGGTGTGGCTAATTTGAACCTTGGTAAGAAAGCTGAAGCAATTAAAGCTTTCCAAGGGGTTTCAGACAAATCTAATTTGGCGCGTGTTGCAAAACTTTGGATTCTCTACGCTAAGAAGTAACAACAATTGTTTTAGAAAATGCCCGCATTTGCGGGCATTTTTTTTGGGCAGAAATAGCACGCTAGCAGTAAAAGTTAGTAGCCTGTGTATAATGAGCAGCTGCTTTGCATTGTCAAATGCGTGTATTGATATTCAACATAGGTACCGGGTGTGAATTTTATTCAGTTTTTAATCCAGGAGTGGATGCTAACCAGTTTATTAGCTGTACTCATTATTGCTTACAGTCTGCGTGAGCGCGTGAAAAGTGGCGTGCCTGTTTCAAATAATGAATTAACCAGTTTGGTAAACAGCGACAAAGCTGTAGTTTTGGATATACGTCCAAGTGCCGACTATAAATTAGGTCATTTAGTTGATTCGATTAATATTCCTTATGATCGCATTAATGCTGATTTAGCCACTCTTGAAAAATACAAAAGTAAGACCATTATCATTGTGGATAAGATAGGGCAGTACGCGGGTACGGCAGGTCGCCAACTTGCTAAAGCAGGATACGACGTTCGCAGATTGTCCGGTGGTATTAGCGAATGGCAAAGTCAAAATTTACCGCTAGTGAAGGGTAAGCAGAAGTAGAGGTTTCTATGGCTCGGGTTTTAATGTACACAACAGCTATTTGTCCGTATTGCGTGAATGCTAAAAAATTATTAGCGCAGAAAGGTGCGAGTGTTGAAGAAATTCGAGTTGATCAAAATCCACAGCTGCGTAATGAAATGATGCAGAAAAGTGGACAGCGAACAGTCCCCCAAATTTGGATTGATGAACTACATGTAGGTGGATTTACAGATCTGTGGGCTCTGGATAAACAAGGTAAGCTCGACGGGCTTTTACAAAATAACTAAATTACGATAACGAGAAGATTATGGCAGAAGAAAATACACAGGTTGCAGATGCGCAAGGTCAAGAGCCGCAAGCTGGATTTGCAATTCAAAAAATTTATTTGAAAGATATTTCTTTCGAAACACCAAGTGGTTTGGAAGCTTTCACCAAAACCTGGAAACCTAATGTTCAGCAGGATTTAAATATTCAAGTAACTCCGTTGGAAGAAGGTTTGTTTGAAGTTCTTTTATTGTTAACTATTACTGCGCGCATTGAAAACAAAGTTGTTTTTCTCGTTGAAGTAAAACAAGGCGGTTTGTTCGCAATTAATGGCTTGGACGGCATTCAGTTGAGCCATGCTATCAATACCTTGTGTCCGCAAATTCTTTTCCCTTATGCGCGCGAAACTATTGATAGCCTATTAACTCGTGGCGGTTTCCCTCCACTGATGTTAGCCCCCATAAATTTTGACGCAGTATTTGCGCAAGCCGTAATGCAAGCGCAGCAACAGGCTGAAACAAACGCATCAGCAGAAAAGCCGGCCGAGGCTGCACTTAATTAATTATCACAAATTGCCCGACATTCGTCGGGCAATTTTATTATCAGGTGTAAAAGTCGATGTTTAATCTTTCTCGCCTAGATCGCTCTACCACCAGCCACATAGCCGCCATTGATTTAGGCTCCAACAGTTTCCATATGATTATCGCTAAATGGGACAACGACCAATTGGTGGTGTTGGATCGTTTGCGCGATCCTGTGCGCATGGGTTGGGGTTTAGGTAGCGACGGTTCATTAAGCGAAGAAGCGCGCGTTCGCGCTTTGAACTGTCTTGAAAGATTTGGCGAACGCCTACGTGAACATCCGTCTCGTAGCGTGCGTATTGTAGGCACCAAAACACTTCGTAGCATCAGCGACTCCAGTCAGTTTTTAGCAGACGCACAACAACGTCTTGGCCATCCCGTCGAAATTATTTCCGGTGATGAAGAGGCACGGTTAATTTATTTAGGCGTAGCCCATTGCATTGCGCCTAAGGAAGGCAAACGGTTGGTGATGGATATCGGTGGCGGCAGCACCGAGATTATTGTCGGCGAAGGCATGTCACCTTTGCTAAAAGAAAGTTTGAATATGGGCTGTGTTGCCATTACCAAACGTTTTTTCTTTGATGGCAAAGTTACAGATAAAAGCACCGATAAAGCATTAATCGCATGTATGCAAGAACTCGCGCCGGTTTCAGAGGAATTTATTCAGCTTGGTTGGAATCAAGTTCTGGGAGCGTCGGGCACGATTAAAGCTGTTGCAAAAGTTTGCGCAGCTGCAGGTTGGAGTAACGGTGTTATTCGCCTGATGGATTTAGAAAAAATTGTTCGACTTTATTGTCAGCATGGCGACACAGATTTAAAAATTCCCGGATTATCAGAAGACCGCCAGCAAGTTTTTTTAGGCGGTGTAATTGTTTTAATATCGCTTTTCAAAAGCCTGCAGCTATCTGAAGTTACAGCTGCCGATTGGGCTTTGCGTGAAGGTTTATTATTTGATTTAAAAGGGCGTTTAGAAAATCATGATATACGGCAAGGGAGTGTCGATGCTTTAGCATCACGATTTCACGTCAATCTGGAAAAAGCTAAGGCGGTAGAAAAAACCGCACTGGATTTACTGGAGCAAGTTGCAGACGACTGGGATTTAAATAATCAAGAAGCGAGCAAATTGTTAGGGTGGGCTGCGCGCTTATATTCAGTGGGTTTAGATATCGCGCATAACGATTATCACAAACACAGCGCCTATGTTGTTCAGCATGTTGATTTAGCAGGTTGTTCGCGCGTTGAGCAAACACATTTGGCGGCGTTGGTGTTAGCACACCGTAAACGTTTTCCATTGAAACATTTTCCTTCAGGTAATTACGATTTAATTCATCTGGCCATATTGCTACGCATGGCGGTGATCTTTCATCGCGGTAAAAAAAGTGAGGGTCTACCGTCAATAAAATTAGGCGCTGTAAAAAAGAAAGTGAAATTAAAAATTTCAAAAGATTGGCTGGATCAACATCCTCTCACTCACGCGGATTTAGAAACCGAAATGCGCCATCTTGATGATATAGGCTACGATCTAGAGTTGGTGTAGGTATCGTGAAAAAATAAAAAGGCCGATATTAATCGGCCTTTTTATTTTTTCAGCGAATGAAATTTTCACTAATGTCGGGACGTCCAGCGATCCAATAAAATACCTTGTGCATCAATTTCAATTTCATCATCAACAGGTGCCAGAAGTTGATAATTACCATCAGCATTTAAAATCCACGAATGAGTGTTGTCAGACAGGTAAAGATTTAGATCCTCAATCATGCGATCGCGAATGCGTTTATGTTTAATAGGAAAACAGGTTTCTACACGATGAAACATATTGCGTGTCATCCAATCCGCGCTTGAGCAAAGCAATTCAGGATTGCCGTTATTTTCAAAATAAAATACACGATGATGCTCTAAAAAACGTCCCACAATTGAACGTACACGAATATTATCAGAAAGCCCTTCAATGCCAGGGCGTAATTGACATACGCCACGCACTATCAAATCAATTTGCACACCTGCTTTCGATGCGGCGTAAAGTTCGTTAACTAATTCTTCATCATAAAGCGAATTCATTTTTGCAATAATGCGCGAAGGCCTTCCGTGTTCGGCATTTTCTTTTTCAATACGAATACGGCGAACTATACCTTTGTGCAATGTAAAAGGTGCGTACAACAAAGCTTCCATTTTAGATGCTTTGCCCATACTACTAAGTTGCAAGAAAATGCGATAAACATCTTCACCGATTTCTTTGTCAGATGTAATTAAACCGTAGTCGGTGTAGAGCTTACTGGTCCTTGGATGATAATTGCCGGTGCCAAGGTGAACGTAATAACGCAATTTTCCCTCTTCACGACGTGCAATTAATAACATTTTTGCGTGAGTTTTAAATCCAACCACGCCATAAATAACGTGAATACCAAAACGTTGTAAGCGTTCTGCGAGCGCAACGTTTTGTTCTTCGTCGAAGCGCGCGCGCAACTCAACAATAGCGGTAACTTCTTTACCTGCTTTTGCCGCAGCAACTAATGCATCAACAATAGGAGAGTTTGAGCCAGTGCGATACAGCGTTTGTTTTATAGCAAGCACGTGAGGATCTATTGCGGCTTCACGTAAAAAATCTACCACGCCTTGAAAAGAATCAAATGGGTGATGCAATAAAATATCCTGCTTCTGCAGCACTTCAAAATAACTGTTGGTGCGCTTTGGCAACTTTGGCATCGCCTGCACAAATGGTCGAAAATATAATTCAGTATTTTTAATGAGTTCGAACAAATCGCTATAGCGATGCAAATTGACTGGGCCGTTAATGTTGTAAAGATCGCGTTCTTTAATTTCGCAGCGCTGCAATAGAAATTCAACCAGCTCGCGCGGGCAAGTATCGGCAATTTCTAAACGCACTTCATCGCCGTATTGGCGATACGCTAGTTCACCCTGAACGGCGCGCAATAAATCTTCAGTTTCCTCTTCGTCCAGAAAAATATCGGAGTTGCGTGTTAATCGAAATTGATAGCTATCAATTACTGTCATGCCAACGAAAATTTCTGCCATAAAAAAATGAATGATGGAAGAAATAAAAACAAATTCGCGACATTGACTGGTGATCTCAATAGGCAATTCGATAATGTGCGAAAGTGAGCGCGGTACTTGCACAATCGCGCGGCCAGAATTGCGGCCGAAAGCATCTTTACCGTCGAGTTTAACGATAAAATTTAAACTTTTATTCAGGATGCGAGGGAATGGGTGCGCAGGGTCTAGCCCAATCGGGCTGAGTACGGGTAAGACGTCGGAAATAAAAAAATTGTTTAAATACTGAATTTGTTCCGGCGTCCATTCTTCACGCCGAAGCACACGAATTCCGGCGTCGCGCAAGCTCGGTAGAATTTCCCGGTTTAGAATTTTGTATTGCTCTTCCACCAACAAATGCGCGCGCACAGAAATCTGTTCGAGGGTTTCAATTTCGGTGAGACCATCTGGCCCCAGTGGTGATTTGGTCGGCAATTCGAGCCGTTCAACCAAACCGCCTACACGCACTTCGAAAAATTCATCGAGATTGGTAGAAAAAATACAAAGAAAACGCAGGCGTTCCATCAATGGTAAAGCCTTGTTATAGGCCTGATAGAGCACGCGTTTGTTAAATTCGAGCAAGCTAAGCTCGCGATTTATATAGGCGCTGGACAAAGAAAACCTCAATGTTTAAAGCAAATCAACAGCAGAATATGGGACCAATATGACAGTTCTAAGAAGGGACTAAATTAACCTTAGCAAACAATTTAAAGACCGCAAAAAATTCCAATTTGTTGAAATATGCCAGCAAACAGAAGATTTGCTGGCAGAGTGATTATTTTTTATTGCATTTGTAAACGTTGAAGCTTTGCTTGCCATTTTCAATAGTAGAACTCGGCACCACCGTGTCGCCTCCCAAACCGGCAGCTTCGTTGCGAGCCAGGTTTGCAAGCTCGGTGGCAACTTTGTCTGCATCGCGCTTAATGAAACCCACTTTACTCGTTACGCTTACGGTAACTTCACTCAAATTTGTACAACCGCGAACATTAGCGGCGTTTGCGACGGCAACGCTACTGCCATACTCGGTAACTTTTACCCAGGTGCAGCCAGTGCCGAGAGCTGTTACGGCAATTAGTATGAGTGATAATTTTTTCATGTGTTGTCCTCAATAAAGTTGATAGTGTGGCAAGAGTGCTAGCGGAGAGCATCTCAACTCTTAAAAAAATAACAGCAGCTACACTAATAGCATGAGTCAGTATATGCAACAAATGGACGGACTTTCGAACACTTTTGCGACGATCAAACAGGTCTATTTATAATGCATTAGAAATATACTCTCGACTGAAACTTTGGTTGGCACTGTTTTGATAGGACATCGTTGTGTCGCAGAGAGTTGCATGAGCAGTAGTTGGATTTAAAGTATTAGTCTGGTTAATTAATCACGCATAAACCACGTATTACCAATCTGCAGCCACGCCAGTGCGCGAAGAAGGCTCTGGACAATGTCGATAATAGAAGGGCGGGATGCGGTAAGATTATTACAATAAATATTTCACAGCATGCTATCGAGTAATTGAGCGATAACCGGGCTAATTGGGTTGCTATTACTAGGCTCAGCGTCGAACTTATGGACACAGATTCTGTCATGCAGTAAACCATGTTAATTGCAGCGGCTATGCTGGAAATTTCGAATCGATTCCTGAGAGGCAAATCTTACTGGTGACAAAACCTGCACTGCAGTTCAATTGCTAAGTGCTTCTGCCGGGGTGCCACACACCGGATGTAGCTAATGAATATACCCTGTCGCTAATCAGGCTCTGAGATTAAGTAAATCCTTCTTTGATAATAAGATTAAAGTCAGTAAAATCCGGTAATTGCAAAACGGACACTATTGCCACTCCGTATGAATCATTGTTGGCTTACAAAGCTTATTCATCGAGCGGCATCAGGGCCAAGGCGCCATTTTACAAAATGGCCTGTTCTGATTTGGAGAGATGTTATTGGCTGTTAGATGTCGGCTTTAACACTGGGGGTTGCGATAAAATGCCTCTGCAAATATATGAAATTGGTAAGGGTAAAAGCAATAAGGATAACTCACTGAGCAGGAGCGTTGAATCTAATTGAGTATTTAAAACGCTGTAAGCTTTAATAATATTTGCGCCGCATAATTGTTCTTATCAAGAACAGCATGCGGCGCAAATTTTTGCGAATTTATCCAGCGTTCTTTGCCGATGGTTGCGCATAGACGTTATGAAAATAGTTAGAACTTTTTTTACAAGATTATTATCAACACAATTTTCTGTGCAGGGCACAGCTCAAGCTATCGCGTGGAGTTTGGCTTTTTTATTGCCAGCAATGCAAGTATATGGGCAAGATGAAAAGAAAATTTCTTACCCGGTAGATATTCAAATAGAACGCGCAGCTAGTACCACACCGGTAGCAAAGCCGGTGGAGCAAACACCAGAAGATGCCATTCGTTCGCTCTATGAAAAAGCAGCTGTATCTGAACCTGAGCGCAAAGCCGTCGCAAAAAAACAAACTGTAGAAAAATCGAAAACTAAAACTGCAACAAGTGCAGCCGAAAAAAAGTCTACTACTAAAATAGCAAATAAAACGACAAATAAAAAAACGGTTGCAGAAAAATCTGAAAAAAAGGCGGCTGCTAAAAAAATTGTTGAAAAAAAATTAACACCTTCTTCAACAATACCTGCCGGTGAGCAACCCCAAAAACCTTTGCCATCAAAAGCACCAGAGCTGCTTTCACCTGTCAGCGCTACCGAAGCTACCACAACTTTTTTACCCGTTGTTCCGGACAACACCAACGTTGTTCATGTTAAAAATACTGAGGTGCTTTCTGCAGGTACCGCAGAAAACCTTTCGAGTGATGACGAAGACAAACTGGAAAATAGCTTAACAGCAGAAAATAGTTTGACCGAAGGTACGGCCGCGGAGGCAACGGTCATCGAAAATACCGCCGCCGAAGGTACAGCCCCAGAAAGTGATGATGTTCCCGTACAACCTGCTTCAATAGACCCAACACTTGGCGCACCTGAAGTAGCGCCTGTAGTGACAGCGGTAAAAAAAATACCCCTCCCTACGAGTAATGTACGTGAAGCTTACATAACTGAATTTAAAAAATATGTTGAAGAAAAAGTTGTTCCGCGTGTACCTGGAATTGCAATTGCTATTATCGCGGAAGGCAAAGTAAAAGTTTTACAGGCTTATGGTGTTAAAAAAGTTGGTGGACGAGATTTTATTGATACAGATACCGCTTTTCGTCTCGCGTCCTGTTCAAAAACAATTGCGGGAACCACGGCAGGTATTTTAGTGAATGACGGTATTTTGAAGTGGGAAACGCCGGTAGTTTCAGTATTACCCAATATTCAATTCAGTAACCCGCGTTATGGAAATCAATTATCATTGCGCGATATTTTGTCGCAATCAACCGGTTTACCCACGCACTCCGGCGACAATTATATTGAAGAAGGATTACCTTTCGATTCTGTAGTGCAAAAATTAAAAGCTGTTAATTTTGTTTGCCCACCTGGAAAATGTTACGCCTATCAAAATGTGAGTTTCAGTTTGTTTGATGGCATGGTGCGCAATAAAACGGGCAAACCGTACGAACAATATGTACAAGAAAAATTGTTTAATCCACTCGGCATGCAAACCGCATCTTTTGGCCTTGCTGGATTAAAAGCCCACAACAATTTTGCACTTCCCCATGTGGCTACCAGCAAAGGCTGGTATACCGAGAAGATCACGGAAAATTATTATCGTATGCATCCAGCAGCCGGTGCGAATGCAAGTATTACCGATATGGCGCGCTGGGTGTTGGCGCAAATGGGCAACAATCCAAGTGTACTATCACCTACGGTGCTTAATTCAATTCACGATAAAGTAACAAAAAATACTGCAACACAATCGCACTACGGCGCACGTGAAGGCGTTACGGACACTCATTATGGAATTGGTTGGCGAGTATTTGATTATCGCGGGGACAAAAATTTCTTGCATCACGGCGGTTATGTTTTAGGTTTTCAATCGCAAATGGTTTTTAACACAGAATTGCAAATCGGTATGGTGGCATTGAGTAATTCCAACAAAATGCCGACCAATATTATTTTTGATTTTCTGGACGCGTATGAGGATGAAAAGCGCGGTCCTCGCAAAATTCTTCCGTCGGTTGCACCGCTTGTTAAAAAGCGTCCGGCACAAAAAGGTCGATAAAATAATTTATAAAAAAACCCATCGCAAGATGGGTTTTGTTGTTGATGCAGACGGCATTTTTTAATTAATGTAATTCATCGTGTAACGCGTGCTTTGCCGTTCCGCTTACCAAGACCTGCAAAATTCTGCGGCCTTCCATTTTGGTAATTTCAAATCCAAACCCAGAAATACTGATAGTTTCGCCAATGGTGGGGATATGTTGCAGCTGCTCAAGTAACAAACCTGCCACCGTAAAATAATCACCATCTTCACGTTCGAGTTTTATGCCGAGTAACTCGTCCAATTGTTCGAGCGACAAACTACCGTCAACCAGCCAGCCGTTCTCTTGTTCGATCACTAAGGGTAAATCGTTGGCATCAGCTAATTCACCTGCAATCGCAGCGAGCAAATCGCTGGTGGTAACTACGCCTTTGATACTGCCGTATTCGTCGATCACTATGGCGAGCGGTACCGGCTGTTGGCGCAACATTTCCAATACGTTTAATGCGCTTGTTCCCTCTGGAACGGCAAGCGGTTCTACGGCGAGCGCAGCTAGATCAAGCGGTTGATTGCTCAATGCGGCGGCCAACAAATCGCGGCTTTGCACTACACCGTGTAAATTATCCAATTCATCGCGCGCGACTAACAGGCGAGTTTGCGGCGTAGTTTTTAATACATTAAGCAATTCTTCCGGTGTTGCGTTCACATCCACCCAAATAATATCCGGGCGCGGTGTCATTAAGGATTGCACTGAGCGTTCGGTAAGTTGCAGTACCGAGCGAATCATTTGGCGCTCGCTGTTTTCAAATACCAGCTCTTCACCTTTGGGGTCTGCCATGGCGACTATATCGTGGCCAACTTCATCGGCATCGCTGCGTCCGCCTAATAATTTAAGAACTGCTTCGGCGGTGCGGTCACGCAAAGGTCGCTCGCCTATTAAGTGACGGGTACGATTGGAGCGCGCCAATTGGTTAAAAAATTCTATCAACACCGAGAAGGCGATTGCACCGTAAAGGTAGCCTTTGGGGATGTGCAGACCCGCACCTTCAGCAACCAGGCTGAAGCCGATCATCAACAAAAAGCCCAAACATAGCATTACAACCGTCGGGTGTTTATTCACGAATTCGGTGAGCGCTTTACTGGCGATAATCATGACGACCATAGCGATGATCACTGCGATCATCATGATCGATAAGTGATTGACTATACCTACAGCGGTGATGACTGCGTCCAACGAAAAGACGGCATCCAGAATTATAATTTGTGCAATGACGGCCCAAAATGCGGCATGTACCTGTGTGCTGCGCGGGGTGTTAATTTTACCTTCAACGCGTTCGTGTAATTCCAATGTAGCTTTGAGCAACAAAAAGAGCCCGCCGAAAATCAGAATTAAATCGCGCCCGGATAAATCCTTGTTAAATACATTGAACAATGGATCTGTGAGCGTTACCAGCCAGGAAATGCCCGCCAGTAATCCGAGACGCAAGAGAAGTGCGAGACTCAAACCTATAACGCGAGCCCGATCGCGTTGGTGTTTGGGTAGCTTGTTGGCCAGTACAGCTACGAAGATAAGGTTGTCTATGCCAAGAACAATTTCAAGGACTATAAGGGTGAGTAGACCTAGCCAAGCGGTGGGATCAAACATCCATTCCACTGTTAGCACCCCATCTCAAGCATGTGAATGGCTGGGGCAATCAGGTAAAAATACGCGTGACTCTGAGATTCAGGGTCTGGTTCTGCGGTTGGCATTGAAAATCCAGGGTAACCAAAGGAAGCTCGATTCTACTGCACCCATGCTAAGAATGACTAGCATTCATCAACTTCATATGCATTTAAGGCGTGGTGAGATTTGTAAAGATTGATTTTTTTGAATAAAAAAATGGACTTATTTCTACTCAATGTTGTTTCAGGATGAGCAACGTCGCAATCGCATGTTTCTAACTCGTTTGACTATTTTGTAGTTGCGATTGAATCGCAATAACTGGCCTGTGGGTAAGCTTTGTGTAATAGTTGGCCACATAAACTTGCAGGTGGTTTAATCATGAACGTTTCCAACAACATGCTCACTGGCAGTTTGTTACCAGATGATATTTTGCAGGCGATGAAGGGGATGGACCCCGATTTTTCCGAGCAATCTGTCGTTGCCCATGGTGCGGATTATTCTTCCCGCCAAGCCATGTCTGTACATTCCCATAAACGCGGCCAACTGATTTTTGTACTGTCAGGGAGTATGCGCGTTGAAACTGAAGGCGGGCTCTGGATCACTACACCGGGTCGCGCCTGCTGGATTCCCGGTGGTGTTGAGCACGGTGTTATTTATACCAAGGCATCCAAAGCGCGTGCAGCCTATATTCATCAGCGCTTCGCAAAGCAACTTCCCAATAAATGCTGTGTACTGCAATTGTCCGGGCTTTTGCGCGAGCTGGTAATTACCGCAGTTGATATTGGTTTGACGTACGATGAAGACGGCCCTGCCGGGCGAGTTATGGGAGTTTTGATTGATCAAATTTCTCGCCAAGTGGAGACCCCGGTATTTTTACCAGAAGGTAAGGATCACCGCCTGCGACGCCTGACCGCGCTCCTCTACGAAAACCCTGGCGATACTCGTTCACTGGATGATTGGTGCCAAGTGGTTGGTGCGAGCACGCGTACGCTTACACGCTTATTTTTAAAAGAAACAGGAATGACGTTTTCAGCGTGGCGGCAACAATTATGTTTGATTCGTGCGCTGGAAATGATGGGAGAGGGGCAGAGCATAACGCAGATCGCATTTGCGCTTGGTTATGGCAGCACCAGTAGTTTCAGTACTATGTTTGCCCGCGCTATGGGCGAGCCGCCGACAGTTTATGTCAGCAGGCCCGAAAACAGTCCCGTTTAGTAGTTGAGTAATTTAAACCGGCGGTTTGGCAGGAGGTTTTTCTGCCGTTTTAATAGTGACCTTGTCGGCGTTACTGATTCCATCCGGCGGGTTATCAATAACTTTATCTTCCGCTAGTAAGCCATTAATTTCCAAATCCTTACCTAGGTCGCGCGCGATACTGATGGGTTTAAGCAAAACTTTGTTATCAGCGCCCACAGTTGCTACGTGTAGACCCGCCGCATTAAAAATCAACGCACTGGCTGGAACACTCAATGTATTGGGCAATCCCTTTATCTTGAAATTTACGCGTGCGTAACTGCCAGGTAAAAGCTCGCCAGACGTGTTATCCAAAGCCAGTTGAATTCTCGTGGTGCTGGTGCGAGCATCAATCGACCCTGAGGTAGCTGCAACTTTTGCAGTGTAGGTTTTCCCCTGGCGCTCCGGCACGGTGATTTGCGCTTCATCGCCTATTTTTATATTGGCGGAATAGTTTTGCGGAGCGTTGATATACAGGCGCAATTTACTGGAGTCAGAAATGACAAAGAGTGGCGGGCTGGCACTGCTGCCCACATTGATAAGTGCGCCTACATCGGTATTACGCTCAGTGACCACACCATTAAAGGGTGCAGTGATGCGCGCGAAACCTTTAGTGACTTGTAAGCGTTCAAGGTTAGCGTTGGCAGATTGATATTGCGCTTGTTTTGCGAGCGAATCACCGGAACGATTTTCAAATTCCTGACGCGAGATGACCTTGGTATCCAATAAAGATTGCATACGTTTTAGAGTAGATTCTGCGAGTGTTGCATTGGCTTTGGCGCTTTCCATATCAGCACGCGCTTGCAGCAATTGTTGGTCGAGATCAGGCGTTTCTATTTCGCCTAATAATTGCCCCGCTTTGACCGGTACGCCGATATCGACCTTCCAGCTTTTAAGGTAACCAGGTACACGCGCGTAAATGGGTGCAGTGGAAAATGCTTCAAAACGCCCAGGCAATTCCAGTGAACGATTCGCCTCATTATTACTGGGGCTTACCACCGCAACGGTAATAACAGCTTGGTCGGCGGTCCATTGCTGCAGGTTTTTGCTTGCGGCAGCACGAGTTACCAAACCAAATACAACCAGCCCAATAACAACTATTCCAAATACCCATGCACCTACACGCAATTGGCGATGGGTATCAGGTTTGATGATCAATTGAGTGTCAGATTTGAAACGATCAGACATGTACTTCTCCACTCATAACAGGGTGTGTCTTGCCGTAGCGGGCATGAACCATACTGAATACTACGGGCACAAAAATCAGCGTGGTCACAGTAGCGAATAACAATCCACCGATAACTGCACGGCCCAGAGGCGCGTTTTGCTCGCCACCTTCACCCAAGCCGAGTGCCATAGGCGCCATACCGATAATCATCGCCAGTGCAGTCATCAACACTGGGCGGAAACGAACAAATCCGGCTTCGAGGGCAGCGGCGGTAGCATCTTGCAATTCTTCAAGTTTTTCACGGGCGAAACTGATGACCAATACACTGTTAGCAGTGGCCACTCCCATACACATAATGGCACCCGTCAGAGCTGGTACCGAGAGTGGTGTAAAAGTAGCGAATAGCATCCACACAATACCGGCGATAGCTGCCGGCAAGGCGCTCACAATGACAAACGGATCGCTCCAGGATTGGAAGTTCACTGCAATCAATAGGTAAATCAGCACAATTGCGCCCAATAAGCCAAACAGCAAGCCGCTGAAGGATTTCTCCATAGTGGACACTTGCCCCATGAGGAAAACTTTTGAACCCTTGGGAACATCAGCGGCGGTTTCATCCAGAATTTTGCGGATATCGACTGCCACAGCACCTAGATCGCGGTCTTGGGTCGACGTATGAATTTGCACCATCGGCTGAATATCGTATTGACTGACTACACCTTCAGACATACCCCGTTCAAAGGTTGCAATACCACCCAATTGCATGCCGGAACTGGTTGCGCTGTTGATTGGCAAGGTTTCCAGTGCTGGCAGTGAGTCGAGCAAATACTGTGGGGTTTGCATTACTACCGAATAGGAGACACCGTTGGCCGGATTAAGCCAGAAAGTCGGCGCCGCCTGGCTGCTACCAGTGAGGTTGACGATCATGTTGTTGGTGACGTCGCGCATCGTGAGGCCAACGTCTTGCGCCCGTACACGATCCACATCCACCTTTAATACCGGGTTTTGTCGCGATTGCTGGATACGCGCATCAGCCACACCGGATACTTCGCGGATGCGCTTAAGCAACTTATTTGCGTAATCGTAATTCGCATTCAAATTGTTGCCACGAATTTGGACATCAATGGGCGCTGGCGACCCAAAGTTAAGAATCTGACTGACGATATCTGCCGGTGGAAAACTAAAAGTTACCCCGGGAAATGCTTTCGGCAGCTCCTCACGTAAGCGTTTTACATAGTCCGCCGTCGGTTTGTGACCCTCAACCAGCGCGATTTGCACATCGCCATCTTGCGAGCCGATTACGCCGGTATTGTTGTAAGTCAGGTTGATGGAGCTGGTGGGTAGACCAATGTTATCTACCAAGGTCAGTATCTCTTTGGAGGGAATGACCTTGCGAATCGCCTCCTGAATTTCCGCAAACTTTATCGCCGAATCTTCAAGGCGTGTACCCACGGGAAGACGCACATGCATGAGGATTTGACCACCGTCCACCGCTGGGAAGAAGTTGCGCCCGAGGAATGGAATAAGCGCGAAGGATGCCAAAACAAACACCATAAATCCGGTTACAAACCCTTTGCGATACACCAAGGCCGCAACCAATATGTTGCGATAGCTATGACGAAAAGTTTCAAATTTCGTTTCAAAATTGCGTTGAAAACGCACGAGTGGGTTGGCACTTGGCTTGGATGTGCCATGTCCCTCTAAATGGGATTCGTGGGCCTTGAGCAAGTAATTTGCCATGGTCGGAACAAGCGTACGCGATAAAATGAACGATGTGATCATCGCAAATATTACCGATTCCGCCATAGGTACGAACAAGAAGCGCGATACGCCTTCGAGGAAAAACATCGGCACGAATACGATACAAATACACAGCAGGGATACAAACGCGGGCGTCACGATTTGCGCCGCACCATCCAGAATGGAGGTTTCCACATTTTTGCCTTGCTCAAGGTGCCAGTTGATATTTTCGATAGTAACGGTCGCGTCATCCACCAAAATCCCCACCGCCAAGGCTAATCCTCCCAGCGTCATGATGTTCAGCGTTTCGCCCGTAGCGTAAAGCGCGGCAATAGCGCCAAGAATTGAGAGCGGAATCGAAATAGCGATGATGACCGTAGAGCGCCAGCTGCCGAGGAATAACAAGATCATCAAACTGGTGAGAACCGCGGCAATCGCGCCTTCAAAGGCCACACCTTTCACGGCCGCACGCACAAATACCGACTGATCATTGATAGGCACCGCGTCCAGATTATCTGGCAGGGATGATTTCATTTCTGCCAGTTTGGCTTTGGCTCCAGAAACAATATCCAGAGTGGATGCCGCGCCGTTTTTGAGGATCGACATAAGCACTGATTTAGAACCGTCCACATGCACTATGTTGTTTTGAGGCGGATTACCATCGCGCACCGTGGCTATATCGTGCATATAAACCGTCGCGCCATTAACGACTTTAATGGGTAAATTGGACAGATCATCCAAGGTCGCGGCAGCATTGTTGAGTTGTAGAGTGTATTCGCGGTCGCCGATTTTTTGCGTGCCCACTGGCGTGATCAGGTTTTGCGCTGCCAAGGCATTGGCAACATCAATTCCCGACAAACCGCGTGCTTGCATGGCATCCGGGTTTAAATCGATTTGCACCTGGCGAGTTTTACCACCAAAGGGAAACGGAATTGCCGCACCGGGTACCGTCACCAGACGGGTACGGATAACGTTCATTCCCAAATCACCCAACTGCTGTTCGGACAGACCTTGTCCCGATAACGCAATTTGCAAAATAGGTACGGTCGATGCGTTGTAGTTAAGAATCAGCGGCGGCGTAACGCCAGAGGGTAAAAACCGCAACATACTTTGCGCCACCGCTGTCACCTGCGCGTTGGCAACGGCGATATCTACGCCTGGCTGGAAGAAAATTTTCACAATCCCGAAACCGGCGTAGGAGTTTGCCTCCATGTGCTCGATGTCATTTACGGTAGTAGTGAGAATACGTTCAAACGAGGTGGTAATGCGGCCGGACATTTGGTCGGGTGGCATACCCGTATAGTTCCAAGCCACCGCAATAACTGGAATGCGAATATTAGGGAATATATCAGTCGGCATGCGAAGTGCCGAAAGCGTTCCCAAAATAAGTAATAATATTGCCAATACCACAAACGTATAAGGGCGTTTCAAGGCAATTTTAACAATTCCAAACATGGGCAATACTCTAGCGCAGCTTATTAGCTTGAGAGGTCGAACCAAATTGCATTTAGCTCGACATTGTTACAGTACTCAAGCCTATGTGTTTGTGCAAATCGGCCATTTTTTTTTGCATTCACGATAAGCACCTTGAGAGCGTGGTGGCGATAGGCAGCAAATCAATTTATCGTGGGAGCATTAAAAATAATTTGCGGTTAATTTTTAATACAAACATGCATTTTTATTCGCCCGGATTTTTCGTCGCATAGTATGAGAAACTGTTTTCAATCACCAGTGTAAAAACGACTCGCAATTAAATAAAGTAGGCATTGAATGAAGGCTATATTTTTTGACTCAATTAGCGAGATAGACGCTCAACTTTGGAATTCGATTGTGACGGTTAAAAACCCGTTCTTACGACATGAATTTCTTAGCGCTTTGGAAAAAAGCAACTCTGTTAGTCCAACCACTGGCTGGAAGCCGCATCATCTAGTTGTTTATGATGGCGAAACAGCAATTGCAATTTTTCCGCTCTATTTAAAATTCCATTCCTACGGTGAATATATTTTTGATTTCAGCTGGGCTAATGCGTATCAAAAATATGGTTTGGAGTATTACCCAAAATTTCTAAGCGCCATTCCATTTGTTCCCGCCACTGGAACGCGGCTTGCGTATGTAGATTCTGCGGACAAGAAAATACTCTTTGCTTTCATTGCTAAAATATTAATCGCCAATGCAGAAGAGGCAAATATTTCATCGCTTCACATTTTATTAGCGAATGAACAAGAAGCGATTTTGTGGAGCGAACAAAATTTCAATCTAAAAATCACGACACAGTTTCATTGGCACAATAACGACTACAAACATTTTCACGGCTTTTTGGAAACATTTAATTCCAGAAAACGTAAAGCTGTTAAAAAAGAACGACAAGCAATCATCGACCAAAATATTGCCATAGACGTTGTTACTGGCGCTCAGATAACGTCAGCACATTGCGATTATTTTTATCAGTTTTATCAAGATACTTATGCAAAACGCAGCGGCCACGGCGGTTATTTAACGCGTGATTTTTTTAATCACATCCAAGCATCCATGCCGGAACAAACGCTCTTTATTTTCGCGAAACGAAACGGTCATTATATTGCTGGCGCTTTATATTTTTTTAACGAAACAACACTTTATGGAAGACATTGGGGGTGTGTAGAAGAAGTTGAATTTCTGCACTTTGAACTTTGTTATTATCAAGGAATTGAGTTTTGTATAAAAAATAAAATTCAGAAGTTTGAAGCTGGCGCCCAGGGCGAACACAAAATCCAGAGAGGATTTATTCCGTCGCCTGTATATTCCAACCACTGGATTGCGGACGAACGCTTTAGGAATGCAATCAATCACAATATTCTGGAAGAGAGTCAATCGAATTTAGCTTACATCGAAGAAATGAAAGAGTTTTTGCCGTATAAGAAAGTGGATTAAAACAGTGAATTTTTTAAAAAATGGTTTTGAAATTATAGAAAATTTTATGTCTCATCACTGGGCTATAAATATATGCGAAGAAATAGATAGAATTGGTTTTGGCACAGAAGTTAGCGGAGTCAGGAATATAAACAAAAAGCTAATAACGGTTAAAGAATATTTAAACTCCGCAGAATTTAAGGATAAATCCAGCTTGTTCGTGTCCCGCAATGCAAAACTTGTACGAGCTATACTTTTCAACAAATCACCCCAATCGAATTGGTATGTTACTTGGCATCAGGACAGAACGGTTTGTGTATCCTCGCGGTTTGAAGAGGCGGGATGGAGGACTTGGAGTGTTAAAGAAAATATTCTACACGTTCAACCGTCGCTGGAAGTGCTAAAAAATATGGTTACACTTAGGATTCATTTGGATTCTGCGTCGAAGGACAATGGTTGCCTTAAAGTCATCCCGAATAGTCACACGTTGGGGATTTTATCCGCTGCGAAAATTTCTGGCATCATTAATAACGAAAAAACCTATTTTTGTGAGGCGAAATCATGTGATGCTCTTGTTATGAGACCGCTTCTGCTTCATGCCTCAAGTAAAAGCTCAATACCTTGTAACAGGCGTGTCCTACATTTTGAATTCAGCGATTGGCAGTTACCTGAAGGTGTTTATTGGGGTTGAAATAGCACTGGTTCAATATTGAATAAATTATCGAATAATTAAAAAAATACGTGAGAAAATAATGCTAACAAAACTCCACCCCAAAAATATCCTTATCGCGCTCGATCAAATTGATGCTCAATCACCTTCTTATACACTAAACAAACCGCAAGCTCTACGTCGCGTATTTGCGGTATTGGCTTGCGTTTCAGTATGTTTGTTATTTATGCATTACGGAAAATTCTCCAGTAATTTGCAGGATATTTTGAATGTGATTGGGGGGTGGCAAGATTTACCTGCTGATTATTATATTCAAAAAAGTATTGATGCAGGCATTGCTGAATTATTGGGGTATGTTTGGTGGACAAGTATTCACGCAATTGGTTACGTGGTTATACCAGTGTTTTTAATTCGTTATGTTTTAAAAGCACGTGTACGAGATTTTGGATGGCAGCTTAATCAGGCGCCTCAACATTGGCGTGGTTATTTATTATTGTTAAGCCCCATTCTGGTTTTTATTTATTTGGTAAGCCTTGGTAAAGATTTTGTTAATCATTATCCGTTTTATTCATTAGCGAGTCGCAGTTGGTTTGATTTATTGGCTTGGGAATTTTTGTACCTCACGCAATTTGTTTGTCTGGAATTTTTCTTTCGCGGTTTTATTCTCAATTCGCTGCGTCCGGCAATTGGCGCTAACGCGGTATGGGTAATGTGTGTTCCCTATTTAATGATTCATTTCCCCAAATTGTGGTTGGAAGCAACGGGTGCGATTTTGTTTGGTTTGTTTTTAGGAATATTGGCGCTGCGCTCGCGCTCAATCTGGGGCGGCGTTCTGGTGCACGCTGGTGTCGCAGTGACTATGGATATAACAGCGATCTTACGTAAAGATAATTTACCCAATGTCTTTTGGCCTTTTTAGTAAAAGTTGACAAGCGATAGAAGCCGCCGTCGCTATTCACCTGTGACTAGGTTCACTAAGGTAAAAAACACTTCGCAACTTACTATTTCAGGGCTATCTAAGTTCAATGAATGACGCTTAAGATATCATTAGTGGCATATAAAATAGCACTGGATAGGAGATTTGGGCGGAGGCGTCATGAACAGTTTTTCAATAATAAATATGTGTCTTATGTTAGGTGTGTTGGGCTTGGCATTAGATGCAAGCGCCAATCTAATTAATTGCAACAAGGCTTCCGCTAAATGGTTTGAGCCTGTGAGTGAATGCGAAGACGAGGCGGTGGAATTTCGCAATGGTTTTAATTTTTCATTTAAAGTGCCAAACAAAAAATGGGACGCTAACGAAAGTTTTTTTCTTAACAAAGATGATTTGATCAGTGCGCAATTTGTTATAGATTCTTTAACAAATAACGCAGGTTTTATAAATGCAGGCGCGATAACGGCAGGCACTATAAAAGCAGGTTCTATAACAGGTAATCAGCTCACGGGGCTTTTAACCGGGCTTTGCGTCGATAATGATGATTGCCAAAAAAGCAGCCAATCTTTGATTCGTCATTATCCGGGTGGTGCCAGTGTGAGTGTCTCTGAACCGGCACCGCTGCTACTGGTCATTTTGGGCTTGTTAGGCTTGGGATTAGTGCGACGTCGATTACGTTAAGCCATTTCCATTTTTTCGCGTTTTTAAAAACCTCTTACATTGATCAATGTAAGAGGTTTTTTTATTTATGTATTTTTTTACAATTACGCAAATTCGTAAAACGACGTGATTGTTAATCTGCCCGTTTGTGGGTTTGGATCAAAATTGTATTCAGGTCGAATAATTCCGGAATGCAAGCTGGTGCCGCGATACATTATCAATCGATTAAATTTTGCCTCGAACGACATAATTTCTTCAAATTCGTTATTTGAACCACACATATAGCCTGATGGTGTGTGGGCGGGATTAGCGTAATAATTTTTAATGTGATTCATATAAGTTTCGTATCGCGAGCCATCCACATATTCAAAACCAGTGGCACGATGACGATAGAGAGACGTTCCGGAATCCGGTGCATCTTTTAAATAATGCACCACTGCTAAACCATTTTTTGAGGGGCTATCGATATGTGGAATTCGTTGAAGTAAATCCAGATTTTCAGCGGGAGTTGTCACGATTGAAAAACGTGAAACTGCGGTTTTAATTGATTTCAAATTCAAGCCAAAAAAATTATTAATAACCGGGCCGAGATTTTTAGCCAAGGCAATAGTGTAAGCCATGGGAATTGGTAGTCTTACGCCAGGATAATAACTATCCGCTTTCGTAAAATTATTATTTTCAATAGCATAATTTCTTAACTCATTCGCACCTTTCATAAATGAGTCAACCAATAGTAAAGGTTCTTGTTCTGCGCCCACTTGCATGCATTCAAAACGCAAGTCATCGCAAATTTCAAAGACGGAGCTTTCCATAAATAATTCTCTATACTTTTTTAAGTCCGTGTTGATGAATCTGATTAATTAAATCACGATTTTTGGGTAAATGAGCGAAGTATTTTTCAGTCAACATTTTTGTTTCATTCATGAATTGTTGATAGGCGACCATATTGCTCGAACGTTTTAAGGTTGCGCGCGGCTCTGTTACAAATCCCATTCCATAAAGTATGTACTGCCAACTTGCAGCAGGCAACATTTCTTCTGCTAACGGGAAATCGTATTTGTTGGGTACCTGATGGCGCCACAGTACAAGTAATTCTTTTAATCGATCAGGAATGGATTCTTCACGAGTATTATCAATCCAATATTGAGTATCGGTTCGTTTGGTCAATGCATATTGCAATTTCACAAAATCAATAATGGTATCCCAGTAGTAAGAAAAGCGCTGATTAAAACGTTTAGCAACTATGCCCATAACATCTTTGCTGGTTGGCATTTCATTGCTGATCATTGAAGCGGCCGCTTCTACCAATACTAATGCGGTTGCTTCTAAGGGTTCGATAAAACCTGACGACATACCAACAGCAACACAATTGCGATGCCAGAATTCAGCGCGGTGACCTGGCTCGTAAGGTATTTTGCGGAAAGAAAGTTCGTTTGCTCTTTCACGTCCAATAGAGGCTGCAAGATAATTGCGTAGTTCAACCGACACTTGCTCTTCGTTCGTGTGTGCACTGGAATAAACATAACCCACTCCACGACGGCTCGGTAAGCCTATGTCCCAAATCCAGCCCGCACTTTGCGCTGTTGCAATAGTATGTGAAGCAATCGGGCTGTTCTCTTCCGGGTAAGGAACTTGTACTGCGATTGCACCATCATTAAATAAAATATGTTTTTTGGAAATAAAAGGAACTTGAAAATGTTTTCCTAATAACAACGAAATAACACCGGAACAATCAATGAAAAGATCGCCAGCTATATCACCATGTTGTTTGGTTCCCAATGACGCTATATCGCCATTCTGCGCAGAATTAACATGCGTAACGTGATCAACAATATGATTAACGCCTAATTTTTCGATGCAATGTTTTGCCAAAAATTGACCGAGTTTTACCGCGTTAAAATGATACGCATAATTAGCCACTGAAGCGTATTCAGGTGTGGTTATTTGTTTAGGTGCGAGGCCGTGCTCACAGATATGTCCTTGATAGCAAATGGCGTCGGCAAATGAAATTTTATCGCGCATTATTTGCCACGGCAGTACAAGATCTATTTCATTAAAGCCTTGCGGTAAAACCAATGGGTGGTAGTAAAAATCATTTTCTGAACCGTCTACCCATTTTGCAAATTTAATTCCTTGCTTGAAGGATGCTTCACATTGTCTAAAGAGTTCGGTTTCCGATACACCTATTTTTGATAGTGTAAGGCGCATGCTCGGCCACGTGCCCTCGCCAACGCCAATGATGGGAACATCGGGAGATTCAATCAGCGTAACTTTTAAACCGTCTTGGTGATTAGCTTTGTGCTCGGCCGCAATGATACCGGCAGTTAACCACCCGGCAGATCCGCCACCTAAAATCACTACATGTTTAATTGCATCATGTGCCATTTCATATCACCGTGTTAATGAAATCATTTAATGTTCAAGTGCAGGAAAGTTGAGCTGTAATACAACAGGTCAGACCCAAATGACGTCCTAAAAAAAGCCGCTCCAAAGAGCGGCTTTTTATTCACATCAAACAACCATTTAAATCTTAGAAGGTGTAACGACCAGAGAGGGCGTAACGCGCACCAAGAATTTCCAAACGTAACAATTGAGAGGAATCACGACCATGTTGACGCTTGTCTTCCTCGAATATGTTTATACCTTCCAAATTGATACTGAAGTTATCGTTGAATTTGTAACCAACGGTAAAGTCAACTTGCGAATAAGCCTCGGTGAATTGTGGCTCGTTAGCATTAACGGCAGCGTTATCCAGGAACTTGTCACGCCAGTTGTACACAACACGCGCAGAGAATGCATCCTTTTCATATATCAAAGCAAGGTTAGCTGAATCGCTTAAACCGGTTAGGGCAAACTGGGTTTCTGCCGTATTTTTTAGTACGTCAAATCCTACAGTGCCATCAACGACCGTGTAGTTTGCTGAAGTACCAAAACCGGTGTCACCAAAGAAGTGCTGAACTGCGAATTCCCAACCGCTCAAACGTGCATCTTTAGAGTTAACTGGAAAACTGACCGTGTTAATGATGTCTGGATCACCTGCGACAGCATAAATATCGACACCATTTTCATAACCCGTTTGAGTGACTGACCCTACTTTCATATCCTCATATGGCGCACTGCCAAATGGTGCGCCGCACAGATTTTGAGTAGCGTCTGGGTTAGCCACACATCCACCGCCTGAAGCAGGGCTCATAGCCGCGATCATCTGAAACAAACTTTGTTGAGTGACAGGAATGCCTTGAGCAATTAATTCAGCGCGCGCGTCATTAGCTCGCTTACCATTGGTTGGATCACCTACGCCTGGCATGGCTTTGGTAACTTGCGAGGTTCCAATAAAGTTTGGAACTTCCTTATTGAAGTATCCTAAAGACACATAACTTGAATCAGCGTAATACCATTCCAGCGACAAATCGAAGTTTTGAGACTCAATTGGACGTAGGCCGACCGACCCGTCACTGGATGTGCCTGGTAAACCGCCAAGCAAGGTGGGTCCTCCACGTGGAGCGCCTACTGAACCTATGCCTTGTTGTAGAAGATTTAGATCTGCACGCGCAATTGATTTGCCAATCGACATACGACCAATCACATCATCGGTGATATGCAGTGCTAAATCTAGGCTGGGTAATACATGATGATAGGTGGCTTCACCATGAATAAGTGGAGCTTCAGAGGCTTTGCCCGATACGGTGGAGAAGTCATTATCGCCTTGCCATTGAATAGTAGAAGTGGCAATACGCGCATCTGATTCGACATCAGTTCTTTCATAACGAACACCGGTCAAGATATCCAAAGGCATGTTGCCTAGATCTGCTTTCAAATCCAGCTGCACGAATACCGAACTAACTTCCTCAGTAATTCTGCGGTCGGTGCCATTGTCCGGGTTGGGCGCCCATGGGAGACCAGCATTGTCAGAAAGTAACCTACCTAACTTGGCAGCATCTTTAGCAATAAAACCTTTGGTAGCGACCTGAGCTTGGGAGCCTTGTGCGTACACGGTATGTGCAGGTATGAGAGGAGTGGTAGACGTAGCAGCTACTTCCGGGAAGAACGTAGTTTTGCCTGAAGCATCAAAGAAAGCTTTGGCTTCAGGACTCAACTTGCTGGAGTATCCATCAAATAATTTACCCCAGTTGAGCTCTTCCATCATGTCTGGAGGAACGTCACCTACGTTGGATACACCCCAGCCACCTTCGAGCAGTAATTGAGAGAAAGACGAAGTGGCGTGGTTTTCCATTTTGGTAGAGCCAACACCGAAGTCAATCGCGCCTTTATCGTTAAACTCGAAACGGCCATTGAGTTGAACCTGGGTAATATCAGTATCACTGGTGTCGTGGTTAATTTGGCGCACGGCAGAACCTAAATCACCTACGTCAAAGGTACCTGGAACCTGGCCGCCATTGGTATCTTGATAAACCTGTACTAATTGCGGCAAATCGCCATCAGTCGTAAACCCCTGCGCAGAATTACCACGAGCGCCCAAGGCGAGATTGAACCAGTTGGACATGGCTCCATCAGCAGGCAAACTTTCACTACTTGAATCATGGGCATCCAGGGTCAATGTTAATGCATCGCTGGCTTTCCATTCCAGATTGAGGCCTACAGACTCAAGATTATTTTGCACGTTGCCTTGGTTTTGAGTAACACCGAAATCACGCTCTTTACCTGTACCTTCCTCCATCCAAAGATATTTAGGAGTTGCTACAGGACGCTGGTGGAATTGAACATCCGATACCGGGAATGAGCCGCCGCCAAACCAATATGAATATTCAGCACGGTTAACAAAGGATTCCTGCTCCGCCAAGGTGTAATCCAGGGTCGCGGTAATGGCGTCTGTTGGGCGGTATTGCAGGGTTAACTGCGCATTATCACGGGTGCGCTCGTAGTCACCGTGGATATAGCGAATCCCAGGTGTGCTATTGGTTTGTTGACCCACTGTCGGGGCGTCTACCACTCGGGCGTAAGGGCCGCCAGCAGGGGTATTAGGCAACCAGGCCGGGCCTGTCCAAGGACCGGAATAATCTGACCAGTTATTGGCATAAACACCCGACTGCGCACTATCGCGCTCCTGGTGTGAGAACGACAGCGATGCACCAAACATTTCATCGGCATCTGTCCAGCTACCAAAACCGGATATTTCAGGAGTGATGTCTCTACCTACACGATTAGTAGTATCCGCTAAGGCTTTCGCACCGATAGAAAACTTCAAGCCAGGAGTGTCTAAAGGACGCAGAGTCTTAAGGTTAATCGTGGCGCCAATACCACCGGACGCAACACTCGCGCGGCTGGTTTTGTAAACTTCTACTCCGGATACACCCTCAGACGCGATGTTACTCATATCAAACGCACGGTTACTTACCAATCCGCCAGTCGCACTTAACTGGGTGGCAGGCATAACGCGATTATTAAGAGTAACCAGGTTGAATTGCGGGCCGAATCCACGCGCGGTCACTTGAAAACCTTCTCCGTTAGCGCGGTCAATAGAAACACCGGTTATACGTTGAAGAGATTCTGCGAGGTTGGTGTCTGGCATCTTGCCTATATCTTCTGCAGATATGGCATCAACCACACCTGACGCCTCACGCTTTAGATCCATTGATGCCGTTAAAGATGCCTTAATACCGGTTACGACGATTTCCTCCGCGTCATCTTGAGCAAAGGTATAGCCGCTTAGACTTAAGGTTGAGGAAGCTATTAGAGTGGCAAGAAGCTTTTTTTTGAAGCTGACTGTTTTACGCATGGGGCTCTCCTTTAAATCATTATCGAGTTATATTCTGTACAGCTGAAATTTCCTCAATGCACCAAACAGGAAATCAGACTTACTGGAGGAAGATCTGATTATCAGATGTATAGGATTTCTTGGAAAAATTGGTTGAAAACTTTATTGCAATTATTATCTTTATAACTCACCGGAATTATAAGAACCAAACGCCGCTTTTAAGCGTTATAACCCCTATATTCGCCGATTTTTAAAACCACAACGATTTCAAATGTCGCATGAGGTTTTCAATTAGGCAATAGGTTTACGCAATAATTGTATGATAAATTGCTATAAGCGTAGTATTTATAGTATAAATTGCTAATTTATGTGCCAAATCAATACGTTAATCAAAATTTTTACTCACACCTCAGATGTTCATACTCTAAATGTCAGATACGCTACACAAAAAAGCCGAAGGTAATTATGTTGAACAACTCTAATAAAATAACGCGCGTTGTTATTGCAGGTGGTGGCACGGCTGGCTGGATGACCGCAGCAACAATTTCAAAAACGTTAGGCAAGCAACTCGATATCACACTTGTAGAGTCAGATGATATTGGCACTATCGGCGTGGGCGAGGCGACCATTCCCACCATGCTTGGCTTCCATCGAATTCTGCAGATTGATGAACAGGAATTTATGCGAGCTGTTAATGGCAGCATTAAGTTGGGTATCAGTTTTGAAAATTGGCTGGAGCCGGGTCACAAGTACATTCACTCCTTTGGTAAAACAGGCAAAGAGTTTTGGGCGGCCGACTTTCATCACTTTTGGTTAAAGGCTAAAGAAGAGGGAAGTGATGTTCCGTTCGGGGATTACTGCCTTGAATTGCAAGCAGCAAAAGCTGGGAAATTCGCCATATCAAAAGACCCGTGGATTAACTACGCCTACCATATGGATGCAACGGCCTACGGCAAATACCTTCGGAAGTTTAGTGAAAAGTTGGGTGTAAAACGTGTTGAAGGAATGATTCAAAAAGTTAATTTACACACGGACACAGGGTTTATTGAATCCATTCAACTTAAATCCGGCCAAGTCATTGAAGGAGATCTTTTTATTGATTGCACCGGCTTTCGCGCGCTCTTGTCAGAACAAGCTCTCCACACAGGTTTTGAAGATTGGTCGAACTGGTTACCTTGCGACAGCGCGATTGCAACCCAGGAATCTGCTGTCGCGCCACCGATTCCGCTAACGCGCGCTATAGCCCACGATTTTGGTTGGCAATGGAAAATACCCTTACAAAATCGTGTGGGCACAGGTCTTGTTTATTGCAGTCGATATTTATCTGATGAAGATGCTAAGCAAACCTTACTCGATAATTTAGAAGGCGAGCCACTCGTTGACCTAAAAGTCATTAAATTTAGAACGGGTCGTCGTCTTAAAAGCTGGAATAAAAACTGTATCGCCATCGGATTATCCGCCAGCTTTATTGAGCCGCTTGAATCTACGACAATTTTTTTAATCAGCTCAAATCTACTTCGCCTCGTAAGGCTGTTTCCTCATAACGGGATTGATCCGCTTCTTATAGAAGAATTCAATCGTCAGGCAGTTGAAGAAGTTGAGTTGGTTCGTGATTTTGTGGTGCTGCATTTCCACGCAACGCAACGCACAGACACCGCGTTCTGGCGTCATTGCAGAACCATGCCCATTCCAGAATCCTTAAGTCGCCGTATTAATCTTTTCAGAGAAACCGGCCGTATTTTTATCAAACCGGGAGAATTATTTCTGATCGATTCCTGGCTTCAAGTGATGATGAACCAAGGCATTGTACCCAAACAATATCACCCTATAGTGAATACAGTTGAATCAGAAGAATTGCAGCAATTCTTGAAGGCTTATAAGGCAACGGTTGAGCAAGAAGTTAAGAAGCTGCCCATGCATGGCGATTTCTTAAAAGAATATTGCCCCACCGAAATTTAATCATTTCTGTAAATATTTATTAAGATGAATTATTAAAAAAATTCTACAGGCCTACATTAATAAAATCTGAAAGTGGGATGATACTTTAACGTCAATTAGGCCATTATAATTCTACAAACACGCACATTAAGCTTTCGCTTCTAAATTTTTAGGTGCAATTAATTACCGCGGGGTTGATCGATTGGTGCAAGAAGATTTTATCCAATTGCAATGGTCAGGCAAGGCACAAGCCAGCGCGGGTTTTGTTTCAAAAGAGCGCGTGGACTATTCTTCGCCGCCTGAAAAATCTGCCATTGTTTTTGATGTGAAAGTCGATAAAAAACCTACAGCTGACGTGAAGCTAATATTGAATTGTGGATCAGATTGCGGCGCAGAAAAATCTGTCACTACTTATTTGCAATCCGCAAATCAGGGTCAATGGCAAACGCTTTCTGTTAGTTTAAATTGCTTCAAAAAAGTAAAACTGGATATGTTATTGTCGCCATTTACACTCAGCACAGTGGGCGAACTTAATGTAACGCTTCATCATGTGCGTATTGAGGCTGTATCCAACGCGGTTGTGAATTGTCAGTAAGGTTAAGCGCAAGCTGTAGATAATTAACAAAACATAGATAAATCTAATAAAAAAAGCTGCAGGTTAACTGCGGCTTTTTTATTATGTAGTTATCTATTATTGATCCAATTTTGCACCACAAAAATTCATATAGCGAAAAAACTGTATTCAATTAGCGCACACAAAAACTAAAAACTCGCACCAATAAAAGACATTTGATTATTTTTCTCAAATTTAAGCCCATAAAAAGGCGTTGGCACAAGCGTTGCAAAATCCTCTATGTCATTTCATCCATAACTATATGGATTAACGACATTACTGTGTTCTCACCAGTCTGGATAAACGCTATGAGCTCTCAAAGATTAAATCTACTGGATTTCTCGAATAAATCTGTCGCTACCTTACATCTCACTTGGTTCGCATTTTTTATGACCTTCGTGATGTGGTTCAGCCTTCCTCCACTTAAGCCTTTGATCATGCAGTCGGTGCAAATGACACCCCAACAATGGGCCGCACTCTTAACACTTAACGTTGCACTCACAATTCCCGCGCGCATTGTTGTTGGCAGTTTGGTGGATAAGTTTGGTCCACGTAATATTTACAGCGGGCTGCTAATTCTTTCTTCCGTTGTGCTTATCGCATTTGCGTTCGCTAAAACCTTTGAACAACTTGCATTGTTTCGTTTTTTATTGGGATTTGTGGGTGCGGGTTTTGTTATAGGTATTCGTTTGGTTAGCGAATGGTTTCCAGCACGTCAGGTTGGTTTGGCGGAAGGTATTTACGGTGGCTGGGGAAATTTTGGCGCAGCCGCAGCAGGTTTTACATTACCCTTTTTAGCAATTCATGTGTTTGGTGGTATTGATGGCTGGCGCTATGCGATGACTGCTGCTGGTGTGCTCGCAGCAATTTACGGAGTAGTATTTTATATATTTGCTCGTAACACACCTAAAGGTTCAACGTACTTCAAACCAAAAAAATCTGGCGGTTTGGAAGTTAGCAGCAAAAAAGATTTTTGGTTTTACGTTTTATTAAATGTGCCTATGTATTTAATTCTTGCGGTGCTTGCCTGGAAAATGTCACCGGCAAATCTAAAATTATTGAGCGCAACGACGACAAATATTTTATATCTGGTTTTAACTGCGCTATTTATTTTTCAATTCTCGCAAATCTATCGTGTCAACAAAGACATGCTAAAAAATGGCGTGGCTGACCATGACAAATATGAATTTAAACAAGTCGCTATTTTGAGTTGGGCTTATCTCGCATGTTTCGGTTCCGAATTAGCAGTGGTATCCGTATTGCCTGCTTTCTTTATGGATACATTCAAAGGTTTGAGCATTTCACAGGCGGCCATGTTGGGCGGTTCCTTTGCATTTATGAATTTAGTCGCGCGCCCTGGCGGTGGGTGGGTAAGTGATAAATTAGGTCGCCGCTTTTCAATGTCCGTTATTTTTGGCGGCATCGCTATTGGTTATGTTTTGTTATCGCAAATTAATGGCAACTGGCCACTCATATTAGCTTTCGGTGCAGTGTTTGTATGTTCGCTGTTCGTTCAAGCCGGTTGCGGTTCTGTATTTGCGGTGGTGCCATTAATTAAGCGTCGCATGACTGGCCAAATTTCTGGCATGGCAGGAGCTTACGGCAATGTAGGTGGGTTAGCATTCTTAACCATAAATACGTTTGTAGATATTCATACGTTCTTCTATGTGCTTGCGGGTGCAGCCGCGGTAGCGTTTTTGTTTATTCAATTTTTAAAAGAGCCAAAAGGTCATACTGTTGAAGTGAATGAAGATGGCACTTTGCAGAGAATTGAAGTGGCATAATCTTGTAAAATAACTTGCATTGAATTAGCCCGCTGAATGCGGGCTTTTTCTATTACACTTCATTCAAAATTCAGCTTCATTCCAATACCAACTCGAATAAATAAATTTATGGATCATTTGCAATCTAGTTTAAGCGTGCGTTTTGCACAGCGTAGCGAAGCGGGGAAAAAGCCTGAAAATCAGGATACGGTTGGTGCACGCATTCCCGATGGCAATGCACTCACTAACAAAGGAATTGCTATAGCAATTGCAGATGGCGTGAGCAGCAGCATGGCGGCGCGCGAAGCAAGCCAAACAGCCATTACAGGTTTTCTTACAGATTATTACGCAACACCCGATACCTGGCGCACGCAGCAATCTGCGATGCGAGTTATTCAAGCGTTGAACTCAAGTTTGTTTGGGCGCAGCCAAAATTCTATTTATGGTGAGGGCTATCTCACCACTTTTTCATCACTTATTTTAAAAGGTTCAACGGCGTTTATTTTTCATGTGGGTGATACGCGTGTCTACCGTTTACGTGGTGAAGATTTAGAATGCGTGACACGCGATCATACGCAACGTATAGATCGTAATACGCAATATTTAAGTCGCGCCCTGGGTGCAGATCCTTATTTGGAAGTAGATATTCATACCTTCGAATTGGAAATAGGGGATCTGTTTATTTTAAGCTGCGATGGCATCCATGAATTTATTCCCGCTGCAGACTTTAAAACCTTAATAAAAAATAATCGCTCGAATTTAGACGCGCTGGTGAATGGCGCTATAGATACTGCCCTAAAAAATAACAGCGACGATAATATTAGTATTCAGGCAGTTGCGATTGAGCAAATCGGTACCGCAACACAAAGCGAAGCCATACAAGTGTTATCGCGTTTACCTTTTCCGCCGTTGCTTTCACCGGGCCAGACAATTGATGGTCTACGTGTAAAAAAAATTATTCACGAGTCGACACGAAGCCAGGTTTATTTAGTTGAAAATGAAAAAGGAATTCCTTTGGTGATGAAAACACCGTCGGTAAATTTTCAAGACGACCCCGCGTATATCGAA
>Ga0247741_1000253_pt1 | contig 33436 bp, 37 predicted proteins | sample UWRJL213509R2_FD_180945 | JGI IMG/M metagenome (GOLD analysis project Ga0247741, IMG submission 180945) | Plant litter microbial communities from Arlington Agricultural Research Station in Wisconsin, United States - UWRJ-L213-509R-2 | ecosystem: Environmental > Terrestrial > Plant litter >... | reverse complement strand
AAACCAACAGGCCACCTATACTTTCCCTGTCGGAGTTACCACTCTTTGGTGGTTTGCCGCACCTACTGCATTCGGAAACCCCGAAGATCAACATGTTTTTGGGAATCCCAGAGATATTTAAATCGACCTCAAGACACTTGAAATTTTATAAATACTTTGGGAAAATATCAGAAACTCTGGGACATATAAGAGGTTATACAGTAAAGTATGCATGTTTTTGCGTTCTGCACACCGTCCCTCTCCTTTCGAATATGAATTCTTTTCCTACTGGAAAGTGTAGGCTCTGGGACATGCGCATAATCGTCTCATTGTAGTACTGTACTATTTCGACCGTTTGGTTCATGGGGTGTGATGCCGCTTGCAAGTTTAACCCATTGACTTTGCAGTGCCGAGCACCAATGTTGTAAAGGTTTTGGGTGGCCAAAAACACGTTGTAGTCGTGACCTCTGGGGTGGCATTAGCTGCTATCACCGCGAGCAGTGCTGAAAATGTGTGCTTGAGGTGGGAGACCAAAAATTGAGAGAGACGCGACTGACGCGTCTCAAATCACTGGACCCTTAAATGAACCCTTTATTTCCTTATTTAGTAAAATATCGAGCATGAAGACAAACTGGACCGTAGAGACGTGCATCTGCTTCTTTTCAGCCAAAATAAAGCAGAGATAAAGACTACATTTTATTAGAATAATTTGTCCTGAACAGATTTTTTTTAAAGTACTCTAAAGTATGATTTTCTGTGTGCGCAGAGGCGTAATCTCAAGAATGAGGACATTAATAAAAATTCTGTTGGGGACACTTTCATTAGAGATGCTTTTCAAGACATTTTGTATGCAACTTTATATTTTTCTGAGCGGTCATTGTGGAGATATGAACCCGGGCCATGTCTTCGCGTGCGTGTCGGAGTTTGAATCCCTAATGCTGCCGGTCCCCATGGTCCTGCTGTCAGAGGCCATCGATCATCCATTGGCATCGACGTTCCTTTTCGCCTACCATGCACTTTGTTGCTTGTCCTGCCTTGTATTAGTTTCCCTCCGTTCCTTCCTCCGTCCTCTGCTCTGTTGGCCTTTCCCTTCCTTTCCCTCCCTTGGCCTTCCTCTCCTCTCACTCATCTGTCTCCATTCCAACACTCCAGCACCCAACGTCGCACACCTACCCAGCTGGCCCAATGCCGACGCCAGTGAAGACTATTCCCTTCAACAAAGCTTAACGGACTTAGGGTTACCAAGCTCTCGTTTTCTGTCCTCGTCCTCAGCATCGTCAGCAGATGGTGTCAGGGATACACATACATCAGGTCTTGGATTCGGACAAGGACAAGCAGGACTCGCACTAGGATTTGGGCTCGGAGGATCAGTCGATCATACTCAAACGCAATCATGCCTACAGGCCTGACGCCACCCCCAACCCTCTGCGGTTCAGGTAACATGATCCTCTACTGCCTCGCTATGCCTCAGGATCGGTTGCGCGCTGGCTGCTGCTGCCAGGAGCACTCCGTATGGATTGGCATCTGCAACGTCGAACGGACATCTGATCCCTCCAAGTCCCTTCTTCTAGGTCGAGTACGATGGTGATTTCCACCCACACAGTGGGTCGCCCTTATTGCCTTGTTATGGTTGAAATGTTGACCATCAAAATGGCCTGGGGCCCCCCTGGGCGACGTTGAGTGGTCAACAGGTCACAATGCGCAATGGGGCGTTAGTAATGACGATGGGTAGTTTGGCTACGAAGGAGGCGGGTATCACTCTTGGTATGTCGCGTGTTCCTTCTCCGCCTTTTCCGCACCATGCCTTTCCATAACCTTGCATCCAATACGTCTAAATCGACTCGGCTAACCATCCCCGCTCCCTCTGTAGGTTCAACAGCTCCCTCCACTGCTGACACTAACCATAGCTGGACTATCGCAGCGGGATGATCCAGACGTGGAATAAATTATGTTTTACGGAGTTATATGGAGGTGGTAGGCTGGCGAGAAAACATCAGGGGGTGGTGTATTTGATGAGAATTTCGAGTTGTCAAGATGACTGCTGGGATATGGCCTTATATGTATGCTTTTGCTATACTCTGGCTTTCAGTACGTTATTTGAGGATTTCGGTTACGTTTGCAGATACGATTCGTGTACATTGGTACCTTCCCCAACCAGACGAACCCAGATCATCTGGGTACAGTTGCAACACGTCATTCGAATTGTTGAACAAAGTGTAACAACGAGCTGAACTGGTTCAGCAGGCAGAGATTATTGTAAGTCTATCAACCACTTCTTCGAAAAAGACTACTAACCGAATGCTATTGTATTTCCAGTGCTAGCTTGTGTCCAGATTCTAGCCACCCAGGTCCTTCCCTCACTGTCGGCCGCAGCGCCCCCCGAAATCGACGTCATTAAAGCTGAAAAAGTCAAAAACTTTACAAACGACCACGTCGTCTCCCAATCTGCCCAATCCGTGCCCTTCACCCACAGCTATACCTACCTCAACGACTCTGGCCAATGGAAAACTTCCACCCACACGCGCCAACACCTACCGCGGGTCGGTTGTTCAACAAAGCATCTCCGGTCTAACGCGCGCCTCATACTCTCCTCCCCATATAGCATACGACATTCAGCTGTTAGAGCAGCTATATTATCTCGTCAGTTTCACCAACTACTGGCACCGGCATGTCCACATCCCGTCGATGCTCGAGCACGAGCAAAAGCGGACCTCATTATGTGACACATTCGGCTTTACACTCACATTCCGCGTCCCAGTCCGTATCCGTATCCGCTTCGACTGTCCTTGTCTTTACCATCCCCGCCGACCCACCCCCATCGTCTTCTTCATCTCCTCAATACGTCGACGCCCATAGACGCCCATTCCCTCGGGAAACTCGACGCCGGCTACACCTCTCACAGGTGTAGGTGATGACACGCGGTTGTTGAGTTCACCACCAACTACGCCTGGGACGTATAGAGGGCAAAGTCAAGCTCAAAGCACTGGCAGACAACCTGCTAATGGATCAAGATCAGCGCCACGCAAGTTATCGAAGGCTCGTTTCCTGTCCTCGTCCTCGTCCTCATCAGCACCGCCATCGGCATCAGCGTTGGGAAATGGAACATCAACAGGCGGAGTTGGACTTGGGCTTGGACTTGGAGAGACGCATACACCGGGACACGGACTCAAAAGAACACGTCCAATACCCACAGGCCTCACACCACCCCCAACACTCTGCGGTTCAGGCAGCATGATCCTCTACAGACTCGCTACACCTGAAGATTGGTTGGCCCTTGCTGCTACTTATCGAGCTAGAGCTACCAGTGTTGCATCTGCATCTGTGTCTGGATCGTCGAACGGACATCTGACACCTCCATGCCCATTCAACCGTGATTCGGTCGGGTCGTCCTCTGGTTCGAGTATGCCATCGTTCGGCGACCATCCTGGTCTTGATTTACCTGGTCATGGTCTCGGTCTTGGGTCACCGCTGTTGGGTACGGGTCCAGGTTCACCGTCACTATCGCCGGGCACACCCCTAGGTTCGATCCGCTCCCTATCCATCTCCCTCCGCGGTTCAGGCCAAGGGTTGTTCATGCCCTACGCGTACAACCCCTTCGCCGATGACGGGCCACACGCTCTGAGGGCTACCGAAAAACCCACCGGACTCCCCAACGCCAACGACAAAGAATTCGACGACTCAGATATAGATACAGACATGGACCCCGAAGACCACCTACACACCCCGCACCGCACCCCCGCCTTGTGCGCCTACTTCGCCGCCCGCTCCCGGGCACATCATACGTGGTTCGGGCCTTATTGGTGCGGGCTGTTGAATATCAGGGTGTTGGTTTTTTTAGTGGGCGGGTTGGTGTGTTTGTTTGTGGTTTATCCTGTTGTGAGCTGGTGGATGAGGGGGGTAGGTTTGGGGGGGTTGGATTTGGGAATGGGGGAGGTATGTTTCTTTCGTTTCGTTCTCTATTCCGTTTTCGCCTCTCGTTTTTTGCCTGTCCTAATCAAAGATTCTCACCCATATCTATCATAGATGATAACGACGGAGGTACGGAGGGAGGATATCCTAAACCTCGCCCCTCCCGATCCCGAGTATGATAGATATTTACACACCTGCTGAGGCCAAGACGCGCAAGGGGTTCGATGGCCAGGCGTATGAGCTGGTGTTTTCAGACGAGTTTGAGGTTGATGGGAGGAGCTTTTATAAAGGTGCGTTTGGGTTTCCCTTTTTTTTGAGGGGGTGTTTTGCTTGTTTTTGGGTTTCGAATTTTGGAGGGTTTTCTTTTTGGAGGCGTAGTTTCTTCCTTTTTATGGGTTTTCGTGAACCTTGGGGTTACCCCTCGGCGTCTGTTTTATCTTATCTTATCTTCTTACCCCCGGTTTAAACTTTGTGATTTGCATTTCCCCATTCTTTTTTCTCTTTTGGTTCCGTCTCGTCTGGGTTAATTGATTACGGTATTATAACCCCGCTCCGCACTTCATTCAGTTTCAGTCGTCAGGTCTACTCCGTTTAGGGTGTAGGGTTGACAAAGATATGCGGCGTGGGCTTGGTTGGACGCGTGTTCGTGGGCCTTTGGGGTCCGTGGGCTTTTATGGCTGTGCAGCATCTTTCTTTCTTTCTTCTCGCTCGATATCCCTCCCTGCGGGTTCACCTTTGCGTCGACATTGTACGACCCGATGGGGTTTGATGATATCTCCGATTTTGGTTGACATAGTCAACCATGTTACTGGCGTTGGCAGGGAGATTGCGTTATCGGGGGGAATCTGCCTTGCTTGAGTTCTCAGCGCTCTGCGCTCGAGGCGTGTTTATCTGTGCGTATTTTCATCGCCATTTAAGCTTGATCTTTGTTCTGTTTCCCTTCTCATTCTTTCATCTCGTAAAGTGATGCTATGAGGCTGTGTTTGGGCGGTTATGGTCATGCTCGCGTTTCACGTTCGATGTACCTTGGATGGCGTTTTATGGCTGGCGTTGTCGTGGCTTACGATCTTTAGTGTGGATGAGGCCAGAGTTGTTGGGATCTGTTATTTGGTTTCGGGTTAGGGGAGGAAGAAGATGATGGGACACGTTCATTTGAGATCGACTTGGATTCTCATTTCAGTTTATCCATTATTCGCTGGAAGGCTGCCGTGTTCAACCGCCTACACTAGGATAAGTCACGCAGGGAATGACAAGACAACGCTATATCTTCGTTGATCGTGGTAAGGGACCCATACAGCAGTGTAAGTAAAAGTAGAAATACGTACCTTCGTTGATCGTGGTAAGGGATGAAGCAACGAAGGGGAGAAAAGAAGGTATATATAAGTAATGTGATTGTCGAGTTGTCGTCGTACTCGTATCACCGGAAGCTTGAGAAAGAGAGAAGGTGTGATCCTCGAGATGAGGATCACGGCCGGATAAAAGGAAAGTGATTGTTGTGAGTCTGGCCTATGACGAGTGAGAGGGCCAGGCTTACATTCGCCCTTTCTCATCTTCAGTACAAGGGCTGGTAATTGCCTCATAAAACAAGTGCCTCTCGCCTTGATTTGTATCACAAACAATGTGTCTGGCGTAGAGTTGGAAAGTGCAGGAAGATGTACCCAATATATGGAAAATACTTAATGGTAGAAACAACGGATAAGCCTATCATGCACGTAAATGATGGACAAGAACAAAGGATCGGAAGTCGCCAACGTCTTTGTCACCAGAGCTTTCACACGGAGAACACAAGGTCCCTCGCACTTGTTTCTATGTAAGCTGCAAGCTGACGTCTTTCGGGGCTGACAATTAGACAGGTGTCTTCCTAGGTCCCCAGATCCACCGTTGACACGAACACTTCGAAATTCACAACGTTTCTTTACTCAAATCCTGGCGCTTAACGTGCAAGTTAAGAACGTAGAATGGCTTATGGGCTATTGGGCACAACTACTCGACTGGCATGCTAGAGAAATCGGGCTCGACCGAGCCACCAGGCGACTATTGGAGGTCAATCTATATTTTCGTGTGAAGGAAGAATGTAGAAACGAGTTTGAAAAATATTCATGATGGTGCGGAAGCTATTCCCTCATCAGATAACTGGATTGACAATATATATGTAATACTTGGGTTTCTGCGTCATGCTGATATAGCCATTGCGGTGTCCATGTGAACTCATCATCAAATGTGGTTCATATGAGAACCAATTTCTGAGTAGAGGCACCGAGGAGACCAAAGTACTCGCACTTTTCAGCAATCCTACGTTGTGCCGTCCACAAACTCTGGGGATGACTTCCAACTGTCTCTGAAGCTCGTAACAATGAGACACCGATTTTTGTGCAGATGATCTTCGGGTCTGTGTTGCTTTTGAATCAGGCAGCGCGATGCTTTCGTCGAGAATATCTCCTTCTGCCTCATGTAACTCCTCATTTCCCGGGGTTGCGGGCTCAGAGGATACAGCCCCCTTCGGCATCAGGTGTGCCAAAATTGCTAGGAGGTTTTACACAGAATACTAGGTTCGTTCTTCAACCAGCGTGGTGATTGTGGAGAAGCTAATTCAGACCTATACAAATCTTCGATTGGAATAGTGTCTGTGAGTGTTGTTTTCTGCTTGATCTGCTTGGCTTTCCGCAGTACAGAATCGCAGTTGTTTCGGCTAAAATTATCTTCTTATCTCTTTGCAGATGAAAGATCGAACTCCTCACTCTGTTCGAACAAGTGACGATATTCTAATCACTATTTGACCTGCCATGAGCTACCTTGTCAACATGTCACTTATCGTCTGGCTTTTATCTCGTATCTTGGCACTCCCATTTAAACCATCCTTGGGGACAGTGCTGTACGATATAGCGCTCATTGCGGTATGTTCTTCGCTTCCACAGGCTCCCGCATGTCACTTTCAATGCTGATGACGGGATCCAGCCACAGAACTTTTCACATCAACAACACCATGTCCTGTAGCTTGATTCAAGGACACGAAGGCAATCAACTCGGTGTCCGCAGTTCACTCAGTTGTACGAGCAATTTTTCGTTTCCGCGCGATCATGGATGTTTTTAGAGTTCAGTTGTATTCAAACCGACAAGATTCTTCCCCTTCTCGTCCACGTACCACCCTTCAACGAGGCAGCTCTGTCGATACTCTCCTGCAAGTGAAGGTGCAATGCCTGGCCCACAAAGAGACAAAGCAACGGCTGCTACATCCAACATCCAGGACGGGTGGGAAAGGCCTCCGAATTCTAATATTTTCCATAACTCGGACGAGCTGGATGGAACCCATGATGGATTGACTTTCCCAACTGACGAGGAGAAGGAAATTTTGCGTCGAGTTCCCGACAGCATTCCTTCAAATGTCTATCGTGAGCTGACTGCGATGAATCTGTTCTGCATTACCCACATCTTTGCTGCTTTTCTTAGTTCTTTGTCTTATGGTACTCGCAGAGCGTTTCTCGCTCTATGGCACAAGCGCCCTTTTGGTGGGTGTAATGTCATCGCGACATTTCGCTAAATCCAATTACCACCCGTAGTCCGATTTTATTCTGCAATCCGGACAATTAGGCATGGGCTCTAGGATTGGATTGAAGAAGTTTTATCGGTTCTGGTGTGTTATTCTTTTTCGTACACCTTATGCCAAGGCTAATCGACATATCAGGTGCTTCTTGACCCCACTCCTGGGTGCCTACATTGCTGATACATACTGGGGAAGGTTTAAGACCGTTGTCTTTGCATTGTTTGTCGCTTTAATTGGCCATGTCATTCTCATCATCTCTGCAGTTCTTGTCACCGTCGATAACCGGGCCGCTATTGTAGCCTGCGTTGTGGCTTTGATCACAATAGGTCTTGGAACTGGTCTATTCAATGCAAATATCTTTCCTCTTGTCGCTGAACAGTATGAAAGAACAAAGTTATTCGTTACCATAACGAATAAGGGCGAGAGGGTTATCGTTGATCCAGCGCTCACAGTTTCCAGAGTTTACATGGTGAGTCGCTACGTGTTTCCCATGACAGACACCCAATAGACGAAAAGCTAGTACCTTTACTTGTTTATCAATCTTGACGCCCTCTTTGGTCGGGTCATGATGTACCACACTGTGAAGGTGAATATCGTTCTGTACATATCTTGGGTAAACTGTTGAACCACCTTTAATTATCCAGTACGTTGGATTCTGGCTTGCGTACATGATCCCAACTGTGGTGCTTCTTCTTTGCCCTTTGGTTACATGGTCGAGCCATCGTTACGTCCATTTAGCTCCGACACGCTCTGTTCTTTCCACCGCTCTGCGTCTCTTCAGGTTTGCTGCTCGTGGCAAGTGGAACTTGAACCCTGTTAAGACCTACAAGAACTTGACCACTCCTGATTTCTGGGATAACGCAAAGCCAAGCAAGCAGAATAATCAGCCCGAATGGATGAACTTTGACGATCAATGGGTCGACGAAGTCAAGCGCGGTTTCAAAGCTTGTGGTGTTTTCTGCTGGTTTCCTATTTACTGTACGTGGAAGATTAACTCTCCAATGTCGAGATGAACTTACATAGTGTATAATGCACAGGGCTCACTTATTTCCAGCTCGAACAAGCCTTGCCCTCGCAAGCTTCGACGATGGCAGCCCACAACATCCCCGATGTTGTTTTACGCAATTTGGACCTCTTCTCCTTCCCCATCTTTCTCTCTATATACATCCTGGTGGTAGGTTTAGACATATGCAGTGCTTAGATTGATTTTGGCTGATTTCAATTTAGTTTTATCCATTTCTCTGTCGCACATGCTTGTACTTAAGCGCTCTTAAGAAAATCACTCTTGGATTCATGAGTAGTGCCGCAGCAATGGTCTGGCTTGCAGGTTTGCACAACATCCTCCGCTGTTATAGCACATTCCTCTCGCTCACTATCTGCGATCAGTCGTACAGCGCTACATCTCCAAGACAAATCCATGTGGTGACAATATATCGACTTGCGACACAGTCTCTCACCTCAATGTCTGGATTCAAATTGGGTCGTAAGCAGCGATTACACCTCTGATTTTGGTCGTGTTGCTGATTACATGTCCTCTTTTAGTTATGTCCTTTTCGCCTTCAGTGAAATTTTAGGCTCCATCACTGGTCTCGAGTATGCCTTTACTAAGGCACCCAAAAATATGCGGTCATTGGTTATATCTGTTTTCTTCCTCACTTCGGCATTCGCAACTGCTTTACACGAGGCCCTTGCCTGTAAGACGTCTCTTGGCCCCCACTTCGTGATTTTGTGCTCAGTACAATCTCCAGCTCTCTCCACTGACTCATTTCTCGTTCGGAGATATGGTGCCCTGGGTGTTCTCTCCTTCATCACCTCTGCACTTTTCTGGTGGACCTTAAAGGACCTTGACGCCGCTGAGGACGAACTTAACAATATGCCTGCAGGGCACCTGAAGACTGAGAGGCGCTCTACTGCCAATCCAATTAGACTTGAAGATCAACTCCCCACTCTGGACAGTCGAGGAAAAGCCGGGAATGGAAAGTGGCAGCCTGGTAGTTCTTATTGTGGGGAAATTTTTGAATTGCACTAAGGTCGTCGACTGGCGTCTGAGATATGTAGTGAATCTTTCTCCAAGAGTTACAATCGTATGAATGCTGGCTGAGAATCAGCTATGCGGCAAGCAGTGGAACTAAGTCCAACAATTCCATTCAGATGATCAAAGGGGTGTCATACTTCTACTATTTTTCTGCGTTTAGATTTCCTTTCCTCGCTGCTGCCAACCCCATCCAACGATTTTGTTTCCAAAACAGGATTTGGCTCACTCGTACAGAACGAGCGAGTGTAACCTTCCCACAGGCGTGTAGGCAAAAGGGGATATACAACCGGCTCGCAGACTCTGGTTTGTTCCTGAGCCTGCTCAGCCAGCTGACAGGTGTTGTCCACCCAATCTGATATTGTTATATTGTCCTCGTGGAGTAGGAGTTGCTCAGCTGCCCGGCGAACTGTGGTAGGCAACCACTCGGGTTGGGAGAGGCAACCTTGCAACTTATTGAACGCTTCCAACATCGTTTGCTTTTCGTCTTTTTCATCAACATCGTCATCGGTATCGTCGTCCATGGGTATGTACCGGGTGGCGAACACGAGCGAAAGACTTTTGATGAGCTTTTGGACTGGTTCGAGATCAAATTTGATAGCTCGGAAATGTGCCTGGATCATTAGAGATTTACGGTTCGAGCCCACCGGGCGGCCATCGGGTAGACGGTACATCTCACCAAACGCGCGAAGTCTGTCCAGCAGGGAATGTCCGTCTTTAAGATTATGTTCGAGGTGACGAAGGCCAACCCAAACGAGAAGATGAAGGGCTGACTCACGGTCGTCGACAGCCGAATGACTTGCGCCGGGATTTTCAGACAAATATGCTGATAAGAACTGCCAGGTACCCTGTTGATCGTAATCAAAATAGACGAACATTGAGCAAGTGGGACAACTCACTGTGCGCATAATCCTAGTAGACGGGCGGCCAGAACCCAACATAATGCCATGGTCCCAATCAATCAGCATACCACTCCATCCCGTGTCCGATTCTCGATTCTGAATCATCATGATATTGCCAACACTGATATCGCGATGCATAATTTTGGCTCTGCCCAGAGCGTCCTCGTAACCTTCATAGCCCACAGTAAGACAAGGGGAACGAGTCAAGGAAAATGCACGCAACACACCTTCCATCCCATCAGCGAGACATGTGAGAAATTGGCGAGCGGTTCGGAATGTGAGGAGGCTGCGACCAATGTTCTCGAGGACGATGCGGTGGCCCAATCGAGGTCGAACACGTAATTTTGTGCCAGGAACGGCTGAAACCCAAGGAGACATCGTCCAGTTATGACCATCTGTCACTTGTCCTGTATCCCCACCACATTCCATCTTGGCTACGAATTTAATTTTGAGGGCGTTGAGACGGTCGTAGATGGTGGCTTCGGGTGTGGAGACTGCAACATTGTCGCGCCAGTATTCCTTCATGTACCGCAGCTCGTTGTTGGCCGTGTCAATCGCAACCCTGGCACGAGTGGCACGACCGAAGGGTGATAAACTGTAGGCGTCGCAGTGAGGAGCAGGGACGATGAAAATTCTGCCCTTAAATCGGAGACGAAGGAAGGGTTGCGTCTCGATATCAATCATGTCCTTGTATGAGGCTGCGGCTGCCCCGAGCCAATACTCAGAATCGACATTCCTCAGGCGCACGCGGGCCATTTTGGCTTCGTTCTTGGTTGCTGGTTCAACATTAGGATCAATGCCTCTCCGAGAACGGTCCAGCTGAGCAAAACGTTTGAAGTACTCGAAGAGTAGGAGTGGACGCTCGGTATAATCAAACGACTCCGTTACGACGGCGGAAGCACGATCCCATCGGATGAGACGAGCGCGTTGGCCGAGTATGAGGACGGTGAAGAGATGATGTCGAAACTGCGTGCTCATGGTCGCTCCGGCATAACTTGCAATCTGACCGCGGGTGATGCGTCCTTGAGCTGTATCGTTTTCAAATGGAAAGTGCGCCGCGGGAGCAGGAGGTTCATTCGAATCAGGATCATTTTCACCCTCAACGACTTTCACCTCCCGAGCATTTTCATGATCGTTCGCGGTGTCTAGATCATCTCTGAAGCTGCCGAGACCCCCGTCCTCTTCACCATCATATTCCGCACCATCTTCCCCAATCCAGATATCCTCGTCCTCTGCTTCCGGGGTAATATCTGAATGGCCTCCGGGATCGGTGAAGGGGTCGGAATTTATTGTTGACTTAAGCTTCACCCAGGTTTCAACATTCGCAAAATCCATCTTTTGCTCAACCATTCGAGGAACAAAAGGAGTAGAATAGCCTGAGATGTCAACGCCAATCGCCTTGCAGTCCTTATCACGATAGTTGTGGCTGTCCTTGATGTCCAAACGACAGTCCATGTACTGGGCGTTATACGGGGGCCATTTTTGGAAGGCATTAATCTGAAAGGGTGCGAGCCGTCAGGTAATATCGCATAGTGTCCAAATTTTATGGGACATACAAACCTGTTGTATGACTCTTTTTTGTCGACAGATGCGATGGATTTGAGGGCTGCGATGCGGCTGTGTGGTGGCCTGAGTGATTTGTAGCTCTCTGTAACCTTGTCGTTCCATGGCATGAACGCGTCGAAAAAAGATTGCACAGGCATTGGGCCAACATAATGACCCTTAGATTCATCGACTAGTTTTGCGTATAACACTTTCAAGTCAACTGGAATGGCCGAGAAAGCTTCATATGCAGCCAAATTCGTGGACATAGGGCTGTCGATGTTGTTCGCCGGTCGCTTGCGCTTTTGTGGACGAGTAGTCTCGTTGGTGGTGGCCACTCGTGCATCTCGCTCCATGATGGTTATCACTTAGAAGTGTGCCACCTTCCGATCATCGATGATTTAGTCACGTGGCTACCTAAGCGCCTGTCGAGCAAAGGAACCAAGGACCAAGACGTCTGCCGTCTGCTTTGCCAGTGCTCAGTGCACTCAGTCTCTTTGGGATTGCTTGAACTTAAAGTTACAGTGTCGTATTCAAGGTTAGCCAGCTCGTCAATATGCATCAATATCGACCTTGCTTTTCGGCGCACGCGTTCCTGTACCGGCACCGCGTTGCTTTTCCTGACTTGCTTCCTTCCGACCCTCCTTTCGTTAACCTTGTCAAAGGCTCTCCCTTCATCCACTCTTCAGCCCTTCACTCCAGCACTCCAGCACCCAATGTCACAACCCCCCCACCCAGCTGGAACAACTGTCCCTCAACAAAGCTTAACGAACTTAGGCTTATCTCATTTTCCGTCCTCGTCCTCAGGATCGTCAGCAGATGGAGTCAGGGCTACGCATACGTCAGTCTAAGCGCTTAGATTCGGACACGGACAAGCAGGCCTCACAAAACGATTTGGACTCGAAGGATCATATATCGATCATACTCAAACCCAAACACACCCGCAGGCCTCACCACCCCCAATTCTCTGCGGTTCAAGCAGCATGATCCTTTACCGCCTCACTACGCCTGAGGATCGATTTTGGCGCTGCCTGCTGCTGCTTGGAGTACTCCATCTGGATCGGCATCTGCGTCGTCAAATGGACATCTGACCCTCCACATCCCTTCAACCGCGACTCAGTCGGTTATGGGTTGGATACGGGTTCACTCTCAACATCCCCTGACTTGACCTGCTTGATATCGGGTCAGCCTACAGCGTCGGGTTCACGGATGGCCAAGCTCATCATTAATCGGCATCGACACTCCTTTTTGGTCTACGTAGTCCCCGTTCCTTCTTTCCGTCGCCTGTCCTCTGCTCTCTTGGCCTTTCTCTTCCTTTCCCTCCCGACCTTCTTCTCATCTCACTCCTCCGCCTCCATCCCAACACTCCAGCACCCAACGTCGTATACCCCGCCCAGCTGCACGACACTGACGCCATTCCCTCAACGAAGCTTAGTGGACTTAGGCTTATAAAGCTCTCGTTTTTCCGTCCTCATTCTCACCATCGTCAGCAGATGATGTCAGGCCTACGCATACATCAGCGCTTGGATTCGGACGCGGATAAGCAGGACTGGCACCAGGATTTGGACTCGGAGGATCATGCTCAAACGCAATCACACCTACAGGCCTCACGTCACCCCCAACCCTCCGCGATTCAGGCAACACGATCCTCTACGGCCTCACGATAGATTTGGTGTTGACTGCTGCTGCCAGGAGTACCCGATCTAGATTGACATATACGACGTTGAACGGACATCTAACCCCTCCACGTCCCTTCAACCGCGACTTGGTCGGGTCGTCCTCTGGGTCGAGTATGATATCGTTTGGTGGTAATTACCGCCCACACGCTAGTGCGAGTTCACCATCAACATCGCCTGGAACATGTCTACGAAGGAGGCGGGTATCACTCCTGGTATGTCGCATGTTCCTTCTCCGCCTTTTCTGTACTATGCTTTTCCATAAATTTGCATCAATACGTCTAGATCGACTTAGCTAACCATCCCCGCTCCTCTCCAGGTTCAACAGCTCCTTCCGCTTCTGACACTACCCATAGCTGGGCTATTGCAGCCTGATCAGAGTTGTACGTATGCTTTTTCCTCTACTCTAGCTTTAGTATGTTATCTGACGATTTCTGCTACGTTTGCAGATACGACTCGTGTACGTTGGTACTTTCCCCAACCAGAAAAACCCGGTCCATCTGGGTCCAACTAGCGCTTCATTCCAATCCAAGTCGAAGTGTAATAATGAGCTGAGCTGGTTCAGCGGGCAGAGGTTGTTGTAAGTTTATCAATCACTTCTTCGAAAAGACTACTAACCGAACGCTATTGTATCTCCGGTGCTGGCTCTCGCGGCGCCCCCGAGAAAGACAAAGCTCAGTGGTCAAACTTTGACCCCAGCCGTACACGCCCCAACACCTACCGTCGGTCGATTGTTCAACACAAGCATCTTGAACTTAACACACACCTGAAGCTAGTCTCCCGATGGCCGACTCAGATAAACCTAAAGCGACATGTTCCAGGGTAATACTGGAAGCCCAAATTATAAGAAGTTTGGGTGTGAGTACTGGAGTGATCCGAATGGTAGGAATGCGGGGTATGTGGAGTGGTAATAGGTGGATGTGCAGCCAAATCATGGGGTATTGGCGCGGCTGTTGCGCCTGATCAAGGGGATGGAGGGTCGAGGGTTGGATAATGTTTGATTTCGGAGGAGCCGATGTCGATTATCTTAAATTTGGGGATGTCGCGTGAGTTTCTCACTCTCCTCCTGGCGGGGTTGATGGTTTGGAGAGTGCTGATATGTACTGTCCTTTTTCTAGCGGATTGGTAAACAATCGACTTGTGATCTATGATATGCCCCTGTAGAGTTTAAGGTGGATCATGTACGCGTTTATCAGCACAAGGGACAGATGAATTTGAAAGATGCACGACCGACGAATATCATTTTTCCGGCCCACCAATGCCGACTTATGTCCAATAGTTCTGCGATACGCTGTCAAGGATAGTTTTGTATTCATTGAGCAACCATCAAATAATTAAACTCAAGGGATAGGCCGTGGTAAATACTCAGCAGCGCCTTAAGTGCACACAACTATTCTCGCTTTCAAAAGAGTAGCGATAATGATAACTGCCGAAGGGGAGTGAGGTAAACCACTTTGATCTACTTTCGCTTGTTAGCTGGTGACTTCTAAAACGGTTGATAACCAATACTATACTTCGTATGTATTTCCCGTCTGGCTATAAGGAAGAACGAGGTCTGTCGAACACCTGTCAATAGCAATGGCAGCTACTACAGCACTGAACAACGAGCTCAAGTTTGGTCTTGTGCGGAATGACGGCATTCAGCGCCTATAACTCTCCTCTGGATGGACAGGAAAGCCAAATACCAAACCTCACACTCCATCTTTCCTCACATTTGTGGTGAGCACTCACTAATAATGGAACACATCAACGTAGTCGTCGCCCTCGGTCCTCCTTCTGAAGACATGTACTATATCGGCGTGGGCAGACAAGTCTACCACAACAACCTCCCACGTTCCCTACTCAATCAGATCGAGGAAGGGGCAATGTCAAATACTACGTTGAGTTATATTAGCTTGGATAAAGACGGGGAGTATTGGTGTGCAGAATCGTTCGTGGGGCCAACTGGTGTGTTTTATTTCAGAAGAGAGATATGGTGTCCACGAAATCTGACGGATTTACTATAATGTCAGTCTACTTTTCCCTACCCGCAGAAAGTGACTTTGAACAAAGTGTGCGCTCCACTGCGTCCGGAGGTGGCTTTGTCACATTCCCCGAGTCGGATCAACCTCCCAAATGTGCGAAGCCGCTGTACTTTGTCGGTTCAAACACGACGGGGACTTGGTCTTGTTCGTTGCCAGATGAATACATCAAGGCGATGGGCATCCTCAAGCAAAATATTAAAAATTTCGATGTTGGGCTCAAGTGGATCATTTTTGGGAAGGGGGGGACGCATATCTATCAGTTTGCCAATCGATTTTTGGCTTGTCTCGAGGGCGAGCACGAGGATGAATCCAATGTATTGAATAAGGTGCGTTTCCTTGATCTTTTATGGTAATAATTCAGCTAAAATGACGAATATTGAAAGACGCTGAAAGAATTTGACTCGGGTGACTGGATGATCGACCGGGGATCGAGTATCTCTCTACACAGCTGCCAGCATTTCTTTTTGATATTCAAGAACACACGCATGGGCATACTTGAATATAGATTCATCCTTCCGCCTCATCTTGAAGAAAAGTTTCAAGAGATGTATGCATTTGCGAACACACCTGGGGAGCAGAAGGTACTTCGGTTAGAGCACCAAGCTATCAGAGTAAGTCTCTTCTGTATTTCTTATTGCTCCTTATTTTACGATGAAAAGGATGCTGATCGATATATCTATTTCATCTAGGCCGAAGTTGAAGCAAATAACAGCATTCAGGTGGCCCAGGCCCAGGCGAGGCTGAATTACCAGACAATGCTCGACAATGCAGTAAGTCTAGCAGCACTAGAGGGCGCTTTGTCGATTCGGAATTCGATGTGTGATTCGAGATATGAGATCGTTAGTCATAGAATCTGGTAGCCGAAGGGTTGTACGAGAACTTTCCACTAAATACGACGTACGATGTCCCAGTTTGCGATCTCATCGTGATTATCGCCAAAATTGCGTTGGAAATGACCCTGAATGCACTGTGGGCGCCGCCAAATTTGGTGTGATCTGTGTGTGACCACATTGTCAAACTCCTAGAACACTGAGCCTGGACAACCAGCAGTGCTTCCATGTGGCTCATACTCGAGGAATAAAAGATATTTAGGCATATTAGACACACATGTATCACTGTAGAAATTTCTGAAGTACGAGGACCTCTTCGAGTGAGGGAAGTCGTTCAAAGGTCAAAACTTGTCAAACTCCCCGACAATGATGGTAGTCTAGGTTAAGCGAAAAAGGCTATTCTCGGCCTCGAAAGCACGCACACTAAAGCTCCCACTACTCCAAGCCCAAGCCACCAAATGGAGTAGTATAAGATCGCTTCCTGCGTGGTCGTAACTCATTATACCAGCTGTCTCCTTCGGTCTTCGTGCGGGTTTTGAAACAGGAGGGGCTGTCAAATTCACGTTAGGCCCAGGGTGCATGGACTAACGACTGTGAAGAATTTTTCTGTCAGTAACAGGTAACCTTTAGTAGTGAACATTGGGTCCAGTGAAAAATGCATGTAACGTGTATCATGGCCGGAACGATTAGTCGAAATAATACAGTACTTAGCTTAATGAACACCGAGGCTGTTGAAGAACGGCGTCGACGACGGTCCTCAAAAAGATGTCTCCGCTGACAGTCCTTGCGAACGAGCTTGAGTGAGGATGGATTCAACGGAAGATAAATAATAACATGTCAGAATCAGTATACAGATGGATTCCTTACTTGTACTCCTCCAACTCATCGTTGTCCACATCGTCCAAAGGCCAATTCGCCTCAATCACAGCGTACGCCTCCTCCGTCGCGTCTTTGTCCTCCACACATGCTTTCAATGTCCTCCGCTTCATCTCCTGACCCATCGCCTTGGCTTTCTCGTAGTGAGCGATGGGAACCCAGGTCTCCTCCCCGTAGCCGACATGGTCCCTTAACATCCTCTCACCCTTCTCTGCGTTTTGCAGCGCTTGATAAAGCTTCTCCGCCGCAGCTGTCTCTTCCTCCGTGAACTCAACTGGGCATGGCGTGCCGTCCTTCGCAAGACTCGCCCAGCCAAACACCATCTCTATCAGCGCATATAGCAACTTTATGGTCTCACCCTCCCATACAGCAATGGAATGGTTAAAGCTGCGGCGGCGGAAAGCATTCGAAGGATAGACCAGGTCATTGTGGTGAATCCTGTTGTACGTCGCTGTGCTCACGTTGTAATGAAAGTGGACAAGACGACGTCGGAGGACCTCGATCTCCCAATCGTGCTCTTCTCCCGATAGCTCGCCAAAGTTGTCTGGTAGCTCAGGGTGGGCCATCGCTCGAGAGACCTCGTCTTCCTCGTTCTGTATGATGTCGGGTATACCGGCGTGGAGGAAGAGGGGTAGCACAGCAGCATGTTGCCAGTCTAAGATGCTACGGATTTGCAAGCCGCTGAAGTCGGAGGAAACTTGAATATTACTGTCAGTGAGGTCGGGGTGGCGGATGCAGAAGACGTGAAGGGAGTCATCATCTGACATGAGTGAGGGCGCAAGACGGAGGTAGCGACGAAGGTTCTTGGCGTGGTCCGATGGCGGCTGTTTCTCGTAGTTGTAGCACTCTCTTTGGAAGCGTCGGTAAGGTGCCCTCAGTGAGCCAAACTGGTCGAGGTAGGCGAGCTCTTTGTTGGCTCCCGCGACTAACACCGATTTGGCGTCTGGATCTATGTTTGTCGGTTGATTAAGAAGAGGCGAAAGAGATAAGAAAAGTGCGACGTACAGGGTCCTCGGAAGACGTCCAGTTGTTCCCTCCGCCCGTACCACAGCGGTGGCGATACGTCAGGACCTATACAGAATTGCCCCTTCTCGAGCCACATGCCCTCGATCTCCCCCTCGAGCGGGACGCCATCGCTCCCTGACAGCCCCCTCAGGTCTTTGGCATAGTAGATGCTCCCGCCAGCGGGAAACGAGATGGACATCATTGTGGATTCGAGCTTCGCGATCTGGTCCATGAGCGAGATGATTTCATCTTCCTTGAGGTCGAACCATATCTGGCTCAAATCGGTGCCGTCGATGTACTCCATGAGCACATATTCCGTCCTGGCCTCGTTCTCTGGGGTTAAGGAATAGGCGTAGACCTCAGGAATGGGGAGTCCTCTAAAACGAAGAAGGTCCATGGTAGCGACTTCGCTCGCAAGAGCATACGCCTTGGGTATCATAATAGGGTAGGGGATGCGGGCGACGAGTTGGAAGCCGGAGTCTAAGGTGATGAGGAAGCTGCGATTCAGGCCACCCTCTCCCAGCTTTTTGAAGTGAACGATCTCCCCAATCTTGCAGCTCATGGCTTTCGCAACGATTTCAAAGAGTCCTGGGATGTCAAAGACGCGTCTGCGTTCTAGGAGGCGAACGTGTTCGTTGGCTCTGAGTACGTCATGTTATGAGTTAAGATACAGAGTATAGGAGACTCACAGAAAACGGCCGGTAGTGTAGTTGAACAGTTCGCTCTCCAAGTCCTTCATAAGAGACTTCGGGTCCAGCATCTTGGAGGGACGAGACATTAGTCGACTGGTCGCGGTGGTGATGAGACTCTTAGTGAAGCAAGAGCCATTGAGTGGAGGAAACGAGCAGCGAGGACGATGCAAGGATGAAAAGACACCAACTGCGAGGCGCTGTACAGAGGGGATTTTTGAGGGAACTCTCGAACACCGAGGGCGGAACATGTTGATATATGTTGTGAAGAAGAAAAGGGAAGAGAATACTTCGCATGTCTTTCCTTTTTGGCTGTAAGGAAGCACAAGTACGGTTGAACGTCTGTCAATATGAACTGCAGCTACTACAGCACTGAACAATGAGCTCAAGGTTGGTCTTGTGCGGAATTACGGCATCCAGCGCCTAATTATAACTCTCCCTGGACGGTGCCATATCTTGGGAACCGGAAAGACTTTCCACGGTCCACTCAAGTTACTGAATCTCAGGCCTTCAGCGCTTCAAGATCTTCCACATCGCACCACCTGGATCAAGATCAGCGCCCGGATCTTCCTCAGCATTGCCTTTGCTTCAACATATTCGCTAGACTTCGGGTTCTAACTCCCTTGTATAACCATTTGGTGTCCTTGTGGACTGCTAATCGAACATGGTTCATGTGGCATTCACTTCTGGATCCCGGGGATACCAAAGCTCTCGCACTCTTCAGCGGTCATACGCTAGTCAAAGACTCTGAAGATGAAGGTACCAACTACTTAGATGTGAACCCCGTAACATTGAGACACTGATTTCTGTTCTGTGACCGGACATACTCGAGGATCTTGCCTTTACTCTCCTACGTAGCTTCTCGTTCCCGCGATTGCGGGAAAGAATTCAAAGGATACATGGCCTTTCAGCTTCAGGTGCGCCAACTCTACTGAGGTCTATATATTGATATGCCCGCTACTAGGTTCTTCTTCAGCCACTATGAAGAGCGAGGCACAATTAAGACCTATGGTATCTGCGAGCGTTCTGCGAGAGTCGTGTTCTGAACTTCTGGTTTTATTGCCAACCTGTCCAGTTACGAGAGCCTAGAACGCATTGCTTTGAACTCAGCTCTTCTTATCCCCGAGTCACGGATCCAATTGTCCTGAAATCTATTAGAGTCGGCGCTCTATGGTACGGCGCTCACCAAGGCACGTCCTTCACTTCCCCAAAATCGGTCCGCATCTGACGACCTTTAATAGTTTCATCATTCCCCACTCGATTGCTTCTACTGATGTCGATATTGAAATTCAGCCACAGAAGGAAGAAGACCCTCAAGGCACAGAAGAAATCTGCTGTTCACACCGGCTAGATCCTGTGCTGTGGCTTGATAACTATACATGAAAGGTGATGAACTTAGTGTCTTGGCTCCTTCATCTGTACAAGCAGATGGTTTGCATCTCACAAATAGTCAGGGAGGTTTATAGGACTGCCAATCGTATTGAAAACGACAAGCCTGTTTCCCTTACCCCACGCCTTCTACCTCTTAACGAGTCGGCGCTTCAGCTCTGTCAATACCGACTTTCGGCGACTAACGTATAATGCCCGGCCCGCGAGGAGCCAAAGCAACGGCTTTTAGCTGCGTCCAGGATAGGGGGAGCAAGTCGCGGGGAAGATCTTCAGATTCCCATATCCTCCACAACTCGGTTGAGTTAAACAATGATGGAATTCATAATGGAGTCACTTTCCCGACTAACGAGGAGAAGAAGAGCTTGCGTCGTGTTCCCGGCAATATCCCTTCGAATGGCTACCGTAAGTTGGCCGCAATGGATCTGTTCCACATTGCATGTACCTTGACTTATTGCTTAGTTATTTGTCTCGTGGTGTTCGCAGAGCGTTTCTCGTACTATGGCACATTTGTTCTTATGGTAGGTGCCACGTTATCATGACATTTCGCTCAAGCCAATCCACTCCCCATAGTGGGATTTTGCTCAGCGAGCGCGTTTTAATGGGTCGTATACAGCCGCCGGAAGCGGTCACAGTGAGCCATCCAGACTACTACGCATAAGCAGTCAGACGTATAACGTTTGGTGTGTGTGTGTGTTTTTGTTCATACCTTATTCCTATTGACACTGATCGTAATATTAGGAACGGCTTGACCCCATTCCTCGGTGCCTACATCGCCGACACATACTGGGGAAGGTTCAAGACCGCTAGCTTTGGATTATTTGTCGCATTAGTTGGTCATCTTATTCTCATCATCTCTGCGGTTCTTGTCACTGTCGATAAAGAAGGTGCCATTGTAGCCTTTGTCGTGGCTTTGATTATAACAGGTCTTGGAACTGGTTTATTCAGGGCCACTTTTTGGCCTCTCGCTGCCGAACAGTATGAAAAGACAAAATTGTTCGTCAGCACCACGAATGGGGGTGAAAGAGTTATTGTTGATCCAGCACTCACAGTTTCCAGAGTTTACATGGTGAGTTGCTCACATATTTCCCATGGCGGACAACCAATAAACGAAACTCTAGTACCTTTACTTTTTCACCAATCTTGGCGCTCTCCTTGGTCGAATCACGATATCCCATTCTGTGGATTCAAAGGTGAATATTGTTCTTATCTTAGGTAGACTGTTGAACCATCTTTAATTATCCAGTATGTTGGATTCTGGTTTGGGTACATGATCCCAACTGTGGCGCTCCTTCTCTGCCCCCTGGTTACGTGGTCAGGCCATCGATACGTCCATTCACCTCCAACAGGCTCTGTTCTTTCCACAGCGCTACGTCTCTTTCGGCTAGCTGCTCGTGGCAAGTGGAACTTGAGCCCTGTGCAGACTTACAGGAACTTGACTGCTCCAGATTTCTGGGACAATGCCAAGCCAAGCAGGCAGGCTATTCGACCGGAATGGATGAACTTCGACGATCAATGGGTTGACGAAGTCAAGCGCGGTTTCAAAGCCTGCGGTGTTTTCTGCTGGTTTCCTATTTACTGTGCGTGGAGGATTAACCCGCCAATGTCGAAATGAGCTTACATAGTTTATGTTACACAGGGCTCATTTACAACCAGCCTATAAATCAACTTGAAGCTCTCAGGATAGGGACCCACAGCATCCCCAGTGATGTTCGGGAAAATATGTACCTCCTCCTCCTTCTCATCTTTATTCCACTCTGTGAATTGGTGGTAGGTTCTGACCTATGCTTGGATTAATTTTAACTCATACTAACTTAATAGTAGCTATATCCTTTTCTCCGTCGCATGCACCTGAACTTCAGCGCTCTTAAAAAGATCACTTCTGGATTCATGACTGGTGCTGCAGCCATGGTCTGGGAAGCAGGTTCGCATTGCATCAACTATTGCTTCACTTCATTCCTCTCACCCAACTATTTGCAATCAGTCATGCAACACTACATTTACAAGACAAATCCGTGCAGTGATGATCTGTCGCCTTGTGACACGGTATCTTCCCTCTTCGCCTGGATTCAAACCGGATCGTAAGCAAGGCTTGCTCCTCTCATTTTTGCTGGTGTTGAAAATCCTATGCCCTGCTTCCAGTCCTATTCTTATATCATTCGCTGAGATTTTAGTCTCCGTCACTGGTCTCGAGTACGCCTTCACTAAAGCACCCAAAAACATGCGGTCGCTGGTCATGTCCATCTTCTTCTCTACGCCTGCATTCGCAGTTGCCTTGGACGTGGCTTTACCATGTAAGTTGTCTCGTGAGTCTAACTTCATGATATTATGCTCAGTTTATTCCCCAGCCATCTCCTTCGACCTATTCCTTGCACGAACTTATAGCGCCGTGGGTGCTCTCTCCCTCGTCACCTCTGTAATTTTCTGGTGGACCTTGAAGGACCTTGATGCAGCTGAAGACGAACTCAATAACTTGCCTGCTGGCTCCCTGCAGAATTGGAATAACTTTCCTGCCGACCCAATCCGGCTTGAAAATGAACCCCTGGCATCGGGTAGTCGGGCAGAAGCTGTAAATTCGAGCTGGCAGCCTGGCAGTCTTGATTGGGTCGAGCATGTTGAACTACAGGAACACCAGCGACCTACATCGGACAGACAGCAAGTCCTGGTCTAAGATCGGCCATCGTATCAATGCTAGCCAAGATTTAGCCATGAATATCGGCACAGAGTGTAATAGAATTGGTCGACTAATCAGTACCGAAACATGACCCAGCCATTATCTGACAAGACTTCATTGAAGCGTCATCCCCTACCTCTCCTTTCTCATTTCTGGGTCAACACCCAGACTTGCTACTCTACCGAACGTTCATAGAGAAAACTACGGGTATTCTACTTTATTTATCCGATTCGTTGGACTAATACCCCTGCCTACTATCAAATGTGTTCCTGTTATCCATTGAATTTTTAGCTGGGAATTGATATTGTTCACCTTCAAGTTCCGTCGGGCATCTGGTGAGTGGATACAAGACATCCACCTTGCCTCGCTTCAGCACTTCGACACTTCAACATTGAATATCTCATCCGGTCTATGTGTCCCTATAAGTAGTTAAGTTTAGCAGCCACCTTGGCGCGTCTTTCTTTTTATTATAGAATGTCGAATTGCTCCGCGATTGAAAATAATCTCGCTGCTTGGACCAGCGTTTCTCGAGATGGTGAGATCCATGCGCACTATTGTGAGGTGTGTTGTTCGTTGCCGATCCTGCGGTTCGCTCCTCACAACACTGATTTGAGCCAATTTTTGTTGTAGTTCTGATACAATAAATATCTAACCTGCTACAACATGGAGAAATCTATTTGGTTCTGTCTCAAAAAATTTGGAAGTTATATAATGTCTGGCTCGTCACCAAGATCGTTGCCTTCAGAACCAGGGCGCGATAAGCTGTTCAATGCAGAAGGATGCACTGTGTTTTTCATATTTCCAACGAGAAGGCGGGATAGGCCTTGCAAGAGTGAAATAGTATGGTGAATACCTCTAATATATAAATTAAAGGACGACTTACCTCTCCACACTCAGCATTCCCCTCCTCTTCGTCATTTCTGGCTGCTTCAGGAGGGGAAGAAGGTGGAACGAAGGGACCAATGCACCAATGGACGTGCTATACTGATCCCTCACACACAGAGTTCTCGTACGCACTCGAGCCTTGTCTAACTTCACCCATAGCTCGCCGACCAGGAATATGCAACCGCAGGCGCAGGCGTCAAGAAGAATGGAAAATACCACGAAAACCTCTACCGGGTATCGAAGATCGCATTCTTGTCAGGTGTAGCCAGCTGTAGGTATGTGGAGATGGAAAGTTCATTGGCCTTTCGAATGACAATGCCCGCCCAACAGCAAAGATGAGAGATGTTGCATTTGGGCACGACTGGAGGCACATAATCCTTGGATCTGGGATCATCAGGTATGTGAAAAGAAGTGTAAGGCGATGGGCTAGATGAGACTTCGTGGCGCCTGAGTCAAAGGCCCGCAAGGGTAAACACTCATGAGCGATGACATGATAGGAAGGATAGGAAAGTGCGTGATGCTATGAGTGAGATTTGAGGTGTAGCTTTATGGAATTTCGGTTAGGTGACATCAAAGGATGAAAGACAAAAAAGACAACAGAGATGGCGGGTCATTACACCATGATCGAGGAAGGAATGCAAGATTTGGAGAAATCCGGGAATGCCAAGAGTTCGCAGGACAATAAGTTCGATCGCCAAAGTGAACGAAACACAAAAGCGACAACACTAAAAGGGGAGTGGAACAAATATATGCAAGCAAAATGGGGGGATCTGCTTAATAGTAGAGGTATTAGCTAGAGGCTTGAAATCAATTTGACTGCAGGATTCCAAGTTTGCATCCTTATTGTTGACACGTCAAGAGAAGAGACCCTGGAAATATATCGAGTTTAAAGATTCTCGTTTCTAATGAGAATCTTTAAACTTAGTACCCAAGTCCAATGGGGCTGTGAGTAGTCGCAAAGGGTATGTGTGACCCTGAGGCCTGAGTACTGGACTAAAAAATTGATATAAGATGTCTTACCAGAGAAGATCCAGATCATTTCTATCAAGAATAAGTACTGTCCAAATGAAGTGTTAGATTCAAATGCTGATTCGCAGCAAGACCATATTTATCTTTGATGTGAGGTTAATCCTATAACCCAAAGCAACTGAGAGGCGAGATGAAGGATTGAAAAGGGTAGGCAAATTTAAATGAGATTGAGACCACTGATTTATATGGATTCTGAGACGTCAGCCAGTGTTTCAGTTCCAAGAACAATGAGTAGGGCCAGGCACTACACATTTCTGAGTAAACATGTGCATATGAAAGTTCATCATCTGGATATAGTATTTGTAATGTTGTTGTATTCCCCACAAGTTTCCATTTTAACGATACTCTGACATGACATTCAGAGGGGGGGGAAACAGGAAGAATACCGATCTGGATCGTAGTAGGCCACTGCTGAGGTGGATGGTGTTTGAAGCTGGCGCCCTTGGTCTCCGAACAGCACCATTTGAGCGTGCTTACCTCGCTCCTGAAGAGCAGATTGAGATCAAGGAATCTCTAACGTGGCATTGGTGGCCACTTGAAATTCTTCCCTTCAAGCGGCTGACTTTCACATGAGAGGGCAGCAAACTGACTACACACTGGTAAGTCTCAAACTACTCAGTATATCATGTTTCTTAATCAACAACAATTAGGCCACATCTCGGTGCAAGCCGAAAAATTCACCCCTGTCAGAAGATCCACAGTTCCTTGGTGCTGTCTGGCAATCTGGAATACACCCCAAAGGCACAACCGTTGAATAATGATGGTGCTGCATTTTGGAGGAATCTGTATGTGGACATTGAAGGTTACCGCAGCGACTGGCTGGAGCACGATTTATATGAATACACCTGGGACATTGTGAACCATTTCACCTCAGCTGAGGGAAGTTATGATAACAGTGGTGTATTGGAGGGTTTGCGGCAATATATAATATTGGGTAAGCCTTGCTGATGCTCTATCAGAGTCTAAACAGGTTTCAATTGTTTACATGATGCTGGCTTAGTTATGGGTGGCAAGCAGTGTACGATGCAGTAATAAAGGTGCTGCAGCAGAAGAATCTTGAGCCCTGAACTATGGGTCAACTACTGAAGTCTACAGTTGACATCATGCAACCACCCTCACAGCTCAAGCCAGATTTGAAATTATGTTCGTCAATAGAAATGCGTCCTGCAATATCAGCCATGGTGAACCACGATGAATATCGGGAAATATCAGGAGAGTTTATGGCAGGTTTCACGGGTTGTGAGTGAATGCATTCTTTTTTGATACACAAGGTACAGTATTGAATATTTTACCTTGACCTGTAGTTCCCTGAATCTTGCGGTTCACGAAACCCGCGATCTTAGGTGGTCGGCCAATTCCAAACGCGTGATCAACTGTTCGATGAAAGGCAAAGTCCAGACCTGGGACGCAGAGACTGGACAGCGAATCGGAGACCCAATCAGACTTGTAGGACTTCCGCCTCGCCCATTCTCAATTGTAAAAGACAGAAACGGCAGACGTGTTGCATTCGGTTTCTGTGACGGGACAGTCCAGATCTGGGATCCGGGCACCAGGGTACAAGTAGGAAGGCCACTCCAAGCAGGAGTCTGTGGGGCAACTGATGTTGTTTTCTCGGCCGATGGTCGACACATTGTCTCTAGCTCGAATGATGGGACACTTAGGATATGGAGCGTGGAGACGGGGGTGCAAGTGGGAGGGCAAGGGCATAGTGATTGGGTCCATTGTATTGCATTTACGCTCAATGGCAAGCGCGCCGTCACTGGCTCGCGTGACGAGACTTTCCGGATCTGGGATCTAGGGACTGGGATGAGGTAGGAGAGCCACTCAGAGGCCACCACGATGCTTTCTCCTCTGTTGATTTCTCGCCTGATGGCTTGCGCATTGTCTCTGCAGCTGGAGATGGGACGCTCAGGATCTGGAATGCAGAGATGGGGGTACAAGTGGGAGAGCCACTTTGTGGTCATGGCAGTTGGATCTATTCTGTTGCATTTTCTCCCAATGGGGCACTTGTTGTCTCTGGTTCGCATGATGAAACGGTCCAGATGTGGGATGTGGGGAATGGGATGCAGGTAGGAGGACGGCTTCAAGGACACTGTGGTGGTATATATAGTGTTGTATTCTCACCAGATGGCAGGTGTGTTGTATCTGGCTCATTGGATGGGACACTTATGATCTGGGACGTAGAGGAACATATGCATAGAAAAACTAGTTCCACGCCTATGTCTTAAATATATTGTATCATAAACCGCCTATTTGATAGTACTGTACTAAATCAATCAATTCGTTAGTCATACGTCACGGCCCTCTCAAAATTTACGAAATGTCACCCAGGTCACGCTAAAATCCTCAAAAATTGACCCAAAATCCTTCCGAAAGCGCGTCGTGGGACCCAAAAAGCTGACACATGTTACCTGATATAGTAATTTAACGAAACCAAAATTTCATTTGAGTGGTCACACATCACCCTACCTAACGAATTGATTGAATTACTACAGTATATGCAGGATTTGGTAAATATGGACTCCAAATTCCAAAGGATGAAAAATCCAAGTGTAAGGGTCAAGAATTGTCCTGCTCTGTCATCGTGAACTGTGCTACTTTGAGCATCAGTATTTCACAAAATAACTTTGATTCTGGAGGCAATGCTACTGATATAAGGATGCTGTCGTCTGCCATGTGTAGCCCCTAAGTTATCTCTGTGCAAGATATATGTTCATTTGAGTCCTAATCTTGTTTATATGACACTTTTATTGAATTATAGTACATAGATTCCCAGAAGTGGCACAAAACGATTGAGAAGTACATGTAACAAGGTGAAATAAGTGCAAACAGTGGATGTGGCGGGCCGTGGCTGACGAGCCGAGCACCTGATCATGAGACTATTTCCTGTTATAGGGAGCATGGGAATAATGCGATTAAACTGAGATGAAGCCAGATGAAACCCGTATTTTGACATCCAAACAGACCCTAATCTTCTCTGAAGCTGTGAGGCGACCTTGCTGCATCCATGTTGCAGCCATGAGGTGTTATCACTTAAATATCGAACCGTCTGGTTCTTGGTTGATATAATCCACCACCACGATGGATAACAGCCAGAGATCTGTACTAGACACAAGTGAGTCGCACATCTTCCCTCTCTATGAGGTGTTCTCACAATTTTGTTCAAGTTACCTCTCCAGCTCAGCGTGAGTCACCTGACGAATGCCATTAGAAAAATCCTCATTCATGTCCCTGCTGTCGCAGCTGATTACCTTCATCGACCAAATACTTTAAGTGAGATTGAGGAATACTTATTGTCGTCAAGACTAATCGTTTCCCAGTTGTGACAACTCCTTTGGAGGAAACCCTTCGAGAACGTTGGTTATCCTTGTTCTTCATATAGACAGACCCCTTATCTGCGGGCCCATACTCTAGTTCAATCGACATTGTCACTTCTCGTTGAACAGGCTCAATTGGTGCAAAGTACGTCGCTAGGCCGTGAAAATCTTTCTTGAATTAATCCAAACCTTTTTTATAAAGATGCCAAAACATTTGATGATTGTAAGCGCCCGCGCGCTCTACCTCTTCTTGGTGATAGACTTGAACTTAACCCGTATATCAAGACGAACTTCCCAAAACAGTGGCATCAGCACGAGACGGGTGGTCATTGACCATTCAGAGCGGGGCCGTCTTGGTAGCTATCTATCTCAACTCCTCCAACTATCTCCTGACAAACCGAATGTAATAGTCAGGTCTACTTGCTGCCGTTGCTGCACAGCTACTCGGGATGTTCAAAGCCGACGATACAATTGGATCGTCAAGCATTAAGCCTTTCATAGTAGCAATGTGCTACATCGCTCTTTTTCTTGGCATGAATGCAGCAGCCAACTCTTTTATGCTTGTGGACCATCTTTCTGAACTGGGAATCGAAGCTGCGAAACGCAAGGCAAAGCAACTTTCGATGCACAGTACCTGGGGCCCACTCTACCCCGGCAGTAGCATCAAACTTCTGGTGGATTATGGAGCAGGTCATTTGTTTCAGCTGTCGTTGATGTCTTGTGAGTAGGAATCATGGGCGTGATAACGGATCTAACAATATTACAGGGCTCTTGACATGTTATCTTGGATTCTTAAGCCTCGTTATCGCTGTGTTGATGTACGTGCTGGTGTCGGAACCATTGGCCACCAAGATTATTATTGTGCCCATAGTGGGGTTGAATTTGTTGCTCACCTCATTCATCATCTTCTCAAAATCGCTAGGCGGAGGAGATGCAGGTAGATCGGACACGCAATATTCCCAACTTGAGTCTGAGGCGCAGGAAACTCGGCACGCATCTCAAGACCAACCGATCACAGGTGGCTCTGCAGCCTGAGTTAGGTTCAGTAAGTATCGATACCACCTCAGAGTATACTATGAATTTTCATCGATTCTTCAAGCGAGATTAGGTTTCGAACCAGCTGTCATGGCAGAGGGCAAAGTAAAAGGTTATGGAGCTGGTTTGCCGCCTCATTGGTTATTCCCTCAAGAAACAGACCAGCTCGAATTCAAAGCAGGACACGCTTTCTCTTAGAATCCAAGGACTTGCAGTTGCATAGCTATTCCTTTGTATCACAACTCTTGACTATCCTTCACTTGCAACGGGTTTGATGTCTCGCACTACTTTCCTTTTAGGCTCAAGCTGTGCGTCCCGCTATTTTTACTCAACCGAATGGTGGTTTCTGTGCCGTGTAAATAACAATTAACGTATAGCCTTCAGTATTTTTTCTGCCTGGTGCTAAACACTTCTTTGAAATACCTAGAACGCTCACCGACGTGGCGAACAGAGAGGCCACTGACACATGTGTACAAAAATATGGCGACTTTCTCTTTCATGGTGACATATTGAGAGTCGGAGAGTCCACATAGACGCAGCTCCCCAATGAGAGAAAGGAAAACATGCCCCCTCATTCCCAGACAGTTCCGTATTCTGTCTGGGTGGCCATAGATGAGCTTGTTCACCCATGCTTCGCCCGAGAGAGCAGAGGTGTGGTAGGGCTGCCTCCAGTACCACTGACTGGCATACAGTGTCACTGCCAAGTAGGCACCCTGTATCATTGAAAAGACAGCAAGCAAGAGTAGGCGGCGGCGTTGCGCAAGGGCTATTCGTGGGTCCACAGGCAATGGCATGGCTCTGAGGTGGCAGACTCGGACGCATTTTGCAGGCCCTGTACGCGGCTTAGTCAACAATGTGACGGTATGTGACGTAAAGTTGCGAGATACTATTTAGGGAAATCTGAACTACAGTACGACAGGTGAAGAGTTGCCGAACGCACTCTATATTTGCCATCTCCCAAAAATTTAGCCTCGAACTCAGCCGTAGAGCTCGGCTTCTTATAGTCCTGATCGCAAATTTGGATCCCAGGATGTCACTTGTTTTTGTGAGACCCTCCATTATTTAGTATGAGCAGTCATTGATCAAATACTTGAAGGCAAATCAGTGAGTGACCCAGTGTCTCAACCCTTCCTTGACGAACACCAACATGTAAGCGATATATTAAACACATCGAATGGTTTCACTTATTCAAAAACAATAGGCAGGATTACGAACCTCTTTCTGGATTGGGGAGGTGCAGTTGTTCTTTGGACAATGCAGGATATGATAGTCTTCCGCATATCGGCTATGTATGCATTCTTCTACGCTGTCATCAGTGCTCAAGTTACCTTCTTCGTTGTGGAGATATCACCATGGCTGTGATGAAAGGGCTGGCCTTCCGCGAACGCATACGTACATCTATAAGCCTAATGCACACCATCGTCCTTCACTCACCTCTTCGGGGTAGCCATAACCTGCGACACGATCTTAGACCCTGCCTGGTACGGCTGGATTTGGATGCCAATCATTGCTTTTGAGGCCTTGGTGCTTTGCCTTGCTATATGGTCTGGTGTTCAGTTCTAACTGATTCTCGGTCAAAATGACCCACATTGCTGTAGGATTTGCGATATTCACACCGAGATTTCTGGGCTGCCATTTGATATTGAACCTACAAGAGGTATACTACCGTCCTTTCGGAGAAGTGAACAGCGTATGACGAATGATTACGGCCTTTCAATTTGATCATTCTAAGTCGAGGAACAGCCTCACTCTGGGGTCAACGACGAAGGTAAGTTCTTGAAGCCGATATGCTGTATCTAAGTATATACCACAAGTGGGAGGGCCACTCCAAGGGCATATCGATTGGGTCCACAGTATGGGGGTATTGGAAACGGTATAGTATGAAAGGGTGTTATTGGAAGGTAGTCGCTCGTGCGGATCCTCTGTTGATCGTCATCCGTCGATCACTATAGATAGCTACAGTGAGTTCTAAGCAATCCAATATATATAATTAAACAATCCTAATTTCAGCCATTGACACTCGGTGCGCAGCTGTTAGCTGGCACGCGAACGAGTATATACAGGCGTCGAATTGACATCCCTCAAGCCTCCGCTCACAAGCGCCTAACAGATATGAATCCATAACACGCAAATGAAATGACGAACGCACGCGCAGTTGCTCCATTTGTGTTCAGGGGTACCCTCACGGATACGGTGAGCCGAGCCCGTGGGTTAAAATTAGACATTATTGGCTTCTGGATTCGGCTTCGTAAAGGGTTCTCGTGCATGGTCTGTCGTTCCACCTGACCTTGATATCGACGTGGATAGACGTCTGCTGTCAGTGGTCAGTGCAGTCGCTCTTTTTAACCTTTTGGCGATGGCTTACTGTGCTCTCTTTTTATAGCTCTGTGCCAGCGAACCGACCCCCTGTGTCCAACTTACAGGACAGCTGGCCAGCTCATCGTTAACATTCATCGCTCCTTTTTTCGTGTGCGCGTTCGTGCACCGTCCTACCTTCGTTTGCTTCCCTTCCTTCCGTGGCCGTCCTCTCTTGGTGTCCGAGACCGACCTCTTGTCCCGCCCTCCATTCCAGCACTCCAGCAACCAACGTCACAGCTGGTATAGCCAGTTATCGATTTACGTGGTCTGGCTCAGGCACAACCCACTCACGCTGCTCAAACTCAAGCTTCAAGATCTTCGTCAGCTCTCCGCATCTATCAGCTGTCTTCTTGTGACCCAAGACCTGGAGGCGCCAGCGGATCTTTCTCGGTATTTCCTCTCCCGCTGCGTCGATATCGCCATCCGTGGACCCTTCCTCCTTCCCCACAGCGCGCTATATCCCATCCACATTCACCTCTGCATACGGCGTACGACATTCAGCTGTTAGAGCTGCTACATTATCACATCAGCTTCACCAACCACTGGCACCGGCATGTCATCCCGTCGACGCTCGAGCACGAGCACGAGTAAAAGCGGACCTCATTATGTGACACATTCGTCTTTACATTCACATTCCGCGTCTCAGTCCGCATCCGCATCCGCCTCTACTGTCCCTGTCTTTACCATCCCCGCCGACCCACCCCCATCGTCTCCTTCATCTCCTCAATACATCGACGTCCATAGACGCACGCTTCCCTCGGGAAACTCGACACCGGCGACGCCTCTCGCAGGTGTGGGCGAGGACACACGGTTGTTGAGTTCTCCACCGAGTACGCCTGCGACGCATAGAAACACGAGTCAAAGTCAAAGCAGACAGCCTGCTAGTGGTTCAAGAACAACACCACGCAAGTTGTCGAAAGCTCGTGTTCCATCCTCGTCCTCGTCAACACCGTCATCGACGTTTGGAAATGGATTCTCAGCAGCAGGCGGACTTGGGGACACGCATACACCGGGACACGGACTCGAAAGAACACGTCCAACACCCACAGGTCTCACACCACCTCCAACGCTCCGTGGCTCAGGCAGCATGATCCTCTACAGACTCGCTACGCCTGAAGATCGGTTAGCCCTGGCTGCTGCTGATCGAGCTAGAGCTGCGAGTGTTGCATCTGCCTCTGGGTCGTCGAACGGACATCTGACACCTCCACGCCCGTTTAACCGCGACTCGGTCGGGTCGTCCTCTGGGTCGAGTATGCTATCGTTCGGCGACCATCCTGGTCTTGGTTCACCTGGTCATGGTCTTGGACATGGGTCACCGTTGTTGGGTCCAGGTCCAGGTTCACCATCCCCATCGCCGGGCACACCACTAGGTTCAATCCGCTCCCTATCGATAAGTCTACGAGGCAGCGGCCAAGGCTTATTCATACCCTACGCCTACGACCCCTTCGCCGATGACGGGCCACACGCCGTCAGGAATACCGAAAAACCCACCGGACTCGACAAGGAAGAACTCGACGACTCGGATATGGACATGGACCCCGAAGACCTCCTACACACCCCGCACCGCACCCCCGCTTCGCGCGCCTACTTCGCCGCCCGCTCGCGGGCACATCATACATGGTTCGGGCCTTATTGGAGGGGGTTGTTGAATATCGGGGTGTTAGTTTTTTTAGTGGGGGGTCTGGTGTGTCTGTTTGCGGTTTATCCTGTTGTGAGCTGGTGGATGAGGGGGGGGAGGTTTGGGGGG
>Ga0247741_1000252_pt1 | contig 33533 bp, 37 predicted proteins | sample UWRJL213509R2_FD_180945 | JGI IMG/M metagenome (GOLD analysis project Ga0247741, IMG submission 180945) | Plant litter microbial communities from Arlington Agricultural Research Station in Wisconsin, United States - UWRJ-L213-509R-2 | ecosystem: Environmental > Terrestrial > Plant litter >... | reverse complement strand
CCAGTCCGGATCAGACTTGAAAATTCTGGATGCCTTATGCCCAGTCCGGATCAGGATTACCATAAACAGTCCGGATCAGATTTTGGGATTTGGGATATGGCATTCAGCAGTACTTTCAGGGGTCCTGCGGGAGTGCGTGGTCGACTATCAGCATTTAGGAAACAGGGATCTTTGTTCGCAGTAAAGCAACCTATGTTTAGCTTTTGAATACGTTCGGCGAGCTGCTTCCGGCGTTTCAAAACGTATAATCAGTGTATCCCTCCCAACCCATATGATCATGAGAGCAAGATAGCGGTTATTGTTGGGATTTCGCTTGATTTAATTGACAGGAACCTCCGTCCGACGCTCGTGGCATTCCGTCGATAAAAATGGAATGTTGGATGTAATACCAAAAATGGACTTCGAGTCAAGCTTTGACCGAGGACGCGAGGTAGTCGGCTCGTTATTCATGTTGTGACTGTCGTTGGTCAAAATATAGCAGTTTAAGTTATACCTCCATGCGGCCCCTCGATATGCATTATTTGGCTGGCTGCGGTTATGAGCATTCAATTTCGAAGCTTGGTTTGCCAGTAATCAGTTTGTGGATGGGGAAGGAAGCTCGAGGTGGGTGACGAAATCTGCGAAGAACAAGGAAGGAATGACTGAGCATCCTAAGAGACCAGACCAGTCGCGGCCGTAGTGGCGTTTTTGAGACTCTAGAAATGACTTCGTTCGGCTTCATAACTCTGCTGAGAAATAAAGTAGGCCTGCACTTACAACAAGGAGCTTGACGCAGGTAATGCCATGGTCGTGTGCTTTTCCTGCCTATCGGAGTAAGAACTTACGAAGCTGCATCGCTTGATGTGGGTCGCATTATGTATCCAGCTTTGTGAAGCTCCGCTCCTGCATAGGGAGGCACAAAGATACGAGCTAGAAATGATATTAGGCAACATATTTATTGATCCTGGGGGTCAAGTTGATCGGCGAGTTGAGAGGACTTGCCGACGGGGACATTCCAGGCAATGTGTCTTTCAGTCGACGTGGGGAAGTCTGCGACCCCAGGAATGCCGTGACAGTGTATTTTGAGAACCAAAGGCCAAGATGCGAGTCTTGGCGGGTGGAATTTTCTCATCAGATGGTGAGAGGCGGATTGCAGTCCACAGGGAAGGCAGGTAAACTATGGGGGTAGACCATAATATATTGATCAAATATTCGTGTGCCAGGCGTCATGGAGCTGACCATATCTCAAGTCGAACTGGTAGAAAATAGCTTAAACCAGATGCCATGAGGTGAATTGAATTGATACTGAAGGAGGTCGACATCGTCCCAGGAGCCAACAACGTTGCAAGATCATCAACCAGGAATATCCTATGAACGCGGACAGAGTTGACAGCCTAGACCTGAGCTCTGATCTCAGAGAATTCGAAGCAATTGATAGGGCACCAGTACTCTCCCAGCATCCTATCCACCTTAAGCTGAGGTGAAACATAGGCATTCAATTATTCAGAGAGCAGAGTTGACAAGCCGAGAAAATGCCCAGTCGAACAGGTACGCCGAGGTCCGCGACCGAGGAGAGGAGGCCGAGGGAATAAGGCTCTTGAATCCTTAGTCGAGGTGTTGACTGGGGCAGACAGCAGCAATTATGTACACAATTTCTCCAGAGTACTTACCCCATTCTTGTGTTGTGACTTATCACAGAGGTCACGGAGTCTGACTACGGGAGACTATTTGAATTTCTCCAGCGTGGTCTGTACGTTCGAATGAACGCCAAGCGGGTCACGGTTCAGATTCCAATCCTGTCTTGAACCGACTTTACTGCCTTTCGTGCACTAAGCAGGACAAATGACTAATTTATGAAAGGCTAAAAAAAATTTAGTGGCACGGTAACACTCATCAGACTGCGAGTGTGAAGCCAAGGCTTTACAAGCTACAAGCAAACTTACTTGTGCGAGCTTTCGTGCCTGGGCCTGAACCGGCATTTGGGATGATGTTGTTGACGCGGTTGACGCTATAGGCAAAATATGACGCTATCTTTTGTTGGAGGAATACGTTGACGCGTTGTTTTCGTATCTCTGCGAGTTTGACCAGCACATCACGAAGAAAATGACGTCATTTGCGACACAGCCCATAATGGGAATGTCGGTAGCTCTTTTAGGCAATCAGGCTGTGCAAACGCGCCCATTTTTTTTTCCCTTTAATCCCGTTTATTGTCATTTCAAGTATATACTTATGTAGACACCTCGAGCACCGATCTATGTAAGCTAACTACCCCCAATCGCATACTTCATGTTAAGCCCGTGGCTTTTCATCCCCAGGGGTCGGCTTTACCCGACTCGCGCGTCACATGATGCACGGACGCTCGACCTGGTGAGGTCAAAAGTATGTAGCCCAAACCCTTTCAAATTGCTCAAAAGTTAAGCATCGTGATGGTCAAGTAGTCGCCTCACGTTTCTTACAGTCCAACATCTTGTTCGCCGACGGTCTTTAATACAATATCTGCGAATGTATTTCTCGGATTTATATTCTTACAGCGGCGCTATCGGTATTGATGCTACTAGCACTGGCCTACACACTATAGTATCTCCTTGGTTTGCCTTTTTGTAAACGGTGTGGGTGTGGGTGGTTTTCAATTACTTCACAATTCCTAGTTAATCCTTTGATCTTATGTAGGTTGAGATGGCTTTTGGACCTTTTGGCGTACTCCCAATAATCAGTACCGTCGGGATCGTTGCCACTCACGCAATAACCGCGCAGGTCGTTTGGCTCGCATTTTCCAGGGGGTATGTGTCCGTCCACCTCTTACGATTCCATGCAACACATTATTTTTGGGTCTGGCTTAGGCTTGTGTGGTACATGATCAGATATGGTGACTGTATCATGGCATTCCTAGAAATGGGGTTTTTCACTGCTGAAAATACCGAGTGCACTCAATGGATGAATTGTTAAATTGGTAGATATTGCTCCCCAGGCAGCCTGTATCCCTTCCGAAGGACGCAGATCATCCGCACAATAAAGGACAGGATAGTAGTACAAAGAATGTAAGGCGCTAGGTACTCAGAAGCAGTAGCAAAACCAACAACAACCCAGCATTTGGTGTTTCTTTAATCAATAACGGGTCCTTTCAGGCGTATATCTCCACGTGATAGTATCGTTGACTCAACCAGTAGGGTGGTTTTCGTAATACACGAGGAGCGCGTACCCCAATTAAGTATCCGCTCATAAGTGGGGGAAGGCTTCTAATCTCAATATCCATGCATTGTCGGCCTGATAGACTGCTGAAGGCTCGAGCGGGTGCAAGGAGTCTACTGAGGGTTGAAAAATTGACGAGCTGTGGCCACCGCCGCGGGCATGTGAAATGCCCAGCACTCAACGCCGATCTCTCCAAGCTAGGCTGAGTCTTGGTCAACTTTACACTTACACACTGAAACGCAAAACACCATTTCAGTGAAATAGACGCCAATCTGGCGCGCAAAATATGCATAGATATATTTATCTGCCCTGAAAAGGGTACTGCAAGGTCTCATTCAAGTTGAGCCTCTGACCCAAAAGCACTAATTCTGAGACTCGCAAGTTCACATCAAGAAGGAATGGCCAGTTTTTGGCTTGTTTGTCCGGGTGCCTCACTCGCTACGTTGGTAACTATCACCAAAAATTCAACCACAAGCCGTAATGACAAAAAAATGTTTTTGGACGCGTTGGTTCTCACAATGTATGTTACTACACGTGTATATTTGGTCAAAGAAGATATACTCCAAAACTTGAACACAGCGGTGTCCAGGCATAACCGTTTGCGATTGTGGACGTTGATAGAGAGAGAGCATAGTACCGTCGTCGCCACCAGCGGAATCTAAAAATTACATGAGTCATCCCAGATGAATCTTGTCTAAAGTTACAGTTATGGCTTCTTATGCTCAACGTATCTCATCGAGGACTGTTGTCTGTGATTTTTTGCTGATTTTCAGCGCAAGTCAAATAACTAGTCCTGATGAGGGTATATGTTGTCGTAAACGTCGTTATACGATAAATCATGAGTTATGATTGTCACTATCCTTCTCTACGACGTCCAGGTTACTTCGCTGGAGAACCAGGCACTTGAGAGAGCGGCATCATACGTATGGACGACCCGACACCGTGCACGTGCCTTGACTGATTTATTGGCGCCGATGGCAGTTACGGCTACACGCTACCACTACATCCAGATCTCCTTCGACGCTTATTTTGTTAAGACGACGGCGAGGCACAATCCCCAGTTCGGCTCCTCTATGTTGCTCGCTGGTGAGAGGGTTCTCTTCTTTCAAGCACTAGAATTGTCTTACAAAGCGGCTCCAACATTGCTTTCAAGTGTCATGATTGTATTAACCTGAGTATATTCTGCCCATTCTTTGATTTCGACCTTCCTTCACTTTCACAGGTCTACGCGACCGTAAGCTGCCACTGGTAGTCGGCTTGGAATGCGTGGGGTCATGACGCCAATGCAAACTCAGCTGTTTATGTAAAACCACCGTGGTCATTAGCCCCATTTTATGGGGAAGACGTTGCCACTTATTTTGCCGCCACCTCCTATGTTGAATGGATTCAATGTGAAATTAGTCCGTTGTTCAAGATCCGATTATGTCCTTCTCACTTCTCTCAAGGCCTCTTAGGTTTTTAGCGGGGAGCGTAGAAAGCTTTCCCCAGCATATGAAGGATCTCAGGAAACTCGTTCAACACGGACCTGTACAGTGAGATACCTGTGGACGTATATTGCGGCCTAGCTTACTTGAATCAAACCGTGTCAGCACGTTGTCAGCCCTACACAGGCCTACACATATAGAAGATCGTCCCCTACCAACCGCGGACCTGACCTGCGATATTCTCCCGTTCACATATTATGTTCAGTACTCCGATTTACGATGTTACATCTCGTCCTCTCCCTCCTCCTCTGTGGTATACTTTGTTTTTATTTCGAGCTCTTTGCGCGCTGCTTATGATCTTTGACCTAAAAAACCTTAGACACGGAGTCCAGGGACCAATGTTCTGGTTGGGGATCCGGATGTCTCTCCAGTGTTCTTCTGTTGCGTGGTATCCACGCAGACGAAGTACCTCCGGCTGCCCTCTACAAACCCACACTTCTGGATACCGACTTGACCGAATGGCAGAGCGACTACTCAATACCAATCTATACCTGGAGTAGGGTTCCTTCGAACAAGTATAAAGTCTAGAAGGCTGCACGGCAGCTGTCTCAAATCTAGACGATTTCATCCATGTGGGTATCGACGTTTTGTTATACCATCTGCACACTGCTCTTACCATTCCTCACATAGGCGGCTGACTCTATAACTCGGAAACATATTGAAATGGCTCCTCGATGGACTCCAATAGGTGAGTTTGGAATTGTGTCTTTGCCTAGCTTTCTAATTAGTTCTGGATTCAAGATGCGGGCGTCGCGGCCAGTAGTTCCAACGATGAACAGGTTTCCAATCCGAAGTCAGTACCGAAAGCACCCACTCGTACGGCTCCCCGGCGACGTCGCACGACCCACGAGCGTCGTATATCCTCGGGTTTTCCAAGGGTCATGGTGGAGAAGGGACAGGGCAACAACAACAACAACAACAACAACAGATTTCAGGGCTCTCCTGGCAGTGGGTGTCCTGGGTGCAACATTCGGGACAATGATCCAAGAGTGCTTTACGATGGGTCTTGGAAGTTGATTGGGAAATCGGCACTTGGTACAAGGCATAGCACAACTGTCAGCGGATCCTCGCTCTCGTTGAGATTCAATGGTAGGTCCCCTCAAACGTCTACCAATCGGCCGTACTGATGTTTTGTAGGCACCGGTATAGTGGTCTTCGGCACAGTCCCTGCCAGCAACTCGTCCCTTGCACCCCCAACCGCGATGTATTCACTCGACTCTGATCCTCCTTTTGCGACCACCCTTGCCCTCGCCAGCAATGATATTCCTAATCAGCCTCTTTTCGCCTCGAATCATATTCTGTCCTCCAATGCAGAACACACTTTGACAATCAACGTCACTAACGCCGAGGCACCTTTCTCTGTGAACAACTTTTTCATTTTCCCGACTAATAGAGGGAACATGACGAGGAATACGAAGTCCTCCGCTGGCTCACAAACTAGAGACCGCGGGCTCGTAGGGAGCTCGTCCGAAAAAACGGTTCAAGTTCTTGCTGGGATTCTAGGAACAATCGCTTCTTTATGCATTATAGGTGGCATCGTCTACTGGCTTCTTCGTCGTCGAATGACCGCCAAAGTTCGGCGAAAGGGGTCAAGGATCCCTGCTTTAATTCAAACTTCGATGCGTCCAGGTGAAAGCTTTCTTCCCTTTCAATTTGAAGTATTTGCTGACGCCTCTGACGACAGACACAGTGTACACGTCGTTTACGACCACCGATACTATTATGCGTAATGATCCCAATCTATATTCGCCATCTCATTCTCGATCGTCTCGTAGCTGGCTCTCCCGTGGAGACGGTTATCGAAGTGAAGGCCGGACATCTGTAGTGGATTTTGTTCCTCCTCCTTTACCACCGAAGTCCTATATCCCACCATCACCATAGCCAATGTACTCTGTTGAATCACCGTGGACTTATTCGTTCCTTACCGCTGTCTCGCTTTCATGTGTACACCATTCAATCATTTGTATCGCTACTTACACATCAATATTCACTAGTTACAAGCTCGTATCACATGAACTTGTTAATCACTTATTCACAGTACTGTATCCATTCATAACACATATTGTCTCAAGACCCCGCATTTTTTAGAACTTGGATACTTGTTACCATGATGTTGGGACGCACAATTCACATTGTATTTTTAAATTGCATTCTATCTGTACAAGCAAAATCTCTAGGGGCATTAAAAGGAAATACATACATGTCTACAGAGATCTAAGCGGATCTAATTCACATATGAAGACGTTCGCAGAGCATAGGACAGGTGGAGCCACCGATCTTAATATGAATCACGGACGAGATAATCTCGCTCATGGCTGCCACATCTTTTGGTTAATAAACCGCAGGAGCTCATCATCCGTCTTGGTGCGGAGTTCGGAAGAACGATCGACACCCTATGATATGTATGAGGGTTGGTCAAAGGACACATGTAGTTGACGTACAGCTTTCTGGGCAGTTCGGATGACCTCCATAGCGATATGAGCACTGATCTCGCGAACTAAATGGGAGAAATTCTAATTAGAAACCGTGACTAGAGCGGAATGGAGACAGACATACTTCTTTCGATGCGAGGGTACAAGAGGCCAGCAGAATGTTCCTCATCGGTCAACGCGTTGGCCAATCCTAACGACGATGCCTCAACCATGCTGTCCGTAACCTGCGAGACGCGCGCGAGGATAGCAGCCAAGCCCAAGCCTACACATAAATCAATGGGAGGCAATAGCGAAAGGTTCCATTAGTCAAAGTACGACCGACGGGTGGGTCAGCATAGAAACGTACCTGGGAAGATATACATATTGTTACCTTGGCCAGGGTAAAGCATTTTCCCTTCGTACTGTTGCTCAGGGAAAGGCGATCCCGATGCAAAAAGCACGTTTCCGCGAGTATGCTCAACAGCGTCTGCAAAGGTACACTCGGCAAGCTTGACCGGGTTGGAGAGTGGGAAGATCATAGGACGTGGGTTGATGAGTGCCATGGCCTTGATGACATCGGCTGTGAATGCGCCCTACACATTGTTTGGGGTTGGAAAAGAGGCATCTGATAAAAGGATTCACACTCACGTTGATAGTCGAAAGACCGAGCAGGGCGGTAGGTCGGACATAGTCGATGATATCCAGGAGGTTTGTCATAGGTGGTCCTTTGTAATCGTCACGAGAGAAGTCTGCGAGAACGGGTGAGTATACGCTGTGGGTTCAGAAGAAGAAAACATGCACATTTTTTGTGTTCAGCGAGACGGCCACGAGTATCGTAGACCAAGCCTTGTGAGTCGACAAGGTAAATTTTCTTGCGTGCCTCATCTTCAGACATGCCAAGCAGAGTGAAGAAGCTCATCAGCTGGGATGCCACACCGACACCAGCAGATCCCGCTCCGAAGAACAAAATGCGGTGCTCGGTAAGAGGCTTCCCAGAAGCTGCCGATGAAAGCTTGGCCGCGTTAAGGAATCCACTTAGCACAACAGCCCCTGTCCCTTGAATATCATCATTGAAAACAGGGTACTTGTGACGGAACCGCTCGAGATACTTGAAGGCATTGTCAGTTGAGAAATCCTATACGCAATTGACGCGGTTAGCCAAGAGTGCATCACGCAAAGAGCAGAAACAAACCTCGAACTGAATCATGAGCTTAGGGAAGGCAAGATTCATCTCTTCCATGAACTCGTCCATGAATTCTTCCATCTCTTTGTCTGGAACCCGCTTCTCGCGCATCCCAAGGTAGAATGGGTCTTCTAGGTATCGCTGAGTGTTTGTCCCAAGATCAAGACAAATAGGGATGGTAGATTCGGGGCGAATCCTATACAGACATCAGAGACGGAAGTAGCAATGTTAGAGATTCCGACTCACCCAGCACCAGCGATGTAGAGGGAAAGTTTGCCGATAGAGATGCCCATACCATTGACACCAAGGTCTCCAAGTCCGAGAATACGCGAGCCTATCAGCAATCCTTGAGCAAAGCCACACAGTAGAAACTGAACAAAGCCATACCGTCAGTGACGACGCTGATGCGCGCATCGTCTAGCTTCGGCCAGTTGCGTAAAACTGCCGATAAGCTATTATGAGAAGACAAGATATAAAGACGAATAAATGTTGGGTGCTCACCACTGCGAATTTTGCCTTTGTCCTTGATAGAGACATACTGCAAGAAGGTATTAGTTCTCTGTCACGGTTGACGGACACAAAATACAGACGAGGCCTTCCGGGCGTCTATATATATGGGAGAACTGCTGGCATGCGTCGCCAACGGTCGGTGTGTAGATAATGGGAGTGATTTCCGACATATGCTCGAGGCACAACTTGTAGAAGATTGAAGGGTCCTCATGCTTCAAGTGAGATAGATAGATGTATTTCTCGAGGTTCTTGTCCTTGGAACGTAGTTGGGCCAAACAGCGCTGAACGTGGATGTCGCCGTCGAGAACGGGGGGTACAAGACCGCGCTTGGGAGGAGCAGGTGCTACGACACGCATGGGCAAAGAGCGCTTGGGTAAAAATTTTAGGCGGGGGAGGAGGACAGACATACGTTGGGGTGCAAGCTTGAGCTTTTGGACTCCATCGGACCAGTAGGGCGTTAAGACGATGGTCATCGCGGGCAGAACAGTCGTGAGACGTGAGACTCGGAGGTCGAGTTGGTTGGGCTTTAATGCCAAAAATTTGGGGATCAGGAAGTGAGGGTCGTAAGTTATGCGCTTGCGAGTAAACTTGTTCTTTTATATGTGGGGCGAGACTCCCCCGGAGGACTGTCGGTGAGAGTCGGTAAACTAGAGGTGATTGCTGGTGATTGTCGGATTCGGCCGTATGTTGCCTTGGATTTGACCCCGGTGAGATGATCATAAATAGCAGACATGTTTCATGTTCTGGTCCCTTTTGGCAGTGCCTTTGAATTAACAGCCCCTTGACCTGCCGAAAAACAGACAAGAGGCACGGTGGCACGCTCTATGGAGCGCCCCGGCCCTAGGTGGCGATATTGAGCGCAGTAGACTGCACCTGGAAGGTGCCACGGAGGAAAGCCTGGAAAGCACTCCGCCTCCGACATAGCTTTGATCGCAGCTTAGCACAGGGGCGATGTTTTTCCGTCCTCCACAATATCGTACCTTGTGCTAAATGGAAGGAAAAACACCACTTCTGCAAGCTCGGCAAATCTCTCATTATGTTTAGCAGCTAGTACTCATGGTCATTGAATTTCTGGATGTTGTGAGTGGTGGAAGTATTTTTAGAGTGGAAATTTCGTCTTCGGCCAAACTAGTTGGGTAGCCGCGGCTTGGGCCGCGGCAACGATCTTCGTCCTTGTTTCTATGTACGCCACGAGCAATGGCGGAATCAAATCTGATTGGTGCAACTGTTTGGGGATTGGGTATCATTTTTTTCTACGCGTACGCTTATTAGTTGCCTATAATTTATGAGTAAGCTTGGTCATTCACAAGTACGGGATTTTGGGGGCTCTCACGGGAGCGACTCGGATGTTCTAGACTTGAAGAAGACGAGACAGAGGTATTTAAAGGAAGAACGAACGAGACTCGGATGATTACTTACATCCGACGCTGTGAAGTGGGGCGGGTGTCTAGATTTGAGAACTACACAGTGATGTGTCGCAGGCCATACGAATAGCGTCATTTCAGAAAACTTAGGTACGATTTAAATTCGGACTTCGAGGCAGTGAATATTCTTCAACCGCCCTAGGCGCCGGTAGTATCAGGTTTTTGAGGTATTGCTACACAAGCATATTTGGTGGCTTCTGTCGGGATACCTGGACCCGGAAAAACCTAATTACAACCAGTGTATTTATTGCCATAAGGCTGAGAACCTTACGATATATATTTACAGATACGGGCTTCTGGGGCATCACTGATGCGACTGGTTCAGCAGACAGTACGATTTGATTGGGTTTCGCTGAGACCATAGGGAGATCTGGTATATTAGCTTTTAGGGGTTTTGAGCCTTAGCTCTTGACACTAATATACTGATGTGATCCACTATAAGACTCGCAACCAGCTGGTGACTTGACCTTATTGGTGAAATTCAGTGTTGTTTACCGGTGCCCTCTAGATATAGCCACATGTAAGTACCAATTCTTCTAGAGACACGTGAACGCATAGATCCGTTCTATTTCAAGAAATGAACGACCGATTAGCTGCGCAGTACGAGTGCACTGGAGTATTGTTTCGAAGATGTATCACTTGCCGCTTGCGAGAGGTACGGAGATAAGAGTCGGTTATCGATGTCTGACTCTAGTGCTAGAAAAATGACTCTCAGACTACAATATACTCAGTAACAAGTTTAAGTGGCGCACGAAGGAATGACTCACTGGTATTCAGTGCAACTTGCACTCCGATCATGGTGGAGGGGCCTTGAAAGTTGACGCAGGAGTTGTCCATGTGGAAAGGGAAAATCACTAATCAGTATGGTTAGTAAGTATCTACCAGTGCCTTTTCTTCGCTGGTTAAAACAATTTGAGGTGAGGTTACTGGCAGCTTTCACGATTTTATGTCAAGCCAGCAATCTGTGCGGGGTCTGCTCTCCCCAGAACTAATTTGCGAGAACCTTGTGGTTGCCGCATCGGGCCTATCGGGTACCTAATTTGACATCGGGGTGTTTGCTCCCAATGGACAAGCCAATTAGCACGCTTTATTTGCATCACCCTTCACGTCACCCTGTCACATTTCCCCGCCAAAATTCTGTGGACATGGTCTGGTCGACCTGACTCCTTCCACCACCTGTGTCCTCGGTTCACGGTATAAAAGGGGAGAGTGAATTGGCCACACTTTCATTTACTAAGCTGCCAAAGAAAATGCCGCGATTCCAGCTCCCAATCGCTGTCGTACTTGTGCTCAGCGCGCTTGCAAGTATTGTCGTATTCTATCTCACCCCCAACGACGAGGGCAAAATTAAACTCCCCGTGCATTCTGACGAAGACGAAGAACGCTTCACAAATGACCCCTTTGACGTTACGACACCGCAAGATGTGACGGACGGATATCCTGTCGACCCGGAAGGGTTCTGGAGGAGGGTGAGTGGCCTTGAGACATCCGCGCATCGTGGGGTTGACGTTTTCTAGATGCGATGGAGGAAAGCCATGATGTCAGTCCTTCTGGCTGTCGCGTTGACCGTCAGCACTGTATCTCTTGGGTGGTCCATTGCAGAAGAAGGCGATGACGAGACAGCGATATATGTCTTGCACGTCTGTTTCGCGCTCTACACTTTCCTCATCTCTACGCGCGCTGTTACTCAAGAGAATGTTGACGACCATTCGGATCTCATTATCCACGTCACTATTTTGATGAGCGTCGCCTTCAGCCTGCTATTCTCGTCCGCTATTCTTCCTGATTCCCCTCCGCCAGTTGCAGAGTTACTTTATGAGGACTCTGTTCCGCTGGGCTTGTGGTATACCCTCATTGTAATCTATGCACTCGTTTGTGTTTTGGCTTGCACGACACCACTCGGTCCTCCGCTTCATTACGAGCCGTCCGATATCTACTCCGAAAAGACGGTGCAGTCTATCACGAACACCGAAGAAGAGAACGTCTGTGGAGTTATGAGTACGTTATTACGGTTAAGGGAAATGTCGTCATCTGACTTCTCCTGTTCTAGGTGCATCACCTTGGGATACCATGCTATTCTCGTATACAACCAAGGTCGTCTGGCTGGGAAACGTTGCTGCAAGCCTCGACATCGGTGACTTGCCTATCGTCCCGGCCAACATGCGTTCAACCTACAACTATGCCGCCATGAGGAACGCAATGCGAACAATCAAGCTACGCATCTTCTCCTGGAAACCCAAGCCCGGAAACGGCTACGAGCTCGCTTGGAGGGTACTGCGCTTGAATTACATTCCGTTCTTCGCGTTGTTTGGTCTCGCCTCACTGTCGGCCGTTCTTTTCTACACTCCTGCCTATTTCCTCCAGCAATTGGTCGCCTACCTGGAAGTCGATCGCGCTCGAGAGCATAAAGGCTGGGGTTGGGTCTTCGCCATTGGACTCTTCGCGACAAACGCCTTTCTCTTCTTAAGTAAGGCATGCTTTTGCTTGATGCTTCTATGCTTGCTGATCCGATGGACACAGTCACTGGTCAATTATGGTCGCTAGCTACAACCATAATTCAAGTTCGCATTCGTATCCAACTTAATTCCATCCTATTCGCGAAAACCCTCGTCCGCAAGGATGTCGCTTCTTCTGCACCACCACCTACAAGCAACAACACAAAAGACGCTGCAATCATGCAGCCTGGTCCGGTCGAGTCGCCTGACAAAAAGGATGAAGACGACTTCTCGAGCAAGGCTCAGATTATGACGTTGATGACCACTGACGTTGACCGAGTCAGCGATTTTGCGTGGCATTTCTTCTCTCTTATAGATGCACCTATAGAAATTGTTATCGGAACTGTTTTCTTGTACAATCTACTTGGTACGCTTCAGGCTTCACAAGTTTCTGTTTACTGATGGAAAATGCTCTAGGTGTCTCCTGCTTTTTCGGTCTTGCTGTAACATGTTTATTCTTGCCGATGAATCACTATGCTGGAAAGGTGGTGGTGGATGCACAAGAGAATATCATGAAGGCTCGCGACGAGAGAGTTGCGTTGATGAATGAGATTCTTGGTGGCATCAGGATGTTGAAGGTATTATACATTTTACCGTCATGCTTCGAATATATTCTTAACTTCTGGGTAGTTCATGGGTTGGGAACGGAGCTTCGAAAAGCGAGTCCTCAAAATCCGTGACAAGGAACTCAAATACCAAAAACTCAACTACACGATTGAGACTCTTTGGAACGCTATCTGGCAAGTCGCCTTTTTTCGATGATCGCTGTGATGTTGCTAATTGTTGGATTGTATAGGAACGGCTCTCCTATTCTAGTCACTCTTGTTTCGTTCTGGCATTATGCCATCGTTCGACATCAACTCTTAACGCCCTCCATAGCATTCACCTCCATTCTTGGTAAAGTTTCTCCCACCATTTGGACGTCATTTCTGCTCACGCTCTGCCGTTTTAGTCTTTACCGAGATGAAGTTTGCTCTTAGTGCCCTGCCAGAAACTTTCATCAACATGCTGCAGGTCAGTCGTTTACATACAATATCTTAAAGTGACCTAGTACTCAGATGATTCACAGAGTTTTGTTTCTTTGCGTCGAATCGAAAAGTATCTCAATGGTGCTGAGGTCAAACACGTCCCTCCACTCGACCAACAATCCAAGACCGCCGCCTTCCAGTCTTGTACTGTAACTTGGCCTCAGGATCGTACCAATGCAAGTCACGCGCCTTCTGCAGCGTCAACACCAAGAAACAAGTTCATGCTAGTTGACCTCTCGCTCAACTTCCCCCATGGTGAACTTTCTCTGATCTGCGGGAAATTGGGATCAGGAAAGACATTGCTTCTCTTGGCGCTTTTGGGCGAAGCCGATCTTCTTACTGGTCAGGTTATCTGCCCTCGTTCTCCTCCTGATTCGCTTGCATCGTTTTATGGCATCAAGCCTTCCAAAGAAGATTGGGTCGTCGAGGGAATTTGTGCATATGTGCCTCAGGCTGCTTGGCTGCGCAATGCATCTATCAAAGGTATAGTGCGGTGTTTTTCTCTAAACATCTGGAGAACTCAACTATACTTTGTAGACAACATTCTTTTCAACCTCCCGTACGATGAAGAACGTTATCTGAAGACGCTGGAGGTTTGTGCTTTGATCAGTGATCTCGACATCCTGGAGGATGGCGACGAGTCGGAAATTGGAGAGCGGGGTGTATGTCATCTTGTATAAACGGTTTTCATATTATACTTATGTGTCTTTAGGTCAATCTGTCCGGAGGCCAAAAAGCTAGAGGTGAGTATTTCTTGCACACCCGTCCTTTTCTCTGAGCGTAATTCATTTGACAGTTTCACTCGCTCGCGCCGTCTATTCGAGGGCTTCCGTTTTACTTTTGGATGATGTACTCTCAGCAGTCGATGCTCATACCGCACACCACCTCTACCACGAGTGTCTAAAGGGAGAGTTAATGATTGGCAGGACCATTATTCTCGTATCACATCACGTTCAGCTCTGCGCACCAGGAGCGACTTACGTCGTTGCGCTCGACAATGGCCATGTGCAGTTTGAAGGCTCCAAAGACGACTTCTATGATTCAGGAATTATCAGAACCCTCATTCAGACTGCCCAAAGCGAGGAACCGGATGACAAGGGTGACAAGGAGGCTCTAGAACTCACGGAGAAGCAAATTCTTGCTGAAGATTCTGAGCCAAGTTCCGAAACCGGCTCAACTGCGGCCACCTCAAAGCCTTCCTCTGTTAAGTTAGAAAGGAAACCTGCACGGAAACTTGTTGAAGAAGAAAAACGTGCCGTTGGACGTATCAGTCGCGACGTCTGGAAAACATACATCTGGGCTTGTGGAAATGGTTGGTATTGGACAGTTTTCATCTTCTTCCTGATAGTCGCTTCCGCCAGCCCCGTTTTGGAGAACGGGTGGCTCAGGTGTGTTTACTATCATTGACGTGTTTCGACAAATCTGACGCTCTTACCAGGTATTGGTCGAACTCTGCTCTCAACGAAGGAAATGAGAACCCCGTTTTCTACATTCAAATCTATACGGTCATCACATTCTCTGGTCTCTTCATTGGCACTGTTCGATGGTCCATTCTCTATCAGGGATCCGTACACGCATCGGACATCCTCTACAAACGACTGCTAGAGGCGGTTCTCTTTGCCGATATTAGGTTCCACGACACAGTCTCTCGAGGCCGTTTGCTTAATCGCTTTGGGACGGACTTTGAGGGTATTGACAGCACCCTTTCCGACAACTTCGGACGGAGCATTATGTATGCACTTTCTGCAGCTACGACGATAATATCCGTCAGCGTCGTTGGTGGACCTCCTTTCATCATCGCAGCAGCTCTCTTGGGAGTACTTTACTGGAATGGCAAGTATTTCTCCTTCTCGTTTGAACACATAAAACTGACTGTATCATCCAGCCGCGAAGGTACTATTTCTCGTTATTCTCTATCTTTCTCCACTCATGCAGGAACTTGAAGATTTACGGACAGACCTCCAGGGATATGCGCCGTCTTGGTGAGTGAAGCAAGCCCGCCATTTCAATGGCCTACTAAAAAATCATTAGATTCAGTCACAAGATCACCATTGTACTCTATCTATGGTGAAACCATCGCCGGCGTCACAATCTTGCGTGCTTTCGGGGCGTCTTCCAAGTTTCTAAGAGACATGCTTCGATGTGTCGACACGGTAATAGCAAAACGTCAAACTCATATATGACGACTCTAACACCTTGACAGAATTCTAACCCTTATTATTGGAAGTGGGGAGGTATGTACTACTGTTACTAGAGTTGCCAAGGGAAATTCTCATCCCGTCTTTCATTTAGTGAATCGGTGGTTGTCTGTTCGATTCAATTTGCTTTCCTCTGGTATTGTCGGTGCTACAGCAGTGGCCTGTCTCGTTACACCCAGTATATCTGCCTCAACGGCCGGATTTGCTCTCGCGTTTGCTTCAACTATTACGGGCGACCTTCTCTTCATGGTCAGGCGCTTTGTTGGGCTAGAACAATCAATGGTATGAACAGTGCCTTCACGCAAATTCACTTACTCACTGTAATGTAGGTTGCGTTGGAACGCGTCAAGGAATATACTGAGCTAAAGAGGGAACCTCCCGAGTTTATCGAACCAAGACCAGCTTCGTCTTGGCCTTCGCGCGGAGAAATCAAGTGCGAAGACTTAGTTATTCGTTATGCTGTGAGCTTCTCTGCTAGTGTTATATTGTGTTTGGCTCACAATATTCTCAGCCCGACCTTCCAAATGTCCTCCATCATCTGAACTTTGAGGTACGACCTGGAGAAAAAGTTGGTATTCTCGGACGTACCGGTTCTGGGAAGAGCACTTTGGCTCTCTCATTCTTCAGATTCGTTGAGGCCACCGAAGGAAAAATCACAATTGATGGTGTCGATATCGCAAAGACGGGATTGACTGACCTTCGAAGTCGCCTCACGATCATTCCTCGTGCGTATATTGTCATATTTTTCAAAATTATGTTCTGACTATTGGCAGAGGATCCGACGATCTTGAGTGGCAGTCTTCGTTCTACACTCGATGTCTTCGACGAGTATCAAGATGCTGAGATCGTAGGACCACCTATCTGCATGGTATATATTCTGTTTGCTAAATCATTTGGGTAGTACGAAGCACTGCGACGGGTCCATCTAATTCCGTCAGAGGACACTCCAGTTGAGGCGGCAGATACTATCAACGCCAACATGTTCCGTGACCTGGATTCGATGGTGTCTGAAGGAGGAGACAACTTCTCTACTGGGTTTGTCGATCTACTTTCTCTAATAAGTAGTTCTAACTTTGCTTTAGAGAAAAACAGCTTCTCTGCATGGCTCGGGCGATTTTGAAGCGATCCAAGGTTCTCATCATGGACGAGGCAACGGCAAGGTACTTTGAACGTCTGTTTTGGGAGTCTCCATGACCTGAGGCGTGTTCTCGATTATAGTGTTGATTATGCCACGGACGAGTTGATTGGCAAAACTATCCGACAGTAAGTACCTTTCCTTTCGCGAGCATTTCTGTTGCTGAAATTCTATCTTCCAGCGAATTTGCGGAAAGTACGATCCTCACTATTGCCCATCGTCTGCGAACGGTGATTGATTACGACCGCGTCATGCTACTTGAGCAAGGTCGGATTGTCGAGTTCGACACGTATGTCTGGTCTTTATCTTTGTTTTACGCCCCTCACTCCGTTTTCAGACCATCTGTTTTGCTCAACGATTCGAGGTCAAAATTCTACGCATTATGCAAAGCCACAGGGAAAGATGAATTTGCTACACTGAAGAAGATGGTTGGTATATGATCTGACATGTTGGATACTAGCTTGAATTATTTTCTAATGTACCATTTTGAAACTATCCTTTTCTTATCTCTGTTCATTTGAGTGTCATCACCCGTGGCTAGATATCACTCATTGTTCGCCACGGAGCGTCTTGAAACAGTGGTAATATTAGCCAACCTCGGTATGATAGAAACATAAAAATGATGTTAAAATAATATACGCAGCCTGGATGTTGTGAAGGTAGAAGACGAAAGATGCAGAAATGAAATGCAACGAAAGCAATGGCAGTCAGCTAGCCTATTCAGGGCGACCTAAAGAACTTCATGAAACCGACTCGGAAACAACCCTTTGCTTCTCTTTACCCTTCTTTGAGATGGGTGGCTGAGAACCTAATAAATTTGGCGTGCTGGCCATACCCCCCGATCCGAACGACGATAGTCTTCGAGGTGGGCCTTTCATGGGAGAATTTGGAAAGGAGGACCCAGTAGGACTTATTGGCATTGAGGTTGTACTATTAGTCTGAGGTAGAGCGGTGGTTTGCGAGTTAGGCGTTTCGCCAGACGCCGCTTCTGTGAGAAGGAATTCCACCCAGAGGCGAGAGAAAGACTACAACGAAGGTCCACGTAGGTCCGTCAGTCAGCAGAAACTCCTCATTTGATTACACCCACCTCTGTCTCGTCCGATTTCTCTGGCTCTGTTTTAGCCGGAGATGAAACGCTTGAGGAGCGTCCCCAAAAGGATGACGGTGTTGAAACCTCCAATATGCCAGTGCGTTGGAGACCCGCCTTTTCTCGTTCTTGTTCTGACCATGACAAAATGGATGCCAGGAGTGAGAGCATCTCAAATCGTTTGCTGTCTGCCCGAGGTGTTGTTAAAAATGAAAGCAAGACGTTCGTAACAAGGCGCCTATCGACGTTTGTTTCGGTTGAGTTCCGCCTCAGACGGCGAAGTGCTTCCATTAGGTGCTCATTAATGATTACAGCTGGCGTACGGTCAGTTGCTGGATGCCGACCAAGCATCAAAGAGGGACTCTCACCTTCGTGTCGTAGTTTGTCTATTAGAATTTTCTTGTCTTTTACTTCCTTTTCGAGTTCTTGTGTTCGCGTAATGTTCGTATGCGACTCTTCTAATTGCAGCTGGATACGACTATCAGATCCTTCAACGGCTGCATGTCTTAGCTGACCCACCTCCGCTGTTAACGCGCGATGTTTATACTCCGCAAGGGATTGGGTTGCTTGTAACAGTTGATCTTCGAAACCCTTCACGGCCTGCCGCAGCTCGTGGTCTTTTGCTGCGAGCTTATTAGAAGCTAGTTGAATATTGCAAAACAAAACTTGCCAGCCTGAAAATCCTGCAAGACAGATTGAAGATTCTCCGTCTTTTCTCTCTCTCTCTCGAGCTCTGTTGCATCCCTAGCTTTTGCGGCAGATTCCATTTCTAGCTCTCGTGTCAACTCTTCCACATTCGAACGAAGCTCTTCTGAGACGGTTTGCTCCTGTAGTGCAGATCGTTCCCACTCGTCGCGTTCCATCCTACATCGTTCCAGTTCCATCTGAGCTTCACGTAGTTCCCGCTCACGTTGAAGGCTTTCCTGAGCATTTTCTTGAAGGGCCCGACTTCGCATTGCATCTAGTTGGCCTGACACTCTTTCCGCTTCTTCATGGGATGATATGAGTTCCAACTTGAGTGTTTCAATAGTTGCGCTCAGGTCATCTTTCTCGGCTGTTAGCTGTTGCACCAGCTGTTCACGCCTGTCAAGCTCTTCCTGTCTGTGACATTAGATTCTCATATTCGGATGCACGAGTATACGAACACATACCGCATCTTGTTGCAATTTATTTCCCAGGGACGTTCGCATCTGTGTTAATTTAGCCAGTAGGTTGCGATATTGTGTCGCCAGTTTCTCCTTCTCATCCTTCGTACGTTCCAGCTCTCTCTGTAGACGTTCAACGGGGTCGAGCGTTTCATCCAAATCGTTGACACCATTGCTTAAAGTATGACCATTCTGCTGCTTCAACGGTGATCCATTCTCGGCGCTTCGTTCGCTGTCAATAGACGACCGAGCCTCTTTGCTCTCCATGAGGCCGGAAAATGAGCCTGAAGAGCGGTGTGAGGTGGCCATAGCCAGAGAATACAAGAAATCAGAGACGTGGCCTGGGATTGAGGTACCGAAAGACAAGGTAACAGGTCAGTACCTTGCAAGACTGGACGTCACGTGGGCCAGTGAAGATGATTTCCACTTCGCACCGAAGCACAGACTTGGTCTTCCACACCCACATCTAATTTTCTACTTCATGGTTGTCTAGCTTGAACATAACTTCAAGCAACTGGAGATACGTTATAAGATGGTCTATCAGGCTTGTGGCATAATTCTCATCGTTTGGGGCTCGGCTCATCTGGTGTTTAGTCCTCGTCCAGGTCTCTGTTCACATTCAACAAATCAATCATGCCTCGAGCGTTCGTGGCACGAACAGGCCTCCAGAATTTACCCGTAGAACTTATCTGTCTGATATTGGAAAATCTGGAGATGTACGATCTTCTGTCATGTAATGTGGTGAGTCTCCACACATCGCTACCTTGTACGGTGACTTAGTGACCCTCAGGTCTCCAAGCACCTCAGAAAAGTAGTCAAGGAATCGTCCAGACTGCAATATGCTATAGAACTTGCCAAGCATCGCATGGTTTCCCTTCTATCTCCTTCCGCAACTCCGTCGTTCTCCACCAGACTCAAGCTGCTTCGCGACCGCGAGAGCGCTTGGAAATACCTCGATTTCAAGGAACGGCACACTCTTAAGCTACCACCGACCGGTTCGGTATACGAATTTGTCGGGGGGCTGTATGGGAACGGCAGGGAAGATGACAGCCGAGCAACAGCATCTATCTCATTCTTGGAACTTCCGTCAGCAGATGCCATAGACGTACACCGCGACCTACAACTGTGGACACATACAATGGGGGATGTGACCATCATTGATTTTACTATGGATCCCTCCCAAGATCTTCTGGTTCTCGTGGCTCTAGCGGCTCCAGAGTACGTATTTCCAATTGTTGTTAATTCCATTGCTAATATTGAACAGCTCTAACTGCGTTTATGAGCTACATCTTCGCTCTATTAAAACAAATCGACCCCATCCGAACGCACCCGTTTCTGTTCTACCGTGTCTAACCCAACCTGCTGTACAACCACAGCCATCGGAAATCGTCGCGGCTGTTCGCGTGCAAGTGTCTGGCAACTTAGTCGCACTGCTTATCAAGGAGGTTTTTGAGAGCACAGGCGCTCATTTGGAGATATGGAACTGGGAGAATGGATCGCAGCATTCTGTGAGTATTTTATGATTCCTCTATTAGTATTTCATAAACTAAGGTCCCTCCACAGTCGGCCATGAGTCGAGTGTCTGGCATCGACGACTTCACGTTCCTGACTTATGATTCTTTCTTGCTCGTACGGCCAAATGGCAGATTCGAGGTGTACACTTTTCTTGATCCTATCAATCGTTCCACAGTACCTGTTCTGCGTGCCATCTACCCATTTCCTCCGCTGTCCGAGGGATACATGTACTGGTACATTTCCATGAGCAGTAACCCCGCACCTGGATATGTGCCTCATGCGCAGGAAGGCCCTCCGAGTAGTGGACGGCAGATTTACTATCCCAGACCTGATGAGCGGATACATGCTTGTTGCCTCTACATCTTCAACCCATCAAACGAAGAAAATCCAGTCGTTCATTCGTTCGTTTTCTTCCTCAACCTGAAAACTCTTCTCAACCCACCGGCGGATTGGATAGCCAGATCACAACAAACCAGAAATGGAATGTCAAGACGGGTGGCGGAGCCGCTGATAGAGGTGGAGATTTCTGAGGATGTGGTGCAACAAGAAACACCAACCCCAAGTAGTCTAACATCGGTGGACATTCCCATCCATGGCTCTAACTCCTTACTTGCACCTGTGTCTGGTTCTTCCCAAAACCAACCTCAGCCTTCAAGCGGTATTTACATTCACCATGCACCGACATATCCCCCTTTCCCGACGTTTGACTCACACACCTCGAACGGAACACATCCCCCACCCCAATCTCAAATCCAATCTTCCAGCGTGAATGATAGGACTCCAACCTACACTAGCCCGACTCCTCGACCTAACGCGACATCATGTCATGTTTCCACATTATCGGCCGTCACCATTCCCTGGGAGGTTTGGGGCCCACAGAGCACTAGGTGGTTTGAGGAGTGTTTGAGCACAGATTGGCAGCATGCAATATATGGACTAAGGACCGTCGAAAGCGTTCGTACCCATAGGCATCTTGACGGCCTAGCGTTCGCTCCAACCCCTTCTGTGCAACCACTTGGGGCCACCAATGTCAACGGAGCTCATCCAACTGGACCACCCAACAACGTACCCCATGGAGCCAACCCAATTTTCATCGCGAACAACGGAAGCACGCAAGCATCGGCTTCGAATGTCAATCTCTCCTCGAACCCCAATCCTCTGGCCCAACAGCCACAGCCTGTCCAAGGCGAAAGCCCAGGCGATAATGACGAAGATGATATCGGTGGTCGATCCTCCAGCCCACGGCGTTACCTCCGTGTACGGGACTTCAACCCCTACTCGTTCAAGGACATGGACGTAGTCGAGGCCTCGACGGGGACATCGTCGGATGAGCTCGAGGGAGATCTGGCAAGAGATGGCAAGAAGCAATCAGATGGCCAAAGCAGAGGCCGTGTTAGCGAGGTGGATGCCTTGCGGGACATGGAAAAAGGCAAGGGTAGAGCTGCTAATTCGCGAGCAGGCTGGCGAACACCACGGCTTGTGACGAAGCCGTCAACAACTCCTGTCAAAGGGGTATTTACTCAGGACATCGTGAGTTCGCTACCCTACACGGAGGTCATCAGCGATTGTACGTTTGAGGTGACGGATGTCATGATGGATGACTGCAGGTTGTTACTTCTTAAGGTTCGTTCCCCTCTTTTTACACCCCCGTCCTGCCTTTGATCTCCTTCGTTCGGAGTGCACGTGTGGATGTTTGTGGGGGTGTTTAGGTTTTTGAGTATGTGTGACTGATGCGAGATCTCCTAATTTTTTCTATTCATTTTAGCGAGGAAAGGCAGGAAAGCTCAAACGTGTGGAAGTTTTAATGATGTAAGGTGACCTGCCCGCGCGATGGGCAAACCCTCATTCCAATTCCAAATTCCTGCTTTCAGTGTGGGTCTCTTCGCATGCAAACGTTCTATTTATCGAATATGTAATGGTAGTGGTGGAAATCTTGTGCTTCTGAACACTAAAATAACATGTATTCTATCGTAATTACGAATACTTAGATGCTTATCCATGTTGTAGTAGAGGCTTTGATGTCGTCTACTTTAATGAGTCGTTCTCAAGATATGAATCTTTCGAGGGTGCCAAAGTATGCACGAAACAGTTGCCCTTGACAGGTGTAGATCGCCGTAGCAGGTTCGCTCCGTTGAAAACCGCATCAAATATCTATGGCCGTCCCACAATATATGTGTAAAGTAGCAGTACGTTAGCCGTCGCGTGAATTCCCCAATGTTCAAAGAGGTTGTGTGTGGATCCAGCAAATTTCTTGGGCAAATCGAGGGTGCGTCCGGGTCTGTGGAAAGGGAAGACAGATCGTCAATCTCCACCTTGTCAAAGGCCCCAGTCGAGACTGGTGTTCGGTTCTCCCGAATCCCCATTACATCCAATATCCTTGACCCATTCACTCTCCCGGTCAGGGACTATAATGTCCCCATCCTGTTCTGAATTGGAGTTTCTCGGGTATCTACCACGCCACCGTTCGACTTTAAATTTCAATAGTGTCTCGAGTGCATCTATCGAGGTTGTCGCTCGTACAGCGGTTCGGAACTTGAGAAACCATGGTCTGCGATAGCTAAAGTGTGCGAACGTCAATCGATCTTTTCTCCTTCCAGATCTCGGTCGACAAGGAGAGATCGACTACTTACCATTGGAATTCCACGAAGTGTAGTACATGAGCTTGCATTACTGACAGGTTGGTTCCTGGGTAAGTCCTGCAGAGAGCGAGATATTCCAGGGAAATATCAACAGGGTCTGGGACAGCAGGTCCTGCAAATAAACTAAGAGAAATCGAACAGGTTAGCTTTTGGTCCACGAGCTCCACCACCATTCAGCAATACTTACCATGGATTCCCAAGCAAGGTTTCGCCCACCATGAGCCCATCTGCTCCCGTAAAGTCCTGGTTGTATTGAAGGTCGCTGAAGACGCGGACATTGCCGTTGCTGACCACGGGGACATGTAAATGGTCTTTAAGGCGTTTGACTTCACCCAAATCGGCAGCACCCTGTCGTCGTCGGCGAGCGGAGACGGTACGTGCATGTAAGGTTATCCAAGAAGCACCGGACGCTTCCAGCCGTTGCGAGAACTCAACGGTTTTAGCCGATGGTTGGCACAGCCGAAGTTTTGCTGATACCGGAACAGTGAACGAGTGGGACATGGATGAAACTGAGATCAAGGTCAAGGCTTGCTGCCCCTTGGTATTCTATAGGGATACTCACCGATTTCTTCGACCAATGGCCAGTCTTTCGGAGCCAAGAGGTATGCTCCAAAATGACCTTCCCTTGCCGCTTCTTGAGGGCATCCGAGGTTGAGATCTATTGGCTTGAACTGGATGAAAGTTGTTCAGGTTCCAGGACGGCAAGTGAGCCTTACCGATGCCGTCACAATATGCTTGCAACTTCTTCCCAGCCTCAACAATTGTTTGTGAATGGTTTCCACAAAGCTGTGCCACTGTCGAGGGCTTTTGACCATTTTCTAGACCGGCAGATAGGTCACGAATATGATATTCCAAGTAGTCCCGGTCATTGAGAAGCTTGTCAGGGATGTACATCTGAGTGTACGACATGGTGGCCCCGTATCGACCGACGAGCAATCGAAATGGGAGATCGGATTGATTGACCATAGGAGCCGCGATGTACCTTAGTTTCAGCTTTGATATGTTTGACATATCTTTTCCAATATTGAACGAGTAGTGTTTGACAGAGTCTCCTGACCAGGTAGGAGGAGATAGAGTTACATCTCCACATCAGTCTACAGGAGCAGAGTGGAGGAGAGTAACTCAGGATATACCTGGCCTTGTTAACTTGCTCGCGGTCGCACTTGTTAAGTTCCGTGGAGCCCGTTGTCCAGGTTCACGTATGAAGGCGAGTAGTTTTAGCCCGTTGATCAAATCTTATGACCCTAGTGATAGTTGGAGTATTAATTCAAAATATTGTGACCGTACTAGAGGCTAGATTGAACGCGACGCGGTGGTGGTAGGAAGGCGACTGCTATGCCCTTGACACGAATATTTTCGGTGCCTTCTTATTCCCACGATCAACATTCACAAGTTCAACACAAACTACCCGCGGCACCACGAAATATCTTCTCAATTGCAACATTCTTTTCATAATACCAAATCAATTCTAGATCATCTCTGGAGTTTTTTTTTCTCTGCAGCTGTCTAGTCACGCCTTTGAGATCCTTCATAAAACTTTCTTGTTGGTTTTGGAAGCGCCTAACCCATGGACCATACCGCCCACTGGCCTGGCGAAACTAGGATTTATGTTTGAACACCCAATTTATACAACGTGTAGTAAATCGTTCAACGTCGAAAGAACCGGCGCTTGTGTCTTGGCTTAGAGCTGACTTGGTCGGGATCTCTCAGGATGGCCTTCATGCTGACTCGAGGCTGCTCACAGCATCTCATTCGTTCTACTCTGGAGTACTGCTTAGGGACCACGAAGCGTTCTTCACTGGATTCTACAAGTCTATCATTTCTAATTCATTTCGGAAAGTAAAGCTCACAAAGGCCGTTATAATATGTGATGGCTGGTCGACGTTCTGTCCTAACAATTCCTATCAAGTTGAGCTGGCTATTTCGTTTCCCCCTCCCTCAGAACTGAAACGCTGGGCCCCTCACTGATAGCAAGTTCTTATCTCTATTGCTCGTCTACAGTTCCTCTTAGGGATTGAATGCCCAGAAAGGAGTGGTTGCCGCGAACTTCTTACTGTTGCCTGTGGTTTGTTCTGTTATGTCCGCGCCGCTAATCGGATGAAATTTGACTGGTTGATAACGAAGAACTGCAATTGAAGAGCTTCATTTATGTTTTATGTGAGACTTTCTCATTGGGGCCTTAACTCTAATCGGTTAGTAAAGTTCATCCATTGCGTCGGACGTCTACCTGTCTACTGCCCATCTCATACCGGCCTTCATTTCTTTCTTACTACAGGAACAATACTCAAAACGGCACCTATCTATCAGCAAGTTTTTGAGCAAATTTACATAGTACCTCGCTGACCATCTGTCGACAAAACTGTTGGCGAGGTGTGCTGCATATATTTAGGAATCCCTGAGCTTGGAAAAGCTAGTGATGAAACTGCAACATGGTACGCTCATCAATTTCCAGCTTCTTCTCTCCCCACATATGCGGTCTCAGAATTGTGCGGACCAAGGTAGACGTAAGCCATATGTTTCTACTTACAACGTTCTGCTCACGGAATTGTGACACAGCAGCATAACGTAGGGCTGGGTCGACATGTCAACCACAATATTTCCCAAGCCACATCCTATCGAAATTCTTCCGACCCTTGGAAGAGTGTTATCACGTCCAATGGAAGGTACGACCGGCGTTCATGGATGTTAACGGTGGCTATGTTTAATGACAGCACGATCACATGCAGTTATCATATGCGCCAGTCCTTTACTTTTGGGAATATCGAAATCTGTGGGAGCTTGCTGGGTCAAAGTTTTTATCCGGACACGTGAAGCAAATTGAGACTTTCGGATTGCCACCTTTTCACGCTTCTGGAATACTCTGGGGATACAAATGATGGATGATTCATCGCCAACTAATTGTTGAACCGCATTTTTCGGACTTGAGATTAACTAAGTAATGCAGTAACGGCATACAGATATAGCTACTCCTTGACTATTCCCGGGAAACGACGATAGTTTATCCGCCCTGTCGGATTGCTGGCTTGCTAAACCCTCACGTTCACGCCACCCAATTCGCAACTCCCTTTTGGAGCCCATTGAAGGTCTCACATCGCAGTTTAATTTGTTCTCAACTAGCCATCGCTTCTGTGGGCCCATGGGGACATTCGACGGTGCATGTGCTGTATCTCCATTTGGATTTGCTTCCACTTCATCTTTGGCATGAGTGCAGATCGTATGTTGTACGGAGTCCGAGTTCCGTAGGCCCAGCAGTTGTGGGGGATCTCCCAACTTTTGAGGATGTTGGTGCCAGAACGGCGTCGATTTTGCCTTTGGCCCTCATTTCGTATTCACTTGATGGACTCGTTCAATCCCGACAGGAACTGCCGTCCGAGACCCTTTGTAAGTGTGAATAGGTTCTTCGAGACGTGGATGAAGGGCGCCTTACCTCTCTGGTGACCAGCCTACTGGCTTATCTACGGGTTTGCCCGTTTATACTTCACGTCAGGTGCTTGGGGCTCTCACATATGAGCTACTTGGTGCCGCTCGCTTCCTGTTGCGTAGCTTGAGTAAATATTAGAGTCTATGTCTGCACTAACGCCTTCGCAATTGCGACATTGTCCGGCTGAAATCACTCGAGGACACTATCCCTGAACTGTGCCTTGGCGCCTCAACTACGCCCAGCGTGTATCCGTAGAATCTCCACAACTGCAGTCGTCTGCCATGTGTCTAAGGAGCATCGGACCGAAAGATGAACCGCTATTTTAGTTGGGCATTCAATAGAGCAGAAATCTATCATTGGTCTTGATGTAGAGGACATTATAGCCACCGTTTGCATCAATTATGGCTATCGTGGATCTTCGCGATCGGCCGTCGTTCGAGAATTGCGCGGGATCTGAAGCATGTGTAAGAGCGCTCTCGAAGTCCGGGAGCTGTGAAGCCTGTGAATGATGGATCTATGCGATTGTCTGGGTTTGTTTACGAGGGATACATATCAGACCTTCGCGGGAGAAGCCACCTGTGATGGATTTAGAAATGACGCCCCACACTCTTGGAAAAGGGTATCCGCAAGATTGTAACAGTAGCGGATTAAGACTGAGAGACTGCTCGAGATTCTGTAAAACAGCGACCCTCGACCATCACTCAGAGGGGCTAGGTCAAATTTTATCATGAGAAGAGAACCATAAGTCATGGGCGCCTATTTCCCTCTATGATATTTCCCCTCTAGATTCGAGTCCGTCGTGCGAGAGAAAAAGTTCGTTTGTTACCCAAGATATTCTGCATATCATCCAAGTCTTATCAAGGTTTGGGATATCTACACTATATTCGTTCAACTTATTCCAGATTATGATGATCATTTTTTTAGCAAGGGAAACTCCGGGCGAGCAAGGGGGATACCGACGGCCGCCTACTTCATCGAAGCATGCCAAGTGTATTTAACTTGTAGAGAAAGAAACTTAATTCGTGTGCCATTTTTCAAGTACTGGAAGCGAGTGTGTTTCAGTCACGAGGGTAATCTCGAGGAGCCGACCTTGGTACTTACTTACATTACTTCCCAATCGAATGGGACAATGCAAGGCCATTTCTACCTTAATCGTCGTACCTACCGTTCTTTTTACGTGAAACATTCTCACACAAGTCGTTTCATAGGTTCTGTTTAAGGCACATATCAAGATGCAGAGCGTGTATCTGACACGAGGGTTTTAAATGCTTCTCTATTCACTTCTATTGGTATATATTATGTATGTAGTGTTGCTTCCGGGACGACAATCCGAGGGTGGCAATGGGCCGGCGTTCAAATATTCATACCCCAGTACCTCAAAGTAGTACTTACCTCAGTTTTACTTCCGTGAGCTTCGAACTTCGCGATCTTCCTTCGGAAGTAGACGGCTCTTCGTCGCTGGGGAGGCGTCATCAGGAAGTTACATTCTGTTCTTTCCTCGCCGCTTCCTTTAGAGCCACCACGGGTTCTGTGAGCACGTCTATGGAATTACTACTATCAGGGCTCACATAAACCATGTCGTGGTCGTGGTGCCAGTGCTAAGATAGAATCTCTACTAGACCGACCGCCAGATAAAGAGTAGCAATCTGTTCTCCGTGAAAATGTTCAATTCTGAAAGGACTTAAGCGAACGCGATGGCAATTCGTGTGCCCCTCTAGAGTGCGCCACACTGATTGTTGGGTCACGGTCACCCCGTGCCATACTTAGTCACGGCGCTTACGGTTTGTTCACTGGGCGATTTGAGCTCTGCTTCTCCGCTGGCAGTCCTCGACCATAGATGGCTTCTCTAGGTGCAATACTTAGACTCGACCCCTCGTAACCAATACAGCGACCCTTCTGAGCCTCCAAGGGACACAGGCCTCTGAGCTGGGAGTATGCAAACTGTACCCGGTGTACAAACCCATTGGGTTTGTAAGGGCTCAGTGCCCGCATTCAGTACCTTTTATATGCTTATACATAAATAGCAGGACTGCTACAACGGCTTAAATAACCGTTGAGGATCAGCCGCCCTTCAAATGAAGTTCCAGCTGCAAGTCTTTAAATTTCCTGTTCAATCTGGGATCACGATAAACAAGAGGACTTGGCTTCATCATCAACCCTTTCTGAACTCAGTTGTCCTGCAGGGGGAATTGGACCTGCATGTTGTTCGAATATATCCACGGCTACCTCCAGGCTCCAGACATTTGTGACTATTCTGTCAGATGTGCAGCATTTCGCCGTTGCCGCCGGACTAGAAAATACAAATATCTATTGAGTAAGGACGTAAACTTCCGAAGACGTCAGGCACATTAGATTTGAGTATTTGTCTCGTTCTGTTCGTACTTCCATTTTTACAAGCAAGGTTCACAGCCTTTCCATTGCCAAGATACGCACTATTCTATTCACTTGCTTTGATCATACATACCCACCCTATAGAAGACTACCCTGTATGAATTCTCTACAGACTCTACTTATTTATTCAAAATTTTCGAACGACATGCGTGGAATAATCTAAATAAGATATGTATATGACGCGTGGAAGCTGGACAACCCGAGCAGAGCAGGAGGCTCATCCAAGTACATACCTGAGCTTCCCAGTTGCGATGATCGCTGCCGATTTTTGATGGGTACTGTGACGTATGGTTCGGGGACTGGAAACAGTTCGGAAAAGAGACACGATATGTATCAGGAGCTCATTTGCATGATCACAATCGTTGATTGGTGTGGACATGTACACAAAGGAAGGTTAAAATTTCCCCTATATGGCCATATACGATGCGTCGTTTGCCCATCTATCGGATTATTGATTCGGGCATTTTTATGCTGTAGCCTCGCATGGATTCAACTTCGGCATTCCCTCTAGAGTCGGGCAAGGTGATCACCGATGGAGCTGGCCCGGGTCACCGTTCTCGAATACGATTGACAATGCATTCTGCAGCTGTCACTTCGACACCCGCCGAGGCCCATTGCAATCGGGCTACAGAGCGACAATCTAAAATGACTCGGCATTGGGTGAAAATAGGAGATGATGTGGTCATGATTTCGCCTACTGGGATTGGAATGTAAGTTTGGACGACCTCCACACCCTCACGGTTCCCTTTTTGAAGGCAATTTGATTGAGTTGCGCTTGGCCCTATCGAGGAACGGGTTGCTGTCGTGCTGTCCTCGGCAAATGATTTATTAGAGGCCCCTACTGATTGCTTTGGCAGGAGGGATTCACCATGCCAACGAGAGTTACAGCTGTTCAAACTGGTGTTGGAACCTTTGAAATAAATTTTCGAGCCCACTTCGGTTTATCACCTTCAAGTTGGTACAGGGTTGACACTCGTACTAATCGATTATTATATGAGGCAGATTTTTGCCCTGGAAACTAACGAGGAACCGGTCTCCGGGACGATAAACATAGATGCAAGGGCGCCTCTTGCCAGTGGGTCACGTATACTGATCCCATCCTGAATCTATCATCTTTCGAACCCAGACCTACAAGGCTACTGAGCTAGCTCAGTCCAGCCTTAATCCACGTTGACTGAAGGATCATCCTATGCCAGGACTTCTCCCAATATCGCACCTTATGACCATGAATCAATCTCGGAATCTTTGATCCCGTAAAAAGGGTTCGGCCCGATGATTCACTCCTAGATTATTAAATATGTCACTGATTGTTGTGTTCGAAATGTTGGGATTGGGAGTTGGTAGTACGTTTCCACCGATGTGGGCGTGCAGGGATAATTGTTTTGCGGGCTTGGGTGGAGATTTTTTTGAATCAGTCAACTTTCAAGAGAAATTGTGGACTTTATTGAAATTTTTGAATCGGCGTATCAGAAAGACAAAGAGTCGAGTGTCGAGACCACTTGAGTGGATAAAATTTGCTCAATGAGATGCCGCTCATGCATATGCTAATGCTTTAGTTATAGTCCGAGCAAGCTCCACCGTCATACATCGCCTGATACATGTGTGCAATACAATACATTAGGTTGCCGGATACTTTTCCAAGGGCAACCGATCCTGACAATTCTGCCCAAAGATCAGAAATTTATATATAAATTCGATCCTACCAACACTCGACCGCTCCCAAACCATCCAGCTATCGAAGAGCTCGAGGATGTATTTCCATCGACACTATTTCATCATGCGGGGCTTCCGAGGCCAAGCTTATTGTCACTGCATGGTCCGCATCGTCGGTGGGTCTCTAAAATACATATGTCTAGGAGGAAATCGGGAAATGTGCCTTCGACATCAAAAACACCATTTTCTCTACAATGGAAGTCATATCTAACGATCGGGTGTCGGCAATTTGTGGCGAGTTGGTCACCGGTTTGAACGACGTCTGCGGCAAGCACAAGGTCTAGCAACTTATCTCAGGTGGTGGAAGTAATAGTGAGCAGTGAAGCTAGTGAAGGCTTCGAGGAAATGCCAATTAGCCGGAATTTGCCAGCCACGTGAATTGGATCCGGGGTTTCTAGTGTTCGATTGACTATTTTATTGGTAAAGAACACCCTGACATCTTATCTCATATCCCGTAGGCCAGGATAAGAAGGCATTCCATGTAAGTTTAGATAAGTGGATGAGATCGCGTATATGTGAAGACGACAGGTCGTGGTAACAGAACTTGAATAGAACTGTCAACCGCTGAGCTCGAGTTGGAAGACTGACGATTGCATGTTTGAATTCTGAACATATCAAATAGCAACGAAGACCCTAGAAATCTAATCTATATATCTAGGGTCATTGATCCAGTTGTGCCTCGGCGTGTTGATGAATTGGTTACCAGGTCTAGCCCAGCCACAGGCACTCTAAGCACCTAGTTCCCAGCTCAATATTTATTAAACTATAGAAAGTAGATACCATACCGATGGGGCAAGTGTTCTATCCAAGACACTGTAGGTATTAACATCAAGATCGCGAGTACCAATGTCTCCGACCGCAAGCGAATGACGGCGTTTGAGGAGATCTCCGATCCCAGTCCTCGTGGTAATGGGACCGACCACAACTACCCAATAAGTCCGGTGTCTATTCATTATCGTTGGCAGGTGTATCCCAGTCCACAAAATACGATTATGGACTAAGCATAAGTATAAGATAGACCGACAGGAATAGGAAATACTAACACCACCTATGGGCTATTGCGGCCTATAGGCACCTACGTTCCGATGGTGCCGGGGTGAGGGTGGATGGGGAGGTTTTATTCTGTATAAACGAAGGTCGAGGTTTGATCATGCCACCAGCGCTTGGAGGTTTGATGAGAAAGGTCGGAGGGTCCACGGAGGCAGCGGTAAATCAATGGGATCCAGGAGATTCAAGATCTAGGAGAAACGAGGGTACTTATACGATAGCATGTGCAACAAGTCTTGATAAAAGCGAAGAAACCAAGTACCTAGTACCAAGAATCTGTACACCCGCGGCTTTCTAACTCTTTACCTCCCATCCTACACACCACAAACGCGCGGGCCGACCAGCTGGAAGTTTGTAAGTGTTAAGAATTCAAAAGTTTGAAAGGCAGATGCGAAAGAATGTTGATCAAACCCAGTGCGCTTGACCTTGAAGCGACGGTCCGATTCGCCTGACGAAGAAGAAAAAAGGACATGCCCTTTTGTCGAACAGGAGAGACCTGTGAGACGCGCAAAACGAGGGTTTGGTCTCGTGGTTTTACACGATGATCGACAATATGACAACAGAGTATGGTGCAAGAGCCGATGAAGGGTGAAGCTCTCGAGGGTGAAATGCACGGCTCGAAGGTCGGAGATGAGATAAGAAGCAAAGGGAAAGGGTTGCGCATTTAAAGTTGTGCATTGGCATTGCTTAATCCCGGAACGGAATCGCGAAGTCAGGTCTGGGTGTCATTGTTCGACCTTCGAGACGCAGAGATACAGTCAGCCGGCATGGCATTAACCCACCACAGGTCGATCCTGCTTGGCCAAGTTCTGAATGTTGGGCAATTAACTTTGATCGGCCTCCTTGCCAATGAGCGAAGAAAGATGGGCGTGGCGGACCGATAGACGAAAATTGACTACAACCCCACATCGAGTCCGAGGGTGTAGGTCTATATCATATGTACGAAGGATATAGCGCTGAATGGATTTATCAAACTCCAGTAAGTATAGCAACAAACGAACGGATTTATCGATGTAGCGGTAGGACTTACCTCCACACAACTGCATTTGGTGCTGTGGAGTATCGTGCGCGTACGTGATAGATGTATAGAGTTGCCGCGTTTCCTCTCGTTATAATCGGATTAATGCTCTTTTCTCCAACTTTATTACCAAACGTTGACAGTGGGTCAGTTAGAAGTGGGGCTGATGTCGAGAGAGCCGGCGGGTCGTACGGTACGGCCGACGTCCGGCTTGAATGGCGTCGATCACAGAGCTGATCATTCAGTTATCAGATAACGACACTTGTCTAACCATGACCATGTCTACCTACCCGAGAGAGACCAAGGCTTGACCTCGCTGCTCATGGTTAGCCAGCCAGCTGCAGGTAGACAATTTTACACGTAACGTGTAAGAGATCAAGCTTGTATATCCCCATGATCGAAATTCAAGCTTCAAGCTTCACCCCCAGACCCCTTGCCGTGCGTAGTCACCCCATGACATGGAACGGAAGATTGGCAAATAAACGTCAAACGCTAATCGGGGCACATGGCTGCCATACACA